>ERZ773272.57-NODE-57-length-42119-cov-58.907308_pt1 | contig 42119 bp, 29 predicted proteins | sample MGYA00511891_ERZ773272 | MGnify/ENA primary metagenome ERZ773272 (study PRJEB29015, sample SAMEA2738150) | human oral metagenome | biome: human oral; feature: human-associated habitat; material: saliva | place: China | collected 2198 ...
GGAACAGCTCCACCGCAACGGTCAGCGGGTTAAGCATGAACACGTTGAACACCCATGGGTACAGGGTGTCACGCACCATGGTCCAGGAGTACAGCACCGGCGAGAACCAGGTAGCCACCATCAGCAGCATGTCCACAATGTTCTCCGAATCGCGGAAGAACACGTTAGCCACACCGAAAATCAGACCCAGACCATAGGACAACAGCATCACAATGAGCATGCCCGCCAGAATCGACCCAAAGGCCAGGAAGGTCGGGGACCAACCCACCAAGAAGCAGGCCAGCAGCATCACAGCAATCTGAGGCACAAAATGCACCAGAGCCACCCACACCGTCGACAGTGAGAACAGCTCACGCGGCAGATAGATCTTACGAATCAGCGCGCTGTTAACCACCATGGCACGAGCACCATTACCAAAACCCTCCGAGAAGAAGTTAATGGCAATCATGCCCGAGAACAGGTACACCGCATAGTTGTGCATACCGCGTTCCAAGCCAAGGAACATACCCATGGCAATGTAGAACACCAGGAACTGCACACCCGGCTTAATGTACGACCACAAAATGCCCAGCACCGAGCCGCGGTAGCGGACCTGGATTTCCTTATCGACCAGCAGTCGAAGCAGGTAGCGGTTCTTCACCGCATCCAGGATGCCGCGCCCACGGCCGGGCGCCTTCAGGGGAACAGACTTCAGATCGTTCATCGGGTCAGCTCAGAATCCGTATGCTCAGCAAAGGTCTTAGCCCACGCATCGTAGGAGGCAACCTCAGCAGCCTTCGAACGGTACTGCTCACGCAGCTTCTCCCAGCCGGTCACCAGCTGAACGTGCAGCTTAGCGGCCTGAGCCAGCTTCGACTTGAGCTGCTCGGGGTCGCGGCGGTACCAGAACAGACCGGTACCCTCAGCGTTAGTCGCCAGAGCCGAATCGAACTTCGACAGGGTCCACCAGTTCGTCTCACCGTAGTTCAGCTGAATCTGCGGGTGAGCCTTCGCCTCTTCACTCACCGGCTTGAACAGCTGACGAGCAACAGTCTTCGCGGTCCACGAAGCGAGCTTCTTATAGCCCGGGGATGCGAAGGAACGGCGGCCGCGGAACGGAGGCTTCTTCGTCTGAATAGCCGGGAAGTCATCCACGTTCGGCTTCACCTGAGACTCCGGGTACTCCTTAGCCATCGCACGAATCACCGGCAGACGCTGCGAGAGCGAGGGGTGCAGGTGATCGGGGCCGGAGAGCAGATCCTCCAGCGCCATCAGGCGGCCAGCCTCGGTGTAGTACTGCATGGACAGGGTGTGCTTGACGTCCAAGAACAGGGACTCCAGCAGCACGCGGCCACCCTTATCGAAGGGCGAGTGCAACAGCGCCGTAATGAGGCGGTTGCGCTCGTGGTAGTACGCCTGCCAGCCGACGGAGTCGTCCTTATCGGTCCAGGACACGTGCCACACACCCGCGCCGGGGAAGGACACGGTAGCGAAGCCCGCAGCCTTAGCGCGCAGACCGTACTCAGCGTCATCCCACTTCAGGAACAGGGGCAGAGACAGACCGATTTCCTTAATGACGGTGGTCGGGATGAGGCACATCCACCAGCCGTTGTAGTCCACGTCCACGCGGCGGTGCAGCCACGGTGTGTTACGCAGGTTGTGGTGGCCCAGGTTGTGGCCCATCGCCATGTCTTCGTGCGGCTTAGCGTAGAAGTTACGCCACGGGTCAACAACCTCACCGAATGCGTGCAGGACCGAACGGTCAAACATGTCGAACATGTGCGCACCCACGATGGTGGGTTCCTTGCAGTAGTTCGCGAAGGTCACCATACGCAGGATCGACTCGGGCTCAACGATGACGTCGTCATCGAGCAGCAGCACGTAGTCGGAGCCGTTGTTGACAGCCTCGAACATGCCGCGCGAGAAGCCACCGGAACCACCCAGGTTGCCCTGGTTGATGATGCGGAACTTGCCGGAGAGGGGCTTGACGACCTCTTCGAAGTCCTCGTGATCCTGCACCTTCTGGGTGCCCTGATCCACGATCAGGAACTCGTGCACAGCATCGAAAATCTCGGGGCTCTCACCCAGAGCACGAATGTTGTTGATGCAGTACTCCACCTTGTTCATGGTGGTAATCTGCACGGTCGCCTGACCAGCCTTCACGTCTGCGCGGGGCTCAATATCGCCCAGCCAGTTCGCTTCAATCAGCTCAAGGTCGCCGGTGCCAGCCAGGTCGAACCAGTACCAGCCGCCGTCACCGAACGGTGCCAGGGGCAGGGTGAAGGTGTTGGTCTCCTCGCCGGAGAGCAGCTTCGCATCCACGCGCTGAATCACGCCACGGCCATTGGACTTGTACACAATGACCATGCCCTCACCGCGAGTCTGAACGCTCAGCACGACCTTCTTCAGGTCAGTCCAGCGGCGCCAGTACGAGGCGGGGAACGCGTTGAAGTACGTACCGAAAGACAGGCTCTGGCCCGCGTTCACGGTGATGGAGCGGCGGCTGTTCAGGCTGTTCGCGGCATCACGGTTCGCGCTGGCGCTCGACACAGACTGACCGGAGGTGTTCATCGCCTCCGCAATGGAGGTGGAAGCGTCACCATCAATACGGGTGGGCAGCTGAACGCCGGTTGCAACACTCGCATCCACGTACAGGGGAACGACGTCGGTCTCAACTGCGCTCGGGAAAATAACCCGCTGCAGGTTCTTCAAAGTCTTATCAGCCATGGTTATGCGTCAACACCACCGGACTCGAGCTTCGCACCGTCAGCAAAGTGCGGGCGGATCTTGTTGTCGAACATGGACAGTGCAGCACCGATAGCCATGTGCATATCCAGGTACTTGTAGGTACCCAGGCGGCCACCGAACAGCACGTTGTTCTCACCCTTAGCCAGGTCGCGGTACGCCAGCAACTTCTCACGGTCCACGGAGGTGTTGACCGGGTAGTACGGCTCGTCGCCCTTGTTAGCGAAGCGAGAGTACTCGCGCATGATGACGGTTGCGTCCTTGGTGTAGTCACGCTCGGGGTGGAAGTGACGGAACTCGTGGATGCGGGTGAACGGAACATCAGCATCGGGATAGTTCATCACGGAGCAACCCTGGAAGTCCTCAATCGGCAGGACTTCTTCTTCCAGGTCGATGGTACGCCAGGACAGGTCGCCCTCAGCGTAGTCAAAGTAGCGGTCAACCGGGCCGGTGTAGACCACGGGAATCTGACCCAGGACGTTCTCGCGAGAGTACTGGTGACCGGGCTCGAAGAAGTCAGTGTTCAGGTGCACCTCAATGTTCGGGTGCGCCGCCATACGCTCCAGCCATGCTGCGTAGCCGTCAACGGGCAGACCCTCGTACTTGTCGTTGAAGTAGCGGTTGTCGTAGTTGTAGCGAACCGGCAGGCGGGAAATGATGGATGCGGGCAGCTCTTCCGGCGGGGTCTGCCACTGCTTAGCGGTGTAGTGCTTGATGAACGCCTCGTACAGGGGGCGACCAATCAGGGAGATACCCTTATCGTTCAGGTTCTGCGGGTCGGTACCAGCCAGCTCGCCAGCCTGCTCAGCGATGAGCGCCTTTGCCTCTGCGGGAGAGTAAGCGGCGTTGAAGAACTGGTTGATGGTACCCAGGTTAATGGGCATGGGGTACACGATGCCGTTATGGCGGGTGTACACGCGGTGTACATAGTTGGTGAACTCGGTGAAACGGTTCACGTACTCCCAGACACGCTCGTTGGAGGTGTGGAACAGGTGCGCACCGTAGCGGTGCACCTCAATACCGGTCTGCTTCTCCTTCTCGCTGTATGCGTTACCACCGATGTGGGAACGGCGGTCCAGCAGGGCAACCTTCAGGCCCAGCTCAGTGGCAGCCTGTTCTGCGATGGTCAGACCAAAGAGGCCCGAACCGACTACTACGAGGTCAGCGGTCAATGTTTTCTCCTGTATTATCACGGCGCACCGCCGCTTCTTCGAGGGCGGTATTCACCTACCAGATTGGGCACATCCGAGGGATCTCAGTCGCGCCGCAATCCGCACGGGTGGGTGCAAAAAGCCCCTCCCGTGATGGATATAGTCATAATCTAAGATACCTGTTTATCAAGCACTACGCATACTTATGACGTGCTTTTAGGGGCTTTTGGACTATTGTTCGCACACTCTTTCTCTGTGTGAATATTCTTCGCGAACCCCGAGGTCACGCCGGTCTGAGATAGTTCTTTCTTCTGCGGATTTTTACGGTCTACTCATGGTGAAGGAATTTTATTTACGGGTAAATATTCACCCTGTCCTAGTTGCGGCGGTAATTAGCCACCACCTAGAGCTGTAGGCACAGAGGGTGGTTCGAGGGGGCGTTTCATGGCTCTCACACGCTACAAAGAAGTACCCCCATCAGCACTTTTGGGGATGCGCACCGGTGTATGCGAGAGGTGATTGAGGTGGTTTATCCACAATTTTTCGAAAAATAGAGCAAAAAATTCAAAAAATACGAACACTTTAGTTTATATACAGACAATTTATTGAGCCTTAATGCTTTTTAATGTTTTCTGAGGGTATGACTCTCTTCTTTCTCGACCACCACAACACCACCGACGCGCTCCCCTACCCCCGCGTACTCCGACTCGACGGCGAGGCGGCACCCACCGGAATACAGCTGCGCCCCGGTAGCGCACACCGGCAGGCTCTAGAGCAGGCGCTCAACCACGCCCTGCAACACTCTGCCGCCGGCGCGCACGCTCAGGCACAGGAGACTACGTTCCAGCTACACCCAGCGCACGATAAGGATCCCGCCGGAGCCTCGATTGCGCCAAACAGCCACATTCCGAACGAATCTCAAACTCCGGGCGCGCCCGCCGTCAGCCTCCTGCACATTCTGCGCGGACCCGACGCGGGCGCCACCTTCCCCATCAGCCGCGGTCGCACCAGCCTCGGCAGGGCGGCACTACCTGCCCGTGGAGGAGAACAGCCGCACCACATTCACCTGCAAGACCCCTTCCTCAAGCCGGTACACGGCAGCTTCTACGCCGATAGCTCCGGCATCCGCTGGATCGAAAAACGCCCCGCCGCAAGCGAGGGCAGCGAGAAGGCACAGGGCAGTATGAAGGCGCAGGGCGCCGAGCCGCGCATCCTGCGCTGGGACGAGCCTTTCCGCCTCGGCTCCTCACTCTGCATGCTCATATCCCCCAGCGTCGAGGGCGAACGCACCGCCAAGAAGGCGAACGCCACCGCCACTTCCCCCGATTCTTCCTCCGGCGAGCCCGCACAGACGCTCGCTCCCCTGGGCGATGCCGGCAACCCCTTCGAGCCGGTGGTGGTGAACCCTCCGGCGCCGCGTAAGCTCAAACAGATTCTGTTGAGCGTATGCCTGCCCATTGTGGTGGGTCTAATTATTGCGCTGGTGACCGGCATGTGGTTCCTTCTGCTGATGTCTGCGGCATCTTCGCTGCTGATGCTTCTGCATTTCTTTGGCGGTCGGGCAGAGAACCGTGCCGCATCGCAGCAGACTCATCAGGCGGCATTGCAGGAGAAGGAACGTGCCCTCGCCCTGCCGACCGCGGGCGACCTGGCGATTTCGGGCCCCTCTGCCCTGCATGATGCCGCCTACCCGGCTATTGTGCTCGGGTGCGGTCCTCGCCACCCCTATTTGCGCGGCCGCAACCTGCCGCTGGGCACGCTGGAGAAGCAGAATGCACCCCACTATCTACCACTCCCCACCCCGGCTCTCGGTCACTACCTGAAGCTGGAGGAGGCGCATCTGCGCGCCTACCTGGTGCAGCTGGTGGCGGGTTATCCGGGTTCGGTGCACGTTCTGCTGGCTGGCGCTGATAGCACTGATCAGCAGCGAATCAATCGTCTGGTCCAGACTCTGGCTGTGGTGCCGGGCGTGAGCGTGCATTGTCTGCCGAGCGTGCAGCAGGAGAAGTATCTGCAGGCGCTGCAGAGCGGCTTGCAGTCGGAGCTTTCCGCATCTGTTCCGCCGCTGATTCTCATGCCCCTGCAGGCGAGCGCTATCTACGCTCCGCTGCTGACCGCACTGACCTCTGGGGCGGTCGCTGAGTCTTCGCAGTCCCGTGCGTTCGCCTCCCCGCGTGAGCAGAAGATGAACGCCCCGGCGCTCTGCGTGTTGGGCAGCGTTGAGGGTGATAGTTACGCCCATGCGCCCGGTGCGCTTTTTGGTGCCACCTGGGTTGAGTGCGTGAGTGAGGGTAGCCACCGTCAGAGTATCCGATACCGCGCGCAGGGTTATGTGGCGCCTGCAGTGCAGCCCACCGAGGGCGTCTACCAGGTTCACCCTCTGGCGTGTGAGGGTCTGTGCCAGCACGCCGATGGGCTCAGCGTTGAGGCGTTCTGCGCCGCTCTTGAGAACCTGTACCGCGCCGGATGCGAGCAGGAGCAGGGCGCGCTCAGTGAGGCGCAGGTGCACCAGTCGGCGCATCTCTTCTCGTCCCTCCAGTTCTCTTCCCTCCAGGCGCAGAGCGCGCGGCAGAAGAACCGCACCGATGACATGGCGGTGGAGTCTGTTCTGCTGCGCTGGTCCGCTCAGCGTTACGCCTCCGATATTCGCTGCTACCTGGGTGTTTCTTCGGGCGGCTCGCTGAATATTGGTTTGTCTGAGCACGGCCCGCACTGGCTGCTCGGTGGCACGACCGGTGCCGGTAAATCGCAGCTGCTGCGTTCGCTGGTGCTCAGCGCTGCGCTACGTTACCCGCCCGAGCGCCTCGGCCTGATTCTGGTGGATTTCAAGGGCTCGGCGGGTTTGGGTCCTCTTGCTCAGCTACCGCATGCGCTCAGCGTGTTGAGCAATTTTGATGTGTCCGCGGTGGAGCGTGCGCTCGAATTTTTACGCGCCGATATTCACCGCCGCGAGGTGGATCTGCAGGCGCTCGGTGTGAACTCTTACCGCGACTACCTGGCGTCCTGCCAGGCGGCGGGCACCACTCCGCGCTACCCCGAGCTGCTGATTGTGGTGGATGAGTTCCGCATGCTCATCGATTCCATGCCGGACGCTATGGCTGAGCTGATGCGCATTGCCACGATTGGTCGCTCGCTGGGTCTGCACCTGGTGTTGGCGACTCAGCGTCCGCAGGGTGCTATTTCGCAGGATATTCGCGCCAATATTGCCACGAGCATTTGCCTGCGCGTGGCGAGCGCGCAGGATTCCTATAACCTGCTGGAGCATGAGTCTGCGGCGTATATTTCGGCGGCGCATCCGGGCGCCGGGTATGTGCGCCTGCCGGATGGTCGTTCTCTGCCGTTCCGTGCCCCGCTGGTGGATGCTGTCCCCTCGAGCAACGATGCCCGCCCGGTGCAGGTGTTGGGTCTTGAGGAGGGCGGCTGGCGTGAGCTGACTGCCGCTTCTGCCGTTCAGGCGTTGGGTGGTCATGAGGATGAGCTGCTGATTCGTTCGGCGCAGCAGATTCGTGCGCTGTACGAACGCGAGTACGCCCCGAGGAGTCACGCGCCGAGAGGTGAGCAGAAGAATGCGGCGGTTCAGGATGAGTACTGCCCGATTCCGCCGGAGCTTCCCGAGAACACCCCGCTACCCGTGGCGCAGGCGCCGGTGAGCGAGCCGGTAGCGTACGGCATTGACCCGGCGGCTACCCCGCAGGAACCCGCAGGCTCTGGCGTTGCATCCGAAGGGTATCTATTGGGCGAGTTGGAGATTGCCCGCTACGGTGTGCGCCGCCCGATCAGCTGGTCGGGTCAGCAGGCGCTGGCACTGCTGGCGCAGAGTGCCGAACGGGCCCCGATGCTCTACGGGCTTTTAGCTCAGGCGTTCGCCACCCGCGCGCCGGTTGTTCTGCTGACCTCTGACGGTGCGCTCTACCGCGACCTAGAACCCTATGCTGGCGTTTTTGAGGCGCTCGTGGGGGCGCAGGAACTTTCGCATCTGCGGTTCTGCCTGGAGCAGCTACGCACCCCGAACCTGTGGGGCACCGAGGCTTCCACCCGCCCGCTCATTGTTGTGGACGGTCTGGACAGTTGGCTGGAGGCGCTAGTTCGCCAACCCGATACGGAGAACCTGCTCTACGACCTGCTCTCGCAGGGGTGCCGTCGCGGCTATTCGGTGGTGTTCACCTCCGCGTTGAACCCGCGCGGTCGTTTCGCCGCTGCGGCGCATTCCACGCTGTTGAGCCGCCGCTTCCTGGATGCCGATCTGATGCGTTCGACGAGCAAGGACTACCCCACTCCGGCGCAGAGCCACTACTGCGTGGAGGGCGCCATCAATGAGGAGTTGATTGGGGATCAGCCGCTGAGCGCTTCGATTCTTTCGCCCTGTGTTGCGGGTTTCCAGGAGCTGGTTCAGGTTCTGCGGGGTAACGCCGCGAGCGCTTCTAGCGGGTCAAACACTCGCCCCGGCACCCTACTGCGGCAGTTCCCCGAATACTATCGCATGCCCTCGACCGAGTACGTGACCGCCGCCCACGCCGCCTGCAATCCGCAGGGCGCTAAGCTCTTGGTCGCGTTTGACCGCCAGCAGATGCCGGTGTGGTTGAGCGCCCCGGCTGGCGCGGTAGTTCCGGTGCAGGGCTCCCGGGCGGCGGGTAAAAGCACCCTGCTGGAGAGTATTGCTCAGCTTAACCCGCAACTGAGCGCCCTCGTCCTTGAGGGTTCTGGCGGCGCTACGGGTGAGCCGCCGAGCGTGGAGCGTACCCGTGCGCTCCTGGACTCGGTGAAGAACCCCGCGCGCGCACTCGTGTTCGTCGATGACCTGCAGTATCTCTCCCCCGCCGTTCAGCAGCTCCTTCTGGAGCGTCGCGGTGAGTTCCGCGCCATGCTGGTCGCCTACACGCCCTGGCCGAGGCGCGCCTCCTCACCCCTGCTGGCTGCACTCATGGGATGCTCGCGTGCGCTTCTGCTCGCGCCCGCGTCCTTGGCGGATGCCGACATGTGCACGGTGACCGCGCTGCCGCTGGATCGATTCACGCAGGGTGAGCAGCCCGCCGGTCGCCTCGTGGTGGTGGATGGCGCCTCCGTGTGCGCGGCGCAAGTTCCCCTGGCACTGAGCACGGCAGCACAGGCTGTAGCAGCTACGCAGAAGGTGCCGGTAGGGGTCTAAAGTTGAGCGGTCTAGGGTTTAGCGGCTCTGGGGGTTTACGCTCTAGAGATCTACGCTCTGGGAGGGGTTTAGCGGCGTCGGCGACTATACTTCTCCGCTTCTTCGCCCGACGCCTCGGTGACCGCCTCAATATAGCGGCGGCTGCTGGGCATGAGCACGAAGATGAAGGCAGCCGCCGCGCCAATAACACCCGCAATCGTGATGGACTGGCCAATATTCAGGCCGTAAGCGCTCACGTTCAAGACGAGGGTGCTTGCGGTGACCCACAGGGCGCAGAGGGTAATCAGGATCATGGGCAGGCGCGAACCGAAGCGGCCGCGGTAGAAACGCAGGCCGAAGTAGGTCATGCCCGCGGCGATGAGCACCTGGAGTACGCCACCCACAATCGCCTGGGCGGTAGACATCTCGCTGACGATAAAGGGGTAGAGGATACCGCGAATCAGAATGTATGCCGCGAAGGTTTCGGTCAGAACGAATGCGTAGATGACGTTGAACGGGCGTGACGGCACGGTGGGCTCCTCAGAGGTAGTGTTGGCGGCAGACCGGGGTGTATTCGATCCGATGTGCTGGTATGTTTCCGATGTGCTGGTGCATTAGCGGGTGGGCGCTCCCCCGTCTCGGGTGCACCGCCTCGTCATCGGTGCGGTATGTCGGGGGTAGGTACCGCTTTATATTATGCCTGAGGTGCCGCTCACCCAGCCGCCCGAGTCTCTCCTATGAGACGGGGGTTCAGAAGATGCGTGTCAGCATGCGATTCCCCACCCCTCGATTAGACAAAGGTTTGCCTAAGTGATAGATGCCTCAGTGTAATACTGAAGTTTTTAGAGAAAAGTACTTGTCACATCCGCTCCAACATGCGAAAGTTGATAAGTCAATTTTCACCCTAACGCTGGGTGAGCATCCCATCAGCGGATGTGGTTGACACGCACACAGGAAATATAGATGTGTCTTGCCACCGCGTGAGACCGTAAATCATGAAGGAGGTCCACCGTGGATTGGCGTAGTCGTGCAGCTTGTTTGGACAAGGATCCGGAGCTGTTCTTCCCCGTAGGAAACACCGGACCTGCCCTGTTGCAAATTGAAGAGGCCAAGACTGTCTGCCGCTCTTGCGAGGTTGTAGACGTCTGCCTGAAGTGGGCCATCGAGACCGGCCAGGACTCCGGCGTATGGGGTGGCACCAGTGAAGACGAGCGTCGTGCGATGAAGCGTCGCGCAGCTCGTGCCCGCCGTGCATCCTAACTTCCGGAGTATTCAATAGGGCATCAAAAGCGTGGTGCAGTGATTCAATGTCACTGCACCACGCTTTTGCCATATACAGAACCTATCTAGACAGCAAACTGCCGCCACCCCGTGCTCGGGGCGGCGGCAGTTCTACACGCCACACGAGAAGGGGCTTAGACGAGCACCGCGGTGATGACCACGCGGGTACCGGTCGGCTCGTTAGCCTCCCAGCGGATCGAGCCGTTCAGCTCACTCGCCACCAGGGTACGCACAATCTGCATGCCCAGGCCTTCCTTGCCGGTCACCGGGCGGTAGGCGTCCGGGCCGGACTCTTCAATCTTCTTATCGCCCATGCCCTTACCGTCATCGGTAATCACGACGGTGAGGATATTCTCGCCCTCGTCGTTGGTGCCGCGAATGCCCTCAAGGGTCACGGTGCCGGTCTCGCCGTCCAGACCGTGTTCCACGGCGTTTGCGACAACCTCGTTAATGACCAGTGCCAGAGGGGTGGCGAACTGGCTCGGCAGCGCGCCGAAGGAGCCAATCAGCTTGGTGGAAACATGCTGACCGGGGGAAGCGAGCTCAGCGGCAAGGTGGAACTGACGCTCAATCAGCTCGTCAAAATCGACGTTCTGAGTCAGACCCTGCGAGAGCGCCTCGTGCACGGTAGCAATCGTTGCCACGCGGCGCATCGCCTGCTCCAGGCCCTGACGCGCCTCGTCCGTGGTCATGCGGCGCGACTGCAGGCGCAGCAGAGCGGACACGGTCTGCAGGTTGTTCTTCACGCGGTGGTGAATTTCGCGGATGGTCGCGTCCTTCGTCATGAGCTCCAGCTCGCGGCGGCGCAGCTCGGTCACGTCACGGCACAGAATTACGGCGCCTTCACGCTCGATGCGGGCAGGCTTCTGCGCAAGCAGCGGGATGGATCGCATGGTTACGCGAGCACGGGCAATGACCAGTTCGGTGCGCAGGTCACTACGACCGGCCAGGACCAGCTGCAGGGTTTCATCCGCCTGCTCGCCAGAAGGAAGCATCGCGCGGGTGACATCGGCAAGGTTTCGCTTTTCGAGGTAGCCAGTCATGCCCATGCGGTTGTACATGGAGTTCGCGTTTGGGGAAGCGACGACCACACGACCGGAGGGGTCGAGCACAATAATGCCGTCAATCACGCGGGGGTTGCCCTGAGTGTTGTTCCCCTGGGCGAGGGGATCGGGCCACAGGCCGGAGTGCACCATGGAGAGCATGGTGTCAGCGGCGAATTCGTAGACCTCGTCGCTGATGGAGGGGTAACCATTAGGGGTAGCGATCTTGTGGCTGGTCAGCAACGCAATGGTGCGGTTGTTGCGCACGATGGGCACGAAGGTGACGTTCACGCGCGGGCGGGCGCCAACGCCTTCACCGCTTCCTTCATCGGTGTAGGTGCTGATGTTCTGGTTGATCCAGACGCGGTAGGCTTCGTCGCGGATGCCATCTTCCATGTCGTGGTCGATGATGTCGTGGTGGAAGAGGGTGCGGACGTTGGAGGGGCGCACGTGCGCGAAGGCACGGAAAGTACTGGTTTCGCTGGGGCCGGAGACGGCATCCGGAGAACTGCCGTCGGCAACGATGTAGTCGGTGGGGAACCATAGAACCAGATCGCTCTGAGCGATGTCAGAGATGACCTGCCATTCACCCATGATGAGGTGAATGCGTTCAGTGTCGCCGGGACCGAAGTCGCAGGCGCTCATAATTCCTTCTGCAAAAGACATATGTTTGTGTGCTTCCCATGAGTTCGGGTAGGTTCAACTATTTTACGGTTTGCTCGCCGCAATTCCCATTCAAACGGCAATACCTGGAATAGTTTACAGAGCATTTCTTGAAGCATGCTTTTATTCCCAAATATGACGCTGTGAGGTGAGATAAACCCCTCAATTTTGAAGTGAAATATTCGCACTACTCCCCTACCCTAAATCCACTTGAGACGCAGAAAACCCGGCCTGCCGGAGCCTCTGAACGGGACACCCCCAACAAGCCGGGTCTTTGAGCAGCGCTAGTTTTATCCGACGGGCTTACGCGCCGGGCTTATCTGCCGGGCTTACGCACCGGGACGCACCGCGTACATGCCCTCAAGCATCGCCTCCAGGGACTGCACCACCGCGTGGCGGGGCGCCACCTCCAGCAGTGCTTCACCGTTGCGGCGCAAACGGTCCATGACCTTACGCTCGTACGGAATCACGCCGGTGAGCGGAACCTGTAGGTAGCGCGCCCAGTTATCGCGCATCTTCGCCTCGGGGTTGAACCCTGCGGCTTCGCGGCGGCTGCGGTTGAGCCAGTACTGCACATCCGTTTCGGGGGCGAAAAGATCCGGGCGAGACTGCACCTCGCGGGCGAGGTTAATCAGGCGCGGCAGGCCGATGACGTCCGCCTCGCCGAGCGTAATCACGCGGTCGGCGCAGGCGAGCGCGGTGAGGGTCGCAGCGTTACGGCGCGGTGCCGGGCCGTCAAAGGTCAGTTCCTCGTCGACTTCGATGGGGGCGGCAACATCGCAGATGACCAGGTCGTAGCGGTGCCTGAGCCATTCGAGTACTTCGGAGAAGGCGCGGGCACGCACCTCGGGCCACCGCGAGGAGGAAGTGATACCGCTCAAGAAATCGAAGGTACCGTTTTTGAGGGGCACGCGTTCCATGATGGCGCCGGCCTTTTTCTCGTCGAGCTGGGCGCGGTCGGCGTCCGAGCAGAGAATTGCCAGGCCGGAGCCGGTGTCCTCGAGCGCCATGAGTGCATCCAGGCTGGGCGCGTAGGTGTCTGCGTCGATGAGGCAGACCTGCTGGCCCTGCTGCGCCGCGAGGGCGGCGAGGTTGAAGGCGATGGTACTTCGACCGGGCGCGCCGTGGGTGCCCCAGACGGTCACGATCTTGCCGAGGCGGTGGCCGGGCTGGTAGCGGGAGGGCGCCTCAGGGTCCTGGTTGATGTCCGGGTGCTGAGGTAGGGTGCCGTCGTTGTTCTCGTTCTGCACGTGCAGGGCGTAGTCGCTGCCGGGCGCGAAAGAGTCGACGATGGCGGCGGCCTGGCTGAGCACGGATTCCTCGTTGCTGGGTGCAACGGAGGAGGCTTCTGCCGGGTCGTGGGCGCCGGGTGCGCCGGGGGCGTTTCCAGCGGGTGCCGCGGGGTCGATTCCGTAGCTTCCGTAGTCGGCGCCGTAGGGCGCGGCGGTGTTTGAGGCGGCGCCCGCGGCGGGGTCGTACCCGTAGCCACCCGCACCATAGCCAGCAGTGCCGTTATCGTAACCGTATCCACTGTCGTAGCCGTAGCCTACATCGTAGCCGTACCCGGCGTCCTGACCGTAGGCGGCCTCCGGGCGGTGGGCAACAGGCTGAACGGGCGGCTGAGTCGGAATCTGCGCGGGCACGCCGTAGCCTGCTACGGGTCGGGCGAGCGCCGCGTCCACCGCCTGTTCGAGCGAGCCCAGGATCTCCTCGAGGGCAGCTTCGGGGCGGATGCGGTGCGCCTGCGTGGGCAGCGGCAGGTTGTCCGGGGCGATAACCGCCAGGAGCACTTCGGAGGCGGCGAGCGCGTCCACGGTGGAGACGCTCATTTCGGCGGGCACGTGGGCGCAGAGCAGCACGCGGGCAATGCCGGTGTGCGCCATGCCGACGGCTTCGCTGAAGTCCTGAACGGTGCGCGCCACGGAGACGCGGCCGCGCTGGGATTCGATGCGGTTCAGGAGCGAGCCGTCATCGCCGTAGAGGATGACGGGGATGTTCACTGGCCCTCCCCGTAGGTACCGGGGATGAGGCTGATCTTGGAGTCGCTGTTGCTTTCCTTGACCAGGGCGGCGAGGGCTTCTTCCTTGACCCACAGCTGCACGGTTGCCTTGCCGTTGGCGCCGAGCACGCCTTCGTCGACCGTTACGGCGACGATTTCGGCGTTGGTGACGATGGCGCGGGCGCCGTTTTCGGTGCGGTTATCGCTCTTGGTGTCGGGGTTGCGCGGGCCGGAGGTCCACACATCCACGCGCTCGCCTGCCTTCAGCGCGGAGGCGGCGGTGCGGTCAATGCTGACGGTGGCGAGGCGGCGGCCCGGGGAGGTTTCGGTGCCTACCGATTCTTTGCTGATGAAGTTGCCTGCGGGGATGCGCTGGGTAGCGATTTTGCCGTTCATCTGTGCGGCTTCGGCGCGGGTGAAGTACTTGTCTTTGGCGGAGTCGATGTTCGCTTCGACTCGGGCGAGCTTGTCTTCGGTGATCTTCTCGCCGAGGCGGATTTCGCTTTTGGCGGTGTAGTACTCGGTTTTGCTGTTGTTGGCCTGCACGTAGAGCTGTACGCCGGTGATGGAGACGAGCACGAGAAGTACACCGAGGATGAATCGCCAGTCTTTGATGGTGGGCCTTTTGAGGCGTTTGGCGTGGGGCTCGGTGAGGGTGGAACGCTTCGTCGCGTTCTGTCGTATGCGCATGATGTGGTTGTGCCTTTCGGTGCGGAAGCCGGCGGTGATTCCGGTGTTGTTCAACTGACCGATGAGCGAGTGGTGTGTTTTCGATAGTGCTTTGGTTGAATCTGACACTAACCCTAACAGCATATTTCATTTAGTACTCTCTCTCAACAAGAGTCGTGTTTATGAAATATTTTTGAGTCTTGCCCCTTTTGAAGGGGTAATTAGATAACTTTTCGGCTCATATAAAGCTTTTTGTGAGCAAATTTCACGATGATGGCATATACTGAAAGTACTCAATAGATGTTCTGTATGGACTCTATGTAAAAGGCCGCTAACGGTGGCTAGGGGACCCAGGATTTCACTCACGGAAAGGAATAATTCGATGACTGCACCTCGTTTCCTCACTCTGAGCGACGTTGCCGAGGAGCTGCAGGTTTCGCTTTCGCAGGTGCGTGCTCTGGTGCGTAGCGGCGAACTTCCCGCCATTCAGATTGGTGGACGTAACCAGTGGCGTATTGAGCGTTCTCGTTTTGAAGAGTACATTACCGAGCGCCACGAGCAGACTCTGGAGGCGATTGCTTCCGGCAAGCTCACCGCAAAGGCTAAGGTTGATTAGTATTTCAACATGCACCTCGCGGGCGTAATGCTCGAGTGCTTTAAAAGGTCCGCTCCTCTCGTTGAGATTTCAACGGAGAGGGGCGGACCTTTTTGTGTTTATTGTTGCTTTCATCAGGGTATTTATAGTTGTCGAGGCGTTTTTGCGGGCGTTCCCACGAATGGTATTGCCCGCTATTTACCCTGCGCCCTAGCGTGAAATACGGGCGATGACTGCGCTAATACGAGCCAGCGGAATGGTGCGAACGCCAGCACCGCCAGGTGCACGGGAGTAGCCGGCGGCGCCCTGCCCGTAACCACCTTGCCCGTAACCAGCCTGGCCGTAACCAGCCTGCCCATAGGTTCCCTGCGCGTAACCTCCCTGCGCGCCGTAGGCTGCACGCGCGTGCTGGTCGCGTTCGTAGATGCGCGGGTACTGGCCGCCGTTGAGCAGGCGCAATTCGAGGAAGTCGGCACCAACTCGCTCGATCACGCCGTCGTAGCTGACGGTGCCACCTTCGAGGGAAAGGCGGACGGGTTCGCGCGCCATGGCAAGGGAGCGCAGGGCGAGCTGGATTTTCATGCGGTAGCGTTCGGGGCGAATATCAGCGCGCCCGGGAGCAATGCCGCCTTCCCACCAGAGCATTCCGCGCAGGGGGATGATGATGTTTTCGCCGCGCGCTTCGATACTGACCCATTCTTCGCCGACCATTTCGAGCTTGCCTTCGTAGGTTTGCATGTCGGTGGCGCAGATACGGATGGGGCCGCCGACCTGCGCAAGGAGGCGGTCGTCGAGGGTGATGGTTGAATAGTGGACGCGGGCGACTTGGCGGGCGTCCTGTTCCATATCCCAGGCGCGTTCGGAGGCGAGGCGCGCCTCAATGTCTCGTAGGAACTTTTCCATGCTCATGCTATGACCCTACCCGAGGATGGGTGCGGATACGAACCGGGGCGTTTTCTGGTCGGATGATGATTCTTGAGCATAATTTTTGAAGCAAATTCCACTAAATTACATGTTTTTCATATATTTTGATGCGTTTTGCTTCATTTTTGGCGCGACCTCCTGTATAAATGAAGCAACACCAAAAGCTATCAAACACACTGTTTGGAGGTCATCGTGGACCATCTTCCCACTCCGGGCTCAGCCCCCGAAGCCTTCGCTTCACGCCCCGCGGCCGCGCCTCGTACTGCCAGCGCCAGAGTAGCCAGCGCAGGGGTAGCCAGCGCAGAGGTAGCCAGCACCGGCTCTGCAATCGAGCCCGGCACTAGGGCAAACTACCAGGACGCGCTGCTCTTCATTGCCCCTCCTCTGCTTTCCGCGGCGGTCTTGGGCGCGTTGAGCGTGAACCTGCACCGCATCCCTTCGGCGCATCCTCTTGCTGATGCTTCGTTGCTCTGTGCTGGCGCGGCGGCACTCCTCATTACCGCCTGGTGGTTCATCAGTTTTATCTACGCGCTCTTCTACGCTCGATCTTTGCGCGTTTCGAGCAACAACGCTGACCGCGCGGTGCTGAAGGTTCCGGCGTTTTTCCGTCCGCGCTTTATGCGCCGCATTGTTCTGACGCTCGGCGGCACGGCTCTTGGAGTGGGTGCGGTCTTGGCTCCCGCGCAGGCTGCGGTGGTGACGCCCGGCAACGCCGGGGCAAACGGCACGGAGGGTCTTCCGCAGACGAGTATTTCGGCGGTCATGACCGCAGATTCAATGGACGCTTCAACGGGTACCGCGGCGGCAGAAACCAGCCCAGACACCAACCCAGCCACCGTCTCAGATGCGGATTCCGCCGGTACCGCCGCGGACAGCACCACCGCAGATTCCCCCTCCGCTCCCCTGGCCCTCTCTGCAGAGATTCCCGATATTCCGCTGGCTCCTCAACCCACGGAGGCGGCAGGCTCCCTGCACGATCGCAGCCCGTTCTTCTCCCCTCCCCGCGCTGAGGCGGGCACCTACTCCTACACGGTCCAGGCGGGCGATACGCTCTGGTCGATTGCCGCCGAGCAGCTGGGTAAAGGCACCGACGCCTCCACCATTTACGACTACACCCTCGATATTTACGAGGCGAATAAGGACGCTTTGGGCCAGAACGCCGAGCTGCTTTACGAGGGGCAGGTTCTGCAGATTCCCGAACAGCCCGTTCATTAGCCCCCCCTCATCCCCTCAATTCCGTTACCCCAGCCGTTAGCTTTTCATTCGCTCAACCCACCTCACACATCTTTCTGCACCGAAAGGAGCCGTCATGAGCTTCGCCAACCTTCTCCCCCGCGCCCCGTGGACGCCGCCGCATTCCCCGACTACGCAGCGTTCTCAGTCTGCACAGTATTCTCAGCCTGCGCAGCCTGCCTCCCGTAACAATCAGCATGCCCGCCCGTATTCAAAGCGTCAGGCGGCACGCACCTCCCAGCCAATTGTTCCGCCGCAGGTCGCTCCGCTTCCGGAGCAGGGGCAGGGCACGATGGCGCTGGTGCAGAGGCGAAACAGCTCCTCGGTCTATTCGCTGTTGCCGCTGCCGCGTTATGAGCAGCATACGGCGCATCGCCCGCCGGTGGCGAAGAGGGGCCGCCCGTTGCGTCCTGCGGATGCCTTGGCTCGCCAGCTGGAGGGTCGTTGTGCGGGTGTGGCGATCGCTTACCTGGAGATTATGTCGGCTCGTCGTTCGCGTCAGCAGCTGGCGCAGTGGGTGTCAGCGGATTGTTTCCACCGCCTGCTACCGTTCTTCCCGAAGAACCCGCGCCAGGTGCGTAAGGAGATGCTGTTGACTCTTCCGCCGGTTCTGCTACGGGTGCGAGCGCAGAGGGTGCACGAGGAGCTCTACGAGGCGGTGGCGCTACTGCGTTGTGCGGATAAGGTTCGCGTGGTGACCATGCAGATACGCCTGATTTACGGCACCTGGCTGATTACCTCGATTGAGCAGCCGCAGAGCCGCGTGGACGAAGACTAAGGTTTCCCGTACACAACCCGCCCAGGCACGCACAGATACCCACAAACATGCGCAGACACGCAGAGAGGGTGCGAATCCGGTATTGGATTCGCACCCTCTCTGTTGTGCTTCATGCTCGCAACACGTCAAGCGTGCGGCGCTTCAGTTTTTAGGCTGAGGCTAGCTCTCCTTGGTGCGCTCAACGTGAACCTGCTCGTGGCCGTCCTCATCGGGGGCGGAGTACTGCAGGAACTTCGGGCGCGAAGGCTCAGCCAGGCGCACGGCGGAAGCCTGAGTGCGCTGCTTGGACAGGTCCAGGTTGAACAGGTAGGTCACGGTCTCTTCACGGATTGCGCCGAGCATCGCCTGGTACATGTCGTAGCCTTCACGCTGGTATTCGACCAGCGGGTCACGCTGTGCCATCGCACGCAGGCCGATACCTTCCTTGAGGTATTCCATCTCGTACAGGTGCTCGGGCCAGCGCTCGCCAATGACGGACAGCATGACGCGGCGTTCAATTTCGCGCATGCTCTCTTCGCCGACGCTCTTTTCACGCTCATCGTAGATGAGGTGTGCGTCCGCCAAAACTTCCTTCACGATCTGGTCGCGAGTGATCTTGGTGCGGTCGCCGGCGTCTTCTGCCAGGTCGTCCACGGTGATGGAGATGGGGTACACCTGCTTGAGTGCGTCCCAGAGCTCGTCGAAGTCCCAGTCCTCGGCGTGGCCTTCAGAGACGCGGGCGTCAATGATGGTGGTCAGCACCTCATCCACGAAACCGGAAATCTGTTCCTTCAGGTCGTCACCGTGCAGGATGCGGCCGCGGTCCTTGTAGATCGCTTCGCGCTGGCGGTTGAGCACGTCGTCATACTTGAGCACGTTCTTACGCTGCTCAGCGTTACGGCCCTCAACGTTTGCCTGTGCGGTGGCGATAGCGCGGCTAACGATCTTGGAGTCCAGCGCGGAGTCCTCGGGGGCTGCCGCCATGAGGCGGGTTGCCATGCCGGTGTTGAACAGGCGCATCAGTTCGTCGGTCAGCGACAGGTAGAAGCGGGACTCGCCCGGGTCGCCCTGACGGCCGGAACGACCGCGCAACTGGTTGTCGATACGGCGGGACTCGTGACGCTCAGTGCCGAGCACGTACAGGCCACCGAGCTCGGTGACTTCCTCGTGCTCTTCTTTAGCGGCGTCTTCGCAGGCCTTCAGGACCTCGGGCCAGCGTGCCTCGTACTCTTCGGAGTTGGTGTTCGGGTCCAGGCCGAGCTCGCGCATCTTCTCGACGGCCTCAAATTCGGGGTTACCGCCGAGCATGATGTCGGTACCACGACCAGCCATGTTGGTTGCCACGGTGACGGCGCCCTTACGGCCCGCCTGCGCAACAATAGCTGCCTCACGCTCGTTGTTCTTTGCGTTCAGCACCTCGTGGCGCACGCCCGCCTTCGCCAGCTGGCGGGACAGGTACTCAGAGTTCTCCACGCTTGCGGTACCGACCAGAATCGGCTGGCCCTTTTCGTGGCGTTCCTTAATGTCCTTGACGACCGCCTTGAACTTGGCGATTTCGTCGCGGTACACCTTATCGGGGTTGTCGATGCGCTGCACACCCTTGTTGGTGGGGATGGGCACCACGCCGAGCTCGTAGGTGTTCATGAACTCTGCCGCTTCGGTTTCCGCGGTACCGGTCATACCGGACAGCTTGTCGTACATGCGGAAGTAGTTCTGCAGGGTCACGGTCGCCATGGTCTGGTTCTCAGGCTTGATTTCGACGCATTCCTTCGCCTCAATCGCCTGGTGGATGCCGTCGTTGTAGCGGCGGCCCGGCAGAATACGACCGGTGTGCTCGTCAACGATCAGGACCTCGCCGTCAATGACCACGTAGTCCTTGTTGTTGGTGAACAGCTCCTTCGCCTTGATGGAGTTGTTCAGGAAGCCAATGAGCGGGGTGTTCTTGGATTCGTAGAGGTTCTTCACACCCAGGTGGTCTTCCACCTTGTCAATGCCGGATTCGAGGATGCCGACGGTGCGCTTCTTCTCGTCTACTTCGTAGTCTTCACCGCGCTTGAGCAGGGTTGCGGCAATGCGCGCGAACTCTGCATACCAGCGGTTTGCCTCACCGGCTGCGGGGCCGGAAATAATCAGAGGGGTACGCGCCTCATCGATCAGGATGGAGTCCACCTCATCGATAATGGCGAAGTTGTGGCCGCGCTGAACCTGCTCCTCCACAGTCCACGCCATGTTGTCACGCAGGTAGTCGAAGCCGAACTCGTTGTTCGTACCGTAGGTGATGTCCGCGGCGTACTGCTTACGACGCTCGTCAGGTTCCATGGAGGAGAGAATCACGCCGCACTCCATGCCGAGGAAGCGGAACACGCGACCCATGAGGTTCGCCTGGTACTCAGCCAGGTAGTCGTTCACGGTCACAATGTGCACGCCTTTGCCGCTGAGCGCGTTCAGGTACGCGGGCAGGGTCGCGACGAGGGTCTTACCCTCACCGGTCTTCATTTCGGCAATGTTGCCCAGGTGCAGCGCTGCACCACCCATGAGCTGCACATCGTAGTGGCGCTTGCCCAGGGTACGCTTGGATGCTTCACGGACCACCGCAAAGGCCTCCGGCAGCATAATGTCGAGGGATTCGCCGTCCTTGACGCGCTCGCGGAACTTGTCGGTCTCTGCTCGCAGTTCCTCATCGGTCATCGATGCGAAGCTGTCCTCGAGCGAGTTCACCGCCTTAGTGTATGCTTCGAGCTGTCGCAGAACCCTCTTATCGCCGGTTCGGAGGATTTTCTCCAAGAAAGATGCCACTGAGCTTCTACTCCTTGCTTGTTTCGGTACCCTCACCAAGGGCGCGCGAAAGTGCGCGCGGTGAGGCCTTCCTACATATTGTATGGCAGAGCCGCCTAATTCGCCCGTCCGAGCTCTTTTTTACGCTCTGCGCCCACGAGGTGACATTTGGTGACACTCGAATCTTTCACCCTCCGGTTGAGGCAGAGCCGACCCATCCGTCTAAAGGAACAGATGTGTGGAGAGCAAAGAAAAACCCGGGGGCCTGGAGAAACACGGTGTGTGTGTTCCCAGACCGCCCGGGTCTTGAGCCTACTCGCTGAGTACGACCCCTAAAGAGCCTTACGCCTCAGCATCCAGCAGGTACGTTGGGTCTTACTCGTTATCCAGAGTAATAATGCCGTAGCTCCAGCCCTTACGACGGTATGCCGCAGCCGGTGCGCCGGTCTCGCTGTCAATGTACAGGTAGAAGTCGTGGCCGACCAGTTCCATACGGTCAACAGCTTCTGCGGGAGTCAGACGCTCACCCTTGAAGCTCTTGTGGCGAATCTCGATGGGAGATGCGGCTTCGTCGGCGAGGGTGACCTCACTGTTGTCGAATGCTGCTTCTTCCACCGGGACATCCGGCAGCAGAATCTCGGTAATTGCTTCGGTAACCACAGGAATCGAGCCGGTAGCGTCCGCTACGGAGACGGGGTGCTTGCCACCGCGCTTGTGCAGCTTGCGGCGGTCACGTGCACGGCGCAGACGCTCCAGGAGCTTGCCGTAGGTTTCATCGAAGACCGCGAACTTGTCGTGACCCTGGGCTTCGGAACGGAGGACAGGACCGGTACCAACAACGGTAATCTCAACGCGGATGGACTCGCCACCCAGATGACCGTCCTTGCTGAACTTGACGTCGATGTCCTTCACGTTATCGCCGAGCTGAGCGAACTTCTGAACCTTGTCGCTCACGTATTCTTCCAGGCGTTCGGTGACCTTGATATTGCGGCCGTAGATGTTGACTTCCACGATCATTCCCTCCAGGTTGGGGGCTTATACCGCGTCCGGTTGGACCCGGTACGGGGGTTCGACTTCAGTGCCGTTCCCTTGTATATATTTTAGTACGAAACATATTTCATATCACTAGATATGACAAATATTTAGCCCAAATAATAGCTATTCGTCCGTCTGCGAACTTTAACAGCTAAAAATCGTGTATCTCTTGCAACTAACTACAAGAAACGCTATGTCTGAGCCTTTTTCGGTACCGCCGCCACAGCGCACACGCCCAGCACCCGCGAACCGGATTCCTGCAGCACACGCGCCATCTCAGAGGCGGTCGCACCGGTGGTCACCACATCATCACAAATAATGCTCACCCGATCCGCGCACAGGGCAGGCTCCATAACGCGCAAGGCACCGTGCATCCGCTCGGCACGGCCCACAGCGCCCAGGCTCTTCTGCTCATTCTTTGCCTCAGAAGCACCGAGGAGAGAAGCGCCCACACGAGAGGATAAGGAGGCGCCGCTCCCCCGCCGGCCGCGAGGCGCATACCCGATGACGTCCACAGCACGCACTCGCACCGAGGCGGGCAGACGCTGATTGAGCTGCCGCGCCGCCTCCTGCACCAAAAGATTCGCTGGCGCATAGCCGCGGCGGCGCACGCTCTGCGCAGAGGATGGTGCCGGAACCAGCAGAACCTCAACCGGTGCGGCGGAGGTGCCCACAGAAGAGATAGAAGACCCCGGGGCGCTCTGAAGCTCAACCCGATGCGCCCGAAGAAGCTCGTACACGCTACGCGCTAAACCCTCTCCCAACAGGGGCAGCAAATCGGTGCGACCAGCATTCTTCAACGCCAACAGTGCACGCGGCATAATCCCCTCATAACGGGATGCCGCACGCACCTCGGGAGCAGCCGCGCCATCAAGAGGCTGCAGAACCTGCACTCGCTCCACACGCGCCAACACCGAATACAGCTGCGGCAGGCAGCTTTCACACAGCGGTGAGTCGGCACCGTATGCCACCGGCACAGCACAGCACGGGCAGGTACGCGGCATCAGCACCTCGCCCAAAGACCCGCCGGCGCTCTTGAGAGCACCCGCAAGCCCGGTCAGAGACTTGCTCCAGGACCCGTTCACGGGCTCGTTCAAACCACGCTGTACCGAACTCACCAAAAGCAACCTTTCCGCACCCCGCCGCAGGGGCTAACCGGCGTAACTAATCTCGTGCAGGGTCGTGTCCAGGCGAATCCAGCCGCGCTCCTCCATCAGGTAGCACGAACCGTCAGAACGGTGAGCAATAATATTCGACGTATTATCCGCCGTCGAAATGGTCATCACACCGTCCAGACGGTCCAGCTTCGTCTCTTCACCACTGAGGGAAATCACCTCAGACTCACCATTCTTCACGTTCACCACCACGACGCTCTGATCGCCAGCCCAACGGGCATTACGCGGAGTCACAGAAGAGCTCAGACGCACCATCTCCGTCAGACGCAGAGGCTTACCAGCATCATCACGCACAATACCGGAAATAATCACAGCCGACGCACCCTCAGTAGACGCCACAATCGCCATGCGCGCACCATCGTGAGAAACATTCACGCTCGTAAAACTCAAATTACGCTGCCAGGACAAACCAATATCCACGCCGCGCTCACGCTCGGTTGCATCCTCAGAATCGGGCTTGAAAACACGCACAACGCCTTCACCATCAGCAGCCCACACCCAGCCATAAGCATCAAAGCTGGGAGCAGTCAGCGCAGTACTCTGCCACACGCGGCGGGCAGTGCCCTGATACACCGTGTACAGGCTCGCAGCATCATTCGCCAAGCAAGCATAAACATTCGCAGAATAGCCCATCGCCGGGGAACTCAACTGGGTCACGCCACGCAGAAGCAACTGTTCCCCCGCATTGCTCATATAGTCATCACGCGCCACCATCTGGCCGTTCGAATTAATAGCAACCGTGCGGGCAGGAACACCCGGGTTCAGCTTCACCGCAGAAAAGCCGCTCGGCGCGTTCTCAGAAATCAGAGTGCCGTTATAGAAAACCTCAGTCTTACCCAGACCCGAGAAGTTCTCCAAGCCATGCATAATCTGCTCACGCACACGCGCCAAACGGTTATCGTCCAGGTGCGCACCCGAGAGGCGAACCAGCACATCCTGGTTATCGCTCATATTAGCGGTCTCAAGGTTCATCGACTCATTCAATGCCGAGAACGCGACATCCTTCAGGTAGGATGCAGGACCAATCATGAGGGTACGCACCAGCAGCTCAAAGTAGCGGTCCGTATGCGGGAACCAGCGGATATCAGGCACAGCATAACGGAACGCACGATCATAGAAATACAGGCGGCACGGGCTAAACACGCGCTCAAACTCAGCGCTATCCAGCCATAAACCATCCGGGCACGAGTTAATGCGCCATTGGTTATCCTCCATGATCACCGTAAAATCCTGAGTCTCAGTCTGAGCCTCAGGGAAGGTGCTCGTAATACCCTGACTATTCACAGTCGCCGTCTGCTGGAAACGCACATGGTACATCCCCTCAGCAGTTCCGCTATCGTCACTACGAGGCTGCACCGTATTACGGTACACACGAGTCGTACCCATAGGATTCCAACGGCCCGCAAAAGAAGAACTCAAATACTGGCGCGCCACCGCATAGTTCTCGATGCTATCCACACCGGCACGCACAAAACCCTCAATAATTGCCTCGGGGGTAGCACCGGCCAGCGGACCCGGCGCACGCGCCGGAGAAGTATTAACGCTCTTCACATCCAGACCGCTACTGTGCTGAGTCACTCGGTCGTTCGTGGGAAGACCCGCGCAAGAGCTCACGAGCGTCGCCAAAGACACCGCACCCCAAGACAGCACGGCGCGTCGAGAAACAATAGCCCTGTGAGACATGGAGGTCTTAACCTTCCTCTACGAACAAAGACAAACAATCACCAGCTAAGGCTACAGGCCGTCGCAGCGCGGTGAAAAGATAACCACAGCGAAATAACAACACTGTGAAAATACATCTGCATTGATTGTACTGGGTAAACAGTGCAAATACGCAAGGATAAGCACAAATACAATCGCACCGGCCCCAATCCCCCGCTCTATGACAGAGATCGGAGCCTCTCGCCTACCGGCCTTTAGAGGTCAGCCTCAATGTTCGTACGAGGAGCGATATTAGGCAGCGTATCCTTCGCGGTTGCCGAACGATGCGCACTCACCTCAGGCTCACCCGTCACCAGGACCGGCGACTCACCCAAAGGCGCACCGTGTACCAGCGGCAGGTTTATCGTGAAGCAGGCACCGCGGCCCTTCTCGCCCCACGCCTCAATCGTGCCGCCGTGCAGACGCACATCCTCAGCAGCAATCGACAGACCCAGACCGGTACCACCCAGGGTGCGCTTACGCGAAGTATCAGCACGCCAGAAACGGTTGAACACCTGAACGGCCTCATCCTCAGACAGACCGATACCGTGGTCACGCACCGCAACGCCCAGGTTCGTGGCGTTCGCCCCCACGTACACGTCAATCGGTCGGGATTCGCCGTGCTCAATCGCGTTGTACAGCAGGTTACGCAGCACACGCTCAATACGCACACGGTCCATATCCACCATGATGCTCTCATGGCTCGTATGCACGTTCAGCTTCGTGTTCGTACGCTCCAGGTGCGGCAGAGCCTCCTGCAGAATATTCGACAGCACACGCATGAAGTCTTCAGTGTCGATGGTCAGCATTGCGCTACCGGCATCGAAACGAGAAATTTCCAGCAGGTCAGCAAGCATCGACTGGAAACGGTCCACCTGATCGTGCAGAAGCTCCACAGTGCGACCCAGCGGCCGGTCCATGTCCCCACGCGAATCGTACAGAAGCTCAGTACCCAAACGCACCGTTGCCAGCGGAGTACGCAACTCATGCGACACGTCAGACACAAAGCGCTGCTGCAGAGTCGACAGGCGCTCCAGCTGAACAATCTTCTCCTGCAACGAATCAGCCATCAGGTTGAACGAATAACCCAGACGCGCCGCCTGATGTTCACCGTTCACCGACACACGCTGATCCAGGTCACCGGCAGCCAGCTTCTCCGCCGTAATAGCGGTCTGCGTAATCGGGCGGACCACAAAACGAGTCACAATCCACACCACAGAAAGCACCACAGTAAGCAGCGCACAGAAACCACCAAAAAGAACAAAGTTAATATGCGCAATCGTGGCGGAAGAATCCGTCATATCGTACACAAGGAACAAACCGTAATTAGGGTTCTGTGCAATAGAAATATGTGTACCAACAATAAGCACCGGATAGGTACGCTCACGATTATTTTCGATAGTCGTCACCGTAGACGTCTGCCAGAAAATACCGTCTTTATCGCGAACAGTTGTTTTGAAATCATTCGGAATACTCGAAGAATTCAAAGAATTATTACTACTCTGCTCGGGAATAAAGCCCTGCTTACCTTGACCTTCCAAAGGCACAAGAATCCAATTGCGCTTACCCGAACTACCCGCATCCAAGACGGTCAGGGTACGGCTCACATTACGGCGAATCTCACTGTCACTACGAGCCTCAGAGGAGTCCAGCACACTCTGAACGTTGCGGAAACCACTCTCCGATTCCGCCAGCGCCTGAGACTTCTGATTCTCAAAAAGACTCGACGCAATCTGACTCGACAAGGACCAACCCACCATCAAGAAGCTCAGGAACATCATGATGCCCGCAGTACCCAAAGCACGGAACTGCAGAGATTCCTTCCACAGACGCTGAGCGCGCTGCATCAGGCTCCTACGCGGCTTCTGCGCCTTACGCGGCTTGGAAGTGCGGGTACGCGAAGAGGCGGAGGCTACCGCCTCCGCCGTCAAAGCGCCGTGCTCATGGCTCGACTTCGCAACAGACAATCAGGTTATCCCTTCGCCTATGAATAGGTTCCGATTAGCTACCGGAAGATCCCACCAGCTCGGCCGGAATCTTATAGCCAACACCACGGACCGTCTGAATGAAACGATCCGCACCCAGCTCATCAAACTTAGCGCGCAAACGCTGGACATGCACGTTTACCAGCGAATCACTCACATCAGTGTAACCCCAGACCATATCCAGCAGCTCCTGGCGGCTCAACGCCTGACCGGGGTGACGCACCAGCGCAGCCAGCAAATCGAACTCCAGAGGAGTCATCGGAACCTCAGTGTTGTGGTACTTGACGGTACGACCGTCCATATCCATGACAATATCGCCAATGGATACGACCAGCTGGCGGCTCTCACGCGGACGCAAACGGGTGCGAATACGCGCCAAAAGCTCAGCGTGCTTAAAAGGCTTCGCAATGTAATCATCAGCGCCAGCCTCAAGCCCCTTAACAACATCTTCAGTGTCGCTTTTAGCGGTCAACATAATAATCGGCACATTAGAAGAGCGGCGAATTTGCTGGCAGACTTCAATACCGTTCATGCCAGGAAGCATCAAATCCAAAAGCACCAAATCGGGAGTGGAGCGCATAAAAGTTTCAAAAGCGCGGCCGCCATTTTCGCAGAAAACAGCGTTAAAGCCCTCTTGCGCGAGCACGAGGCCAATCATTTCCGCCAGAGCATCATCGTCATCAACCACCAAAATGGTGTGTGCGTCGCTTGCGCTCACAGTACCTCCCTATAGAAATGTCGTAAATACTTACATAAAAATGCTGATTATCTAATCATACCGCGCACTCAGCCAATGCACGGGCACACTCTGTCACCCGAGCCAGCGAAGCCGTAGCATCCAGCACGCTCACCGCGCCCGGGGTGGATGCAGAAGACACCGCACCCGTTTGCGGGCGCTCATCAGCCATCAAACCCACCGCACTCAGCTGCATCGGCTCAAGACCGACCTCACGCCACAGGCCGTATAGGCGGCGCACCTGATCAGGAACCCGCGCAGAAGTCACCACCGGCAGCCACAGCTGAGTCTGAGCCTCCAGAAGCTGCGCCACTGGTTCCCAGGAACGAGGGTCACTCAGCGGCGGAACCTGTAGCATGCCCGGCCCCTTGAGGCGGGCACGGTCAGGATGCAGTAGCAACGCGCAGGGAGCGGCACCCTCAACCTGCATAGCTTTCAACAGCTCCACAGCATCAAGGGCGGGGCGGGGCGGGGTCAGCAGCTTCAGCTCCTGCACCGGTTTGAGCGCAGTGCCGTCAATATCCAGGATGAGCTGCAGGTTCAACTCGGCAAAACGCTCCGTCACTCGACGGTATACCTGCTGATAGTAGTGAGGCTGCAACGCCGACAGGGAACGGAAACCACTCACGGTAGGAATGGTCCCCTCCATCAGACGCTGAAACTCCGACTCGTCCAGTTGCACGGCGATTAGCGCCCGGGGAGCCTGCAGAGCCTCACGCAGAGACTCCGCCCAGCGTTCCAGCCCTTCCAGGAAGGACTCCAGCAGGTCACGGCTCGCCCCTGCATCGCTGATAGCACGTTCGCCGCCGGGTAGGTAGATGCTCGCGGCAAGAGTCAGCGGTCCGACCAGCTGAATCTTATACACCGGGGCGGTGTCCTGTCCTGAGCCGAAACGTTTCTTCTGCGCACCCACGCGATCAGCCAGAAGGTTAATATCCGAGAGCAGACGGTCCTGAGCCAGGGTAGACTCGCGTGCTCCCCTGCCGCCGCTATGCACCATGCGCCAGCCAAACGAGGCACCGTCAAAAGCAAGCCCCTCGCACACCGCCAGGGTGCGTGCCAGCGGGGTACTCCGCCAGCCCAGCGCCGGCAGATGCGGTAGGAACGGCAGGTGCGGGGCGCCCAGCTCACCTTCTACACGGGACATCGCCTCAGCCAAATCATCGCCGGGAAAATCGCCCCGACCGCTGGCACGCACCAGCGGACGCTCAGTAGCGAGCGCGGCAAGGTCCTGCTCGGTCAGTCCGTCGCCTTCGGGGGCGCGGTACTCACCGGGCAACAACAGGCGCTCCGGCACCGGCTCGGTGCGGGCATTCTGGCGGGAGGAAGATTGAGGGAGCATAAACGGGTGAGGTTAAGGCAGGTTAGGGAAAAGTGCGGGCAAGTCGAAGCTCTGCTGATGGAAGCTCAGCACGGATGAGAGCAGAGCTTTCAGAAAGTCTTAGCTTTCCAGACTCTTAGCTTTCAGACTTTTCAGTCTCTTCGTCCTGGTCAGCGTGCTCGTTCGCGATGCGCACGTGGTGGCGAATCACCTCAGAGATGATGAAGTTCAGGAACTTCTCCGCGAATTCCGGGTCCAGGCTGGATTCCTTCGCCATGGCACGCAGGCGAGCAATCTGCGCCTCTTCACGGCCGGGGTCGCCGGCGGGCAGGTTATGCTCAGCCTTCAGGATGCCCACGCGCTTAGTTGCCTGAAAACGCTCCGCGAGGATGTGCACCAGCGCCGCATCGAAGTTGTCGATGGAGCGGCGCATGGCGAAGAGCTCCTCGTAAACCTCCGGCGCGACTTCATCGCCCATGGAGGTGGCGTGGGGGTCAAATTCGCAGGACGTGTTTTCGGGGCTCATCGGTCTCTCCTCAGATCGGTTGTGGTCTTCTGTGGGTTGCGTTCAAGCAGGCTGTTGCGGCAACAGCTGGGAATAGCGGGGTACGCGGCTATTCGGTGCGGCTAGTCGGTGCGATTATTCGGCGCTGGTAGCGGCGCCAGCAGACAGGGTTTCCTGAATGTCTTCGCGGTCCAGCGAGTAGGCGCGGGCGATGGTGGACTGACCCAGCACGCGGGTGCCCTGGTAGAGCACCATGGTCTGTCCCGGTGCCACGCCGGAGAGCGGATCTAGTAGGCGCACTACGGTTTCCAGGCGCAGTGCGCCTTCTTCTTCAGCTTCGGGGTCGGGTGCCCAGGTCATGTACGCCTTGGCGCGGACCGGGTCAGCGTGCGCGCGCACCTGTGCGGTCACCTCGAACTCTTCGCTGCGGGCACCCAGCTGTGCGGGCTCTTCGAGGAAGCGTGCCGCTTGTTCCACGGGTACGCCCGCCCAGGTGGCGCGGATACCGCGGATTTCGTGCACTGCAAGCAGCTCACGGGAGCCGACGATGACCTCGTTTTCCATGGGGCGCACTTCCAGCACGAAGCGGGGCTTGCCGTCGGCGGCGGGGCGGCCCAGTGCCAGGCCCTTGCGTTGGCCTACGGTGTATGCCTGCGCGCCGGGGTGCTCGCCGAGCACCTCGCCGTGGGTGTCCTTGATGAGGCCGGGGCGCATCTTAATGTGGTCGCCCAGCCAGGCACGGGTGTCACCTTCGGGAATGAAGCAGATGTCGTAGGAGTCCGGCTTCTTCGCCACGGAGAAGCCGCGCTCTGCCGCCTCCGCACGTACCTGTGCTTTGGAGGGGGTGTCCGCCAGGGGGAACCAGGCATGCTTGAGCTGTTCGTGGGTGAGTACGCCGAGCACGTAGGACTGGTCCTTGGCCCAGTCGGCGGCGCGATGCAGTTCGCGGTTGCCGTCTTCGGTGGTGATGACGCGGGCGTAGTGGCCGGTCACCACGGCGTCGAAGCCGAGCGCGAGGGCGCGTTCGAGGAGCGCGGCGAACTTGATCTTTTCGTTGCAACGCATGCAGGGGTTGGGGGTTCGTCCGGCTTCGTATTCGGAGATGAAGTCGTCGACGACGTCTTCTTTGAAGCGTTCGGAGAAGTCCCAGACGAAGAAGGGGATGCCCAGCTGGGAGCAGACGCGGCGGGCGTCCATGGAGTCTTCGAGGGTGCAGCAACCACGGGAGCCGGTGCGCAGGGTGCCGGGCATGCGGGATAGGGCGAGGTGAACGCCGACTACTTCGTGTCCTGCTTCTACGGCGCGGGCTGCGGCGACTGCGGAGTCAACGCCGCCACTCATAGCTGCAAGAATTTTCACTGCCTATCCTTCTGTTGTGTTGAGCCTTTAGAAAGGTGCGCCTTGTTGGTGTGGGCGGACTTTCCGTTACTGTAGCTACCCATTGTACGCAGGGGCTCGGCGGGATATTGGACAGTGCACCCTCAGCCAGCCCTCAGCGAACGCTGAGATGGCAAGGCTGAGGGCGGTTGGTGTCTTCTCTTCTGGTTTTCTAGTGCCAGCGGGAGGCGTCCGGCCGCTGCGAGGACAGCCCCGCCTTTGCTGCCTGTTCGTAGGCAGCGGGTAGTGCCGCGATGAGGCGCGCAATATCGGCTCCGGTGGTGGAGTGACCGAGGGTGAAGCGCTGGGCGCTGCGGGCGGTATCTTCGTCCATTCCCATTGCCATGAGCACGTGGGAGGGGCGGGTCACCCCGGCGTTGCAGGCGGAGCCGGTGGAGCTGCTGATGCCCTGCATGTCCAGCAGGAAGAGCAGGGTGTCGCCTTCTGCGTTGTCGAAGGTGAAGTGGGCGTTGCCGGGCAGTCGCTTCTGGCCGGGGTATTCTTCGGTGAGCGGGTTTTCGCCGCTCAGGTGCGCCTGCGGGATGAGCGCGCTAATTGCCGCAACGAGTTCGTTGCGTAGCGCGGCGATGCGGGCGGATTCTTCGTCAAGGTGCTGTACCGAGTGCACGGCGGCCTCTGCGAAACCTGCGATGGCGGGTGCGTCGATGGTGCCGGAGCGTACGGAGCGTTCCTGGCCGCCTCCGTGTAGAACGGGGGTCATCTGCACGGCGCGGGTTGCAACCAGCGCGCCGATGCCCATGGGGCCACCGATTTTGTGGCCGGAGATTGCGAGGGTCGCTACCCCGCTGGCGTGGAAGTCAATGGGGACCGCACCAAATGCCTGCACCGCGTCCGAGTGCACGGGAATACCGTATTCTGCGGCGATAGCGGCAATCTCGGGAATCGGCTGCACGGTACCGACCTCGTTGTTCGCCCACATGACGGTGACGAGCGCGACGTCTTCGGGGTTCTTTTCGATGAGTTCGCGGACGGTCTGCGGGCTGACGCTGCCGTGCTCGTCTACGGGGATCCATTCGAGCTGCGCGCCTTCTGCCTTTTCGAGCCATTCGCAGGTTTCTTCCACGGCGTGGTGCTCAATGGAGGAGACGAGAATTCGGGTGCGCTGCGAATCTTCTTCGCGGCGCTTCCAGTAGATGCCCTTGACGGCGAGGTTGTCCGCTTCGGTGCCGCCGGAGGTGAAGATAACCTCGGCGGGGTCGGCTCCGATGGCGCGGGCGATGCGTTCGCGGGCGTATTCAACGGTGGCGCGGGCGTCGCGTCCTACGGCGTGCAGGGAGGAGGGGTTGCCGCCGTTGCGCATCTGTTCGACCATGGCGTCGATGGCGGCGGGCAGTACGTCGGTGGTGGCGGCGTGGTCGAGGTAGACGCGGCCGTTCTGACGGTTGGTTTCTGCGCTCATGGCTCCTCCTGCTGGGTTGTTGGGCGGTTTTCCGCCTCGCTTATTTTATCGCGCTCTATCCGCGCTCTTCTAGGCGTGTTCATCTGCGGCTGGGTCAGCGAGCGCTACTCTCTCTTCTTTCTTCTCTATCCCCCCGGGCTGCTCGGGAGCTGCGCGGTACACTTAGGAACGTGTTCAAGATTCTTTTCTATACCCCTGAGATTCCCGGCAATACCGGCAACGCTATCCGTTTGGCGGCGATTACTGGCGCTGAGCTGCACCTGGTGAAGCCGCTGGGTTTTAACTTTGATGATGCGCATCTGCGCCGCGCGGGTCTGGATTATCACGATCTGGCGGTGGTGACGGTGCATGAGACCCTTGAGGATGCGTGGGAGGCTCTGACTCCGGAGCGTGTTTTTGCATTCACGACGACTGCATCGACCTCATACGCGGATATTGAGTACCGTCCCGGTGACGTGTTCATGTTTGGTCCGGAGTCGGTGGGTCTGCCCGCTGAGGTTCAGCAGGACCCGCACGTAACTGAGCGTGTGAAGATTCCGATGAAGCCGGGCCGCCGTTCGCTGAACCTGGCTAATTCTGCGTCCATTGCGATTTTTGAGGCGTGGCGTCAGAACGGTTTTGAGGGAGGCGCCATCTAGCATGGCTGCAACACACCATAATCTGCCGGGGCCTCTGGTTCAACAGATTCTGGAGACGCGCCCTCCCCTGGTCGAGCAGATTCGCTTGGATCCGCAGAATAGGGAGTTCACGGAGCAGGGTTGGGAGCCGGTCTATTCGGCCTCGCCCAAGGCGCGCATCGTGGTGATTGGTCAGGCACCCGGCAGGGCCGCGCAGGAGAGCCGTATCCCGTGGAATGACCCGAGCGGCGTGAAGCTGCGCGAGTGGATGGGCGTCACCGACGAGCAGTTCTACAACCCCGAGCTCATTTCTCTGCTGCCGATGGATTTCTACTACCCCGGCAAGGGCGCTCACGGCGATAACCCGCCGCGTAAGGATTTCGCGCCGAAGTGGCACTCGCAGCTGCTGGATCTCATGCCGGATGTTCAGCTGATTCTGCTGGTGGGCGCGTACTCCCAGAAGTACTACCTGAACGGTAAGCGTGGCCCGAAGGCCGAACGTAACCTGACCGAGACGGTTCGTGCGTGGGAGTCTTATCTTCCGAAGTTCCTGCCGCTGGTGCATCCTTCACCGCTGAATTTTAGGTGGCGGGCAAAGAACCCGTGGTTCGAGCAGGAGGTCATCCCGGCTTTGCAGAAGCGTGTGGGAGAGGTTCTCAAGGACGCTTAGCCCGCCCGTTCTGCAGTATCGCTATAGTTTTGCCTCGCTCATGCAAGATGCTCCCACCCCGCGTATGGGGTGGGAGCATCTTTATTGTGCGCGTTGTTTAGACTGACCGAGCAGTCTCGTCTGAGCGGATGCTTCTCAGCTGCGCCGCACTGCTACTTCAGGATTAAGGGGTTACTTCTGGCTGTCGGCGTCGCCCAGGGTCACGGTGATGTCATGGGTGGAAGAGCCGCGCTTAATCTTCAGCTTCAGATCAGAGCCTGCTGCTGCGGCACGCACGGTACCGTTGAGCTCGTCGCTCTTGGTCACGGCGTGGCCGTCGGCTTCAATCACGACGTCGCCGGATCGCAGGCCTGCCTTCGCGGCGGGGCTGTTAGATTCTACCGAGGCAATTTCAACGCCACCGGGGATGAGCTTGGAGGAGCCCGAACCGGTGTCCGCGGGGCTGTTCTTTACGCTCGCGCCCAGGTAGCCGTGGGTTGCCTTACCCTTGGCGATGATCTCGGAGGAGATGCGCTTGGCGTAGTTGGAGGTAATGGAGAACGCCATACCGTCGGCGGTGCCGCCATCCTGACTTGCCTGGCCCTGCGCGTTAATGCCGACCAGTTCGCCCTTGAGGTTCACCAGCGGGCCACCGGAGTTACCGTGGTTGATGGGCACATCAACCTGAATCATGGGGATGTAGTTCTGACCCTTCGAGTCAGCGGGCTGCACGCGGTTGACGTTCGAGACTACGCCGGCGGTCACCGATTCGCTACGACGATACGGTGCGCCGAGGGCAACCACGGCTTCGCCGGAGACCAGCTTGGAGGAGTCGCCCCAGGTGATGGGCTGCAGGTCCAGGCCGGAGGGGCTGATCTTCAGAACCGCCAGGTCAGCGGCAGAGTCCAGGCCCACTACGGATGCGGTGCGCACGGTGCCGTCGCTCAGGCGCACCTCAATGGTGGATGCAGCGTTCGAAGATGCAAGGGTGACCACGTGGTTGTTGGTGAGGATGTGGCCATCCTTATCGAGGATAACGCCACTACCGCCGCCGGTGCTGGAGCCGTTTGACGCCATGATGGTCACGGTGGAGGGCAGGACCTTCTTCGCGGTTTCTGCTACGCCTGCCACGGTGGAGGAGTTGCTGATATTGGAGCTGACGGAGCCACGCGAGGAAGCGCTGGAGGAGCTGTTGTTCGATGCTGCGATGCCGCCTCCGACGCCCGCACCGACGCCGCCGCCGACGAGGGCTGCGAGCAGAGCTGCGGTGAGCACAACACCGGCGCCGTAACGCTTGTTGTTATCGGTGTTCTGGGGTGCAGACTGTGCCGCGCTAACCTGAGCGGCGGCTGCTTGGGGGTAGGTGTATCCGGGAGAGGCGTATGCCTGCGGGTATGCGTTCTGACCCTGCTGGTAGCTTGCCTGTCCGTTCACACTCTGCAGGGGACGGGTTGCATCCGTGACGCCGTCGTTGCCGCCGTAAGACCATCCGTTGTTCTGAGTCATAAGTTCTCCTAGAGTCGCGCGTGTGCGTCGCCCTGGGCGCACGCTATCTTTCTACTGTAGAGGGTGTTTTATGGAGTTCTATATCTTTTCGCTGTTGGTTATCGGGGAGTTCCCTGGGAATTTTTCTCAATCCCTTTCATTTGGGGCAGATTAGCGGCTCTGAGGTACCCGGCGATTCACCCGGCGGCTAGTTTATTTTGGGGCTTTGTTCGCTACCCGCTCTCAGGCTTCTCTTTTAAAGCACTCGGTTTTTCTCCACGGTTTACACAGCATGACGCGTCCGCATACACAGCTTGAGCACAGGGTCGCTCCGTAATGTTGAAGGCATGTAGAGCCGACGACAAAGGCAAAGGACAAAGGCAAAGGAGAAACCCATGATGATCGGAACCCTAATTTTCTGTGCGATCTTGGCAAGCTCCATCGGCATCGGTGCGGGTATTGTGGCGTGTTGCTCGGGAATGGTGTACCGCCGTCATCGTGCGGAGAAAGCCGCCGAGTTGGCGCAGCCGCTGACTACCCAGGCGTTGACCGCCGGTAGGTAGCGCATAGAGTTTGATAGTTTTCGAGTTTGATAGTTTTCCGGGGCGGGAGATGAGAGCCCCGCACCGGAAGGGGCGAGAATCCCCAGTATGTCCCGAAGGGTCGGTGTGAGGACCGGCCCGGGTGTGATAGTGAGTTGAGTGATGACTGATGCGGTGTGAGCCCCTGTATGAGGGCTTACGCCGCATCGTCTTTTAACCGTGATGCGGGCGCGGGAGGCGTGGGCAGAAAGAACTGACGGAAAGCACCCGGCGCCCCGGCTACTTCCCTTTTAGTATGCGGTAAGGCGAGGGTGCTATGAGCGGCGGGAGATTAGCTGGGTTATGGTGAAGTTATGAGGATTATTTCTGCTGTTTTCGCTCTTGTTGGCGCGCTGCAGGTTATGCCTGCAGCGGTGGCGTCTTCTTTGGACGACGCAACCCGCCTGTACGCGTTGCTTATATTTGTTCTGATCTGCGCGGTGGTAGCATTTTTTGCGTCGTTGAGCCCCTCACGCCGTCGTGCGCGTGAGATTAGGCGGCAGGTGCTACAACAGCAGCAGAACCAGGCGATGAATCAGCAGGTACCGCCCCAGCAGGGGCCTTCACAGCAAGTACCCCCTCAGCATGCACAGCCTCAGCAAGTTCCTTCGCAGCCAATACAGGGTGCGGTGAGCTACCCGATGCATTACCAGCCGAAGCAGGCGCAGCCGGGTCATAGTGCTCAGCCGCCGCTCCCCCAGCCGAATCAGACTGTCGAGACTCAGCAGACTCAGGCGCCCTCGCCTCAGCCTCCTCAGCCGGTGGCGGCGCCTTCCCCGCTGGAGCCGATGCAGGTAGGTGGCGAGTCTAGTTCTTCTACGGCGCAGAACCATTCAGCAGAAAGCCCTTCAGCAGAGAACCAGGAGCAGCAGAGCATGCCCCAGAACACCTCGGTACAGGGTGAGGAGCGAGCGCAGCCTGAAGAGCCCCCGAAGCAGGAGGCTCCTCAGCAGGCGCCTGAGAGCAAGCCCTCCGATCGTTTCTCTTTGAGTACCAACCACAAGCTCATTTTCCCGCTCGAGAACGCGCAGCGTAGCCGCTACCCCATGGTTCTTTCGGTCGGTACGTCTGAGGATGAGGTCTTTGCCCTACCTGCAATCAACGGTGTGCCGCAGCATCTGCTGGTCGGCACGCAAGAGAATCATGTTCCGCTGAATCAGCGTCAGCGATGGCAGCAGATCGAAATTCTAGAGAACTACCTCATGCGTGCCGTCATGAACCTGCAGACGCTGGAGCGTGCGCAGGTTTCCCCGCTGCACAGTTTCAAGGAGACTGCCCAGGCTGACCGCACGGTGCTTGCCGCCGAGCTGGAAGAAACCATCCGGGTATCTCGGCTGAAGTTAAGCGGGGCGTTGGAGTTCTATGTATCGTTGCCGCGTTTGGCGGAGACGCCGGGCTCTTTCACTTTTGCTCGTGATCATGCGTTCTCCCTGAGTGCCACCGTCATTAGCCTGACGGAGCAGTGCTTTGAACGCACCTTCCGTTGGCGTCTGCTGGAGGATACCCTCCCGGATTCTTTGAACGACCGCCTCTACGCGGTGCGTTATCTGCGTGAGAGCGCGCAGAAGCTGGCGGCTTTTGTGGAGCTGAGCGATTTTGACCGCGCCATGCAGCTCGCCGAGACCTGGAAGAAGACTGCTCGTAAGGACTCAAAGATCGATGAGGCCAAGGTCTGGAATGAGATGACGGAAGTTGCCTTTGACGTTCTGCCCGAGTTGCGAGAGCAGGCGTTGAAGGGCGTTCAGTCTACGTTGGAGTTTAGCGAGCTTTTCTACCGTTCCAGCGAGGATGGTACGCACCGTATGCTCCGCCCGGAGCAGCTGAGCGAGTTTGAGCTCAAGGGCGTGCAGTCTACGCTCGAAGAGCGCCTGGAAAAGGTGCGTCTTGAGCTTCAGGATGCGGAGTTCTGCGCCGCGGTTTTGAGCCTGCAGGCGCGCGCTGTCATTGAGCTTCTGGAGGAGCTTCTGCAGGTCGAGCAGGACGGCGTTCTGGCGGAGATTGTGACCGATTTGCGGGCGCTTGCTCATAACTCGCCGCACCTTGCCGAGCTGCCCATCCAGACGTTGATGTTCAGCCGCGAACAGTACGCCCCCGATGGGGAGGATCTGCCGACCATTGGCGAGCGCATCCGTGCCCTCTCGAGCGTGCCCGAGGTTCTGGCGTTCGTTCACTACGAGGGACCGGCGCTTCTGACGGGCGTCGCAGATCCGTATAAGGCGTTTTCCGGGGAGGGCCTCTCCGAGGGGCTGCTCTCGGAAGAGAAGAAGTTGTCTTCCATGCCGCTGTCGGTGTTGCGCACCCATTCGCGGCTTCTGCAGCAGGTGCTTCGCCTGCAGAATCTGCGGTTGAAGCTGGCGTGGGTGAGCAGCTGTAGCGGCTACATGCCTTGGTCCCTGGTTGATCGCCATTTCGTTGGTCCCTCTGCCGCTGATGAGGATTTGAAGGAGCTGACCGAAAATATTGAGGCGCTCGCCGATCTTCTGGACGCCCGCTCTAACTCCCAGGTGTATAAAGGCCGCGGCGTGCCGACTACACCCTTCCTGTGGGTGCAGATGCGTAAGCAGGCAGATCGCAGTTCTAGGCTGCTGAATCATGTGCAGTTCTTGGGCTGGATGTACGCCTCATCTTCACGGGTTCAGGTGGTGGATGGCATGGTACAGAGTATCCACGATGTTAATGCCGCGGAGGTAGTGGGGCACCTGATGAGCAATCTGGAGATTGCGCGTCGGCGCTAACTGAATAGCCGGTAAGCCGGGGTCTAGCATGAGGCTAGGCCCCGGCCTTCCTGTTTACCGGCTTTCCTGTATAAAGCCTGGGAAGTCGGTAAACGGGTGGCAAACAGCAGCGCAATATTCTCGTATCTGTGCGTCTGTGTGCCTGTGCCACCGCTACACTAATAATGTGACCGGCACTAAGGCGTGCGATGTTCAAGCACGCCGTGAAGTGCAGGTCCGTTCATACTTCACGACAACGGAGGAAAGACCATGACCGAGCACGCCTTTGCGCGTCAGATTCGTCCCGCACGCCCTCGCCTGCGCACTATCTTGGGTGCCACAGTGCTGGCGGCAGGTCTTTCTTGTGCCCCGGTGGTTCTGCCGGCTGGTTCTGCATTTTTGAGCACCTCGGCGCAGGCTGCTGACCCGATGCAGATTACGGGCACCACCGTGTACGATTCCACAAACTCTTTGGGTGATACCGCCACCCTGAAGTCTAAGATTTCGAATCTGTCGAAGAAATACAATGTGGATTTGCACGTGGTGGTCATCGATAAGTTTGAGAACCCGTCTACTTCTTCGAGCTGGACGAAGGCGCTTGCCACGAAGAACAATTGGGGTTCTGCCGATGTGGTGCTGGTAATTGCTACCGAGTCCCGCCAGGCGTATTTCTTGGCCGGTAGCACCAAGACTCTTTCGAGCGATCAGCAGACGAAGGTGTACCAGAACTACATCAAGCCGAAGCTGCAGAACAGCGACTACTCGGGTGCGGCACTGGCTGCGGTTGAGGGTATCGAGGCTCAGAAGGGCGGCAGCTCTTCCGGTGTGGTGACCGGTGTGCTCGGTGTGGGCGCGGCGGCAACCGTGGGTGCTGGTGGTTACGCGATGTACCGCCGTCGCAAGAGGAAGAACACTCAGCAGCAGCCTCAGCGTTCCTACGGTGCGCCTCGTAACTACTCCCCCATCCCGGAGGTTCCGCTGGAGGAGCTGCGCACTCGCGCCGGTAGCGCCCTGTTGCAGGCTGATACGACGATGAGCCACGCGAAGCAGGAACTGGATTTTGCGCGTGCACAGTACAGCGACCAGCAGGTGGCTGAGTTCGCTCAGGAGATTGCGCGCGCTGAGGATCTGATGCGTAAGTCCTTCCAGCGTCAGCAGCTTCTGACCGATAGCATCCCGGATACCGAGGCTGAGCAGCGTGCCTGGTTGACTGAGATTATTGATAACTCTCAGGAAGTCACCCGTATTGCTCAGGAGCAGGACGCTAAGCTGGCTCAGCTCCGCAACCTGGAGCAGGAGGCGCCTCAAGCTATTGAGGCGCTGGCTCAGCGCCTGCCGCAGCTGCGTGCCTCGGTGGAAGAGATTGCCGCCCAGTACCGCGCATTGAAGGAACGTTACCTGCCCAGCGCTCTGGAGCCCATCTCCAAGACTCCTACCCTGTTGGAGTCGAACATGGTGCTGTGCGCCGCTGAGGTTGAGAAGGCTCAGGCGACCGTTGCTACGGCACGTTCGGAGGCGGTTGCTCATCTGCGCACCGCTGAGGAAGCAGCCTCGCAGATTCAGGCTCTGGGTGCGGCGGTGAATACCCGCTCGCAGGAACTGGAGCAGGCTCAGCTGGGTCTGAGCACCGACCTGCTGAGCATTCAGCGTGATGTGGCTGAGGCGAAGAGCCTCGCGGCTTCTCAGCGTCGCGATGATTTGGGTGCGGTCGCCGCCGGTATGGAGGCGGTGCTCAACCAGGTCAACCAGAGTGCTTCGGCTCGCCCGAATGACCCGCTGACTCTGGCGAACCAGCTGCGTCAGCTCTCCGCTGAGCTGGATAAGGCCATGACGAATATGCGTGCTACCCGCGAGCGTTCTCGTGCGGCTTCGCAGAACCTGGATCGTACGATGCGTTCTGCCTACGCTGCGGTGAACGGTGCGCGTAGCTACATCAATAACCGCCGCGCTGCGGTGGGCCCGATGACCCTGACCGCTGTTTCTGAGGCGGAGCGTCACCTGGGTCAGGCTCAGCGCCTGGCTTCTTCGGATCCGCTGAACGCCATGAAGGAAGCCAATATGGCTATCCAGAAGGCGACCGACGCACAGAACCGCGCTCAGAGCGAGGTCGGCAACTACTACAACAACCAGAACGACCGCGGCGGCGGTAGCTTCGGCGGTGACCTGGCGAAGGGTCTGCTGCTGGGTGCCCTGATGACCGCAATGAACTCCGGCACCAGTAGCTGGGGTAGTAGCGGCGGCCACAGCAGTGGCGGTAGTAGCGGCGGAAGCTGGGGCGGCGGCGGCTTCAGCGGAGGCGGCGATTGGGGTAGCGGCGGCGGTGACGGCGGCAGCTTCTAACCGCCTCCACACTGGCTGTCCTGCCGGTGCTGGCGATCCTGCCGGTCGGTTTCTGCAGATTTTTCTACAGTCTGACCGGCGGGGCACGTAGCTTACCTCACCGGTTTTTTCCCCAGTCGGAAAACGCCTGAGGCAATTTACCAAAAGTTTAGGTTTCAGAAATCAGGCGTGCATCATTTTCACAGCATGCACCCAGAAATCTGCCACATAATTAGTTGTACGGGCACGGCTCACGAGGAGCGTAGTGCTCCCCCGCAGCCCGTGAACAGAAAGTAGGAGATTATGGCTAAGCAGACCATCTTCGGCCGTATTGCACAGCTCGCTAAGGCAAACATCAACGCTCTGATTGATGCAGCTGAGGACCCGGAGAAGATGCTGGACCAGATGGTTCGTGACTACACCAACAACATCCGCGAGGCGGAGGCTGCAGTAGCACAGACCATCGGCAACCTGCGTCTGCTCGAGAAGGACCACGCAGAGGATGTCCAGACCGCCCAGGAGTGGGGCACCAAGGCTCTGGCAGCTTCTAACAAGGCTGATGAATTCCGCGCAGCTGGCGACGTTGCCAACGCTGACAAGTTCGACAACCTCGCCAAGATCGCTCTGAACAAGCAGCTGCTGGCTGAGAAGGCAGCACAGGCTGTTGAGCCTCAGCTGGCTTCCCAGACTCAGGTTGTCAACCAGCTCAAGGACGGCCTGGAGAAGATGCGCTCCAAGCTTGAAGAGGTCAAGTACAAGCGTGATGAGCTGACCGCACGTCAGAAGACCGCAGCAGCTCAGACCCAGGTGAACGACGCTCTGAAGGCGTTCGACGTTCTGGACCCGACCAGCGAGATGAGCCGCTTCGAAGAGAAGGTTCGCCGCGAAGAGGCACGCGTCATCGGTCAGCAGGAACTGGCAGCTTCCTCCCTGGACGCACAGTTCAACACTCTGGACCAGATGGAGCGCGAGACCGAGCTGGACGCTCGTCTGGCCGCTCTGAAGGCAAAGAACGCTCCGGCAGCTCCGGCTCCCCTGGCTGTGGAATACCCCACCCAGACCCTCTAAGCCCGGTCTAGTCTAAGCCCGGTCTAGCGCATAGCTTCTTGAGCTAAACCTATAAAGATTCGCCCCGTTCCTTAACTCATCAGGAACGGGGCGGATCTTTGTGCGTTAGGGGATGCGAGCCTTAGTTCGCGTAGATGTACAGGTAGCCTGCCATCGCGGAGCGGGTAACCGCAGCGTTGGAGGTGGAACCGGTACCAATACCGTTGGAGGCTGCCCACGCCAGAGCCTGGGACGCGTAGCCGCCCTGAGCCTGTGCCGGGGAGCCAGCTGCACGGTACATGAACTCAGCCATGGTGGACTCGGTGACGGCCTCCAGGGGGCGGAAGTCGCTACCGCTGATGCCCTGCTGGCTCAGCCAGAAAATTTCCTTGTATGCGGGGTGGTTGACCGGAACGTCGTTGAACGGCGAAACAGCCGGTGCGTTCACTGCGGGGCGGCCAGCCACGCGGTACAGGTAGGTTGCCAGCTGCGCACGGTTGACCGATGCGTTCG
>ERZ773272.60-NODE-60-length-41742-cov-36.179432_pt1 | contig 41742 bp, 52 predicted proteins | sample MGYA00511891_ERZ773272 | MGnify/ENA primary metagenome ERZ773272 (study PRJEB29015, sample SAMEA2738150) | human oral metagenome | biome: human oral; feature: human-associated habitat; material: saliva | place: China | collected 2198 ...
ACTTCGTCAGCACTAACCACAGTTGTTGCAGCTACCGCTACTGTTGAAATCATCATCGCAACGTGACATACACGTTTACCGATTTTACGTAATAAATATTTTTTATTTTGTGTCATATGTTTGTCTTCCCTTCGTTAAAAATAAAAAATTAACACAAGATTATTATACCACGAATAAACGTACTTTTGCAATGGAATTCGTGAATTTTTTCTGTACAAAAAAGAAAAGAGTGGTTTTTAAACCACTCCCTATAAATAATGTTTCATTGTATGTTTACCTTTAATGTTACGGTACATTTCTACCGCAACACCAATCAAGATTAAGATTGTAGTCCCACTCAACAAGCTTGAGTGTTGCAGTCCGAAAATCTGAGTCAATGGTAACGTCGCAATCGTTAATAAGTATATCGAACCAATAATACTTAGCTGATTCAATTTATGAGAAACATATTTCTCAGTATCTTTTCCCGGTCGCACACCAACGATATATCCATTTGACTTCCCTAAATTCTCAGCTAATTTCTCTGGATTGATTTGTACTTGTGCATAGAAGAATGTGAATAATATCACAATAAGTGCGTACGTTAGCATTCCTTTCTTCGCTGACATGTTGAAACACTCAAAGATGAATGTCACCCATTCTGGTTTCACAACATCTTTAAAGAATAATGATTCAACAATTTGTGGTAACATGAAGATTGACCCAGCTAAAATTACTGGAATCACACCAGCAGCATTAATCTTGATTGGAAGCCAAGATGTTTGGCACTCGTCTGTTGCTTTCTTTGAGTAATACATCGGAATTCGTAATTGAGATTGCTCAAAGAACACAATGATAATTGCTAGTACTAAGAACACCACAATTGCTTGCCACCATGTACCACTTTCGTGAATAAGTCTTAACTCCGCTGGAATCCGTGATACAATACCACCGAAAATCACTAGTGAAATCCCACTTACTAGACCTTTATCATTAACAGTCTCACCAATCCAAGCAAGAATTAATGAACCAAGTGTAATCACTCCAGCGATAATAAGATATGTAGTCGTTGATGGATTGATGACGAAATCGCTATTATATTTGTTAAAACCATACGTTAGTCCTATTGATTGCATGAATCCGAAGATTGCTGATAAGAACAATGTCAATCGTTTTGTTTTCTTACGACCAATTTGTCCTTGCTCCGACCATTCCACGACTGTTTTCGATAAATCCATTTGTAATAACTGAATAATAATCGAAGCTGTAATGTATGGTGATACTCCTAGTGCGAACACTGAGAAGTTTGTTAGTCCTCCACCATTTAACAAACTCAGAAAATCAAATGTTTCCGAATTGGTTAATTCACGAATCGCACCCACGTTGACAAACGGTACTGGAATATGTACTCCAAGTCTAAATACTATGATAATTAATAATGTCCATAAAATTGCATTTCGCAACTTATTTGTACTCATAAGTGTTACTCCTCTTTTAAATCTATATAAAAATTGGGAGTAAAAACTTACTCCCAAATCACGCTAATCTAGTTCAATAGCTTTTAAATTCTTCTGAATCGTAGATGAAGCTTCTACTATGCTATGACGACTATTTGAAATCGACACAGTCATTTCATCTGATTCATTCTCTACTCGACCAGTAAACTGATACACAACATAGTATTGTTTCCCATGGTCTAACGTTACTTTATCATGTACCGCATTATTTTCCACTTTCAACGGAATTTCTTTCTTATCTTCTGTCAACAGCCATGCTTTTTTCAAAGTTAAATAACTTGAATTTGAAGTAATATCGATTTTTACTTCATTTGTTGGAAGACTTGGCAAGTCGATTTTTTCAGAATCCCGGGAAAAGAACTCATCGTAAATGCTTGCTTGGATTCCATTGTCAGTGAATTGTTTTGCAAAAGTAGACTCTTTGTTGCCCAACACAATCGGATGAAAGTCGATATTTAATCGTTTCATAAAATCGAACACACTCTCATCTGATAATGCACCCAACGAATGTTTAGAATTAAACGTAGCGTTACCACCATCTCCGTCAGAGATGTACAAGAACTGACGGTCGATTGCGAGATTACTTTCGTTTTCCAAATACGTGTATACATTTGTTGGGTCTCCGTAAGCCGGATAAGTATCAAACGTTGAATTAAGAACTTTCGAATCTATTTCCAATTGCTTTGAAATTGCTGCTTTTTCCGAAGTCAGCGGTTGTGTGAGTTTCAAGCGAGAGGATTTCGATGTTCCATATCCAATCGCAATACGGTCTGACTCACCAAGTGAGTCAACCAACCGTTTTACGAATTTTTCTACTTTTTGTCTATAGTCATCTGACGGTAATGCACTTCTATCCACAATCACGATATAATCATGAGTGAGCGTCACCGATTCAGAACGTGTCACCGTAATAGCGTCTTTTGGAATCGCTGATACAATATCGATTGTCGCTTCGCTCGCCCAAGTATCCGAGTAATTATTAATAGTTGTAGATAGTGTTAATAAGCTCATTAGAGCTAAAGCAACTTTCTTCTTCATATTAGTTTCCTTTACGTTTATTACGAGTAAACACAGAAGCTACTGCACCAATCGCACCAACAATCGCAGCTCCACCTAATGCTACAGCACCAGTTTTTGGTAAGCGTTTGTCATTAGAACCGTTTGCTTTGCTAGAGTTTGTTGGTTTCACTGTTGCGTCACTAGTATTCGCACCAGTATTAGCGTTTGAGTCAGATGTAGAACCATTTGCGTTAGCTTCTACAGTTGTTTCACCAGTTGTGTCAGCTGGAGCTTGTGTTGTAGCATCTCCAGTTGTTTCAGCAGTTGTTTCACCACTAGTTTCAGCTGTAGTTTCTGCTGTTGTTTCACCGTTAGCTGTAGTTTCCGCTGTTGTTTCAGCAGTTGTCTCAGCTGTAGTTTCAGCTGTTGTTTCAGTTCCAGATGTTTCTTTAGAACCAGTTTCTCCAGCTGCGAACTCGATTGATAATTCTGTCTTAGAAGTGAAGTTTCCAGCTTTTAATTCAGCTTGGATTTTACGAGTTAAATTGTCACCTTTAGGTGCAACTAAATCGAATTGAATAGCTACTACACCGTTTTCTGCGTCAGCAGCAGTTAAGTCTAACGTAAAGTCTAACGAACCGTCTTCGTTCTTTGGTAATGTAGAAGCGTCGATTTCACGGAAAACAATATCTCCGTGTAACACTTTGATTTTTGTTACTTCTGTACTTGCACCAGTTTCAGTATTTGTTACTGTTTCTGGAGCGAATGCGAATTCTTTTCCAAGTTTCACAGATAGTGTTGCTTTTGACAAGTCACCATCTTTCGTTGGAATTTCTACTTTTGCAACGAATGGTACGTTTAACGTTAAGTTTGAACCATTTGAAGCGTCTTTATTTGTAGCTGTGATTTGAGCTTCTTTTACTGCTTCTTCTGCTCCCACTAATGCTACTGGACTTGCTGCTACTAATACGCTTAAAGCAGCACCTGTACGTTTGAATTGTTTCATCACAATTTCTCCTCTCTATTTGTAAAATATGTTGTGATTTTAAAACTTAGGTCATACAAAAGTTTTGTACCTCGAAAGTACTGGGTGAGACCGCACCTCTGGTGTCACTGGTTTCGTTTGTGAAACATCGTGACAAAAATTCTACTATTATAAAAATCGTGGCTGTGCAACCAAGATGAGACGGTTTAGTTTACTCTTAGTTAATGCCATAAATCTCTTTAACATTTACGTCACCTCGCTATTTCTTAAAATTCAAGTAAATATTATAGCACAAAGTGACACTCATGTAAAGAGTATAATAGTGATTGCTTGTGATTTTAGTTCGCAAATAAATCACAAACAATCAAAATACAACTCACATATGATTAGTATATCACATCGTTTATGAAATGTGAATAGTTATTGCGTATTTTTCTTCAAAAACTCACGTAATTCTCGTGGAGACATCGAGAATACATCATTATCCGTCAGTCCATCCAACGATGCTTCTGCTAAAATATCTTCTATAGAATGTGTTAATAGCGGAGCAGTCGGTTTCGGATTTTTATACAACATTGTTTTCAATTGTAATTCCTTACTATATGAAGTGTTTTTCAAATCACTTGGAGCGACACCTTGATAGTGCTCTCGAATATTATACTCTTGTGGTTTAATACTTGAGATACGTTGTCGTGAATCCATTAAAATGAAATCTCTATCTAAAAGAACATCTTTTAGACGTGTCGAGAATGATTTCGCACTAAGAAGTGATTGTCTCAAATTCGACTGATTACAAAACTGTAAATATTCTCTAAATAACACAGACACTGGAATGACTGCTTGCGTGAATGTTTCATTATAATCCAACTCATCAATGAACAATCCAAATGAATCTTTGGTTTCATCAAGTGCTTCTTTTAAGAATTCTTCGTACTTTTCAGCATAATCCGTAAACAGAGCAGCGGTTGGTCTTTCTAATGAATTCACAATCATTGAAATTGTTGTCGTCAAATACTTATATGTCGCTTCTCCATCGTAAGTTGATAGTAACTGGTCTAGTGAATATCCGACCAAGTTCTTCAAATAATTTCGTGAATCGTTATTATGACGATGGTTTGTGCTGCCCCACGGAAACATAAGCAGTCGGTCGTTCATCATTTGACCTTTCTCCAAAGAACCAAAAGCGTGGTTTGTGGCTTGAACCCACAATCCACCAAACTTAATATTTCGTGGTTGGTCGTATTTCACGTTTACGATTTGTCCAATTCCATCTAATAATGATTTAAACAACGTCGACGCATTCGCTCCCATATACCATTTTGTTTTTAAATCGTCACCAGTCAAAAGACGATGATAATTCTGAATTAACGCCACTTTATACTCTAAGTCTAAGTCGTGTAAGTTGAATGGTAACGTCGCTCGCTGTCCAGAAATAAGAGTTAGTTCATTCAAATAACTTGATTTACCATTTCCACCCTCACCACGAATGACGACCACTCTTTTTGCATTTAAACCAATAAATCCAGCGTATGTTAAGTGGTCTATAAACTTTCGATTCTCAGCGTCGTTGTTTGACCACTGATTTCGAACATAATTCACCAATTCCACGTACTTCGGGTCGAGCTTATTTACATCGACCACGTCGAAGTTTCGAGTCTCGACAAAGAAATACTCTCCGTCACTATCACTTGATTCTTCGGTGTAGTCCATTTTTTCTAAGTCGTAAATTCCATTCTTTAATAACGCCAAATGTCTTGGAGCATAGTGGTATAAGATGACCGAACCCGGTTCGTCGGATAACGCCACGACCATATCGTACAATTTTGTACGCTCCGAAAACGTGTGTTGTTTATACATCGTTGAAATTTGTGCTAAATGTCTACTTAATAATTTAATGTCAGACGAATACTCTCGCTTGTCATAATCTGGATAGAACATCTCACAATCGTCTCCATCTTTGTCTAGACGACAAAAATCGCCAGCACGTAATAAAGCACGTACTAGCACGTGTAATGGTAAACGACGTTTCGACAAATCATGTTGTGCGTCTTCAATATATGGTTCACATGCTTTGTAGAATTCATCATTACTATTAAATGATAAATGTTTTGTGAACAAGAAATCGACTCCTTTCTTGCTAAGATGATTCCATTGTAACACACATGTGCAATCCGTGTATAGACGTAAATGAAAAATTTTTTTATTCTTATTAATAACCAATTAGAAACGATGGTTAACAATAAGAGATTGTGAAGTGATTCACAAGAAGTTGCACATCGATTTTCGGACTAAATTTATGTTTCACAAGCGATTTTTGGGTCAGATTGGGTCACATTTTGGGTCAGATGGGTCACATGAAAAACAATCTGACCCAAAATCTGACCCACGATTTTTTGCGATTTTTAAAATCAGAAATGTTGTTATACTAACGTTTCTGGCGGTTTGGAATATAAGGATTTTAATATTTGGGTCAGATGGGTCAGATTCTCACCAACTCTATACGTTTTTTAGACATAACTGATGACGGTTAACAATACACCTATTGGGTGTATTTGGTTACTGCCAGATTAGAAAACTTTTTTTTCGAAAAGTTTTGGGATTCATCTGACCCATCTGACCCAATTTTGTATTTTTAGTATTATTTTTTATAATATTTAATAAAAAGATATACCTAACTATTACTGTTATGACAATAAAAACCGGACTTTTCTCTAGAAAAAGCTGAAAAATGAAAAATGGAAAAATTTTGGGTCAGATTGTCAAAAAAGCTTGGGTCAGATTGTTTTTCATCTGACCCATCTGACCCAGAAAAATTCCGAAGCGAAAATGACCGAAATCGCATAATAGTAACGATTGTTGCGATTCTTTGTGAAATCGACCACAAACTTTCACAACTTCACAGAAAATTCACATATAATTATTTTGATATTTTTCAGAGAGCTATTTTTCGGAAAAATTCCGAAAAATAGTTTCACGTACGGTTTTTCGCTTGAAATTCGCTCATTTTTCGCTAGATTGTGAAATGATTCACGAAGTATTATTTTTATTTTTGTAAATTGGACATGTGCGTGGATGGGACACGGAAGCTCATAGAAGTCGTTTGAGAGATTTTGTGAACGATAGGATATAAACATGTGTAGACGTCGGCAAAAGCTCTAAAATGTGTTTTAAATCGTTAATAAAAGCATGTGTGTTCGGAAGTTCGACTTGTAGAAGTATATTATTAACGACAGAATGCTCTCAGAAGCTCAAAATTGACGTTCAAACGATTTTGGTTATGATTTAGTATATTTATACCTCAAAGGTCTAACATCGCTCTAAGGTGTCTTAAATCGCAAAATATGAAGTGTCGTGAATCGGCATCTATAATTGCGTCTGAAATGCAACGTCTGTACTCAAATTAAGATTGATGATATAATGATTTTGTGAGAAAATTATGGAGGTATTGATATGAAATTAGAAGTTTATTTGAAATATAAAGGATTCACAAGAGCTGAGATTTTGAGAAAAGATGACCGTGAGTTATCGTCGGATGATGAACTGTGTTATAACTTGGAATTTTGGAGAAAGAATAAACATAACTTGAAATGTGCTATTAAAGATGAAATGAAAGATTATGATTGGGCGTATATTCTTGAACCAGTGGTGGACGAATTTGTTATTGATTTTCCACGATTGGAGTTTGTAACAGTTGGTCAATCACATGATGCATTCACAAATACCGTAACATGTCGATTGGTACTAAAACTTGAATTGTGGGACGGTGCAACAGAAGATGATATTTGTATTCACAAGAAACGAATGAAATGGAACATCGTTGAGTGGTTGAATGACAATAATGGATTCATTCGATTGAAGAACAACGAACTTCGTTTTTTAACAGATGATGAAATGATTTATGGTCATCCAATCACAAGAGTAAACTTTGACCATTTAGATGTGAAATTGAAATTAAGAAAGTAGGAGACTAATATGGAATTAACAGTGAGTTTACATTATTTACCGAAAGTAACTACAGCAGTAAGACGAAGAAACGGTGAGTATGTTAGTTTTTTAGATAGAGAGGATAGCGAAAACTGTGAGTCTAAATTCTGGGACGAAAATCGTAATAAGTTTCGTTGTAACATTATCAACAATCTAGACATTCATGAATGGGTGGAGATATTTGAACAAGTGGTTGACGAGAATTTCATCGACATGTCAACTTTTGAATGTATTGCATTCAATACTCATTTCAACAATGATACTTATGAAGTAAATTTTGACATTACGTTTAAGTTCGAAGTAATTGACGAAAAAGAATTCTTTATTCAATTGAATCGAATGAAGACATTACTTTATGATTGGTTAAATGACAATCGAGGTTTTATTGATACTGGAGACAATGGAGCTTGGGTATGCAATGATGGAATCGATAGTTTTTACAATGGTAGTAAAATAGTTGTTTATTACAATGTCACAGTTGCACGAGAAGATGTAAATGTGGAAGTTAGAAAGTAGGAGATTCAAACATGGAACTAAAAATTAGAGTACAATCGAAACCAGATATTGTTGTTGGAGCTGAGGGTATCAATGGATACTTGTCCACTAAAGAAGAACGAGATTATTGTATCACTGAATTCAAAAAGCGTAACATGAATCGTTTTGTATGTGCGATTGGAGATAACGTTGATATCGAAAGATGTTACGACTTGGTGAAACAAGGATTCGACATTCGACAAATTGATTATGATAGTATTGAGTTAGTGAATTTCAAACACTCATGGGATGGGAGTGAGTTAGATTTCACTGTAGTAATTGGATTGAAAGAAAAAGACGACAATGGCGAAGATTTACAATTTAATGAAGAACAACTTCATGATTACGTTCATGACTGGATGTATTTTGAGGGTGCTCATATTTGGTTGATTGACCCATGGTGGGGTGTGGGCGACGTTGAGTGTTATTACACTGTTGAAACCAACTTGAAAAATACAGCGGTAACTATTGAATTAATTAAGTAAGTAGGTGATTTGATGAGACTTGAATTTAATGTGGAAGTAAAACCGCAATTGACAGCTAGAGTTGAGCATTTCAATGGTGACAATTCAAACCGTGGATGGTTGAATGTTTTGGAGACTCGACTACAAAATCAAATCGACAATGGAGACGATGTTCTTATATGTGAACTGGACAATTATACATTAGAAGATGAAATGATATACATTCTACAAGATGTGTTAAAAATTCCAAAGTATGACATCTTATTTGAAAGTTGTGATTGTAGAGTGGAGTGGTTAAATGGTGTTTTAAAAATCATTGGTCACGTGGATTTTGACACAAAAGTGTTACCGTCGATTGTAAATCATGACAACTTAGATGGTTTAATGAAAGATTACATGATTTGGTGGTTACAGAACGAAGAAATGTTCTTGAAGTTAACAGATTTTTCTAGTAGATATAGAGAGTATCTATACAAAGTGATTGTAGATGTAAATAGCGATAACGTTAAAGTTGAAGCTGCTATAGTAGATGACGAGGAGTAATACAATGAAATTAAAATTAAAAATTAATGTTGAACCACAATGGACAGTCGGAGTTAGACTAGTTGGTAGTACAGATGAGTTTGACTTTAAAAATAAAAAAGATGTTGGTATGGTTCATGTTGACAAAATCAAAAGTAGTTTACATTGTGACTTGTCTGATTCTATCATTAAAGAAAATGCACCGTATTTAGTGGCGTTTGCGTTGGACGATAAAACAAATGGATTTAGAATCACAAATGTAGAATCTGCTAACAAATGGACTGGTGATTATCTTGAAATTGATTGTGATATTGAGTTTGAATGGCGTGGAAGTTTCAATCCACTCAAGCAAGTGAATGAAGATGAGCTACGACAATTTATTGTACAATGGTTATCAAATGAAGCGTTATATTTATTCGATTATGATGGGTCTGGAGTCATTTCAGACGACACGTATGATTATTGGATTGACGTAGCTACATCACCAAAACGAGTGAAGATTGAACATGAATTAAAACGATGAGGTGATGAAATGAGACGAGTGAGTATTTCTATTGATTACGAAACGGAAGTGACGTATGGTGTAGACGTGGAATACGCAGAAGATTTGTTATATGTGTCAAAAGACTCATATGAAGATGGTCTAAATGAACAACTCGGTGAATTCTTACATGATGAAGATGGAACTCAAGTTGAAAATGTTTTCAAGTCTAAAAATTCAATCGATGTCGTTAAGAAAATCGTAGGTGAGAACGCTGGTGATGTGGTAATGAATTGCGAACATGATTGTGTGGTTTCCAAACCAAAAGGAAATCTTTTCAAAATTGGTTCTGTGATTTCATTCGACGTAATCCGGGGTTCACACGACTTATATCTAAACGAAACAAGATTAACTGACAGCGCAATTCAATGTTTCGATGAGTTATTCTATGACTTCTTGAGCGATTGGGAAAATGATGTCGTGTTGAAAGAATGGGAAGGTGTCGAGTGCAATACCAATTTAGAACACAAATGTCGGATGATTGATTTGAAATGTGAAGTTAAAGTGATGTAGGTGAGAAATGACAGTATTAAATTATAAAATCGAACTGAAACCGATATTTCAGCTTGACTTTCAGCAAGACGAAGTGTCGGACTCAAAATTCGAATTGAAAAAATTAATTAGTAGACGTGTGCAATCGCAAATTGACCGTATGAATTATGACTCTTTCATGATTGAAGTAAACGAAATGGACGTTGAATTAGCAACACACTTAATGATGGGTGTTGGTGAGATTGAAGTGATGAATTCATTACTTGGGAGTGAAACGAATGGAGATTCTCTTTGGATTGAAGGAATGATTGCATTCAAAGTGGATGATGACTCGTTGGTTGAAGTAAATGAAGATTCGACTCAATTGTTACTGGAGAGTTGGTTTCAGTTCAATTTCTCGAATTGGATGTTAAGTTCATCGTATATTCAAGAAATTGGAGAATGGAATTATAATATTGACTGGTCGTTACAATTGGGCGTAGCTGTTGAGTACAGCGATGTGAAATGGACGCATGAGGATTAGTAAAATCACGTTAGTTCTAAAATGGACTAGCGTGACATTTTTATACAGATGATGTATAATACTTATAAATACGAAATGAGGTGCTTGGAATGGCAGAATTAGGATTTGAAGTGGTATTAAGACCGGATTTACGATTGTTGATTGACAGAGTTGATGAGTCTATTGAGGACGAAGTGTATGAGTTACGTAAAACTGCTGAGAGAAAAATCAATGAAGTTGACTATAGTAGTGTAAGTAAATCGCTAAAGAATGAGATTGACTCTATTATGAGAGATGTTTTACCTACTAGATATGGTAATGTGGAGCTAGTGGAATGTCATACTGGTGTTGTAGAAGATGGTGGGAACATTTATGTTACTGGAGTTGTGAAGTTTAACACTCCAAATTATGTTTTTCATCGTAGTACTAAAGAAGATGTAAGCTCCAAACTAGCGGATAGCTTAGTAAAATGGTGTACTAGTCGAGTAGAAGTGAGAGACATTATTCAAGAGTTAATTGACTCAGAACATACATTTAGATATAGCATTATGTTTGGCTATAGCATTCGAGAATCGGAAGCTTTTATTACAGCTAGTGGGGTATAAATATGAATTACAAACTTACAATAAATTACGTTGCAAGACCGAAAATCTTGATAAATGTTTTTGAAGATACAATCACATCCGATAGTGGTATTACTGAGTCTGGTGCGATTGAAATGATTCAAGGTAAAATACTAGAACACTCGAACGATTTGGAATGTGAGTTTACAGTACAACATGTATTGAATGTGGTGAAATTGAGACTAGCACATAGTATTGGTAAGTCTAAAGATGACTCGTTACGAATCGTATCGAATGACATTCGTATTCAATGGAGTGATGGTACATTTAAAATTAATGGTGACATTTATTTCACAAGTGACTATGAGTACAAAATCTACGGTGACAATATTGCATTTCTAATCTCGGATGCATTAACACTTATGTTGAACAGACAAGATTTTTATATCGATGTCACACCAATTACGAATTTAGAATACGAGTTTGATTTTGAAATCGCTATTGAAGTAAATGAGACTGATGTCGAAATGGATGTTGATTTAGAATTACTTGATACCAATAATGATAAGGAGAACTAATGACATGCCACGATATAGATTGGATTTTTCGTATAAAGCTAAATTATGTTACAATATTTATATTGATGAAGATTGTTCTATCACACGTGAGGATTATTTAATGGAAAACATTAAGTCAATTATTGATGAAAACGTCTGGGAATTAGAATGTGGTTACAGTGACCGTGAATGGATAGGTATTGTTATTAGTAGTATTCTAGATAGTTGGGACATTGAAGAATATGAAATCACAAATGAATCGGATGGTGAGGAAGTGAACATCACTGGAATGATTCAGTTTACTACTCCGAGAAAGACGCTTCACGATAGTGACATTTCAGACCGACTAATGAAAGCAATGGAGATTCATTTTGAATATGACGGTTACAACATAGATGAGTCATTTATTTACGATAAATGTCAACATCTGAATACATCATTTTGGTTAGATTATGATATTGACGTGACAACTGTCGAAGCTAAAGCAATATTAAAGGAGTTAGATTAAAATGAAGTTGAAATTAACATTTGAATATGCTGTAGATGTTAAAGTGCGAGTTAAGGCGTATAGTGGTACAGCACAAGCATTATTTGACCAATTATTTTCAGAAGTTCAGTCAGAGAATCGTTTAGAGTTATTTAGTGATGAGGAGTGGGGAGATATACTACTAAATATTGTATATAAACACTTCTACTCTCGAAACTATCAGTACTACAAACTATTGAATTTCGATATTACACATGAGTATCATGACAATCAAATTTATTTGAGTGGTCATGTGGACTTAATGACGCCAGAAGAAGTGGGTTCTGGAATTGACATCTCAGATGATTTTGTACGTTATCTAGAACCGATACTGGAAAAGCGTGTGTTTGAAATGATGACTAGAATGATTGGTAATTTAGTCTATGATAGTACTGGGATTGAAGTGACTGACGTGATTGTGAGTGACAAACCAGTAGTTGCTAAAGCAATGTTGAAGGAGATGGATTAAGATGAAATTTGAATTTAGTTTCACAGCGACACCGACAATTAGTTGTTGCTTTCCAAGTAGACCAGATATCGAGAACGTAATGCTTGAGATTATTGAGAAATCACCAAGTCGATTCACGAGCACAGTTGACACCACTGACATTGACTGGGAAGTTAGAGATGTTTTATTCGACGAGTTGGACATTGAACCACAGGATTTGAAAGTAACGGAAACGAACATTGCAGCTGATATTTCTGGTGAAAAATTGGAATTTAGTGGATATTTAATTTTTGAAAGACTCGATGGTAAAACAACTGAGATTGTTGATTTGACTAATGAGTTTAAGAGACGAATGATAGTGGAGTTTAGCGACAACGATGTACTAGACGCTTGCTTTCTAGATTTTTCGGTATTGGACAATTTATTAGATGATGATTGTGAAGATGGATATTACTTAAACGTAGTAATCCAAGAAAGTGACGTTAAAGCGTCAACAAAATTAACGGATTAGGAGTGAATTAAAATGAGATTGGTGTTTAAAGTGTCGGGTGCTCCGATTATTGAGGTACGTCAGGGTAATAAGTATGTTTCGTATAGTGCTGAAAATGCAGCGTTATTCGAGCAACTCAGAGAGAATTACGACTTACTGGAATTTAAAGACGATATTGAGATACCAGTGGAGCAATTGTTGTCCGTGATTGGTGATAAATTACATATTCGTAGAGATGAAATAACTGTAACAAACACGTGGTGTCATTTCGAAGGCGACCATACTCGCTTCTTACTATTTGGTGAATTGGAATTTACACTGGAAGGAACTCAACCAAAAAGGAACATTATTGATGTAACTGACGAGATGTATGACATATTCGATGAAGTATTCAACGACAATGGCTGCTTTTATGATAAGTCAGCACTTGAGCAACACCATCATGGTGATTTAGATTTTCTTGTGTTTTGGGATGACGATGTGACTAAGTGCTTGGGTTGTATTACTGAATCAAGGAGGAAGAAGTAAAATGAAGTTTAAGTTCGATTTTCAATGTAAACCAAAATTGACGGTCAGTGGTTGTTTTCGAGATTCCGATAATGAAGATATTATGAATTTTATTAAAAAAGAACCAAGCAAAGTACGTTATTTCATTCCCGATAATTTAGTTTATAATTGGTCAATTGAGTTGATTTCAAATGCAACTGGAATTGATGAATGGAGATTAAATGTTAAATCACATGACTTTGATTTAAGTACTAGTGCTGATTTCATTCACTTCTGGGGTGTGATTGACTTTGATGCCGACGGAGAGGATTTACCAACCGAAATCGACATTAGCAAAATGTTCGAGTCTAAAGTAATGGAGGAGTTCTACAGGGACTACCAATTAGTAACTTGGATTGATGATAGAGAAATTGATGAGATGTTCTACGGTGATGATTATTACGATGGTGGTTGGCATAATGTGACTATTGACGATTCAAGCATTGAATCGAAAGCAATTATTACCAAATAATATTTAAGAATGGAGGAATTTAATATGAAGTTTAAATTCAAATTTTCAAGTGAGTTGACATTCCATGTGAATGTGGAATATCCGTACGTGGACGAAAATGAGGTTTTATCTCGATTGGAAGATTGTATTGATAGATTCGAGTTTACGTTCAACAATTACACTTTACAAGATATTGTTGAGAATTACTTATCTGATGAAACGGGTGCTGACGTAGATGAATTGGAGTGTAAAGTCATCAAAAACGATAGTGAGTACAAGAATGGAGAAATCACATTTGACTGTGAAGTGGAGTTTAAAAATCACGTAGGACAATGTGAAATTACAGAATGCTACTATGAAGACGGTTTCTATGCTGAGTTCATGGACGCATTGTTAGAAAATGGCTGTTATGTAGATACGTATGCAATTTACACGGATGGCGATGAGGTTGACGATTTTGACTTAAACGTGTCATGTGATTTAAACACTGTTAGATATAGTTGTGAAGTAGTAGAGGAATAGTGTCATGATGAAATTAGTGTTTGAAACTGAGGGTGAAATTGTGTTCAATTGTGTTGTTTGGGAACGTGATGGTGACAAACTAGAATCCGAAGTTAAAAGAATGGTTGAAGATGAGTGTGATAAAATCGTGAATCCTAATAATGTACAAGAGTTCATTATTGAGAATAGACAGGAGTATTTAGATAAAATACTAGAGTGGAACAACTTAGACCTTTTCATTGGTTCATGTGTTGTACATATTCGAGTGAGCGGCATGATATTAAACATCTCGTGTGAGATGGTGTTTGATGTTATAACAAGGAATCGACTTATTGAACTACCGGACGAGGATAGGTTGTGCGATAACATTAATGCGTTAATATGCGAAGGTGTTTTTACTCAAGGAGATTTTATAAATCTAAATGTATTTCGTGAAAAATTAAATGAATACTTTTGGGAAGACATTGACGTCAATCATTGTTTTGAATATCGAAAACAACACTGTCAAGTAGAATTAATGGTGGAAGTGGGGGACTGAAATCATGAGATTAACATTTAAGACTGTAGGTAATATTGAAATTGGATATCGTGTATGGTCAGACTCTGACGATGAGAGAGTTAAAAATGAGACAATTAGTGTAATTAACGAACGTCTAGACGGAGTCGTTGACACTCACGATATTTGTTACATCATTAAAAACCAACGTCGGGAGTATTTGGCAGCAATGTTGGGATGTAGACCCGACAATGTAAATGTTCAATCATGCGAGATTGATTGCGGAATGGCATTCTCGGTATTTCGATTATCTGGAACGTTTGATTTCGATATAGTGAATGATTTTAGGAGTGACGAGTTACCGAGTGACGACGTTTTGTGTGATAATATAATGACGTTGATTCATGAGTCTATACACACCTACAATGATTTCATCGATGTGTCTTACTTATATGATTTCTTACTAGCTAAATTTCCAGATGAGCCAGAGATTGTCGATGTTAGTTTCTATTACGACTACAAATTTACATCATGCGAAGCAAATTTAGAAAGATAGGTGATAATATTGATTTTCAAAGGTGAAATTACAATGAAATTGGGATTTGACATTGAGATTTACAATGACAAATACAATGAAAAGATTGTGAATGATAAAATATCAAACGTCTTAGATGACGCAATGGGTGTGTTTCTAGACGATACATGTATTATGACGATTGTCAAAGAGACGTTATCTGATGCATTAGAAACTAGAGCTGCTGTTAAGAACGTCGCACTTAAAACACACAAGGTGTTCAATCGAAGCGACGACTTATTCTTGAAATGTGAAGCTGAGTTTGATTACGTCGGACATAAAAATGTAGAAAATATGGACTTATCAGACACATTGAAAGAAGTTGTTCTAGACATCGCTCGTGGCGAGAATTCATTTTTCGATGAAATGTACTTGTACGAGTCAAGCGAGAGTGCTGAGGACTTCGAAGTCAGTGTGTACGTGATTGAAGACAGCATTTTTAGTAAAGCAGAGATTGTGGGGGAATAGATATGAGATTGGAATTTGATTTTAAGACCGAGGTCAAATACAGCGTTGAGGTCGATGGTGGTGATAAACAAACGAATGAGGATGTACTTGATGATGTTTACTACTATGAAGATGTGACAGTCGGTCACGATGTGGACTTATATTCTAACGACATTTTGGAGCTATTGAAAGATACAATCGAAATTTCGTATCTTGTTGATGAATCGGATATTGTATTAAAAGAATTCGATATAAAAGCAGACTACAAACATCGAACATTGGAAATTAAGGGATTTCTTGAATGTGATTTATTAGGAAATCCAGTTCTTGAAAATCCAAAAGTAATTGATAGATTTGACAAACATCTCATCAAGTTAATGAACAAAGAACAATGTTTCCTAAATTTTGAACAATTATATGGACTAGGTAGTATTGATTTAGATACGGTGGACGTACACGTTAGATGTGATGAAGATACTGTTGAGTATCTATATGGATTAGAAGCTTAGGAGGAATAAATATGAGATTAGTATTTGAATTATATGGTGGGGTTGAAATCGACTACTCTATCGGCGGAAGTAATAATAGCTTTAGTGAAAAAGCTCGTAATGTAATCGAATCATTAGGTCACGAATGCGTGAATGCGCTAGTAATTAAAAGCGAGCTATCTGATAACATTGAACTATTTCTAGCGGAAATATTTGGTGGTAATAGTGAAGATTACGATGTGTTGGAAAAATCAATTCGATGTGAAACTGGAGATGAGAAATTCAAGATTCATGGGGTTATCACATTCGATGTATCGGACGAATTAGAAGAAGAATTTGATTGGTCAGAAAATGAATTCGACTATTCAGATGTTGTATCTAATGTATTCGATGAGTCAATCAACGTACACGGTGAGCTTATCACTTTAGACCCACTATACGATGCGATGGGAGAAGATAGTGACGTTGATTTTGTAGCACAATATTTTGAAAAACAGTGTGAAGCTACATTATATTTGGATTAGGTGAGTTGAAATGAGATTAGATTTCAATACTAAAGTGAGTTTTAAATTCGACTATATCTTTATTGAGCAAACGAGTCTAAGCGAATCAGTGGCTTTCCACGAGTTTGCGGATTCAGTAATCGAGCAATACACAAGAGATTGCTTGAACTCAGTTGAGATTTGTAATACAATCAAATCTGACGTAGACTATTTATTGAAAACTGTAGTTGGTGGAACGGAGTTTGACTATGATGTTAAAAGTATGGAAGTTAGTTGTCGAACAAATGGCGCATCAATTGTGTTGAATAGTTCTATTAGATTTGAATTCGAAGAAGAATCAGAGTTGTCTGATTCTTCATTTGATGATGAGACTGACATGACTGACAAGTTCACACAGTACATCATCGACGAAATTATTCAGTACGATTCTATTGTTGATTTAGAACCATTTTACATGCAACTTGAACCAGATGACCCAGTTCGATTCACGTTTGAGTATAAAATTGATAGTTGTGAAAGTAAATTAATTAAGGAGTGATTTTGATGATTTTAGGATTTGACGTAGATGGATGTATTATATTAACATATGACGTCGACGGTGGGAAGGGATACGATGATTTAGCAGAAGAAGCGATTACACAGCGTAACTACGATTTAAATATTGCACCACTACTACAAAACATGATACGTGGTAAGTTATCGTTGTTGTCACATTTATATGGTGTACCAGAGTCTACATTTGCTGACGTAACCATAAATTTGAAGCGAAGTGTAGACGGTGATACATTTAAAATTTATGGAGCAATCAAATTTGACGTGATAGGTGAGTTGCCGACGATTAGCACAGATGTTCTAATCAGTAAATTAATAGAGTACGTTGAAAGTCAATTCGATAACGATATTGAAAATATCATCGATGTTGAACCATTGAAAGAAATGGTAAACCATGACCGTTCTATCGATTTTCGAATCGACCGTGTTCATGGTGTTGGAGCAGATGTACTGGAAACAAGAGATTAGAGTGAATAGTGAAGGAGTGAGCATAGTGATTTTAGAGTTTACAATGAGTGGTTATGTAAATTTAGGGTACACTGTTGATGGAGGAGAAGGATACGACAGTCGAGCTGAGGAAGTGATTCAATTAAATGGCATGGATTTGGATATGACACCGTTAACTAAAACCATCGATGATTATTCTAATACCATATTATTTGAGTTGTATGGTGATGACGCCATTAACATTGGATATGTTGCGACAACATTTAATTGGATAACTAATGAGAATGACTTTACAATTGAAGGAGTTTTCGAGTTCGAGGATTTCGGAAAATTACCAGAAGTTGAGCACGATGTACTCGTGAGTCGATTAGTGTCAGCAACTACAGATTTATTTGGAGCTGAGATTGACCGTGTAATCGACATTGAACCATTATTGGAAGAAATCGGATATGATTTCAGTATTGATTTCCGTATCGACGGTGTCGACGATGTAACTGCTACGATTAAAGAAATCCGAAACTAGAAATCGAGGTGTTAAAATGAGAATAGAATTCAAATGGGAATCTAGAGTTGAATACACAGACAGCTACTATCAGTTTGCTTCTGACCCGCATTTTGATTTTCAAGATGAGGTATTGGAACGAAAAGATTTAATTAAAAACACGTTCAAAATTGATGACTTCACTGAGTTTGCAAATGAGTTGGTGGAGGTGATGTTTAGACCAGAATGGGATGGAACGAAAGAACTAAAACCAATCATCACACGAATCTTCGTAGACGGAAGTCATAGATGGGATTATTTTGAGCTACATGGTGAGATTGAATTTTTACACCATGAGGAAGAAATCTCGATAAAAGGTGAGTATGACCTAACAGGTCTTTTCGAGAAGAAAATGAAAAGTTGGTTAAAGAAAAATAACTGCTTCAAGGACACAAGTGCTATTTGGGATTATTATGAGGATTTCAACATGACAATTTCAGCTGAGTATGCGGATGTCGTAGCTAAAGCAATATTACATGTAGAATAGGAGTAAAATAATGAAATTAAAATTTAGTTATAAGTGTGGTTCTGAGTATTATGTGGACACTGAGAACAAAGACGTATTGAATAAAGTAACTAGAAAATTGAAGAATAATAAAAATTTTCTCGAACCGACTCTATCTAGTGAACTACTAGAACATCTATTAAATGAATTTATTGCTGAGGGTATTGGCGTACCTACAAGCGATATTGATGGTCAATTGAAGACTTGTCACATTTATTACGAAGACCGAAGTATCAACATTAGTGGTGAATTGACATTCACCAAGACCGTTGGTGAGTATGCAATTGTAGAATCTTTCTACGAAGAAGGCTTCGCAAATTGGTTTACTAGTTTGTTGACATCTAACAGTTGTTTCGTGAAAGTAAATGACAGGGCAAAACGTGATTTACAGTTTTCGATAAGAGTTGTACCAAAGTACGGTACGATTCAATGTCGTGCAGTATTGGATGGTGAGTGATGATGAAATTTACATTCAACTATACAGTACAACCGTACTATTACCATGAATTGATGGGTATTAGCAAAGGCTGGGATATTCAGATTCAAAAACTCATTGCACAATATGATTCAAAGATGGAATTCACTGAATTGGAAGACTTGTGGGATGAGGTTCAAGACTATTTAGGTGGAATCGTATCATCATATTGTTTAGGATATTATGTAGATAAATGTGCTTGTATGGCTCTATATGACAATGGCGTCGTTCAATACTACGGTGAGATTATCTTTAGTGGAAGCATGTCTAAGGGAAATGAGGGCATTTATGACATCTCTGAAAACTTCAAAGAATGGTTAACAACTCATTTACAGCAATGGCATTTATACTTCAACATGAGTCCAATTAACGACAATCTATCAGCTGACGTAAGTATATCTGTAACACCAGATGTCGACACAATTCAATGTAAAGCTGAATTGGATACACAAAATTAATATAAGTCTGTACGCTAATCAAATTTTATGGTATACTGAATAGCGTACAGATGTTTATATAAGCGAGGATAAATGAATGATTAAGAAACTTTATAAAAAATACATCAAAAATCCAATTAAACGATACGGTAAAAAAATGTTGATTGCGTATCTATTAGGTACAGCACCAGTCGGATATGTAACGACTGCGATTGCAACTCAGATTCCACTCACGAATCCGAAACAAGTTGTGACCGCATTAGTTGACCATGGTACACCACAGGGTGTGATTAACTTATTCACAGGTGGATTGTTTAAACCAGTCACAAGTGGTATTCAAAACTTGTTCGGTAGTGGTCAAGAAGCTCTAGGGAAAGCATTGAATAATGAGTCATTCGTTAAAGCTGGTGAAGAAACTAAGAAAAAAGCGAATGAGTATTTCAATCAAGCTAAAAATACTGTCACTGGAGAATCAAAATCTAAGTCGTCGAATGAACCAATCATCGTTGGTGGTAGCGACGATTACAACTTGAGCGTAGATGAGACAGCTAAGTTAAATTACTATAAAGTAATTGGTAAAGCTACAATTGATGAAGATAAATTCGGAGCACCCGGAACAATCGTATACTCTCAATTAGATAGTTTAGGTCGTACACAAACTGCGTATGGATACTTGAATTATAAATTAGTAAGTGATGAGAAAAACCAAAAACGTGAATCATTTAGTAATAGTAAGAGTGAGCGATTAGCTGGATGGCCGACAAAAAACTCTAAAGTTGTTATTCCATATGCAACTAAAGGTGAGTATAAGGGTGAAATGTATAATCGTAGTCACTTGATTGCTGACTCACTTGGTGGAGCTGCATTGAAAGTAAATGCTATTACTGGAACACGTACACAAAATGTTGGTGAGAACAACACTGGTGGTATGGCATACATTGAAGAAAAGCTACGACAATTCTTTGAAAATCCAACGAATGAGACAGTATTTTATGAAGTAAAACCAGTATACACAGGAAACGAATTGATTCCACGAGTAGTGGAGATTAACGTTAAATCATCGGATGGCTCAATTGATGAGCATATCTTGGTGTACAATACAGCTAAAGGATATATCATTAATTACAACGATGGTACATTCACGAAAGGACAATGATAATTATGACAAATCAAGCGAAATTTGATGAATTCAAAAGTGAGGTGATTGGTTTCGCAACAACAGTTGTAATGCCAATCATGAGAACATTTAATGATATTAACTGGAGTAGTGAGCTTCCATCGATGGCAGCACGTTCACACACATATCGTGCGACAATCATGGACGGACATCATGCGACTAGCTTTAAACGTTTAGAAGATAGTTTAAAAGCTAGTAACACAACAGCATTAGAGCTTGAGACTCTTATCGACGCATGTATTCGTAATTTGGAGCGAGTAACAAAAATGGTAGAGTATGTACGACATGATGTGAATGAAATTCCAGAATGTGCGTATTTCAAAGAAACACCAATGTACGCAACAATGGAGGATTTAGGTGTAGCGTCAGTTGACGCATTAACAAAAGCGGAGGGATTAAAATGGACGGTTCAAATCGTGGCGGACTTGACAAGACCGCACAATCATCAAGTAACGTTACATTAATTTCAATTATTTATGAGGTATTGCGATTCATAAACACGACATTCGGTCGACTAATTCCATTGACGATTTTTGCAATTGTGATTTGGGCATTGGATGAGCAATACCAAGGAATTCGACAAGTGACATTGAGTTATGTGAATATTGTTGAGAAAGCACAAATTCTGATAATCGCACTTATTGGATTACGACTAATTGAGACGGGACTAGAAAAATTAGCTAATTTCTCGTTACCAAATGAGGTGCGAGTACAGTACACAATAAATAGCTTAATTGCAACATTGCTTGCGATGTATTTATTTGTGGACTTAAACCAAACACTTGCGGTAAACACAGCATTTAATGGTGCTCGCATGTCAATCGTATCATCGTTCTTGACCGTGATTGTGGTGGTGTATTTAATCACATCACTTATTCTCTCTTGGTTGAAAGGAAAGCTATTGAAACAAATCGATGAGACGATGCTAGTGAGAGCAAGTAGTATCAAATATTATAAGGTAGGATTTACTAAAATTGGCGTTTCTAAATAAACGTCAATTTTTTTTTTCAAAATATTCAACTTTTTGCGGTTTAGGTCTGTACTCAAATACAATATATGGTATACTTAATATAAATTAAGACGAAATAGAGGTGATGTGATTGTACGTTACTAAGAATTTGTATGAGAGTTATGCAACATTTATCGACGTACCAGACCATGAATTTTTTCATCACGCAATACAAGCAGCTATCAATCGACTAGAAGATGGGCAACTCGACGATGTGGATGTGGACAAGATTAAACAAGAGTTCACGCCAGTAGTTTATTGTAGTTCTGTGGTGTCGAAGATGAAGGATGATGATATTATTGCTCGTACTGAGTTGAACCAACGCTCTACGAAGAAATATCTAATCATCGACGCTGACTACAACATTGGAGAAGAAGAAGAATCCAATCGAGTGAGAAATCGATTATTAGAGTTGAGCGAAGAATTGAAATGTAAATTAGTATTGTATCCGACAGTGAGTTATCCGCTAAAACCACGTTTTAGAGCGGTGTTATTTGCAAGTCGCTCAATGGGTGACGTTGCTTATCACCAAGCGATGACGTGGCTTTACGAGCAACTAGGAGTGTCTGCTACAGATACTAATGATTTCAGAGTGACGACAAACCATAACTTACCAGTGTTTACTGATGAGAAACAACTAGAAGCGATTTACGACAACACGGAAGACGAGAATTATGGATTTTTAGACAACGCTTTGTGGAAATTATATCCGAAGATTAAGAGTAAGCGTTCTAAGAAGAAACAATTTGTGCCAACAAAATCGAAATATGACGATGTGAAATTGAGTCGATTCCACGTGGTGCAAGGAGCTAAAGAACTAGCTCGAAATTCGGAAATGTTGGATTATAATTACTTCTGGCGTGTAGTACACTCAGTAGCGAGAGCGGAGATTATGGGACAAATCACGAACGAATTAGCATTGACGATGATGAATATTTTTGCGTCTGCTACAACAGATGAAGCGACTAGAAGTGATTGGGAGTACTCCAATCGACTTGAGTACAATAAAACATTAAGCTCACTACAAAGTAGTGAGGAACGCTTATATAAAGCGAAACCACTATTTAGTTATGACGAGTGGAAAAAATATGTGAAGTTTGACGAAGGGAAACAATAGGGAATATGATTAAGGAACATGAATTACATGAATTATTTCATGATTATGATATTTTTGGAAATGACATGGGAAGTCTAGAGAAGCTTCCAAAACTGAAAGGATATCGTAGTATGAAGCTGAATTTACAGCGAATCTACGTACCACGATTAGGAGCTGACGCTCAAGCGTATGAGGAGCGAAGTGCTCGAACTAGTGTATTGGTTCGAAAATTTGAGGTTAAGGGAACTGACTTATACGTAAGTACCATGCGTCAGATTTTTCCGGGAGAGGTTCAAGTAGTGTCACCAGAAGACTTGAGATTCGAGTTCTCAATCGATGGTAGTGTAAATTATTTAGGAACACAATATAATGTAAGATTCTTGTACTCGTTAGGTAACATTAGTCAAGATTTACGTTATGAGGGTGTGAGTGTCGTACCATTTAAGAAAGATGAGACGTACACTCGTACTCAATTGGAGAAGTTGAAGTCATACTTACTTGATGAAAGTAATATCGACATTGACATTCATTGGCAAGCAATTAATTTTATTTAGCGGGTGAGAATATGTGGAAGTATGAACAATCGAAAGAATCAGAAGACATTATCACAGTAACAAACACACAAACAGATGTGAAATTCGAGTTAATTAAACAGATGAGTGATGATTTTAACGGGAATCGTGCTGTTTGGTTTTGGTGTCAAGTATTGAAGTCTGAATTAAATCGAGCATTTGGTAATGCAAGTGTAGATTCAAAATATAGTCGAGAGTTTGCAGTGGTTGTGGACGATGATTCGTTTAAGGTTTGGAAGCTATTCATGACAACTCCAACAGAGTTATATGAAATTAGTGGAATTGAAGACAAATGTTTATTATTCAATATCATCCAAAATTTCAAAATTGTAAATGATATTGCTACTATTAATATTATTAAAGAATAAATAAAGGAGACAAAACAAAATGGTAAAAGCTACAGAAGTGAAACAAAAGGAATTCAGTAAATCGTTATTTGGTTATAGTAAAAATGAAGTGGACAACTTTGTAAAAAATGAAGTTGTGAAACAATTAGAACTACATGAACGTATTTTAGCAGATTACAAGGAGAACAAGTATAAAGAAACTGCTAAAAAATACGAAGATTCTCAAAAAGAGTTAGTCCGTATCTTAACCGACGCTAAAAAACAAGCAGCAGCTTTGAAAAAACAAGCGGAAGAAGAAGCTCAACATATTAAAACCAAAGCTGGATTAGAAGTAAAAGCTCAATTAGAAAAAGCACAACAAGACGCTACAGCGATTATCTTAAATGCGAATGAATTAGCTGAGCGTGAAAAAGCACAAGCAAGTCGTGTGGCTCACGAAATGTTGGTAGCAGCAAATGCTGAGAAAGACCGCATTGAAACAGAGCAATTAGAATTACAACGTAAAATTGCTCAATGGAAAGAGATTGTGAAATACCACACAAATGATGTGTTATCTGCACTATCCGATGAGAAGTTATCGGACGTACAAGATGTAGTTGTGAAAGAAGAAGTTGTCATCGAAAATTTAGGTACACCTAAAGCAGAAGTTGTAATTGAATCTGAACCAAAAGTGGATGAGTCTATTGAAGTGAAAGAAATCATTCACAACGAAAACAACGTAGTTGCTGGCGTGGATGTGAACAACTTAGACCTTGATAAAATGGTCGCAAATACTCAAGCTATGATGGCAGAAGAAGAAGCTAAGTTATTAGGACACTTGAAAGTTGGTGAGTAATATTGTCTGAAAAAACAAGAGTTACCTTACAATTAATTTTCTTCATTATGTTCGGAAACATGTTTCTAAATGCTTATGTATTGCTAAATGACACACCGAATAAATGGTATGTAATCGGAGCACTAATTGTGTTATACTTCACAAGTGTTTATACAATTATTTGCATTAGTGCTAGTGAACCACAGGTCGTACAACCAACAGTCAATGAAGATACTGAGATTATTGTCGAAATTCCAACTGAGGATGAAAAACCAGTTGTGAAAATTGAGAATGTATTCAATGAAGAACCAATCGTAGTTACACACGTTGAAGAAGATGAGTTCGTTCGAGTAAAATCAAATGGTCGAAAGTATTCTAAGTTACGTGGTCGTGGAATTAAACGCACTCGTGCACGTCAACCGTGGGTTGGTGCTCGTAAAGCAGAGCGAGTAGTTAATTTTGACATTGAGAGTTCTCCACATTGGATTGTTAATGCTGTCACAGGTGGTGGACGTACAAGAGACTTACTAATCATGGCTGAGGAGATTAGACAATTCGAGAAGAATAAGGAAATTTGGTATTTAGACTAAAGCTAGGAAACTAGCTTTTTTCTTTTATATCACTACACACGCTGGAAGATATGTGTTATACTAGAAGTATAAAATTTAAGATAGGAGGAACTTACGGTTGTTTACAGATAAATGGTTACTTCGAAAGTATTCGAAGTTAGCTGATAAAGTATTGAAAATTGACGATTACAGGCACTTTACGACTCAAATGGAGTTTATGGGTGAGACTGAGAAATTCAAAGCTAGATTAAAACAAGGTGAGAAATTAGACGACATTTTACCACAAGCATTCGCTTTAGTACGACAAGCTGCTAAAGTAGTTCTTGGACTAGAACCATATAAAGTGCAGGTGATTGGTGGGATTGCACTTCATTACGGAAATATTGCTGAAATGCGTACTGGTGAGGGTAAGACATTAACTGCAACTATGCCAGTGTACTTGAACGCTCTAAGTGGTGAGGGTGTACACGTGGTAACGGTGAATGAGTATTTAGCTGAACGTGACTCGAAAGAGATGGGAGAGCTATACGAATTCTTAGGATTGACAGTCGGTTTGAATAAAGCTGAGTTACCACAAAATGAAAAGTGGGAAGCTTTTAGATGTGATATTACGTATACAACTAACAGTGAGCTAGGATTCGACTACTTACGAGATAACATGCGTTTAACAGCTGAGGGTAAAGTGTTACGTAAATTGCACTATTGTGTCATTGATGAGATTGACTCAGTATTAATCGATGACGCTAGAACACCGCTCATCATCGCAGGACAATCATCACAGTCAACGATGGAATACTTCAAAGTGAATGAATTTGCGAAGACGCTTCATTTTAATGATGTGGTTTATGACCATCAAAGTAAATCAGTACATTTAACACCACGAGGTGTTGACCGTGCTGAGGAATACTTTAGAGTTGACAACTTATATGGATTGGAAAATGTGGGATTGATTCATCTTATTGACCAATCATTATATGCACATTTTGCGATGAAAAAAGACGTTGACTACATCGTTCGTGATGGAGCAATTGCGATTGTGGATACATCGACTGGTCGTGTGATGGACGGACGACAATTCTCGGATGGATTACATCAGGCATTAGAGTCAAAAGAAGGTGTCGATGTAAACGATGAAACGAAAACGTTCGCAAGTATTTCGTATCAAAACTTCTTCCGAATGTATGAGAAATTATCTGGAATGACTGGAACTGCGTCAACGGAACGTAATGAGTTTATGTCAACGTATAAGATGAGAGTGATTCCGATTCCAACAAACCGACCAATTCGTCGAATTGATGAACCAGATGTGATTTTTGCAACTGAGAAAGCGAAGTATAAAGCTGTAGTGGATGAGATTGAACGAGTACATGAAACTGGGCAACCAATTCTAGTAGGTACATCGTCAGTTGAGAATAGTGAACGACTTTCTAAGATGTTGAAAGAACGTAAAATCCAACATCAAGTATTGAACGCAAAGCAAGACGAGGACGAAGCTCTTATTGTATCACGAGCTGGTGAGCGTTACGCTGTCACTGTAGCTACGAACATGGCTGGTCGTGGTACTGACATTAAACTTGGTCATCAAGTGAAAGAGTTAGGTGGATTGTACGTACTTGGAACTGAGAAGCATGAGAACCGACGAATTGACAATCAATTGCGTGGACGTAGTGGTCGTCAAGGTGACGTTGGACGTTCAGTGTTCATGATTTCATTGGAAGACGATTTACTGAAACGCTATGGTGGAGATAAAATTGAGTCTAAAGCTAAGAAGTTAACACATGTCAAAGAACCAATTACAACAAACGGATTGCGTAGAGCAGTCACAAACGCACAAAAACGCATTGAAGGTAATGGGTTCGACACACGAAAATCATTATTAGAGTACGACGATGTCGCACAACTACATCGACTATCGATTTACGAATTACGAGAGAATGCATTATGTGGACGTATGAACATGGATGACTATTACCATGACGCAATCATCACTACTGTTGATGATTTACTAGAACCATATTTTGAGAATGAAATCGTAAATATGGATAGTGTCGCTGACGCTGTGACACAATTAACTCACAAAAAACTATGGTTGAACGAAATCATGAGTGTTGAAAGTCAATTGGAATTAAAACAAGTAGTGCTTGATTTTGTATTACAAGCGTATCATGAAAAAGTTGGTAAAGCGGTCTTGAATCGAACAACTGATGAGCAACGACGTGCTCTTGTAAGTTCGATTGACAAAGCGTGGGTGTCACATTTAACTCGATTAGACCAATTGAAAGACGCAGTGGAATTGCGTTCTTATAGTCAAGTTCAACCAGTGACAGAGTATCAATTAGAAGCTAAGAAGTTGTTCAATGACTTAAATCGTGAAATTGAAATTGGTGCTGTCCGCAAATTGTTTGCAACAGTGCTATAGAAAGGACTGGAAATAGTGGGGAAAATTGTTTCATTTGAGGGACTCGACGGTGTTGGTAAATCAACAGTGTTAAAACGAGTTCAACAGAAATTAGAAAAAGATGGTTATTCGGTTCTTGTTATTCGAGAACCGGGCACAACTCAACTATCGGAGAAAATCCGAAAACTAGTGAAATCAGATGTACCACGCTCAAGTATGTCAGAAATTTTATTATTCATGGCAGCACGAGCAGATATGGTAAATAGTGTGTTAAGTCCAAACGTGAAACACACAGATGTGATTTTATTAGATAGATATATTGATTCAACCGTTGCATATCAAGGATACGGAGAGGGTCAAGATGTCGAGAAGATTAAACAATTAAATAACATGGTCGTTGGTGTGAATCAACCAAATTTGACAATTTACATTGATGTACCAGAGTCTGAAATCGAATCACGAATGAAAACTCGTGGAAAGAAAGATAGATTTGAGATTGATAAACAATTTATCAGAAAAGTTCGTAAAGGATACAAAGAGATTTGTAAATCAAATCCAGACCGTGTGAAAGTTATCACAAACTTAAATGTAAAAGAAGCGGTTGACAAAGCACATGGACTTATTGTAGACTGTATTAAATCAAAAACGGAACACAAACGTAAATCACTAGCGAAATTATCAAAACCGCTAAAACGTGAAAGTGGTAATTTCAAAGCGACAGTTGGTCGCATTGGACGTGATGAGAGCGACAATCCAACATTATTATTAACAAATGTTAAAAAAGTCGGAGGTCGCAAAGTGTTGACAGACCACGTGTGGGTGGCATATGACCGTGAGCTAATCAAAGCTGGTACTTTATTACCGAAAGATGAAATCACTTTCAGTGCTACAGTTGAACCATACAAGCATGTCGCTAAGAATGGAATGGAGTACGATGAGTACGGATTAACGAACGTGAAAGATGTTAAAGTAACAAAAGCAATTCGAGTGAAGAAATCGACTGGATTTGAACGTGAGTCATTAGATAGATTAACGTCAATTACAGATGATAAATTATTCAAAGAATCAGCTTCACGTTATTTACGTTATGTGACCGCAATGATTCATGAACATTTTAGTTAAGATAAGGATGTGAATTTAATTGACAAATAATTATACTGGTATTGACTTATATGATGGTATTGAAGCGGTACGTCGAGTACCGGGGATGTACGTGGGGTCTACCAATAAAATTTCAGATAATCATTCACCAAAAGCATTAATTCAACTATTACAAGAAGTGCTATCGAACTCGCTTGATGAGTATGTAGCTGGATATGGTGATGAGATTCATGTAACAATCCATGAGGATAATGCACTTACAATTCAAGACTTCGGTCGTGGTATCCCGAAAGGTCCGGGTAAATCATTTAGTGACATTATCAACTCTACTACGAAGCTTCACGCTTCTGGTAAGTTCAAAAGTAACTACGGTGGTGTTGGTATCACTGGTATGCACGGAATTGGATTGAAAGCGGCGAATGCTTTATCTAAATATATGACTATCGAAGCTATCTGTCACGCCACATCGGAAGTGAATGGAAAGCCAGAATTGAATGGTGGATTTGATGTCTATAAGTTAACAATTCATTTGGAAAACGTTATTGAGCAAAAACTCATTAGACACATTCCAAAGAAAGATGTGGTATCAATTGACAATGGACATATCACATTGAAAGATGGAACTAAACTCAGAACTGGTACGACGGTAACGTTTTTACCAGACGACGGTCCAGTGGCGGACGACATTCCAAAACCAATGATTGAAGACATTAATTGGGTAATTGGTGACGTTCTTCACAAACTTGAAAGTTCAGCTTATTTATGTCCGGGAATCAAGATTACATTGACGGATGAGCGAACAAATCCAGTGACTAAGTACGAGTGGTACTACGAAAATGGTCTTGGTGACTACGTACAACAATTATCACATGAGTTCGACGGATTGTCTAAAGTAAAAGAACCAATCATCATTGATGAGCAAATTGAGTTGAATAATTATCCATTCCAAGTACGTTGTGCTATTAAATACGTGGACGACGTGCAATCAACAATTGTATCATATGCGAACGGTGCTCCAACACCGAGTGGTGGTACACACGTTGATGGATTCAAGAGTGCGATGGTGAAATCATTAAATGAATTTGTTTCATCGGATACGTACAAGATTGCAGTAAATGCTAAGAATAAAGCTGCTAAAAAATCATCCGATAAAATTAAACTCGTTAAAGGTGCTTTTAAACAATCAGATGTGCTAGATGGTCTTATCGCTGCATTTGAGATTAAGATTCATAAAGATTTGACACAATTCGGTGGACAAATGAAAGAGAAGCTTGAAACTGCTTTAGCAGCAAAAGCGATGGAAACTGTAGTGAGCAATGGTGTATCTACTTGGTTATTCGACCATGCTGACGTTGGTGTTCAGATTGTGGATAAAATCAACGAATCAAAAGAAGTGCGTGAGACAATTAGTGAATCACGACTTGATAAGAAAACAGCTCGTAAATTGAAAGAGCAAGGAACTCTGATTAAGTCAAGCAAGCTGAAAACTGCGTCTGCGAAAGACCCAAGTAAGAAAGAATTGTTCATCGTAGAGGGGGACTCAGCGTCTAATATCGGGCGAGACCCGAAATTCCAAGCTGTCTTTCCATTACGAGGTAAAATCTTAAACACATTTGAGTTACCATTAAGTGAAGCATTGAAAAATGAAGAAGTACGTACAATCATTTCAGTATTAAATGCTGGAATTGGTCAAGAATGTGACCCAGAAAAAGCTGAGTATCACAAAGTTATTATTGCGACCGACGCGGACGCTGACGGTTCACACATTCGTACATTATTACTCGGTCTATTCTTCAAATATATGCGACCATTGATTGAAGCTGGTTATTTATATGTGGTATTACCACCATTGTATAAAGCGGTGAAATATAAAAATGGTAACATTGATGAAATCAAGATGTATTACACAGAAGCTGAGATTGAAAAAGATAGAAATAAACTAACTGGATATGAAATCAATCGTTATAAAGGACTTGGAGAAATGGCGTTAGATGAAGCTCATTCTGCGTTAGCGGATGAAAAGACACGACGTTTAGTACAAGTGACGGTAGACGACATTAAATCTGCACAAAAAGAATTACAAATTTTACTTGGTAAACAAGCGAAACTTCGTGCTGACTGGGTTGTGGAACACATTGATTTCAATGAAGTGGAAAGGGGTTAAGAATAGTGGCGTTACAAGCAACAAAAGATATTGGACTCATGTCACGTGAGTCCATGATTGACTATGGTAGTTACGTAATTTTAGCTCGTGCACTACCAGATTACCGAGATGGATTAAAACCAGTACATAGAGCTATTCTATGGTCAATGCATGAACTTGGATTGAACTCAAAAGCACGTTATGTGAAAGGTGCTAAAGTTGTTGGGGATACAATGGCGAATTATCACCCACACGGTGACAGCTCAATCGACGACTCTTTAGTTCGTCTATCGCAACCATGGGTGAATAATGAACCAATGACGGACATTCACGGAAACAACGGTCATATTGATGGCTCAGGAGCAGCTGCTATGCGTTATTATGAGTGTCGTTTGAGTCCGGGTGCTGACTTGCTTTTAAACGGTATTGGTAAGAATGCTGTGAACTTATTAGATAACTTCGATGGAACGAAGAAGATTCCAGAAGTATTACCAGCATCCATTCCGCAAGCATTTATTAATGGTGCTCAAGGGATTGCGTTTGGTATGGCAAGTAACATCTTACCACATAACTCATTAGAGTTATTAGATGGATGTATCAAAATTATCAAAACACCAAGTATCACTCCAGAAAAACTAGGTAAAATCGTACTTGGTCCAGACTTTCCGACTGGTGGGGTTATCGTGGATAACGCTGACCACATGAAGGAAATCGTGGAGGGAACTGGACGATTTGTGCTACGTGGTAAAGTTGAATTACATGTGGAGAAAAAGAAAGAGTCGTACTTAGAAATTACCGAAGTACCGTGGGGTGTGAACACGACGGATTTGAAGAAATCAATTGCGACAGCTCTAGAACCACACATGAAAGCTTTAGGTGTGACTAAATTAGATGATGAGTCTAAATCATCAAACGAAATCTCGATTAAGATTTTATGTAAACGTGGTACGGATGAAACAACGTTAAAACAAATCGAGACATTACTATACAAGAAATCTAAATTACAAGTCGCATACACTGCAAACAGTGTAATGATTGTAGATGGCAAACCAGTACAAATCGGAATTTTTGATTATTTACAAAAATTTGTGGGATTCCGTCGTGACACGTTACGTCGCATGTGGCAATACGATTTGGATAAATTACAATCTCGTGAGCACATTGTTCGTGGATTGTTACAGTTAGTGAAATTATCTGACGAAGTTGTGAAAGACGCTCGCAAATCGACATCACGTAAGAACTTCATTGAAGTACTTCAAAAGAAACATAAATTCTCAGAAGCACAATCAGAAGTAATTGCAAACTTACCATTATATCGACTAGGTAAACAAGACTTCGAACAACTTACAAATGAGTTGGATGAAAACTTGGCAAATCAGAAAGAGTTGTCCAAACGACTAAGTGACGATGATTATTGTAATCAACAATTGATTTTAGATTTCCAATCATCAAAACAAATACTGAAAGATAGTAAACGTAAGACTACATTCAAGGATATTTCCGATGAAGTGGAAGTAGTTGAGCTGAAAGAAGAAGACTTAATTGAGTCTAAAGCTACAAAAGTTGTAGTAAAACGTGACTTGCAAGTATTCCGTATCGGAGCTAAAGCTTACGAAAATAACATCGCAAGCTACGACAACGACGACATTGTTGATGTAATTGATAGTACAACGACGGATTACGTCGTGATTGCAACTAAGTCCGGACAGTCAGTTACTCGATTTGTAAATGACTTAGATAATGGTTCATTGACTGGTTCATACGAAACATTGAATAAACAAATTCCAGACTTGAAAGCAACTGACGAATTTGTTGGTGTGTCAACGAGTAGCAAGTACGAAACATCACGTATGTTAGTAATCACTAAGAATGGTGCTGCTAAGGTGTTGGATGTATCGAAAGCACAACAAAATGTGAATACAAAACGTTACTTAAGTAAGTTAGGTAAATTAATGAAATTCAAGACAGATGACGACTATGTAATTTATGCAAAACAAATTGACATGTCTGATTTCAAGGACTTGACCATCAAAATCTCAATGTTAGATAGTTCGTTCAAGACTCCGAAAATGGTTGAGAAGAAAATCAACATGTCTAAATATGATGGACGAAGTGATGGAGCAAGTTCAACTGGATTTACACTTGTAAACACAAAAAATGGTAAATGTGATATTAAATCAATCGAATTGGAGAAATGACGATGAAAACGACAGGACATAAAGCGTATAACATTATTCGAGTATTGGAGACACTACGTACTATTACAGATGATGTATCTGTAACGAGATACCATGCACGTCTAGTACCACTAACTGTAAAAGCTAGTGGTACGAAACCAACGACGTATTATCATGATAGTACAATCACGTTGAGATTGGAGAATTTCAATAAACATGTTCGTGTAAACATTCCACTATCACACAATGGTGATGTGATTGCACAATTATTTGTAAGCACAAGTAATGGAGATGAGGTGTTTATTGGTACTCGACAACAATCGAGTTATAATCTTGGAAATCTTGATAAATCATTATCGGATGATGAGATTCATGACTTGACAGTGGACTTGTTACACTTTATGACAGAATTAGACCCAAAACCAATGGAAAAAACTTTCAAATCAGTGAAATATTTTCCAGTTGACTATGTACACGGAAGCTAGATGTAGTGTATAATGGTAATAAAGATAAAAGATAGGAGTGACATTTAATGTTTACATATTCAGTAAGCGACGAATTGATTGCTGCGATTTTAGATAAAAAATTCGTAGTAGAATCAGCGTCGGTGAAAAAAGATGAATTAACAGTAAGATTATTGAACACATTAACGGATACGGTCATGATTGTGAAATTCACGAATCCATCAATTTCGAACGAAAACTTCGAAACACATGGGAGTTACGTGGAAGACATTTCATTATATGGATACCGAAAAGTGTTCAAGACACAATACTTCAACGGATGTATGTTAGCACTTGCTGACGGAAAAGGAAACAAAACAACGATTCGAGGTGTTCGTAAATGAAATTAAGTAAATTACAAGATGGTGCGAAGGTATCATATTACGACGAATCGGTATTATCAGCACCACAAATCAATCAAGATTATATCAATAAAGCAAACTGGTTTGTATATCGTTACGATAAAGAAACTGGTACGACTACATTCTTAGAAATGGCACATGACATTCGTCGAGCTGAGAAATTCGAAATCATTGCTGACGATGAACGTAGTGTAGCACAACAAAACACAGTTGTAGCTGGTCGTGTAATTCTTGAATATCTAGCACGTAAAATGCGTGAGACTCAAATTTTATCAAACATTGTTGATGGAGTACCACAATTCATCTGTCAACGTACAAATAAAAAATAATAAAAAAGATTGGAGAACTACAAATGTTAACGATTAAATATACTGACCCATCGTGGAACGATGAAATTATTGAAGACTTAAATGGAGCTGTTAAAATCACTCGTAAGAGTGGTAATGCTACAATTGAGGACGCTACACCAGACCATTTGAAAGAAGTGGCTGAGGATTTACTTGCTCAAGGATTAGAAGTAACGGTGACATTCAAATCGAAAGTACCGAAAGAATAACATATAATTGGAATAAGTGTAACGCACTACCGCACTCGGCTGGCATTGACCATAACCGTGGGCGGTAGATTGTTGCAATGTAGGAGAAGAAGTTATGAGAAAAATGATACGATTTAAAAATCGAAAATTAGATGTCGTAGAAACTCTCGATGAAGCGGTTGGTTATATCCATCGTGAATATGAGCGTGACGTCATCAAGATTAAAGATTATGTAAACGTAAACTTATGTCAACGTACATTGGTGCATTTAGGATTTGAATACGTCGACACCAAAGAGGGTAGTCGTGAGTATCGTAAATTTATGCACCACAGGACTGAATTAATTCGACGTGAGCAATATATGAAACTAATGTCGAAATACAAAGTTAGTGGTTGGATTTTAGTACAGAAAGGTCGATTTGTTACTATTAATGGAAAACCAGTAGCTTCCAGAAGTAAGGGTAAATTGATGCAACGTATCCATCAAGCACATGACTTGAAAAAATATGGAGCATTGGATGAGTTTACAGCGAATGCTATCTCACATCGAGATTTAGAACTTCGACCTATTTTCAAAGAAATTTCAAAATAAACAAGTAAGAGGTGAGTTCGTTGGAAGAACAAATGATAACATTTTCAATCAAAGAAAATTTAATAAAACCAGTCATTGAGAAGCAACGCTTGATGAAATTGTACCTACAAGAAGATGTTACCATCTATCCAAATGAAGTCACAAACATCTCAACTGGATTAACAATTAATCAATTGGATGATACGATTGCTACAATCACTGGTTCAAATAAGATGATTGAGAGTCGATTGATAACACACGTGAGCGTGGAATGTAATTCGACATTTGAAGTCGTATCGACAGTATTCAATCCAAATCAATATCCAGTTTATTTGAAACGTGGTATGGAGATTGCACAAGTTACATTCAGTAGAGTAGCAAACATTGATGTCAATGTTGTTGAAACAACAAATAGCAATGATGGATTGTTGAAAGTACTTCAACATAGTTTAGCATCAGCACATGTTGGTTATGAGATGGATTCCGAATTCAACGATGGTGAGAGCATGAGTTTTGAAGAAGCACTATCTGAGTTCGTAGCAAGATTAGTGAAAGCATTAAATGATGGAAGTGACTCGTTGTTCGTGGGAGCTGATGATTCATTATATGAATTTATCCAAGCAACGTATGATGAGTTGGTAACAACTAAAATTTTTGATTATATTGAGAACACGAATTTGGGTGTTCTATTGAAATTAAATTCTGAAAGTGAGGTCTCATAGTGGTTAATATTGCAGAAATGCCATATACAAAACAGGTACAAGCACGAGTTAAAACTCGTCCGAAAATCAAACAATTTAAAGAAACATACCGACCAGTCGATTTCTCGTACTTGAAAGACGCTGTTGAGACAACATACGACTTAGAGTGTATGATTGAGTTGTTCACTAACGCAATGATTAGTAAGAACAACTTCTCAATTGTATTGTTTGGTGACGAGCAATTCTCTGATATTACAGAGAAACAAATTGAGAAACAAATCGACAACTTTATTAAAAAACCAGATACAATTCGCATGTTAAAGCTAGTCGGAATCACAAATCCACAAGAGTTAGGTCGTAATGCTTATGTATTTAAGATGGGTGACGCTAATGACATGGCTCAATTTGAAGCGATGTTACGCACACAATTACTTTGTGAGACGTTACCGCACGATATTCCATATGCAAACAAATATAATTTTGCCGAGTATCGCACGTGGAATGGTGCACAATACGACTTACCATTATTGGTATTGACTTACTTGTGGGTTAAATTGAAAAAAGAAGAAACAAGACCGAGTGACCTACGTAAATTATCGAATATTATCATCCGATATAAAGGAAGACCACATCAATTCCCAGAATATGTGGAGCGTTGTACTAAAGGTGTTATTAAAGCAACTGCGTATCGCTACTTCCGTAACTTGGCACTGTACAAGGACGGTCACATTGACTGGGCAAGATTGGCGAAAAAAGACACTGTGGACGAATCAAGTGAGAACTTGACAACTCCGGGTCTTAAAAAAGAAATGGCGAAAAACGGAATGGACGTCATCATTGACGAACTAGTTGCAAGTGATGAACCACACGTGTGGACAGATGAAGAAAAAGCTCACTTAGTAGAGTATAACTTTAACGACGTACTTGCTACTCTTGTTGAAAGTGAAAATAAATTCTTAAAGAGTCGTCTGTTCATTCGAGACACAATTCGTGCAATGTATCCATATACAGCAGCTCGCTCAATGGATATGACGAAATTGACACGGTACACTCCACGTGAGCGTGATGCAACAGCTGCTCAAATCGCTGGATGGGTGTTAATTGGACCGAACAATGTGAAACCAGTAGACTATGACTTCGTGGACTTTGCGTTTCCAGTACCGAATCCCGACAAACCGGGAGAAATGATGTGGGTAGACCTCTGGGAATATATGTGTGCTAAAGAGGTATACGTCCCAGACAATCTGAAAAAATTCTTCTCACATTTTCGTGGCAAAGATACACGTAGCATGAAAGACTTGAATAAGGTGTTGCGTTCACAACCAGTCACGCATTCATCATTAATGAACGTACCGTATATGCGAGATGGTAAAGCAACGAATAGCTTTGCTCGTGTTTCTACTGGTGGTGCTCACGGTGGTGTAATGGCAGGATTGAACGCAATGTCAGACGAGGCAATTCATAAATGGATTGTATCCGACGCAGAAGTAAAAGGTCGTCAAAAACCAACAGTTGACGTTAAGAACGTGATTCACTTAGACTGGTCATCATTCTATCCAATGTTGATGTCTAAAATGCAAATGTTCTTAACAACAGAGGGATTTGACCGATTCACTTCGATTGTGGAGTATCGTATTGACATCAAAAACTCATTACCATTTGATAAATCTACGTGGACAGCAGTGGATGTAGATAACTCAAACAAGCAAGTTGGTTTCAAATTCTTGCTTAACAACTCATCTGGTGCTGCGAATACACACAATCAATATGCGACATTACCATTAGACAACAAAGCGTTGTCGATGCGATTGATGGGTAACAAAACTGTTACAATAAATTTATAAAATAAAAAGAATTTAGAAAATTTATTTAAAAACAGAAAGCCCTTCGTATCCAGTGATGGGTGCGAACTCAACGTTAAATGCTTTGAACTCCTAAAGCCTTGTAGCCTAAACAGTAGATGGAAACGTCAAGCTGAATGGAACGAAAGTAGAAAAAAGTACAAGGATAGCATAAGGTGAAATAAAATCTAATCAGTGCTTGAGTGAATAAAATAGTGAACCTCAAGAAACGTTAGTCCTAAGTGCAGTAATAATGGATGTTTAGCAGGGAAAGTCCTACGGTCGTAAGACTATGGAAGACCCCCAACGACTATCTCCTAGAGGGAGAGTAAAACCGCAAGCTAATGGCGGAGGAAAAATGTTGCACCTAAGTTTAATTAGGTGAAGATATAGTCTGCGCTCATGTGAAAGCATGAGAGGTCTACTGGTGACAGTAAGACTGCGTCAAGTGTTGCGACTAGGCGTGAACAAGAAAAATACAGATTTTTATAAAAACTTTTATATTTTTACTTTACATGATACCTTAAGTGTGATATACTTAAATAAAAGATTAAGTGAGGTGTACTTATGGTATTGATGTCTATAGGAAAATTTGCAAAAGAGTTAGGTGTTACACCAGAACACGTCCGCACAATGCATCGGACAGGTGAGGTTATCCCAGCTCGTATTTCAGAAAAAGGAACTAGATATTACTCAGAGGAGCAATTGAGAGAGTTGAAGAATTCTCGAACTCCACAAAGAGAAGAAAAAGTAGTAGCTTATTGTAGAGTTTCTACAAAGTCTCAAAAAGACGAATTAGAGAAACAAGTTGAGAACGTAAAATCGTACATGTACGCTAAAGGTTACTCATTTGAAGTTATTACAGATATCGGTTCTAGCATCGATTATGAAAATAAAGGTCTACGACAACTAATTTCTCTTATCAGTTCAAACCAAGTAACAAGAGTTGTCATTCTAAATAGAGATGTACTTATGAGCTTTGGTTTTGAGTTAATTCGACTACTTTGTGAGTTACATAATGTCAATATTGAGATTATTGACAATTCAGAGCGAAATAATGTGGAAGAACTAACGGATGATTTAATTGAAATCGTTACAGTATTTGCAAACAGACTTTATGGTTCACGGTCTAAAAAGACCAAGACACTGATTGAGAGGGTTTCTGATGTTACGAGGGATTAAAATAGCACTTGATTTAACTAATGAGCAAGAACAACAGATGTGGAAGTCTGTCAATGTTGCTCGCTGGTGTTACAACTACGCCATAACTAGAGATAGAGAGAATTATTCAAACTACTTAAAAGATAATACATTACCTAAAACTTTATCCGAGGGTCAGATTCGAAAAGAATTGACTGTGCTTAAAAACACAACTCATCCTTGGTTGAAAGAAGTAGGTTCTAATGTTATCAAACAAGCAGTCAAAGATTGGAACAATGCTCGTAATCGGTTCTTCAAAGGATTATGTAAAGCTCCTAAGTACAAGTCAAAAACTAAGTCAAAACCCAGTTTTTATGTAAACTATGAGACTTTACTCAGAGTAAACGGTGGGTTTAGAGGTGAGAGATTAGGTTTTGTAAAAACAACTCACCCTCTACCTAAGATTCCAAAAGGAACTCATTACATGAACCCTCGAATTTCATTTGATGGTAAATATTGGCATTTATCATTCACTTATGAAGTTCCTAGCATCTCAGTAGAGTTAACGGATTCAGTTATAGGTGTAGATTTAGGAATAAAAACATTAGCAACATTATCTACAGGTGAGTTTATTGAGAACATAAACAAAAGCAATAGAGTTAAACAGTTGGAAAAGCAATTACGACGGGAACAACGTCACCTTGCACGTCAATTGCAAGCTAATACCAAAGGTTATCTCACAACTGTAAAAGGTAGTAGAAAGCCTATTTACAAGAGACCTTTGGAGTTGTGTTCTAATATTCAAGAAACCAAACGTAAGATAAAGTTAATCTACCGTAAACTTCATTTTATTCGAATGAACCACCTTCATCAAACAACTTCTCACATTGTAAAACAATTACCTAAAGGTGTTGTAATTGAGGATTTGAATGTTAGAGGAATGATGAAGAACAAGCACTTAGCGAAGCACATCCAAAATTCAATGTTTTATGAGTTTCGTAGACAATTGGGGTATAAGTGCTCAGAGTACGGTATTCAACTAATTATTGCAGACCGTTTTTATCCAAGTTCTAAAGCATGTAGTTGCTGTGGATTCATTAAATCTGATTTAAAACTAAACGATAGAGTTTATAAATGTAACTCTTGTGGTTTAGAAATTGATAGAGACTTGAACGCGGCTGAGAACTTAGCAAATTATTTTTATAGAGGTTAATAACCAAAAGTACCCATCGCTACTGGGGAAGTTAAGCCTATTGAGTGTCATATCAAATGATAGTAGATGTGAGATTGTATCATATCGAGGTCAGACACAATGATGTAGGAAGTGAGAAACGAAACGGATAAGTCTATGAGTTTTAACTTATAGCAACATAAGTTTTCACAAAGTAAAGATATAGGTATAAAAATCTATATTTTTCGTAGCGGAAACATGTTTATTTGGGCACTAGCACAACGTTTAACACAAGCTGGTGCGTTCATTCCATCTACAAACACGGATGGTATTTATATCTGCAATATCTCAATGGAAGACTGTGAGCGAGTGGTTCATGAATATGTACGTGACTATGGCATGGAAGTAGAACCAGAAACATTATCACGATTCATTAACCGTGACGCTTCAAACCGTGTTGAATTCATTAATGGTAAACGTCAAATCGTTGGTGGGGACTTACGTCCAAGTCACCAATTGGCTTACCCAGATGACGCAATCGGACAAAACATCACGTATCCATTAGTAGCTGGTAATGCAGCTCTTGAGTATATGTCGAATAATGAAAATTGGTTGACTGAACCATATGATAGAAATGTCGTATTAGAACATATTAAGAGTGTTCGAGACAGAGGAGATATTCTACCATTCTATCATGTATTCAGTGGTACAAAAGCTCGTGCGTTGACAATTGATGGTAAACGTGCTCAAAAAGTAAATCGTGTGGTATTGACACGAAACGGTAATACATTAGGTACTCAAAGTTTGAGTGAATTGAAAAAAGAACATTTGTTCGAATTCATTATGCAATTAGATGCTGGAATTCAACCGAAAGATATGATTTTCGACGGAGTGACAGCACGATTCGAGACTGACACATTCGACCCAAATCGTACTTACACAATGAGAGACTTCGGATTCGTGAACAAACGTAAAGAATTTAAGACATCGGTGTATACACACGTTGGAGAGTTGAAAACATATTCAAATCAAAAAGAATTGGATGATTATATGAAATTAATCAAAGCAAATCAAATTTGCTTAATCGGTGAGTCAATCGAAGACTTAATTCCAATTAAATTATGGAAAGATAGCACGACCGTAACACACTATCCAACTAGAACTGGTATCGTATTGAACACTGCACAAGAGTTACGAGAATTCGACATGAACGAATTAGACATCGACGCTTACGTTCGTTGGGCAGAACAGCTTCTAAAACAATGGAAAGTAACAGCCAACTTAGAAGAAGTTGGACTTGTTGAGTGTGATGACACGGTAATTCCAAAAGAGGTCAAAGTACGTGTGACTAAGAAGTCTAAAGCGATTGATGACATTTACGAATTATATGGAATCGGGGCGTAATGTATGATAAAGATTAAATCAGTTAAAAAGCTATGGATTATCGCT
>ERZ773272.62-NODE-62-length-40892-cov-16.514582_pt1 | contig 40892 bp, 67 predicted proteins | sample MGYA00511891_ERZ773272 | MGnify/ENA primary metagenome ERZ773272 (study PRJEB29015, sample SAMEA2738150) | human oral metagenome | biome: human oral; feature: human-associated habitat; material: saliva | place: China | collected 2198 ...
GGTGAAAAAAGAGCGCGGAGGGTTCAAAAGGTTGTAGTTTCACATTCAATCGAGGAGGTGAGCAAGATGCCACGTGGCGGAGCGAGAAACCGGTCCGGCCCTTCGTTGGATCCGACGTCGGGGCGTTCGGAGCGGCGGGGTATCAAGCTCGGTGTTCTTCCTCGTGAGGGCTACAAGGGCAGGGCTCCGAAGTTCCCTATCCCTGAGCCGAGGGATAGGGATGGGCTTGTGGTGGAGTCGCCACTCTATGATCGTGCGGTTTCGCTGTGGAAGACGCATTGGAAGTCTCCTCAGGCGTGCGCTTGGGCTGGCGAGTCTTGGCGTCACACGATTATTGCTGAGATGTGCATGGTGGAGGCGACGGTGCACATGTCCCCGGCGTCGTCGGCGGCGCTTATCGGGCAGTTGCATCGTTTCCGTGATCAGCTGGGGTTGACTCCTGCTGGGATGCGGGAGAATGGGTGGACGATCGGCGACGTCGACGAGGATAGGCGCGAGGTGAAGCGTGAGGAGGCTAGGCCTTCGACATCTTCGCGTGCGCGGATGCGGTTGGTGAGCAATGGGTGAGCCGTCTTGGGTGGTGGATTTCCCGACGCTTGGCTTCCTCGCGGCTGATTGGATTGAGGCGCATTGCATTGTCGCGGACGGCTGGTCGATGGGCGAGCCGTTCGTGCACGACGGTTGGCAGCTGTGGTGCACGACGTCGTTTTACCGGGCGAAGAAGGGCGCGGTTTTCAATCCTCAGCGTCCGGCTGGCGCGTCGATGTTCCATTACCGGCGGGCGCTGGTGGTTGGGCCTCAGAAGGCCGGTAAGTCGCCTTGGGGCGCGTCTCTGGCGTGTTTTGAGGCGGTCGGTCCGTGCGTTTTCGCTGGCTGGGCTTCTGGCGGTGAGGTTTACCGCTGCGCCGATCATGGATGCTCGTGCGGTTTCGAGTTCGTGTATGAGCCTGGGGATCCGATGGGGATTCCTCGTCCTATGAGCAATATACAGTTGCTTGCGACGTCGGAGGATCAGACGGACAATATTTACCGCCCGTTGCAGGAGATGGTTCGGCGCGGTCCGTTGCAGGAGCAGATGAAAGTCCGTGAGGGTTTCATTCGGCTTCCTAACAACGGGCGGATTGATCCGATCACTTCGGCTCCGAATTCAAAGCTTGGTAATCCTATTCATTTCGCGATTGCCGACGAGTCCGGTATTTACACGGGGAAGCTGAAAAAGGTTTGGGACACCATGCGGCGCGGTCTCGCGGGCATGGGCGGTCGCGGACTGGAGATCACGAACCCGTGGGACCCGATGGACAATTCTTCGGCGCAGCAGACGTTCGCGTCTCGGTCGAAGGACATTTTCAGGTTCTATAGGAAGCCGCCGTCGAAGTGGAATTTTGACCACAAGGCGGACCGGCGGAAGATCCTCGAATACGTCTATGAAGGCTCGCCATGGGTTGGGCTTGACGACGTTGAGGCGGAGTCTGCGGAGCTTTTGCAGAGCGATCCGGCTCAGGCGAAGCGGTTTTTCGGGAACATGCTAGTCCAAGGCTTGGGCGCTTTCATGCCTGAAGAGCTGTACGATCAGCGCACCGATGCCAAGCGTGAGCTTCCGCCGGAAGGGACCGAGATCTGCCTCGGCTTTGACGGGTCCCGGTCCGGTGACTGGACGGCGCTCCGTGCGGAGACGGCGGACGGATACCGTTTCACCATCCCGTACGGGCCGGACGATCGCCCGTCCTACTGGAATCCTGCGGAGTGGACGGACGGACGCATCCCTCGGGGCGAGGTGAACGCTTGCGTCGCTGACGTTTTCGCCCGCTATGACGTGCAACGCATGTACGTTGACCCTCGGCATTGGGAGACGCAATGCGACGCGTGGGCCGCCGACTACGGCGACGACGTGGTTGTGCAGTGGCCGACGAATCAAATCGGACGCATGTTCGACGCGCTCACTCGCTATTCGGAGGATATGCGGGAGGGCCTGACAACGCATGACGCCGATTCTCAGGCCAAGGAGCACGCGCTGCACGCGAGGAAGGTCGCCAAGCCCGGCGACAAATACATTCTTGGGAAGCCCGCCGATCATTTGAAAATCGACATCACCATGGCTGACGTACTCGCTCATGAGGCGGCGTCAGACATGCGGGCTCTCGGCTGGGATCCGTCCGACACGGGCGGAATCGTCACGTTTTCTTGGTGAAAGGAGGGGCTTTGCCTGCTTTGAATGACGACGATCTGAAAAAGCTGAGGAAGGCTTTGGCTTTCCTCGCGGGGAAGTCCCCGGAGGATCGCAGCAACCGCCTCTACTACATTGGTAGGCAAGTTCTAGCCCACATGGGACTTGCCGTCCCGGCGGCGATGCGCCAGCTCGAGGTGGTGATCAACTGGCCACGCGTCGTCGTCGACACGATCGAGGAGCGGCAGGACGTCAAGTCCATTCTTGTACCGCAAGACGAAGGGGCGGCGGACACGCTGCGCCGCCTGTATGACGCGAACGACCTCGAATCTGAGCTCTCCTCGTGGAAACGCGACCGGCTCATTTACGGGCGCGGATTCCTTTCCGTCGGAGCGAACGAGGAAGACCCGTCGACGCCGATCCTCCAAGTCGAGTCTCCCACACAAATGTGCGTGAAGATCGACCGCCGCCACCGGCGTGTAGCATACGCCGTGCGCCTCCTCAAGTCCGAGGAGACCGAGGAACCGGACATCGCCACCCTGTACACCCCGGACTACACGGTCATCGCTCGGAATCGCGGCGGAATCTGGACCGAGGAAGACCGCGACGACCACAAGCTAGGCGTCGTCCCCGTTTTCCCGTCTTTTAATCGCCGTATGACCGGCGAGTACGTCGGGCAAACGGAGATGGCAGACGTGATCCCGTTGACGGACGCCGCTCTGCGCACGATGACGAACCTCCAAGTCGCGGTGGAGGCTTTGGCGGTGCCTAAGCGCTGGATTTTCGGCATCAAGCAGGGCGACTTCGCTTCGCTTGACGGCTGGTTCAACTACCTTCAGCCGTTCCTCGCTCACGCGAACGCCAACGCAAAGGCCGGTCAGTTCGCCGCCGCCGATCTGAAGAATTTCCACTCGACGCTTGAGTCCTACGGGAAGTTGTGCGCTTCCGTGACTGGATTCCCGGCCCGCTATTTCGGCATGACCACGGCGAATCCCCCGGCGGAAGGCGCGATCATCGCCGAGGAAGCGAAGCTCATCAAGCGGGTTGAGCGCGTCAACGCCGAAGCTGGGATCGCACTTTCGGCGGCGCTGCGCTTCGCTGCGAAGCTCGCCGGGAAAGATATCCCCGCCGGTTTCGTCAACATTAAATGGCATGACCCAGCAACGCCGACGTACGCGCAGAAAGCCGACGCGGTGCAAAAGCTTTCCGGCGGCAAGCCGCTTCTTTCCCGTGAGGGGGCGTGGGACGAGCTCGGCTGGGACGACTCCCGCAAGGATCAGGAGCGCGAGTACTTCCGCGCCGAGGCTGAGGATCCCGCCCTCGATTCGATGATGGAGAAGCTAGCAAATGACGAGGATACCGGCGGCGACGTCGCGGATGTACCGGTCGATGCTGAGCGTGCAGACCGAGTTAATGAGGGCGTTTCGGGGCCTGTGGGGCGGCGTCGCCGCTAACAGGCTCGAATCGTCGTGGGACGCTGCGCTCGACGTCGCCGTCGCCCGTGCCGAGGAGGCTCAGGCGAAAGCCGCTCTGCTGGGGACGTCCTACGTCGCGGAATCGCTTGGCGAGCTTGGCGACTATGTGCCTCCGACGGCTTTCCCGACGGCCGCGCCGCTTGTCGGCGTCGCCCCGGACGGGCGGTCCCTGCGAGGGCTTCTCGAGACGCCCCGCTTCCACGCTGTGCGCGCTCTCGGGAACGGGCTGGGCGTGTCGGAAGCGCTCAACCGAGGCAGGAACTCGCTCGACGTGATCGCACGGACCCTTGTCTCCGATACGGCGCGTCAAGCCGCGTCGATCGACGTCGCCGCCCGCCGCACGGTCGGCTACGTCCGCATGCTCAACCCGCCGTCGTGCTCACGCTGCACGATCCTCGCTGGGCGTTTCTACCGCTGGAACGCCGGGTTTCTCAGGCACCCGAGATGCGATTGCGTGCACGTCCCGGCGACGGAAAAGAGTGCTCGCGGCGGACGGGCCGAAGGGCTCATTTCTGACCCGTACGAGTATTTCGACTCGCTCAGCGAGGCAGAGCAGGCCCGCCAGTTCGGGAAAAACTATGCTCAAGCTATTCGGGACGGCGCGGATATCTCTCAGGTGGTCAATTCGAAGCGTTGGCGGTCGGAGAACGGCATTTTCACGTCGGAGGGCATGGGGAAGCACGGGAACGCCCGTCGGCTTCTCAAGCCTGGACAGCGACGCCTGACGCCGGACGGGATCTACCGTCAGGCGCAGCGTTTCAATCTGTCCCGCGAGGAAACGCTCGGGCTGCTGCGCGAACACGGCTACGTTCTTCCCGGGGGAAGGAACCCTCTTGGTGCGATACGCTGGCAGCGTGAGGGCTTCGGAGCTCTTGGGCGCGGCGGATCTCGGAAGCGGGCGGCAGCTGCGGTGGAGGAAGCCCGCGCGCACGGCTGGCGTACCCCGTCGTCCGTGTACACGATGACCGCCGCCGAGCGGCGAGTGTTCGAGGCTATACGCGATTGGGAAGAAGTTCAGGCTGGGCTGAACCCCTATACGGAGGCGGCTATACAGCGACGGCAGGGCGTCCGCCCGTGGTCGGTAGACCGCCCTCTGAGGGATGTTGAACGCGTCCGCGCCGAGATCGAGTACCGCGCCGCCCTCGAGACGACGGGGGCTTCGTTCACTCCCGAAGGACGCTCGCTCGCGGGCGCAAGAAAAGCCTGGAACAAGGCTCTAAACGGGCGATAACGCCCACATTAAGCTTCCGCCTTAGCGCGATGCCAAGGACGGATCAACCCTAGCGATTAGGAGACTAAAGTCATGGACGGAAAGACCGAAGCCGCAGCAGCGGCGACGCCGGATGAAACTCTCGGCGAGGGCGGCAAGAAGGCCCTCAGCGCGGAGCGCGACGCCCGCAAAGCCGCAGAGAAGGCCCTCGCGGACATGCGAGGCGAATTTGAGGCGTTCAAGGCCTCTATGAGCGAGCAAATATCAAAGCTCACGGAGGATCGCGACGCCTCAGCCCTGAAAGCCCTTCGGGGCGAGATCCTGCACGCGTCAGGAGTGCCTGACAGGCTCGCCGCCTACGTGCAGGGTAAGACCAAGGAAGAGCTGGAAGCCTCCGCGAAGCAAGTCCTCGCGGACTTCACGCCTCCCACACCGACGCCAAGCGGGCAGCAAGAGACGCCGCCCGCGCCGACGCCGCTCGGCATGCGCCCGGACATGACCCAAGGCAGCTCTTCGGACCTGCCGCTCAACGGCGACCCTCTCACTGAGGCGCTTACCGCCGCTCTCGGCATCACACAAACAAGCTAAGGAGAAAAACAATGGCGATCACCGCCGCAAAGAAGACCACGGATTTCACTGGTTTTATCAAGCCGGAAATGGCAAAGCCCATTTTCGATCAGGCTATCAGGCAGTCTGCGATCATGCAACTTGCCCAACAGGTCCCGCTCGGTGCGTCCGGCGTCGAGATCCCCGTGGTCACGACCAAGCCCACGGCGAACTGGACGGCTGAGGCGGGCAAGAAGCACACGACCCAGATGGATCTCGGGCTCGTCAAGATGCAGCCGAAGAAGCTCACCGCAATCGGCGTGACGTCGACGGAGGTCATTCGCGCCAACCCCGGCGGATATTCGGAGAAGTTTCGTGAGCTTCTTTCCGAGGCTTTCGCCCGCGCGTTTGACTACGCGGCCGCTTTCAACGTCGGCGGCGACGGGACGGGCACCGGCCCCTTCGACCACTACCTCGAGGAGACGACGAAGAAGATCACGCTCGGCGCAGATCTTTACTCCGATTGCGTTTCCGCGATCGGTCTTCTCGTCAACGACAAGAAGAAGGCACGGGGTTTCGCCTTCGACGACACGATGGAAGTCGACTTCCTGAATGCGAAGGACAAGGAAGGCCGCCCGCTGTTCGCGAATCCGGTCTATGACGAGACCGTGACGAGCGTCCAGAAGGGACGCCTGCTTGGGCGCACGTCCTACATCGCTGAGGACTTCCGCCACGATAAGGTTGTCGGCTTTGTCGGCGACTGGTCGAAGGCGGCGTGGGGCGTCGTCGGCTCGGGCATCACCTTCGACGTTTCGACCGAGGCGACGGTCACGATCGGCAGTGAGCTTGTCTCCCTGTTCGAGAACAACCTTGTCGCGATCCGTGCCGAGGCAGAGTACGGGTGGGTCATGCAGTCCGCCGATCACTTCGCAAAGTTCGAGCGTGCATGATGGCGATCGTGAGGGAACCCGTAGAAACGGTTGATCTTATCTCGCCGTCCGGCTCGCTCGCGACCGTCGACGCACGCATCGCCGAACAGTACCTCACGTCGGGCTGGACGCCCGCCGCCGGGTACGGCGAAAAGTCCGAAACGCCTGAAACGGCGGCGGACAAGGACAAAAAGACCAAGTAGGAGGAGCCATGGCGCACGCAACCTTATATGACGTAACAGTCACTCTAGGGCGCGCGATTGAAGACGCCTTCGAGCAAGAGCAGATTAACGCCTGGCTCGCTGACGTCGAAATGTGCATCCGCGTGCGCCTTGGCAGCCTCGACGGGCTCGACGAGCAGGTTCTCCGCTTCGTTGAGAAAGAGGCGGTAGCCCGCCGATTCCGCAACCCCGAGGGCAAGACTTCGGAGAGGATCGACGACTTCTACCAGACTCTCTCGAGCGAGGCGGCGAAAGCGTCCCTGTACATTACGGACGAGGAATGGGAGATGCTGCGCCCCCGAGGCGTCAGTATTTCCCCGGCCCCGCTCACTCCGCAGTGGTGGACGTCCGGCGGTCCGCTCACCGAGCCGGGCGCGACGATTGACGGCTTCGCATGATCCGCCGGACCGTGGAAAGCGGGCGTCGCGCCGCCGAGAAGATAATGACCGCGACCGTGGAGGTCAGGCGCTACACGGGGGAAACGACGATTGACCCGAACTCCCTGAAAGCCGTCCGTGCTCACTCCGTCGTCTACAAGGGCAAAGCGAAGATCGCCGCCTATGAGGCATTCGAGTCGAAACCGGATATCGCTGGCGCGGTAGTCACCGTAACCCGCCTCCGCGCCGACTTCCCCGTCGGCGCATTCAAGGCGCAGCCGGGCGACGAGATACACGTGATTGGCGACAAGATAGATCCGAACCTCGCCGGAAAAGTTGTGAGGATCGCCGTCCCGTCGCCGTACAAATCTCACGCGACAGCTTACCGCGTCGCCGTCGAGGAGGTAGCGCATGGTTGACGTCGATCTGACCGAGGTTCGCGAACTCGCCGTGGTCTTTTCCCGTGTGCCCGACCGGCTGAACGAGAAAATCCGCCCGGCTATCAAAAAAGCCGGAGTGAACATCAAAAACCAGCTGCGCGACGAAATGGCGCGCTCACGCCATTTTCGGGCCGCCCCGTCGATAAGCTTCGACGTGATCGACGGCGGGCTCGGCGTCGAAGTCGGCCCCCGCAAACAAGGCGCGGGCAACCTCGCGAACATCGCCTACTTCGGCGGCGTGCACGGCGGCGGCGCGACCGTGCCCGACCCGAAAGGCGCGCTCGAAACCGAGGCGCAGAATTTCGAGGATTGGGTAGGGAAAGCGATCGAAGGGCTTCTCAATGGATGAAATCATCGCGGCGCTTCGCACGCTCGGCTACAAGGTGTGGGACACAGACGCTACCGGCGCAGACCTTAAGCTCGATTCCCTCCCCTACCTGCTGGTGCTCGGCTCGTCCGGTGAAGCGTCCCGTGAGCGAACCTACTGCGACCGGGACGCCGTCGACGAAATCACCGTCCGGCACGTGGGCGCTACACGGCAGCAAGTCGAAGCACTCGCCGCACGGACAGAACGAATCCTCGACCGCTCGCGCCTAACAGGAACCGGCTGGATCGTCGACGTCGTGCGCACACACGTGCGCGCCGCCGCGCATGACCCGGAAGTGAAAATACCGGGCACCTCCCAGCACCCGATATTCCTCGATCACGTCTACCAGGCGTGGACTCAAAAGACTAGATAGGAGGCGCACGTGATACGCGTACGCAATAGCGCAGGGGATATTCAGTGGATCCCCGAGCACTGGCTCGATCATCCCGAGCTGAAGAAGGGCTTCACCCGTGAGGATGCGCCCGCCGAACCGACGTCCGGGCAGACCCCGGCGGCTCCCGCGCCGACGCCGTGGAGCGAACAGGAAAAGGAGGGCTGAAATGCCTAAAGCACTCGCCGACGGGCGGATTCTCCTTACGGCGCTGACCACGCCGCCGAAGGATATCAAGAACATTAAACTTGAGGAGATTAAGGCAGGGAAAAAGATCTCCTGCCGCATCCTCAAGTCCGACTATCAGCTGGGCGCGTCCGGCTCGGATACGGTGGAGGAAACCGAGCTGTGCAAGATCGGCAAGGGACAAGCTGCCGGTCTGACAACGTACGAGGGGCAGCTGACGATTTTCCGCTACCTCGACAATGCGGGCAAGGCCGTGCAAGACGAAGACTTCGCTTTCGAGCTTTTCAAGGCGAAGGGCACGGAGCTCGTGCTCGTCGAGCGTGAGGGTCCCGAGGAGTCGAAGGAATGGGCGGAGGGCGACGAGTACTCCGCCTACCTTGTGACGACCGACGCGATGCAGAAGCCGTCGGATCGCACGTCCGGCTATATCAAGCGGACGGTCCCCCTCAAGGTCTCGGACGCCGCCGAGGACCGCAAGATCGTGGCCTGACGGGCCGCTTCCGGGTGCGGGCGAGTTTTTGTGTGTTCCCTCGCCTGCACCCATTTTTCGCTAGGAACACGCCACCTTACTTGAAAGGAACCACGCATGATTGAAGACGAAATGAGCTTGGACGAGAAGACTCCCGCCGAGAAGGAATCGGATCTCGAAGAGCGCGCCCGCAGCTTCGACCTCGAAGCCTGGCTGAATGGGCTCTCGCGGCTCCGCCGGGCGGTCACTCTCTACAGCGACCTTGGCGCGAACGCCGAGCTCGACGTCCTACGCACACGCGAGACGGAGCTTCGCGAGTCCGGCGCTTCCCGCGACGAGATCGAGGAAGTCGCCGCCCGCCGCCGCCAAGTCGCCAAGCGCATCACCGACAGCGCCGTCGACGTCGTGCTCGAAGGGCGCTCCGCCGAGTGGCTGAACGAGATGCAGCGCAAGGTCACGGCGGAAGGCAAAGAGCCTACGGCTGGGCTGCTGGAGATCATCGCAGCCCAGATTGTTCAGCCCGAGGGGATCACCGCCGACGTTCTCGCCGTGATCAATGAGAAGTCGCCGGGGCAGATGGCGAACCTCATGAACCAGTGGAAGCAGCTGCAAACGGAGAGCGGCGTCGAGCTCCCTTTATAGCGATCGCCCTCGAACTTCCACGCTGGGGGTGGGTGCGTACAATCGTGGAGACGGCGCGGGAGTGGAAGGTCCCGCCGTCGACGATCTACGGCACCGGGAACGGCGAGTGGACGGAGACGGACCGTTCGCTCGCCCTCGCCTACACGATGTACGAGAGGGCGCTCTGTCCGTGCGGTTGCGGTTTCCCGCGCCGCATCGCGCAGAATGACAATATCGACGGCTGGATAGAGGCCGAGGAAACCGTGTGCTACGTGCGCAAAGCCCTCGATCAATGGTCGGACGAGCACGCGAAGGACAAAGAGCCCGGCGTGCTTGTAGGCCCGGTCGATACGAGGGACGAAAAGGACGTCGCCGAGGGGCGCGTTCCCGTCTAGGCTCCCGTGAGGATCCCGGCGGCTAGGACGCCAACGAAGCCGAGGAAGCCGATCAGAGCCGCTATTTTCCAGAAGAAAATACGGCGGGCGCGCACCTCGTACGCCATGTACGCGGTCTGTTCATCCATCTTCGCTAGAAGCTGGTCAAGTTTGTCGTTGGTGAGTTCCATGTGCGGAGCATACCACGGTTTGGGGGTGCCAAATTGGCCGATAGGTCCGTAAAGGTTGTTTTCCGGGGCGATTCCTCGAATCTTGTGAGCGCTACGAACTCCGCGAAAACGGCTATGGAGGGGCTGGGAAAGTCCAGCGGGGAAGCCGCGAAGAAGGCTTCCGAGCATCAGTCTCAGGCTGAGAAGAACGCGATCGCGTGGAAGACGGCGGGGACTGCTGCCCTCGGCTTCGGCGCGGTCGGCGCTGCGGCTTTCGGCGGGATGATCAAAACCGCCGCCGATTTCGAGTCGAAAATGTCGTCCGTACAGGCGGCGACGATGGCGTCTTCCGGTGAGATCGAGCAGCTTCGCGAGGCGGCTCTGAAGGCGGGCGCGGATACGGCGTTCTCGGCGTCGGAGGCGGCGCAGGGCATCGAAGAGCTCGCCAAGGCTGGCGTTTCGACGTCGGACATCCTTAACGGCGGACTGCGCGGAGCACTTGATCTTGCCGCTTCCGGGAACATCTCGGTCGCCGAGGCCGCCGAGTCCGCGGCGTCGGCCATGACCCAGTTCAAGCTCGAAGGATCCTCCGTCCCGCACATCGCGGACCTCCTCGCCGCTGCCGCCGGTAAAGCCCAGGGCGGCGTGCACGAAATGTCGCAAGCCCTGAACCAGGCGGGCTTGATCGCATCCGGGGCTGGGCTTTCGATTGAAGAGACCGTCGGCACCCTGGCGGCTTTCGCGTCCGCCGGTCTTCTCGGCAGCGACGCGGGCACGTCGTTTAAGACGATGCTCCAAAAGCTGCAAAATCCCTCGAAGCAGTCGGCGCAGCTCATGAAAGAGCTCGGACTGCACCTGTACGATGCGTCAGGGAACATCGTCGGAATGGCGAACCTCGCCGGGCAGCTGAAGGAAAAGCTTAGCGGGATGACGGCGGCGCAGCGCGACGCCGCGCTAGCCCAGCTGTTCGGCTCTGACGCCGTGCGCGCCGCCAACGTGCTCTACCAGCAGGGCGCGGAGGGCATCTCGAAGTGGACGAAGGAAGTCGACGAGTCGGGGTACGCGTCGAAGCAGGCGGGCATCCGCATGGGCAACCTCAAGGGCGCGTGGGAGGAATTCAAGGGATCCCTCGAGACGCTCGCGATCTCGCTTGGCGGGACGTTCCTTCCGATGCTCACGACAGCCGCGAAGGGGCTGACGTCGCTCGTCAATGCGTTCAACTCGCTTCCTGGCCCGGTCAAGACGACGATCGCCGCTATCGGCGGGTTGGTGACTGCGGGCGCGTTGGCGTTTGGGGCGTTCCAGAAGATCAAGACCGGCGCGTCACTTGTGAAGGCTGCTTTTGGGAAGATTGCCGAGGGAAACATCCCCCTCCTTTCGAAAGGCATCGCCGCGATCCGCGACAACGCCGGAACCGTGGGGGCGCACCTCGCGTCGCTCGCGCCGAAGGCTGGGCTAGCCCTTGGCGGGTTCACGGCGCTTGCTGGCGCGGCCGTCGGGCTTGGCAAGGCGCTTGCCGGGGTTGATCGCCATGTGGATTCGGTGGACAGGCTTCAGTCGAAGCTTGCGAACGTCGCCAAGAGCGGCGGCTCCTACTACAAGGCGCTCATTAAGGATATCGGCGATATCAACACGGAGCGTTTCGGCAACCTCGCGGAAACGTTTATGCGCGTAGCCCGCCCAAGCATCGGCGATAAGGTCTTCGGCAAGAACTTCTTCGATACCACCGGTTTCAAAGAGGTTTCGGCGCAGCTGGAGAATCTGGACAAGCAGTTGTCTAATCTCGCCGGGTCGAACGTCCGGCAAGCCACCGCGGCCTTCGCCGCAATGTACAAAGAGGCCGGTTCGACTTCTCAAGCGTTTAGCGACATGAAGGCAGTCATGCCGGATTACGTCGACAAAATGCACGCGCTGGCGAACGCTCAGGGTGTTACCGTCAATTCCTCGAACGAGCTACAGCTCCTCACGGGGCAGCTGAACGATCAGCTCGAGGGGACGTCGGCGGCAACGGGGAAAGCAGCCGACGGGCAGAAGCAAGCCGCCGGGGCGATGAACGAAGCGAAGGACGCGGCGCAGTCCGCCGCCGACGCCTGCAAATCGTACCTGGACGTCATGCAGAAGTTCGGCGATATCAACATCAGCGCCGATCAGGCAGCGTTGAAATACGCGGAGACGCTGGCGAAAACCGGCGACGTCTTGCAGCAGAACTCCTACAAGCACGCTGACGCCGCGACGCAAGCCCTCATGCAGAAAGCCGCGCTCGGTGAGCTCGCCCAGTCTGGGAACAAGGTCATTGAGACCATGTATAACCAGGCGCAAGCGAACGGAACGCTTGGAAGCGTTTCGCAGCAGCTCGGGCAGAAAGCAATCCAGCTAGCTAACAATTTCCTTGATCAGGCAGGGAAGATGGGCATAACCGGCGATGCCGCGATCGCCCTCGCCGCCGACTACGGCGTGATCCCGCGCGACGTCCGCACAAGAGCGGACTTCGACAAGTGGAAAGCCGAGACGAACGCGAAGGGCTACACGGCGACGATCGAGGGGATCCCCTCGAAGAAGAACACGACGCTTTCGGCGACGCCGCTTCTTGACGGGATCAGCCGGTTCATGGGAAGTCTCGCATCGATCCCGAAGCAGGTGACGACGTACGTGAAGGCGACCGTCGGCAAAGTCCTTGGCTTCGCTGAGGGCGGCTACACGGGGCCGGGAGGCAAATACCAGCCCGCTGGAGTTGTGCACGCTGGGGAGTACGTTTTCTCCCAGCGTGCGGTGAAACGGCTGGGCGTCCCCTACCTGAACTCTCTGCACCAGCAGGCGCGGGGGTACGCCGACGGCGGCCCGGTTGTCGCCGCTTCGTCGATTCGAGCGCCTAGCGTGAGCGTCGCCGCGCCGAGCCTCGCCGGGCTGACCATCGCCGGAAGCCTCGACCTTGGCGGGGTGCTTGTCCCCATCATCGACGGGCGTATCGAAGCGAATGACCGGCGGCGTGCGCGGATAGGAAGGGCTGGAAATTGAGCGTCTTGTCAGTGGAAAGCACGCGGACTGGCGTGCGCATCAGCGTCAACTACTACGGGAGTTGGGTGCTCACGCGCGACGGGCAGCGTGTGCGCGGAGGGTCGGGAGACACGCCAGCAGTGTTTTCCGACCCGATGTGCCCAATTGGGAAATGGTGCACGTATAAGCTCGAAACGGACTATGCGTCCGAAGAGGCTTATACGCGCCGAGACGCCTTCGAGCACGTCATTTCCTCGCTGGACGGTCTCACCGTCGCCTATTTCAAATGGGTAGGCGACGGTGAAATGACCCTCGAACCGCGAGCGCATGCGACGACCGTTCCGGGGCGGGCGCGTCCGGTTTTGCGGCTTCAGCCGACGGCTGGCGATGGTGTGATGGCGTTGACGGCGCGTACGTCGCCGTTGGGGACGTCGACGTTGCGGACGCTTTTCAAGTCGAATGAGCCGCTGCTGATTTTCCACAATCTTGCTCGGTGTGAGGTGCCGAATTGCGATATTCCGCCGGTTGAGGTGTTTTTCCCTGAGGGCTCGTCGATTAAGTCTCGGCGGACGGGGCATCTTGATACGGCGGTTCGGGATTGGGATCTTGAGCTGCGGCTTGTCGATATCGGCGATTGGGATTCGCGGATCGGCGTCGGGACGTGGACCGAGCTCGAAAACCTCTCGTACACGTGGGGCTTCGTCGAGGACTTGAAGCAGCCGTGGACGCAATTCGAGGAAGGCAAGTGGAATGGGTAACCCTAAGGTCGCCGGTGCTTTGGCGACTACTGCGAAGTGGTCTTGCACGATCGCAGCATGGTACGGCGGTAAATATAACGGGGTTGTTCCGGCGTCGTCTGGGCGGGTGACGTGGTCGACGTCGCGGGATGTCCCGGGGACGATCTCGATTGAGGTTCCGGTGAAGGACCAGTCGGGGAAAGTGTGGGATCCGGGGACGGATCCTTTGCATCCGCTTGCCCGGTATGGGCAGGAGTTGACGGTCGATATTGCTGTGAAGGATCCGGTTTCGGGTGTGGAGGAGCAGTTTTCGGCGGGCCGCTACATGTTGACGGACTGGTCGGTTGACGGGGCGGTCGTTACCGTTAGCGGCGAGTCGATGATGCGGCGGATCTCGGAAGACCGGTTCCTTTATCCGGCGTCGACGCGCCCGGATTCCTCGGTGCATGTGGAGGTCGGGAGGCTTGTCTCGGTCGGCGTTCCGTATCTGATTGATTCGGCTTTGAAAAATCGGCGCACGCCGTCGATGTCGTGGGACGAGTCGCGGATCGATTCGATGAAAGAGCTTGCTCAGGCGTGGCCTGCCAGGCTTCGTGAGACGCGGGACGGTGTTGTCGCTTTTCTCGCGCCGCTGCCTGAGGTTCCCAAGCCGGAGCTTTATTTCGCGGACGGCGAGGGCGGCACGGTTGTGCGAGCTCCGTACGAGGACAAGCGCGAGGGCGTCTACAACATCGTGGTTGCCCGCGGGCAGGAGAACGGGGAAGACGGGAAGCCGTCTTTCCAGGCGGCGGCGTCGCAGGATACCGGGCCGATGCGCGCCTCTGGCCCGTACGGCCGGGTGCCCAAGTTTTTCTCGTCGAAGCTGATCACGAACTACGAGGAAGCGTTCTATACGGCGCGGACGATGCTCGCGTCGTCGATGCGCCGTGCGGCCGTGCGGAAGGTGACGTGCGCACCGGATCCGCGCCTGTGGATTGATACGCCGGTCTCTATCAAGGCGGGTGGGGTTGAGAACTGGGGGTACGTCTCTGGATTCGAGCTCCCGCTTTTCGCTGACGATGACATGACCGTGGAAGTGGAGGTGGCGGAATAATGGATCAGCTCGCTATGATCCGGGAGGCGTCGACGGGGGCGTTGCTTCCGCAACCGGCGGGTGACCGGTCGGCGACGGCGACGGCGGTTCTTGTGAGGACCGGCCCAGGTTCGCTTTCCCTGTGGGTATCCCTCTACGGCGGCGATCCCGTTCTGCTGCCGTGCCAACCGGCATCATATGTGGGGATCTCGACGGTGACGGTCCTCGTGCAAGCCGGGCGTCCTGTGCACGTGCTCGGCCCAGCAGGCGCGCCGAAGATCGACGATTCCCTGCTGGCGGCGAAGAGGGACGCGATAGACAAGCCGATAGAACAGCTGCGCTCAATTTCCGGTGCGCTTGTGCGTCCCGTGTGGTCGGGGACGTACCGGTCTGACCGGCGTTCGTGGGATGCGTGGAACACCTCGTTTTTCGGGGGGCGCGGCGACGTCTACCAGGGCGTGCAAGGCGGTGTTCAGCTCACCGGCTGTGCGGTCTACGGCACCGGTGTTACCTCGCTGAATGCAGAGTCGATCCAGCGCATGACGCTCTCGATCACGCCGAACGGGTCCGAGAAGGGCGCGTCTGCCGTGCTGAGCGTGCAAGCCGTCCGCGACGGCGACGCCCCGTCCGGCATGCCGAATATCTACGGGAACGCGTATTCCACACCGGCGGTAGCCGCCGGGACGACGACCTACTGGGAGCTCCCAGAAGCTCTCAAGGAAGACCTGAGGACCGGGCAAGCGCGAGGGCTTGCCTTCTCTGGGCCTCAACGACAGGGCGTGTACGGAACGTCCCGCCCAGACGGGCTTTCCCTCACCATCGATTACACCACTAAAAGATAGGCTGAAATGGGTATTTACCTGAAAGACTCGGCGATCAACGCCGAGGCAGGGCAGACCGTCTCGCGGCAGTCGGTGCGCCGTCTCATACAGGCGTCGGACGCGATCACGGCGGCGACGTCGGAGACCGCGCAGAATCGGCTTCTCTCGGAGGCGCGTTCCGCTGGGGTTCCGGTCTCGGCGTCGTCGCCGTTCTACGTGTACCGGACAGATCGCGGAGAGCTGTGGGCGCACGACGGCAGCTCGTGGAATCCGCTCACGCCGGGCCTCGTCGATCAGCGAAGCTTGCCTTTCACGCACCAGTGGACGGTTTCTGGCGTTTTCATGAAAAGGATCGGCGGAATCGTGTTCTGTGATGGCGTGCTGAAAAACGGCGGGACAATCCCCGCCGGGCAGTCCTCGAACATCGGCGTCGTCCCCAACGGGTGGATCCCCGCCTCGATCATTTACGGCGGCTCCTACGCCACGCCGATCACCCGGTTCGTCAACGGAGGGACGCCGCCGTTCCGAGCTGATTCCACCATGTGGATACAGACGTCGAACGGGAATATCAGTATCCAGGCGCACGACGTCGCCTCCGAGATCCGCATCTCCGCGCACTGGATGATCTGAGGAGACAAAATGAGTTTTTGGCTTGGTTGGGCGGTTCATAAGCCGCTCAAAATCAATTTCACACCCAAGTCTCGTTCTCGGACGGACGGGATCATTCTTCACGTCGCCGCGAGTGAGGCGGCGTCGCTGCACGGCTGGTTTTCGAATCCGAAGGCGGCGGCGTCCTCGCACCTGTACGTGCGCCGGGACGGCACGGTCGAGCAGTACGTCGATCTTGATCAGATCTCGTGGGCTTCGGTGCGCGGTGATCTTCGCTGTATCTCGGTGGAGACGCAGGGCGGCGCGACGGGCAGGTGGACTGAGCAGCAGGTCTCGGCTCTTGCTCGGATTGTGCGGGAGACGTCGGCGCGGTACGGCTTTCCGCTGCGGACTATGGGTTCGTCGGTGGCGTCGGAGCGGGGCGTGGGCTGGCATGCGCTTGGTGTGCCCGCTTCGCGGTCGCAGCGAGCGGCGGGCGTGTCGCAGACGGGCGGTGAGCTGTGGTCTGGCGCGCCGGGGAAGGTTTGCCCGGGGGCTGAGCGTGTGCCTCAGATTCCGGGGATTGTGGAGCTCGCGCGGGGCGGGCTTCAGGAAGGAGAAGACGAGTTGAATAGCGAGCAGGCGCGGCAGCTTCAGATTGCGGCTTCGGCGGCGGGGAAGCTTGATTACGCCCTCGATAATATTATTTTGCCGCTGCTGACGACGTTCAACGCCGCCAGGGTCGGCAACGAGAACACTCTGAACGCAATCCGTGAAGAGCTCAAAAACGCCAATCAGCTTCTAGGGGAGCTGGCGAAGAACGTCGGGGAGCTGATCAAGCATGCCTCGTGACCCGGCAGCGGCGATCGCGTGGGCTAAGGCGTGGAAGGGGTCTACCGCTTGGAGCGGGAGGTGCGAGTCTTTCGTCAGGCAGGCGCTCGACCTTGAAAGCATTTACCCGTCGGCGAAGGTCGCGTGGGAATCCGCCAGGGACAAGCACCCGGGGGATTTCTACCCGCCAGCTGGCGTACCAGTGTTCTGGGCGCTGACGGGCAAGAATGCTCGTTACGGTCACGTGGCGCTTTCCATTGGCGGTGGGAAGGCTATCTCTTCGTCTGACGAGCGTGGACATCCGGTGGTATCGGAAATTTCGATCCCAGAGTTCACGGACGACACCGCGATATACCTTGGCTGGGCCGGTTTTTACCATGACGTCCAGCTTGATTACACGCGGGGAAATTCTTCGGTCGCGGATGTTGGCGGAGAGGAGGTGGAGGAGTTGACTCCAGAGCAGGCAAAGCAACTGGTTCAGCTGGTGGAGCAGTCGAACCTGACGCTGCAATCCCTTGGCGACGTTGCTCAGCGCGCGTACGCCCTCGAGCAGAAGGTCAATCACATCGAACAAGTGGTCGATCATACGCTGACCGCCCTCGGGCAGACCGCACAGAACGCGTGGGGTGCGAATGAGCATTCCCGCGACGCCGTTCAGGCGCTTAACAACAAGTAAAAGAAAGGAAGCTCAATGAGCATTGACCAATTCACGGTGCCCGCTCTTGCGGGCGTCGTCGCCCCGTTCATTATCGCGGTCCTGAACCGCGTGGGCTGGTCCGCGAAGGCGAAGACAGCCGTCGCCGGGATCTTCTATGCCGTCGTCACGGCTGGAGTTCTTTTCGCCCAGTCCTACCCTGCCAAGTGGCAGGCGATCGCGGGCGTGCTCCTGACGGTGGCGATCGCCGGGCAAACCGCGTTCTCGGCGCTGAAGCCTTCCGGCATCCTTGACGGGATCGAGCGGGCGATCAACCCGGGCAAGAAGCCGGGGGATATCGAGCCGCGCACGCTGGGCGAGTGAGGCGACGCCGGGTGAGTCTCATGGAAAAACTGCTGGCGAATCCCGAGTTTATCGGCGGTATGGTCTCGCTTTTTTCTGGGATTGTGCTTTGGGGCGGGTTGCTGGTCCGCCGGGGACTCGCCCGGCTTCAAGCCTCGCATGAGGAGACGAAGGCGGACGTGGCCCGAGCGGCTACGGCCGCCGAGTCTGCCGCCGTCCAGGTGAACAACACGCACGAAACGAACTTGCGCGATGATCTTGACCGAGTGATTGCCGGGCTGGAAAGAGTGCAGTTCTCGATTGACGAATCGGACGCGAAAGATACCCAATGGCGCGAGGATCACGCGAAAAAGCATGACGAGGAGCGGCGCGACCGTGCAGATCGCGACACGCGGAACGAGACGCAGATCGACATGCTGCGCCGGGACGTTCAGCAGCTCACGGAGCAGTCGGCGCGGGAGCATGAGCTCCTGCACCAGCGGATCAACCGCATAAAGGAGAAGGGCGGGCTGGACTAGCTCGCGAGCGCCTGTTATGCTTTGGAGTGCACCAGATGGTGTTTTAGCTCCCGGCGCGGCGGTGCGTGCTGTACCGGGTTTATGCGACTGCTAGGACCTGAAATCCTAGTGCGTTGACTGCGAGGGGGGACCCATTGGGTCCCCCCTCTGCTTTTATTTGTGGGGCGTTTAGCGGACCGGCATCATCCACTTAAGACCCATCCGGTCCTCCCGGAATGAGGCCAATTTTTCTTCCTTAAGGCGCATGATCGCCAGAGCCTTTATGACTCTAAAACCTTTTCGCTGTTTCGTTGTCAGCTCCCAAAAGAGCCATGATTCGAAGCTGTTGAGGCGTACGCCTTTCTTGGCGTCGATCCTGCGCACGTATTCGGTGATCTTGTCCCACATTTGGTTAAGAAGTTCACCTGCGGTTGTGGTCTTTGTGGTTTCCATCTTGATCGGTTTCCTTTCCGTCTTGCCGGGAGGCTTTCTCCCTTGCTGACACTATTAGTCTACAGGCTTGCAGTACGCGCTGCAAGCCTGTAGGTGTGGAGCGGGTCACTTATAATCGTGAAGGCGGGCATACCCGGCCTCCACAGAGATCTCCGAAGCACGCGAACAGTCGGCGATCGACACACCACGGCTCCGATCAACGATCCGCCGCACGAGCGCCGACCACTCCGCCGGGCGATCGACGACGCCGCGCAGCTCGGCGACGTCGTTCTCCGAGAGCCCTCCCTCGCTCCTCAGCCCAGCCACCCATTTGCCGATGGTGAGCCGGTGGACGCCGATCACTTCGGCGATCTCCGTCGCCGTCTGCCCCCCCTGCCACGCACGCTGCACGCGCAGCGCGAGCTTGGCTTTGGCGTCGTCGGCGGCTTTCTGGGCCTCCCTGTAGCTCGCGGCGACGTCCGCGAGCGCGGCAGCATCGCTCATTTAATATTCTCCTTCCATTCGGCCCGGACGGCGACGTCGTGCAGCGCAAGTCCGGTTATGATCGCGGCGACGACGGCGGAGTGCTCATAAAGCGTCTCGCCGTCGCCGTTGTCCGCAGCGTGCGCTTCTGGCGTGCGGTAGGCGTGGATGGTCACGCCCTCGCACGCGTCTTCGCCCTCTTCGAAGAGCATGTCGAGCGTCCCGTCGATCCCAGTCATTACCCGGTCGACGAATCGCCGCCACCATTTGGTGACGGACTCGGCGGCGTCGTCGGGGACGGGGACGCGTCCCGCCTCCCAGTCGGCGAGCGTGTCCTTCGACACGCCGAGCCTGGCGGCGACGTGGCCTTTCGGGATGCCCATCGCCCGCCGCCGGAAGGCGAGCGTTGCGCCGGTCATGGACAATTTGTTCTCCTTTCTGTAGTGCGGGGGAGCCCTAGGGCTCCCCCGCTTCCTTCGTTTAGTGTTTGAGTTCGGCGAGCTCGCGCTTCCTTGCCCGCTCGGATTGTCCCGAGCAGAGATCCCAGTAGGTGGCGACGACGTTCCGCACGCCGTGCCTCCTTTCCAGCTGGGCTCGGGCGCGTCCGAGGATCAGAAGATCCCCGCCGTCGCCCATATCAATGTAGGTGCCGTCCTGTCCCTCCCAGATCACGTGTGAGTAGTTGGTTCCGGTAGCCTGTATCTGCCCGTCTTCGCCGACGATGACGACGCGGGTCTTCGCGTACTCGTCCCCAGCTTGCCGTTCCGCGAAGCGGGCCTCGGCCCATTCGGTGAGAGGACCTTCGAGTCCGGGGCGTCCGCCGCGCGACCGCCACCAGGCCTCGACTTTCTCTGAAACGTAAGACATTGTGTTTTCCTTTCTGTCCCCGCCATTTCGAGCGGGGACTTTCCGCCTGTCAGAATTCGATCTCGATCTGTGGGCCGCATTCATCACATCGCCCGCTCTTGGGCAGCGGCAGTCCGCAGAAGTGGCAGTATTTTCTCTGCGGGGCGCGTCGGGGAGCGCCAGAGACTTCCGCAAACTTGTTGGCGATTTCCATCGCTTCTTCTTCGGTGGCGACTACCCATCCTTCTTGGATGGTGAATTCGTATTTCCCGCACCTATCAGGTTCAACGGTATGGCGACGGACTCGGAATCCTTCGCCTTCCTTGGTGATTGTGGCGTAGCCGTAGTTGTTCTTTTGGATCCTGAGGGTGGTTTCCAGGTCGTGGGTGATCATCTTGATCGGTTTCCTTTCTGTCTCGCTGGGGGACCGTCCCCCTTGCTGACACTTCTAGTCTACAGGCGTGATGTACGTACGTCAAACCTTTGCGGCGAAAAGTGGCACACGTCACGCCGTTACGAAAAGCCCCAGCACTACCCCCACACTACCGCCAGCACAATCGTGTACCGCTTTCGTGCAGTTCGGCTAAAAGACTGGCTAAAAATGGGCGGTTTCGTGACTGTAGCGATAGAAGGAATGTTCGTTGCACCATTCCCGAGAGTGTGCCAAATTTAATGGGGTAGATGATGAAACTTCCAAACGCTATAGGGATTATATCGGTCATAAACCCATACGATAGACTAAAACCGCGCAGAACCGCGACATAACGCCAAAAGATATCCCTTTTGGCATTGCGAAACGCCGTGGTGATACGCTGAGGGTACGCCCACAATGGCTAAAAGAATGGCTAAAAGAAAGGAAGGGGAAATGGCGAGGCCCAAATACCGGCTGCCCCACGGCGAGGGCAGCTTCTACCACCGCACAAGCGACGACCGATGGGTCGGCGTGCTCGAGGCCGGATGGACGGCTCGCGGCACACGCCGCCGCGTCACCGTCACCGACAAAGACAAGGCGCGCTGCTGGGACAAGCTGACCGTCAAGCGGAAGCAGATCGCGAAGGAAGGCGCAACCCCCGACGGCGTACGCGCCGGAGCCAACGTCGCCTCATGGGCGACCGAATGGCTCAAACGCGGCGAGAAAACAATGAAACCGGGCACGTATAAGGCGTACTCTGCCCTCATACGCACATGGATCGTGCCGACGCTCGGACGGCGCAAACTCGCCCAGCTCGGCCCGCAGGATTTGCGGATGCTGACGTCGACGATGGACGCCGCCGGGAAATCGACGACGACGCAGCGGCAGGCGCACACGCTGCTCACAAAAATCTTGAGAGATGCGATCGTCGAGGGCCACGAGGTGCCCCAGCGGGCGCTCCTGGCGAAGGCCCCGCAAAACGCGGTCAACACTCGGAAGGCGATCCCGTTCGAGGACGCGATTCGGATCCTCGAGATCGTGCGCGCCCGCCCGGACGCCTCCCGATGGGTCGCCGCCCTGTTGCAGGGGCAGAGGCAGGGCGAAACGCTCGGCCTCACGTGGGAGTGCGTAGACCTTGACGCCGGAACGATCACCATCGCCTGGCAGCTGCAAAAACTGCGCTATACGGATCGGGAGGCGGGGACGTTCCGCATCCCGGCGGGGTATGAGACTCGGCGGCTCCACGGGGTGTGGCATCTCGTCCGCCCCAAATCACGGTCGGGCTGGCGGACGACGCCGATCGTTCCGTGGATGCGGGCGCAGCTTGAGGCGATCCGCCCGGCGGACGCGTCCGGGCTCGTCTGGCATCGACCGGACGGCCGCCCGCTCGATACCGAGGCGGACCAGCGCGAGTGGAGGGCTATCCAGGACGCCGCCGGAGTCCACAAGTCCGGCTCTGGCACGCCTGAGGACCCGTGGGTCTACTACGTGCTCCACGAGGCCCGTCACACGACGGCTACGTTGCTCCTCGCGGCGCACGTGGACCCTGAGGTGATCAAAGCGATTCTCGGACACTCCTCGATCGTGACCACCGCCGGGTATCAGCACGTGGACGTCGGCATGGCCCGGTCCGCGCTTGACGGGCTCGCGTCCCGGCTCGGACTTGAATAGAAAAGAGCCCCCTCCCGGTATGGGAGGGGGCTTTTTCTACTTGAGCGAGTTCACGCATTGTCTCGCCCATTGTCTACCTCCCGGGTAGACTTCCATGCGGACGCCCGGCGGGAAAAACCGGGACGATTTGATCTTGGTCGAGTGGACGCCCGCCGCGAGGTCGTCGACGTCGATGTGGAGCTCCTGGTCGCCGCGCCGCCAGATGTGCGGCGCGAGGTCCGCGTCGACGTCGATCCCCTGCCGGTCGATTTCCGACTCAATGAATTCGACGAGCGACTTGTACGGCGCGTAATCGTCGCGCCAGCCGTTCAGGTAGGCGGCGGCCTCGTCGGCGCGCTCCTCGTCGGTTTTCGACGACGGCTTCCCGTCGCCAAACTCCCACACAAGCTTGTCCGCGCCGTCGTCCCAGACGTTGACGTACCGGGACGCGACCCAGACTTGGTAGAGCCCAACATGCTCGGCGATTTGCGCCCCGGGCACGGCGTCGCGAATCTCGTCGGCAACCCATAAGGTTTCCATTTCAGTTTTCCTTTCTTGTCTGTGTGGGGGAGTGTCCCCCTCGCTGACGTCTATAGTCTAGCAGTGTGGGCTTCATCCCCCAACTCCAAACGCGTGAACTACTGCACAACTTTAGGCTTGACGTGGTGGTTGCAAACCCATAGACTAGAGATGTCAACACGGAGGGACAAGCCCTCCACCAAGACTCGTAGGAAGGAAGTCAAATGGACTCCACCGCCATCATCCCCGATTTCAACATCGTCTCTCCCCGCCGCACTCCAGCTGTGCGCGGCTACTGGTTCTCCGAGAGCCAGGAAGACCTGGACGCCCGTGAAGCCCGGCTCCGCGCCGGGAACTTCGTCCACCTACACAAGCGCGGCGAGCAGCCCCGCGACCTCGAAAAGTCTCCGTACCCCAAGCCTTGGGCGTGGGAAGCGCTCAAAGCGGCGGAAGCGGCGGAAGCCGCCGCGCACGAGGCCGAGCGCTGGATCTCCGACCTCGAAACAGCTGTAGGCTACGCAATCGCCGATGCCAAAGGCGTTGACCGGTCGCGTGCAGACTGGTACACGCCAAGAATCGAGCTTGACCTGAACGGACCATATGGAATGCAAATGGTCTGGATCAAGTCCGATCGCGGGCTGAAGGTCCGCACGTCGGCGGAGAACCTGACGCTCGATGAGGCGGTGCGCCTCACCGGCTACCTTCAAGAGCGCCTGGACGGCTGGGAGCGAGAGATCCTTGGATCGTTCCCGGCGGACGCGCTCGGACTCGCAGTGCCGTATGACGCCGCGCTCGGCGAGCGAGCCACCCATATCCTCCTCTACGCCGACGGGGAGTGCATCGGGCACCTCCCGGCGACCGGCACCTACGAGGAAAACCTGGCGGAGGCGCAGCGCGTCTACCGCGAGATAGAAGCATCTTGGGCGATGGTCACGCCCAAGTATCCTCGCTCGCCGTGGTCGGCGGACTCGGCAGAGTCCCCGTGGACGCCGAACACGCCGGAGTCGGCGGAATGACCTCCCGCCCGGGGTTGGCGTAGTCGGGATCGTTCCCCGGCCCCGGGCCGATCATCCTGTGCGACGGGCGCGCGGGATACTGATTGAAAGGAAAACAAATGGATTACGTGAAGAATGACGCCCAATGGGCGATGATCACGCTCGGGATGATGATCCGGGTTGAGGGGATCGAGCCGGTCATGGAGAACCGGACGAAGATCCCAGCTAACCTCATTAGCTGCACTGAGCGCCTTTGCGGAGTGAAGATGACGCCCGAGCGGATAGCTCAGGCGGTCTCTTACGCGACCAAACTCGCCGACGACGATCCCGTCGGAGACAAGATGCGGGAGGAGGCAGACGCCTATTCCAAGGCGTACAACGCCCAGCGACAAGTTGATTTGCAATGGGCAGACGCCATTCAAAACGGGACCGTCTAACAGCAAGTTTGAAGCCCGCTCCTCGTGCGTGTGAGGGGCGGGCTTCTCTGTGCCCGAAGTGCGTGTTTCGGGCGGTTCAGGGTTGTTTTTTGGGGTTTTCGCGGCGTAGAGCGGTAGGGAAGGCTGGTTTACGCGGTTCTCCACTCGGCGAGCTTGAGAACGTCGACGGGCGCGAGGTCGAGGGCTTTGCAAACGGATTGGAACTCGCCGACGGTCGCTGGCGACTCGAGGGAAAGAATGCGGCGGATTCGCCCGTGCGAGATCCCCGCGTAGTCGGCAAGGGCGCGCACGCTCATGCTGACGGCGGTCATGCGCCGCGTAAATTGACTGATTATATCCTCCTCTATAGGGGAGGTTTCTAGCCGCTTCGTTCCCATAGCCTCAGTGAATCATATCTGAGTCGGATACACAATGGGTTGTGTTACCCATATCAGATCTGATACACTTCTTCGCACACGGCGTGCTCAATTGAGCACACCACTCACCACAAGAAAGGAGACTCGTAGATGGGCATAGCGAGCGAAATCCGTGCCGAAATGGCCCGGAAAAAGCTCACCGTCGCCGAGCTGGCGGACGGCGCGGGCATCTCCCGCGCGTCCCTCAGCCGCAAGCTCCACGAGCACACAGAACTAACACTCGCCGAGCTTGTGCGGATTGCGTACATCCTCGGCACCAGCGCATCGGATCTCATGCGCCGGACAGAGGTCGGGGAGTCCGCATGAGAACCCGTGAAGAGGCCGCCGCTTATGCGGGCCGCGCGTGGCTCGAAATGAGCAGGCGTGACCGCCGCCGGGCTGTGAGGCTCATGCGCCGGATCCGCGCCAACAAAGCGGCACGGCAGCTCAGGCCCGGTTGCAAGGGACCGTCGACGTTCCTGCAATCCGCTCACTGGCGGCTCCTCGTCGAGTTCTTCGCCCTGATTGAAAAGAACGAGCGGAGGCTCTACCCCGCCCGGGACGCCCGGGAAACAGCGGAAAAATGCGCAAGTATCTTCCGCACACAACTCAAAAACAAGAAAGGAAAACAGAAATGAGAGCAAAAGATAAGGCCGCACGCGACGCTGGAGACACGTGGGACGTGCTCACCGACGAAGAGCGGACCAAGGCGATCGAGCTGACGAAAATCGCCCTACGCGCTAAGCGGATGGGGAAGCTCTTCCTCAGGCTCGGAGCAAACAAAAAGGGCATAGAAAACGGTCTTCGCGGGCTTCGTGCGCTGTTCGAGCGGCAGGAGATCTACCTCGCCGCCGAAAAGCGGGCTCTGTCCCGTGTCGTCGGAGAGCTCGCCGCCGCGCTGCTGCAAGCAGTAGAAGAAAACGCCCCCGCCGCCAGGGATGGCGACGAGGGCAGAAAGGAAAACGAAAATGGGAAATGAGATCACCCGTTTTCAATACGAGGGTACCACGATTCGTACCCTCACGGTAGACGGCGAGCCGTGGTTCGTCGCCACCGACCTCGCCCAGATCCTCGGGTACAGGGACGCTCACAACCTCGCCCGCCGCCTCGACGACGACGAGAAGGGTACTCACTCAGCGAGTACCCCTGGCGGCACTCAGGAGATCCTGATCATCTCTGAGTCCGGCCTGTACTCAGCGATCCTCGGATCGAAAGTGCAAGCCGCGAAGCCGTTCAAGCGGTGGATCACGCATGAGGTGGTCCCGCAGATCCGGCGTACTGGCGGCTACCAGTCCGCGCCGGAGCTTTCCGGGCCGGAGCTCATGGCGAAAGCCCTGCTGGAAGCGCAGGCTACACTCGAAGCCCGCGCCGAGCAGATCGCCGCCCTTGAGCAGAAGGCCGAGTACGTCGACTGTTTCGTCGTCGCCGACGACCTCCGCACCGTGCGGAACGTCGCGAAGTCCCTCGGGATCCGCGAAAGCATCCTCCGTCAGGCACTCCTCGATCACGGCTGGATCTACGTCGAAAAACGTACGTACGGCCCGAACGAGGACGGGATCTACCGTCTCCGACGACGCTACTCGGCCTACGCGGACAAAACCAACTATTTCGTCCCGATCCCGGCGCATGAGGCCCCGAAATTCGGCGACGAAGTGGACCACACGCTCAAGGTCACCCCGGTTGGGGCGGCGGCTATCGCCCGCGCGGCCCGCCGCTGGGGACTGATCGGGGGTGGGCAGATTGTGCCCACCCCCGGGATCGAGGGGGCGGCGTCCTAATGCGCCCCGACGACACGCTTATCTACATTGCTGCACGGATTCAGGATGATCTGCGCCGAGCCGCTGCGGAGTGCAACCCGCACGAGCTGTATTCGATCCTGTACGCGCTCTCGCTCGACGTCGACGAGGTGATCACCGAACGGCTCGAAGCCGCCTACGGGGAATTCTTCGCGACGGACGTCTACCTCGACGGGACGCCGGTACGGGTCACCGCCAAGTCCGGGAAGCTCAACCGGGCCGTGAATCGGATCCGCAAGCCCGGGGATCCGCAGGGGATCTCCGACGCCGAGAAAGCATGGCTCGAAGGAAAGGACCTCGAAGGAAAATGACCACCCAATCTGCCGCGCCGCTTCTCATGACGGTTGCGGAATTCGCGAAGCTGCATGGGCTCAGCGAGTCGACGGTGCGCAAGTGTATCGCCGGCGACTCGGAGTCCTACCCGCCTCTCTCGGCCAAGCGGGCCGGGAACGGGCGCATTTACATCACCACTGAGCAGGCCGCCGAATGGCGAGCCTCGTTCCAAGACGCATAAGGAAAACGAAAATGAGCAAGTACATCATCACCTTCGGGCCGGATCACGCCGAGTTCTTCGGCTTTGAGGACTACAGGTCCTACGCCGTGATCGTCGCCGACAACGCAGAGGAGGCGCGGAAGACTGCTTTCGCGACCTACGGTGACCGCTGGTGCAACCTGCACCCAGCGAACAATGTCGATCTTTCCCGCTTCCCTGGCGGGCAGGTTTCCATCCTCGAGACCGTCGAGGAGGCGTGACCGTGGAAAAGTTCAGGATTGCTTTCGTCCCGCCGACGGCGCGGATGCCGTACACGGTCTCCCCTGACGGTTGGGTCGAGATCTGGGCCTCCTCGGAGGCGCACGCCCGGAAGATCGCCGAGAAGTGGTTCGGACCTGAGGGCTACTGGCACCTGCTCGGCCCGGACGCCGACGAGGCTACACACCCGCTGGGCCGCGTCGGCTCCGCGTCGACGTCGATGCTCGTGTGGGACGCCGCCGAGCGCGGAAGGCAGGTCGCCGCATGAGAATCATCCTCTACCCCCTCGCCGGAGTAGCGGCGGCGACGTCGTTCGCCGTGCTGATCACCGCAGCCGCCGAGCAGGGCGGGCTGCTCGGGCTCGCCCTCGCGGCCGCGTCCGTCCTCACCCCCATCGTCATCGGCGGCGCGACAGCCGCCATCCTCGGAAAGGAAAACTGAAAATGATTACAGCCGTGCAGACAACGGCTGACGGGAAGGTTGCGTTCCGGTTCGGAGCCGACGTTTTCCCGGTCACCAAGCGTGAGGCGGTGCGGCTCGCCGTCTCGGTCCTCTCCGCCGTTGGCGGCGTCCCCGAAGCCGAAAACGACTCCCCCGACGGGATCCTGCTCACGTGGCTTCCCGGCTGCTATCAGCAGATCTGCTGGCGCGACGCCGAGGAGCTGTACCACCAGATCGGCGACGCGATCTGGGACGACCAAGGCGGCGACGCGGCGTGAGCGGAGATATTTTCAAAATGTACTTCCCGATCGAGGACGAGACGCGGGAATCCGCCGACCTGATAGGCGAGGCGAAGCGGCGTGCGATCGTCGACGCCACCTCCCGGGGGCTCTCCCCCGTGGCACTCAAGGTGAAGGCGTTCATTAATCACGCGCATCGTCGTGTGGAAGTCACTGTCCCGTGCAGGATTTCCGCGCCGGACCTGTGGGGCAAGCCGCTCCTCGAAAAGCTCCCCGTCGAGGGGAGGGTTGTCCTGTGACCGCACACGCGCTGAGTGGTGTGGAAGGCGTCGTCGAAAACATGCCCGACCGCGTGTACCACGCGGACAAGACCACACTCTCCTCCTCGGGAGCCAGGTTGATCCTCAAATCCCCGGCGCTCTTCCGTCACCAGCAGGACAATCCGGGCGCTTACAATCCGGTGTTCAACCTCGGGCACGCGGCTCACACGGCGATCCTTTCCGCCGGGGCGGATGTTCAACGGCTGGAATGGGATTCGTACCGGTCGAAGGACGCCCGCGCGGAGCGTGACTCGCTCCTCGATGCAGGGATTACCCCCCTGCTGCCGAAGGAATGGGAGCAGGTCGCGGACATGCATCTCGCATGCCTTGATCATCCCGTGGTCGGTCCGCTGATCACGCGCACCGACCTCGTTCGGGAAGCGTCCCTGTTTTGGCAGGACGCCGCCACCGGCGTCCCGTGCAGGGCACGCCCAGACCTCGCGACGGCGGACTGGTCGCTCCTCATCGACTACAAGACAACCGTGGACGCGAGTCCCGCCGGATTCGCGAAGTCCCTCGGCAATTTCTGGTACCACTGCCAGCAGGCTTGGTACATGGATGCTGTGAAGCATTTCACCGGGCGGGATCCGGCCTTCGTTTTCATAGCGCAGGAAAAGACCCCGCCCTATCTCGTCGGCGTCTACGTCGTGGACCAGACCGCGATCGAGCTCGCCGACGCAATGAATCGCAAAGCACGCCTCACCTGGAGGCGCTGCACCGAGACCGACGAATGGCCCGGTTACACGCCGGAGCCGACCGTCGTCCCCCTACCCGCCTGGTCAGAAAAGACCCTCACCGAGGAATACATCGACAATGAATAACCCTATCGTCCCCGCCGTTTCAGTCTCGCCGGTCGCCCGCGCCACCTCGCAGGCCACCACGATCGAGCAGACCCGCGCGATCGCCGACGTGCAGGCCGCCGCGCAGACGGCCCGTGCCTTCCCCCGCGACGAAGCCGCCGCCCTCGCCCGCGCATTGGAGGAGTGCTCGAAAATTGAGCTCGCCGAAAAAGCATTCTTCAATATCAAGCGCGGTGGCACGGTCACCGGCCCGACCGTCCACCTTGCCAAGCAGCTCGCCCGCGCCTGGGGGAACATCACATTCGGCCTAAAAGAGCTTCGCCGCGAGGCGGGCCAGTCCGAGATGGTCGCCTTCGCCTGGGATCTCGAAAGCAACATCCGCTCGGAGGCGACTTTCATCGTGGAACACCGACGCCCCGGCGATAAAGCCAAAATGCTCAAATCCACCACAGAGATACAGGAGAACAATACTAGTATGGGCGCACGCCGCTTGCGTGAGATGATCTTCGACGTCCTCCCCAAGTCTTTCACCGAGCAGGCCATGGCGAAATGTCACGAAACCCTTCAGAAAGGCGGCAGCGAGAAGACCGTCGCCGAGCGCCGCGCCGGGATGATCGCCGCCTTCGAAGAACTCGGCGTGTCCAAAAAGAGGCTCGAAGACAAGATAGGCGCACCGTCCGCCGAATGGACACAGAAGGACATCGCCGACATGGCGATCGTCTACAACTCGATCAGGGAAGGCGAGGTCCGCGTCGACGAAGCCTTCCCCCGCACGCCGACCGTGACCGCCGCCGACCTCACCGGCGTCAACCCCAAAACTGGGGAGGTGACCGGCAAGTGACCACCCTCCTCGATCTCATCCCGCCCGTCGAAGACTGGCAGGAAGGCGCGCTCTGCCGCCAGATTGGCACCTACCTTTTCTTCCCAGAGAAGGGCAAGTCCGCCACTCCCGCTCGGCGGGTCTGCGCCGAATGCCCGGTCTTCGACGAATGCCGGGAATACACGGACCGTATCGAGACGAATATCCCGGACGTGAGCTTCATTCAGGGGATTTTCGCTGGGGAGACCCCGCAGGAGCGCCTCGACCGCCGCCGCGTCGAAAGGGAGGATCTAGCTGCATGAAACCCTTCTACAGCGAAGAGCTCGCCGACGTCTACCACGGCGACTGCATCGACGTCATGCGGGAGCTGCCCGACGGCAGCGTCGACGCCGTTGTCACTGATCCGCCCTACGGGATCCGTTTCATGGGTGAGTCATGGGACGGTGCGGATATCGTGAAGCGGCAGGAGCGGGGCAAGGCGACCTCGCCGATGCCTGAGGGCGTCGGCGGCCCCAACGGCGGCTACCGTTCCCTCGCCGCCGAAGCCGGACGGTATAACCGCTCCCTGAAAGCCTCCTTGGCGTTCATGAACTGGTCTAAGGAATGGACATCCGAGTGCTACCGGCTACTCAAGCCGGGCGGTCACCTACTCGCTTTCGGCTCCCCGCGCTGCTACCACCAGCTCGGCATGGGGATCGAGCTCGCGGGTTTCGAGGTGAGGGACACGATCGCCTGGCTTTTCGGGCAAGGCTTTCCCAAGAGTCTCGACGTCGGAAAAGCCGTCGGCAAGAAAGACCGCGAGGCTGAGCGCACATGGGCAGGCTGGGGGACGGCGCTCAAGCCTGCTTTCGAGCCGTGCGTGGTCGCCCGCAAACCCATCGCCGGATCGGTCGCCGATAACGTGCTCACGCACGGCGTCGGCGCGCTCAACATCGACGCTACACGCGTAGCAATGTCCGACGCCGACGCCGCAGCAATCGACGGGATGGGAGGATTCGGCAAGCACAAGGTCGAAGCCGCCGTGTACGGCGAATACGGGTACGCCGACTCGCACGCACACCCGGACGGCAGGTGGCCTACGAACGTCGCCCTCGACGTCGCGGCCGCCGACGAGCTCGACTCGCAAACCGGCGATCTCTCCGACGCGAAACCGCACACGCTCCGCCGCAGGGGGATCGGGTACGGATCCGGCTCAACCGGCGGCGACGTTGAACTTGGCTACGAAGACTCTGGCGGCGCAAGCCGGTTTTTCCCGGCGTTCCGGTACGAGGCGAAGGCGTCCAGCGCCGAGCGTCCGAAGGTCGGCGGTGTCCAGCATCCGACCGTGAAACCGCTGGATCTCATGCGCTGGCTCGTCCGCCTTGTCGCCCCGCAAGGCGCGACCATCCTCGAGCCCTTCGCCGGGTCCGGCACCACTATCGAGGCGTGCATCGCTGAGGGCATGCGCTGCATCGCCGTTGAGCGTGAGGAGCAGTACCTCCCGCTCATCCTCGACCGCATCTCCAAGCCGATCGACGTCCCTCTGCCAATCGGAATCTGAAAGGAAAACAGGAAATGAACGACTGTACTAAATTGATCCATTCGCTAGCCAATGCTTGCGAAACAAATGGTTGGGCGGAAGAAATCTTCGCATTCGGGGAGGGCCTTTCTTACGTCAGTATCAAAAAAGACGAAAAGAAAGTAGTCCTTGCTGGAAGCAACGGAGTTCGCGGACTTGTTTTCGCGGATGAGATACCCGTTTTACCGGAAGAAATCTTGCCAGCATGTTTGTCTGGCGAGTTCACGTTTGAAGAATCCGCACCAGAAACGCTGGAAAACATTCATCCGCTGGAAGCGATTCAAGCTTGGGCATCTGCAAAAGGAGAAGCGAAGTGAAACTCTACCTATCCGGCCCTATGACCGGGCTACCCGACCACAACCGGGAAGCATTCAACAAAAGAGAAAGTGTGCTCAAGCGGCGCGGCTATGACGTCGTGAACCCCGCACGCACCGATCTCGGCCCCAACGCGACCTGGCTAGACTACATGAGGGTAGCAATGCGGCAAATCTCAGAATCCAACGGCATCGCACAGCTCGGAGACTGGCAAACGTCTCCCGGCGCTCTCCTAGAAGCGTCTTGGGCCGCATCCCTCGGAATGCCAATCGCAACCGTGCCCGAGTGGATAGCAGACTACGAGATTAAGCCTCCCTCCCCCTGCCCGAACTGCGGGTACGACCAACACTCACCGCACAACCCGTCCCCCTCATACGTGCGTTGCGGGAAATGCGGCAAAAGCGCTCCCTACACGGCAATGTGCGGCAAATTGGGATCCATTCGATGCCCCAAGTGCCACAGGGACGAAAAAGAGGCCGAGAAATGAGCTACACGATCGGATCCCTCTTCACAGGCTACGGCGGACTCGACATCGGAGTAGCAGAAGCCCTCAACGAGGAATCAAAAGTCCTCTGGTGCTCCGACGTCGCCCCCGGCCCGAGAAAAGTCCTACCAGTCAGGGAACCAGACGCGCCCAACCTCGGCGACATCACCCAAATCAACTGGTGCGAAATCGAACCCGTCGACGTCCTCGTCGGAGGCTCCCCCTGCCAAGACCTTTCCCTAGCAGGACGCCGCGCCGGCATGCACCCCGGAACCAGGTCCGGCCTGTGGGAATCAATGCTTGGCGCGATAAACATCCTACGTCCACATCTAATTGTTTGGGAGAACGTCTATGGGGCGCTATCGGCGTCGGCTTTTAGCCTTCTGGAATCCAGCGAGGGACATTTGGGAGTCCACGGCTGTGGACCTGCTATCCGGGCTCTCGGACGTGTACTCGGAGATCTTGCCTCCTATGGGTATGATGCGTGGTGGACGATTGTACGCGCTAGCGACGTCGGAGCCCCACACCGGAGAGCAAGGCTCTTCCTTGCTGCTTCCGACTCCAACCGCGAACCTTTGTACCAACGGTGGCAGCCAATGCCCTCAAAAACGTCGCGCGGGAGGACACTCACCGAATCTAGCGGACGTAGTGGAAAAGAGCTGAGGCTCCTGCCGACGCCGACGTCCTCACAGATGGACGGACGCAAGTCGCCCAAGTTCTCTGGAAGCGGCTCCTTCTATGACATTGTGCACGGCGGCAGACCTGGGATTATCCCGTACATTCGCGGGATCGTGCGTTGGGAGAAAGCGTTTCGTGAAGCGCCGTACCTCACCGACGACAACGGCCGGCTTTCCACGAGCTTCGTCGAGTGGATGATGGGCCTCCCCGAAGAATGGGTGACCGCCCCGGAACTTGGGCTATCCCGTCGCGAACAGCTCCAAATCTTGGGCAATGGGGTGGTCCCACAGCAAGCAACCTACGCTATCCGCATCCTAGCCGAAATGGCGGAAGCAGTTAAGGAAGGCGAATGATGAGCTACTCTGTCTCGATTCGGAAGCGTAAGTTGCCGCCCGTCAGGTTTGAAATGCAATCTTACGACCCAATGCTTCCGCCCGAATGCCTATACGTGGAAGACCCATACACGGGCGAATTCGTGGATTCCCGATGGATATCTACCAAGACGATCGCGTGCGCGTTCTGCGGACGAAGATTCTACCTCGGGTACGACAAACCAGGCGGGAAAACCAGGTACAGCTGCCCCAATTGCGGCGCAGTCTTCATCCCGCTTGCACACCGCTTCGTGCACAAACGACCGCTCGAAAACAAGAAAGGAGTCCCGCGCCATGTCTCGAAATCGTCAGTCCGCTAAGAAGGCGGGCTCTAGCTTCGAACGTCTTGTCGCGGATTATCTACGTGACGCCCTCGGGGACGACCGGATCGACCGGCGTCCCCGCCATGGGGCGAAAGACCGTGGCGACATCGGAGGTGCCCAGCATATGGGCGGACGCCTCGTCTTCGAATGCAAGAACACCACCCGGATCGAGCTCTCTCGCTGGCTCGCCGAAGCCGAGACCGAGCGCGGGAACGACGACGCGCTGGCGGGGATCGTCGTCCACAAACGACGCGGAAAAACCGCGCCGGAAGAACAATACGTGACCATGCGGCTAGGAGACCTCGCCGCCCTACTCACAGGAGATAGAAACCATGCCTAAATGCGACTACTGCGGGATTCGGGACGACATGTGCGTGGAGGACGACGACGGGACGTTCTGCATCTACTGCCGTACCCTCGCCCTAGAAATGCGGGGATACGACACTCCGATGCCCGACGTGGAGGCGATGGTGCGGTATGCGGAGAACTGGCAAGGTGAGCCCAATTATTCTGGGATCCGCTGCGCCGCATTCCTCCGACGCCGCCGCGCCGCAAAAGACGACAAAGAACGGGATACCAACCATGACGATTCTTGATTCTTGGCGACGCAAGTCAAGAGGAAAGGTACGGTGCTCGCTCTGCGGGACTACCATTTCGAAAGGAGTGGAGTATCTAGTCCAAAAGACCGTCGACGCCGGAACCCTCTGGGAAGACAAAACCTGCCCGGAATGCGAGGAGGCCCTCGCCCTCTACTGGCGTCGCAACCAGGACTACTACTTCTCCTGGGACGACTTCGAGAACGCGCACGTAGAGGAGGACTTCTACGACGAACTTCAGTACCCGTCCCCGGATCTCACGGTCCGGGAAGCCAAGATCATGAGCGCCTACCTCGCACGAATTGGAACGGAGGAATACAAGTGACTAGGCCGTACGCGAAGATCGACGTGCTGTGGGCTCAGTCTCCGAAATGGTACGCCGTGGACGCCTACCTGAGAGAAGCTTTCCAGTCCGCCATGCCCGGCGCGACCAAAGCCGAAATGCAAACAGCAATGCAGTTGGCATTGCAGAATGCAATGCACCTACATTTGGTGAGCATCCTCTACAGCGCCCAAAACATGACCGACGGCACATTCTTGGTCGCAGCAGTCAAAGGCATAGGAAGGTGTGTATACGAGGAATCCGTAGACGCACTATTCCATAGCGGGCTCTGGGAGAACCTTCCCGGCGGACTGGCGCAAGTACACGACTATCTCGACTATCAGACATCCGCGAAAGCCCGGAAAGAAGCCTCCGAGCGAGGCAGAAAAAAGGCTGAAAACAGATGGTCTCAAAAAAACTCCGATGCAGACTGCAATGCAAACAGCAATGCAAACTGCAATGGTAAGAATAAGAATAAGAATATATATGTAGTAGATACTGACGTATCTACTACGTTAAACGTTCAGGATTCGCCTTCGGAGCCGAAACCAGCCGAGACACCCACACCCGCTCCCGAGCCCGAACCACGCCCCGACGTCGACGCCGTGATCGACGCCTTCCAGGCATCCCTCACCGCCCGAGGCGTCAAACGCGGGCGCGTGACCAAGGCCTGGCGGGGAGCAGCCCGGCTCATGCTCGACCGCGACGGACGCACCGTCCCCGAGATCCAGGCCCTCTGCGAGTGGCTCGTCGAGGATGACTTCTGGCGCAAAAACGTTCTCGCCCTGCCTAAGCTGCGCCAGCGCTACGACCAGCTCCGCCTCGCCATGGAAGCCCCCCGCCGTCGCGCCGACGGGACAACAGCGCTCATGTCCCGAGGGCAACGCGCCGCCCTCGCAGACTTCCAGCGCTCCCGCGCCGAACGCCTCGCCCGCGAAGCCATCGCCCCCACCCAGCTGCTACTCGGCCCCGCAGGAGGCGACGCCGCATGAGCATCCTCGATCGCATCTGCACGCAAGCCGCCGCCGCCGGAATCGCCCCGACCGCGCCGATCGACGCCGAGGGCATGAGCGTGATCCTCACGAAAGCCGAAAACCTCGGGCTTCTCGTCTACCGGCCGGGCATGCACGAGGACTGGCTGGACTCGCTCAAGCTGTGGGTCCACGAGCACAACGAGGCCCCATGGACCTTCCAAGCCGTCGCGGCCGCCGTCCTCCAGCTCAGCGTCGACGCCGAGCAAGGATTCATCCGGCCCCGGCAGCTGTGGACCGCCGTCGCCGCCTGGCAGCGCCGCAACCTCAAGCAGGCCCTCGCCGGATCCCACGGCCCCGAGATCCCGCCCGAGCTCGGCGGCAACGTCCGAGCCGAACTCGCCTACCGGCAAGCCTGGACCCGCGCCGCCGCCACCACCGGCAACCGTGACCAAGCCACCACCAAAGCCCGCCAACATGCCGGGCTCCCAGCCACCGCCCCCCAGCTTCAAACCGCCCCGGCACCCGCCGGAATCACCACCCGCCTAGCAAACCTGGGCACCGACCTCACGAAGGAGAACACCAAATGACCGCGACCGTCACCGTTACCGGCAACGTCGGGCAAGACCCCGAAATCCGGTACACCCAGACCGGCAAAGCCGTGTGCACGCTCAGCGTCGCCGCAACCCCCCGCAAACAAACCCCCGCCGGGGACTGGGACGACGACGGCGAGCCCCTGTGGATCCGAGCCGACTTCTGGGAACGCGACGCCGAAACCGTCGCCGACGCCGTACGCCGAGGCGACCGGATCACCCTCGCCGGAACCCTCGCCCTCGACGCCTGGCAGGGCACCGACGGGCAACGCAGGGAAACCCTCACCCTCCGCCGAGCCAAGTTCCTCGGCATCGTCCCCCGCCCCGGAAACGCCCCTCAGGCTTCACAGGAGCCGTTCTCAGCCACGAACAGGCCCGGAGGGTACCCCGGTGCCAACAGCGCCGGGAACGCCCCTCAGAACGCCGCACAGGCGTTGCCCGGCGAATGGGGACAACCCAGCCCCCGCGGCTACGACCAATCCAAAGCCCCGTTCTAAGCAACTACAGGGGCTCTCAGAGACAAACTTTTCGCAACCAACCTAGGAGACCAGAATGACCACATCCACCTCGAAACCCACAGCTGAGCAAAACGAAGAGGCCCGTAGCGTGGACGTGAGCGGCGACGAGTACACCGCAAGCGGCCCCTACGAGCGCGAGACCGTGATCACCACCAGCGACGGCGACGAACTCGTCACCATCGAAACCTGGCAACGCGGCTACCTCGGCAAACTCCGCCGCGACCACCGCTTCACCGAAAAACCCGGCGGAACCGACGCCCACGGCATCTTCACCATCCCCCGCAACCGATGGACCCCGACCGGCGGAGCGAAACGCTCCGTCAACCTCACCGAGGAACAAAAAGCCCGGGTGGCAGAGCGACTGAAATCCGCACGAGCCAAACTCCCCACCTCCGACACTGACAACTAATCCAACACGAAAGGAAAACTACAATGGAATACACGATGATCCTCCCCGACGAACCCGAAGGTCGCCTCTGGGACGGGCGCGGCCGCGAATGGGAACGCTGGTTCGACGGCTTCTGGCGTCTAGTAGGCCCCGACGACATGTGCCCTACACGGTGGAGAAACCTCCTCAAATCGGAAGGCACCCTCTACGACGCCCCACCCCAAGAGTCCACGTGGAAGAACGTCGCCGCCAACCACGCCTACTTCGCCGAGATCGACATCCTCGACGACGGGAACGACCCCCTCCGCCTCAAAGGTCTATTCACCTCCGTCGACGGGGAAAGCCTCACCTCCGCATCCGGGAAAATCTACAAGCGAGGTGAAGCAATCGTTGTTTCCCTCCACGAGTACGGAAACAAGGAATACGAAGAGCTAGCCCGTCGCATCCTCGACATTCAACTACCATCGCCGGGCTACGCCTGGACCTTCGACAATGTAAAAGAAGGCTTCGCGAACCTCGCCGCGATTCAACGCGACCTGACACGCCGCTAACCACTACCAAAACGAAAGAAGGAACTGGGAAATGAAACTAGCGAACATCACGCTCGCGAACGGCGACGTCGCCACACCACTACCCGAAGCACGGTGCATTGCCTGCGATACCCGTAATTGCGTCACCGTCGACAAAATCATCTCCGACTTCCCCGACGCCGCAGTATCCGGTCACGGCGCAATCCCAGCCCACAAGGAAACGCTCATCCGCTGCCTCGACTGCGGCGAGGAAGAGCCCCTCCGACTCCACCCGAAAGGAGCCGAGAAGTAATGATCACGGTAACCGAGGTGCGCGCCGAGCTCCGCCGCGCCGTCGAATACGGGGAAAGTCTGCGGGCGATCAGACCTGAGCACGATCGAGCCCTCGCATGCGCCAGGCGCACCCTCGAAATCGTCGACGAATACGAGCAGCTCGTCCGCCGCCTGCTAGATATCGACCTGCCCGCAACCGGGCCAGGCACCGTCTACGACTTCGTCGACGACGCAAGCGCAATCGAAGCCATAGCCGACCTACAGCGGGACTACCGGTGGAAACCGTAATCCCTCCCATATGGGACTGCCCAGCCTGCACCAAATGTGCAGGCTGCGGACAGCCCATCACACTCACATGGACCCAATCATGTATGGGACAATCAATCTACCACTATGACTGCTACCAGTCAGCAAAGAAAGGAAAACAACAATGAAATACCAACTCGACATCCCAAAAGAACCAGACGGGCCAGTATGGGACCAGTCCGGACACAAGTTCGAGAAAACAAACAATGGGACATGGAAGGGGAAGTACTACGGCGAGACGTACGAATACTCATGGTATTCCCTTCTCCAAATCTGCGGCCCACTCACCGACACTCCAGTCGCCCGTCGGCAATGGGAGAGCGCAATACCCGGTGCCTACTATTGGATGAGAGGATACGACTCGCTGAGGCAATCCAACCTGAACGGCATCGGATGCGCCAAATCCATGCGCAATCTAGTGTGCTTCGACTCCGATAAGTCTGACTTCGGGACGATCTTGCAGGGCTATGAAGACGACGATCTAACCGAACGGACCCCGATCCTCGCGGTCCCCGCCGACGACCTCATCGAACTATTCTCCACCGACGAAGAGCCGATAATCGACCACCTCCAAGCCAAAATATATGACTGGCTAGAAGACCACCCACAAATCCACTGGAAAGAACGCTCCAAATGAAACTATCAACCCTCATCGACGCCTTACAGAAGGATCTCGACGAACGCGGAGACGTCGACGTCGCCATCCAAAGCGAAGCCAACCCAAGAAGACTCGTCACCCAGCGCCTAGACACCGTACCGGTAATCAACAAAAACACCGGAGAGAAACGGCTCATTATCGTATCCGACCCGGAATGGCGGATACCCGACGACGACAAGGGGGAGGAAAGCTAATGGTCGCCTGGCTCATAGGCGGAGCAATAGTCGCCCTCCTACTCGCTGCGGCAATGCACGACGAAACCAACGGGGACGCTACCCCCTTCTTCATCTGGGCATACCTCGTCTACGCGTTCGGTGTAGGGATCGTCTTCTGCGACACACCAGACAAGGACACGATCCGCGACTGCACCATACACAAAGAAATCCGCGACACCGCCTATTGCGACGGCGTCGTCTACGAGAAAGGAAACAAATGACGGCGCAAATACCAAACTTCGACATCGAAGAACCAGACGGCGAAGAAATGAAAGCTTTCGCCGACCGGATAGCAAAACACAGAAACCCCGGATGCCAAGCCGCATCCTACGTCTTCCTAGTCGATGCCGAATGGCTCGACGCCGACGGCGAATCCTACAACGACCTCGTAGCAGCCAGAGGCGGCTCCGTATACGCATGCGAAGGACTCGCCCACGCCTACCTCCGCACCGCACGCGAGGACGAAGACTAAACACAGGTCGGCATGATCCATCTCGTACCAGTCGGGGAGGCGCACCTGCACAGCAAACAAGAATGCAGGTGCGCCCCCACCATCACGCAACGCACCAACGACAGAGGCGACTACCCCGTCGCCCACCACCACCAACTGAAAGACCACCCCACATGGAAAACCCCACACCCGACATCCGAGAACTCCTCCACCAAATCACCCAAATGGAACGAGCCCTCCACGACGCCGTAGCATCCATCCTCGATTTACACTCCGTACCCATCGACGGCGCAGCACACGGAGGCGGCGGCAGCGACGGCACCCCCGACCCCGTAGGATCCATCGTCCACCAGGCAATCCAAACCCGAGGCATCCTCACCCCGCTAGACGACCTCGCCATCGAATGGGCCGTCACCAAAGGCGAGAAACCGAAAGGCCCCGCATCCGTCTACCTCGCATCCCGCATCGACTGGGCCAAGAAACAATGGCCCGGCTACGACGTCGCCGAGCAAACCATCCGCGACGTGCACGCACGCCTCGCCAAGATCACCGGATGGTCCGCCGACGTCGGCGACCGCCACTGCCCATACTGCAACCGGGCACTGACCCGCCAACCCGACGACGACGGACTACCCGACGTGTGGACCTGCACGTCCTGCGACCGAGCCTGGCTCATCACCACAGAACACGACGGACTGCTCGACACGCAGCGAGCCATGCTCGCCGAACAAGACACATGGGTCAGCAAAACACAGGCCGCGCAGATCCTCAACATCACCCCACACCGCATCGCCGTATGGGTCAACAGGGGAAAGATCAAGGTGCGAGGAGGGAAGATCAACCTCAAAGAATGCTCTGCACTCCTACGAAAAGACACACCCGCCGCAGCTTGACCAACCGCGTCATAATGTGAGACACTTTAACCGAACAACTGTACCCGCCAGGCGACCTCCACACCCGGCGGGTACAGTCATACCTAGACTCCGCAGTCGGGGACACACACCACAATCCCATAACCCTGTCCCCGGACTGCGGTACCCACCCACACCCCACACCGGGGCAGAGGGGAGCCACACCACCCCATGAGCATGCGACGCTGCCCAGCAAGCAAATGCCCAAGACTAATCAACAACAACCAACGCTACTGCACACAACACCAGGCAGAGTACGAGGCACGGCGTGGCACACCCACACAGCGCGGCTACAACGCAAGACACAGAGCGCTAAGAAGACAATGGCAAGCACGCTTGCAACAACACGGCAGCATGACATGCAACGTATGCAACCAACCAATAACACCACAACAATCATGGGACCTAGACCACACCGACACTAGGGGCGGGTACCTAGGGCCAGCACACGCCACATGCAACCGCTCAAAAGGCGGAACAAAAGGCGCAAAAACAAAAAATAAAAAATAAAAACAAACAAAACACGCACAACAAACAAAAAAAACAAACACACACAACACGAAAAAACCCAGGGGGAGGCCCCCAAACCACACCAAGCCACACCGCCGGTGAGGTGAA
>ERZ773272.65-NODE-65-length-40042-cov-6.067897_pt1 | contig 40042 bp, 34 predicted proteins | sample MGYA00511891_ERZ773272 | MGnify/ENA primary metagenome ERZ773272 (study PRJEB29015, sample SAMEA2738150) | human oral metagenome | biome: human oral; feature: human-associated habitat; material: saliva | place: China | collected 2198 ...
GCCACAACACACTCCAATCAATCAGACCGTGTTGCAACCACCACTAGAATCCAGCCATCACCGTCATCCTGAATTTGACTCCATCCGCGATCACAGCTACCCCTGTCAGCTTATGGGCGTAGTTACGGGATGTCTACAAGCAGGTTTTTCAAGACCTGGCTCGCCTCTCAGCACCGAATCCACCACGACAGTGTTGCGATTGTCACAATGGATGGATTTGTCAGTTTCAAGTGCGCTGCCACCGAAGAACTCCCCCAGCGCAATAACACTCACGGATTCCTTTCACATCGCCACCTGGCCGGCAACACTATCGACGAGCACCACATGCCACATCCAATAACGACTCAATCCCGGCATGGACGGGTAACGGACCTCCTTGTACAAGGGCCGTAGGATGGATGTTACATACCAGTCCTTGTCCGCTGACGCCACGTCAGTAACGCTAGATACTCGACATGTTCACCAGCGACAAGTACGTTGTCTTAGAGGTCACCTATAGCATCATCAGGACATCATTGATACCTGCCGTGCCGCCTAACGCACGCGTGGGTAAGGATCTGGTGCAAGACGAAATCAACACGCTCACCTGCGTGCATATACTGAGATGATACCTGACTGAACTCATCATGCTAAGTAGAATATTCGAACGCAAAGCAGGGGAGGACCCTGACCATTTTGCCCACGCCACATCTTAATGCCATTAACTTGAGTCTCTAACACATACGTGGCTCCAAATCTCGATTACACCCCCAAAACTATGAACCCAATAAAGGTTTTAATTAAATTTCTAGAACTGGTAGACAAAAAACCTGCGATCACCATCAGCTTTTATCGTCAGCATTAAGCCAAAATAAATGCGCCCGCCAAATTTTGGCGGGCGCAGGCGTATCTATTGGCGTCTATTTGCGCCCTCGGGCGCGGGCTCTACGCCAGCCCACAACAGTCACCCAGACGCCAGCTATGGCCACACCAAAACCTAGGTCAGCCACAACAGATAGGGCGTCTAAGCGCTCTGTGCGCACAGCCGGCCCCACCACTTTGGTGTCCTTAGTGTTTTGGCACTTAATCACATAGGTACCAGCAGTGGTTGAGGTAAAACTTCCCGCTGTGAACTGCGAACTGCCTTCCTTATAGACCACTGCTTTGCCATCAGGATCGCTCACGCTACAGCTATCAACGTCCGATGTGGTCAAAGGGTAGAGCATGTAGTTAGTCTTAGCCTCCAAGGCCACCTGCCCAGACTCAGGCAGCAGCTGCCCACCAGCCTTAAAGAAGCTAGGGCCTCCCGTTACGTACAACACCGAGCCAGCCAGGGTCACCATGGGCACCACCAGCATCATGAACACGCCGATAATAAACAGACGCCAGCGGCCGCGTTGCTTCTTCTTACGGGGTACAGCCCGGTAGACAAAACGCCCCCCGGGAGCCAGGCGATAGTGCCCAGCCGGTTCGTCGTCGTCGTTAGTAACGTTATAGCCCTCACGGACAGCCGAGCGGCCTGGAGCGCGCGTCCCCTCACCACGAGAAGACTTGCGCCCCTCATGGTCAGCGCGATCCTTATCGTCAGACCAGTAACTATAGCTTCCGGTTATGTTGGCATAGCGGTCATAAACGTGGTCAGAGCGCCCCTCACGCCCGACCTGGTCTTTACGCCCGGCCTGGCCCTCATGGCCATGCTCAGCCTCATGATCGCTCAGCCCCTTGGGTCCGGCCAGGCTTTCATGTTCAAAGTGGCCCTCATTTTCAGCTTCGCGCTCACGTTCGCGTTCACGGGCCCGCCTAACATACTCCGCCTCAGCGGCAGCAAAATCGCGCTTAGCAGCGCGGCGTTTAGCCCGACGCTCAGCCAGGCGCCGCGCCTTAGCCTCACGCTCACGCTCAGCCTCGCGAGCCTGCTTTTCACGCAGAACGGCCAGCTCCTGCGGGTTCAAACGAACCCCGTATTTGGGCTGGCCGTCCTCAGTTTGGTAATCGCTCACTTGGCCTGACGCAGCAGCTCTAGGGTCTCGCTAGCAACCTGCTCCTGCTTGACGTTAGCAACCACGTTCTCCACGAACAGGCGGCCGAGCACAATCGCAGTCACGGTGGGCAGGAAGCCCAGCAGCAAAGAGATCAGGAAGGCCACAAAGCCGTTCGAGTCGCCGCCGCTGGCGTAGCCACCACCATAAATGGCGGTGCTGAAGAATACCGCCACACTCTTGGTGTTAGCAGCAGCACCCGCGCAGATCAGCCAGGTGAAGATGGCGGTGACGGTGATGGTCAGGTTAGCCAGCTTGGCGCCGGTTAGGGCAAAGGACTGCTTGAAACCAAAGTCGAACAGCGCGCCAATCGGGCTGGGCTGGGCCGGGCCGGCCTGGGGGTAAGCGCCGTAGCCCTGCTGAGCGGCGTAAGCGTTGGGGTCGTAGCCAACAGCCGGAGCGCTGGCAGCCACAATCGGGTTACCGTAGGCGTCTAGCTGTACGCCACCGGCAGCGGTCTGAGCAGAGGGGGCACCGTAGTAGGCACCTGCGGGGGCAGGGATATCATTAGCGGGAGCCGGAGCACCGTAGGGCTGCTGGGGCTGGGGAACCTGGTTGTAGTCAGTCATAAAAGTCTGCCTCCAGTTAGATTTTCTTAGGGCTTTTAATACCCAGTTATGGGTTAGCCCTGATGGACTCCCCCTTAGCCTAACTCGAAAACCTTAGTTTCGTCTGGATCCGCGTTGCACAGTGACTTGTACTTCACCATCACTACCCGCCGCAAAAACGCGCGCACCTGCGTTAATACGCCAACGCAAAATGCGATTTTCTGCCTGTAGGGCAGCGTTTTGCTCTTCGAGCAGCAAAATCCGGCGGATCCCCTCTAAGTTAATTCCAGCTTGGCTGAGAGTTTGGATATAGCGCAGTTTTTCGACGTCGCTATATGAGTAACGCCGTCCACGCCCGCGTGCCCGCCTGGGACTAACTAAGCCCAGGCGGTCATATTGGCGCAGCGTTTGTGGGTGCATCCCGGCCATTTGTGCGGCCGCAGACACCACATATACGGCCCGGTGGCGGGCGTCAGGCTCTAGTGAGCCGATCCCCTGGCCACGGCGTTTCACTTGGATACCGCTTCTTTGAGCTTAGCGCGCGGGTCGGCGTCACCCATGGCGGCGTCGAATTCTTCCAGAGCCTTACGGGCCTCGGCAGATAGCTGCTTAGGTACCGCAACTTCCAAGGTTACTAGCAGGTCAGTGTTGCCCTTGGGGGTGTGGGCACCCTTTCCGCGCAGTCGCACCACAGTTCCCGACGACGTGCCCGGCTTGACCTTAATCTTGCTGAAAGTGCCGTCAAAGTTAGGTACCTCAACGATGCCACCCAGGGCAGCTTCCTTCAGGGAGATCGGTACGCTCAGGCGCAGGTCTTTACCGTCCTGCTTGAATACCGGGTGGGGGCGCACCTTGATGTTAACTACCATGTCGCCGGCGTCGCCGCCGTCGGTGCCGGGGCGGCCTTTACCGCGCAGACGGATCTTTTGCCCGTCCTTAACGCCCGCCGGGATACGCACCTTAACAGCCCGCCCATCAGCAGTAATTTCCACCATGGTGCCGTTGACGGCGTCGCGGAATTCCAGCGTGGCGTCAGTTACCACATCCTGGCCGCGCTTGGGGCGTGAGAAGCTGAAGTTGAAAGGCCCGGGGCGTCCGTCGCGACTGCGCGTAGGCGAGGAGTAGCCGCCGAACATGTTCATCAGGTCATCGAGGTTGATGTCGGCGCCAGCTGTGCCGCCAGCGAAACCGCCTGAGCTCGCGCCGCCGCCAAACATGGAGCCAAACAGGTCGTTAAAGCCCGCGTTGGCCCCACCTGAACCGGAGGTGAAGCGAGCACCGCCGCCAGCCATAGAGCGGATGGCGTCATACTGCTTGCGGTCTTTCTCATTAGAGAGCACCGCGTAGGCTTCGCTGACCTCTTTGAACTTCTTTGCAGCCTCGGGATTGTCAGCGTTACGATCCGGGTGGTACTGCTTGGCTAGCTTACGGTAAGCCTTCTTAATGGCGGTGGCGTCAGCATCTTTAGCAACGCCTAGTACCGCGTAAAAATCCTTAGTCATCCAGTCTTGACTGGCCATAATGTGGTCCCCACCTCCTAAATAAGGGGAAAGTCATTAATAGTTTCTTTTTTGGTTTCCGCTTTTTCTTTAGCGGCTTTATTTTTTATAGCGACGGCGCAGGTAAAAGCTCACCTGCGCCGTCGTTATTTGCATGGTGCTTAGGCCGGGTTGGCGACCTGCACGCGAGCGTGGCGGACCACGCGCTCGCCGAGCATGTAACCGGGCTGGATCACCAGGTTCACCGTAGGTTCGGTGACTTCAGTGGATTCCACTGCCATCAGGGCTTCATGCAGGCTGGGGTCGAATACGTCCCCGGCCTGGCCAAAGCGAGTAAGTGAGAACTTGTCTTTCAAGATGTTCTCAATTTTGCTTCCCACCGCTTCAAAGGAACCAACCAGGTCCCCGTGTTGGCGGGCTAGTTCGATCTCATCCAAGACCGGGATTAGTGCTTCGGTGACCTGCTGGGCACCGGCTTCGCGGTGAGAGGCAGCCTGTTCGCGAGAGCGACGCACATAGGCGTTGTACTCCTGCTGCAGGTTATACAGGTCAGCACGGGTGCGGGCCAGCTGGTCCGTGGTCTCGTCTAGCTTGACCTGTAGTTCCTGGGCAGTGACCTGACCGGCGTCGGCTGCGTCTTGGGCCGCATCGGCCGCGTCCTGGGCGGCCTGGTTGGCGGCGTCGACGGCGTCGGTTACGCCAGCCTCAGCGAAGGCCTCGTTAACCTGGTCAGCTAGGGCCTGTAGGTCCTCGTTTGAGGGCTCAGTGCTCACTTGTTGTCCTCGTCATCAACGATTTCGGCGTCAACGATGTCGTCGTCGGCCTTAGGCTGTGAGCCAGCGGAGGCGCCGGGGAAGCCACTGCCAGTGGCAGGGCCGGCCTGCTCGGAGGCGTACAGGGCCTGACCGATCTTCTGGCCTACCTCGTTGAGCTTGTCCTGAGCGGTGCGTACGGCGTTGATGTCGTCGCCCTCAAGGGACTTCTTCAGGTCGGCAACAGCGGCAGAAACCTCGGAGTGGACGTCCTCGGGCAGCTTGTCCTTGTTCTCGCGCAGTAGCTTCTCGATGGCGTAGGCCTGCTGCTCAGCGGTGTTGCGGGTTTCAGCCTCTTCGCGACGCTTCTTGTCCTCAGCGGCGTGAGCTTCAGCTTCCTTGATCATGCGGTCGATGTCCTCCTTGGGCAGAGCACTGCCGCCGGAGATGGTCATGGACTGCTCCTTGCCGGTGCCCTTGTCCTTAGCGGACACGTGCACGATGCCGTTGGCGTCGATGTCGAAGGAAACCTCGATCTGGGGCACACCGTGCGGGGCCGGAGCGATACCGGTCAGCTCGAAGGTGCCTAGTGGCTTGTTGTCGCGGGCGAACTCGCGCTCACCCTGGTAGACCTGGATCAGCACGGAAGGCTGGTTGTCTTCAGCGGTGGAGAAGATCTCGCTGCGCTGAGCCGGGATGGCGGTGTTGCGCTCGATCAGCTTGGTCATGATGCCACCCTTGGTTTCGATACCCAGGGACAGCGGGGTCACGTCGATCAGTAGCACGTCCTTGCGGTCACCCTGGATAACACCAGCCTGCAGGGCGGCACCGATGGCCACAACCTCGTCGGGGTTAACGCCCTTGTTGGGCTCCTTGCCACCGGTCAGCTCGCGGACAACGTCGCTGACGGCGGGCATACGGGTGGATCCACCTACCAGCACTACGTGGTCGATGTCGCTGACCTTGACGCCGGCGTCCTCGATTACCTTGTGGAACGGCAGCTTGGTGCGCTCTAGCAGGTCAGCAGTCATTTCCTCGAACTGGGCGCGGGTTAGCTTCTCGTCCAGGTGGATCGGGGTGCCGTCGGGGCCCATGGATAGGTACTGCTGGTTGATGGTGGTGCTCATGGCGCTGGACAGTTCCTTCTTGGCCTGTTCAGCGGCGTCGCGTAGACGCTGCATGGCGATCTTGTCCTTGGACAGGTCTACACCGGTGTTGGACTTTACGCGGTCGATCAGCCACTTGACGATACGGTCGTCCCAGTCGTCACCACCGAGGCGGTTGTCACCGGCAGTGGCGCGCACCTGAATGGTGGAGAAGCCGTCGTCGTCCTTACCAACCTCAAGCAGGGAGACGTCGAAGGTACCGCCACCGAGGTCGAATACCAAGATGAGCTCGTCTTCCTTACCCTTTTCGAGGCCGTAAGCCAGAGCGGCTGCGGTGGGCTCGTTGACGATACGGTCAACCTTGAGGCCGGCAATGGTACCGGCGTCCTTGGTGGCCTGACGCTGAGCGTCGTTGAAGTAGGCGGGGACGGTGATAACCGCGTTGGTGACGGGCTCACCCAGGTAAGCCTCGGCATCGGCCTTTAGCTTGGCCAGGATGAAGGCCGAAATCTGCTGGGCGTTGTAGTCCTTGCCGTCAATGTTCACCTTCCAGTCAGTGCCCATGTGGCGCTTGACGGAGGAGATGGTGCGGTCAACGTTGGTTACCGCCTGGCGCTTGGCAATGTTGCCAACCAGAATTTCGGGCTTGGCGTCAGGGCCAGTGGCCTTAGAGAAAGCTACTACTGAAGGGGTAGTACGGCCGCCTTCAGCGTTAGGGATGATGGTGGGCTCCCCGCCTTCGAGGACGGAGATAGCAGAGTTAGTGGTTCCTAGGTCGATACCCACAGCGCGTGCCATAAGTTTGTGCTCCTTGTTTGTTCTGTCTGTAATGTCTTTTACTCAAGTATTCAAGTTGAGTCAGTACCTGTCAACTCTCTTCTTGAGTCCACCTAGCTCAACTTTGCTAGGGGGTGAATCATTCCCACTATTTGATGTGAGCTGACACACTTTTAACTTTATGTCCTATCCTGAGTTTGTGGGCTCAGCCGAAGACTCCCCTTCACCATCAAACTCACTGTCAGCTGCCTGGCTAGCCTCATGCCGGAAACTAAGGCGTGGGCATCGCTGGTTTTGGTCTTCACTAACCGCCATTAACTCTGGCCCTAGCTGGCACCGCGCCGCACGTTGGACCGCCACTGTATGCGGCGGCCTACTTGGCTGCGCCCTAGTTTTGGGTCCTTCCCACGCCACTTTGGGCTTGCTGGGGGCCCAGTGCGCCAATGTTGGGCGTGAAGAGCCACTACGCCGACGCACAGTCTCTATGGCGATTAATGGCCTGGTCTCACTGGGTTTCTTTTTTCTAGGTTGGTACGCAGCCCCTTACCCTTGGCTGATCCCTCCTTTAATTACGGCCATGACTTTTACGACCGTATGGGTGTGGCACGCGCTAATGGTGGGTCCTCCCGGGCCTACAAACACGGTGTTCGCCGGGGCCTACGGAACCTATATGGCCTCCACCCATTCAAGCGCACTAGAAACAATTGTTTCGGTTAACTCCCTGGCTTTCCTATTTGCCGCTTTAACCTCGATCGCTTTGATTGCCTGGCACCCCAACTCCCCTGCCCGCGAGGCAATCGCTAGCGCCGAGGCCGCCGTCGCCAAATATGAAGCCAGCTTTGACAAGCCCCAATACGAGCGCGGGCCGCAACGCTCAGCCGCCTATAGCGCGGTGAATGAGGCTTGGTACACCCTGCGTAGTGCACGCACAGCCAACGAGCGCCCCCACACTGCCGCTTCACGCCAGCTACATTCGCGCCTGCGTCGCCTGCATAGGCGCCTGGTGCTAGGGCTGCAAAGCGAGTCTTTTCCAGCCCAAAATCAGGCCACTGGCTCGCACTTTTTGCGCACCCCCCTGGGCCGACCTCGCCCCAGCTACCTGCTGCGCCGGGCTTTCCATAAGGGCTCTCGCCCCTGGTTAACGGCGGTGCGAGCACTGATTGCGGTGCTGCTGGCCACCACCTCTATGTTTTTTTCGCCCACCGCACATACTTCTTGGGCGGTGCTCAGCGCCCTGATTGTGCTACAAAACGGCACTAGTCGCATGGATATGTCGGTGCGGGCACTGCACCGTGTAGTTGGCACTAGCCTGGGTTTAATTAGTGCTTTGGCGATAATGACGCTGGGGCTGGAGCCGTGGACCAAGCTGGTAATTATTTTTGTCTGCCTGCTGGGGATGAACCTGACGGCGAAGCGTAACTATGCGGTGGCGGTTTTCTTTATCACCACCTATTCGATGCAGATGCTTCCGCCCACCGCCCATTACTCCACTTCACTACTGTTTGCCGATCGCCTACTAGAGACTTTGGTGGGCGCAACCACAGCCCTACTGGCGATCTGGTTGGTGGGGCGCCATGCCCCGGTTTTGTTGGTGCGGCGCCAATATCGTGCGGTTTTGCGGGCTATTACAGCTGTTCTCGACGACGCCGCCCGCGCCGAGGTGGATACTTTGGCGGCCTCCACACACCGGCGTAACCTAGCTTTTGAGCTGTCTCAGTCCGGTACGGTTTTGGCTGGGGCACGGGCCGACGATGCCGCTAGCCTGGTGGGTTGGCATGAGTTATCGCGGGAAATTTCCCGGTTTGGTTTTGACGTGTTGGCTTCTGTATGGCGCAAATCTAGCGCTGGCCAGGCCCAACAGGCCCAGCTGGCGGCTGCCCAGGCAGCGCAGAATCTACGTGATTTTGTGCGTGACCTGCCCCCGCTTTCAACTACCAATATTGATACTGCCGCGCTAACTAAACGGGTTAGCTTGGCACGCACCTTATACCTGGCAGATGCCTAAAAATAGAAAGCAGCAAGCTATACAACTTACTGCTTTCTGATTGCTATGTTATGCCAGTATTTTACCGGGCAGGCATTTGTGCCGAAAAATAATGGTTATAGCGGCGTAAGGAGTTAGAAAATTACTTCTCGTCCTTGTGTACGGCGTTCTTAACGCCTTCGATTGCGCCCTCTACAGAGTCCTTGACGTCCTCAACGGCGTCCTTAACCTTGTCAGCGAACTTTTCCGCAGTGCCTTCAGCTTCCGTCTTCTTGTCGCCGGTAACCTTACCCACAACTTCCTTGGCTTCAGCCTTGGCGTGGTTGATACTGTCCTTGATCGACATAATCGTACTCCTTTTTAGATGGTAGTTAGCTTTTAGGATAATATTTTTTGGAGAAAATTGCTAGGATTTTTTCCCAAAGAATAATACGACTATAGCGATAACAATTACTGCACCCAAGATAGAGGGAATTAGAGCCTTACCAGCCAGGGCCGGACCCCAGGTACCAAACAGTCTTTGACCCACAAATGAGCCTATTAAACCTGCGACAACGTTGGAGAGTATCCCCATCGAGCCGCCTTTTCTAGTAATCACACCTGCAACAAAACCTATAAAGCCGCCAACAATAATTGACCAGACCAAAATTCCACTCCATTCGTATTATTTATGCGGAAGCTTTTGATTTCTCGTCGACATCGCAACAAACAAAGTCTCGCATCTGGCATCAATCAAGAGAGATTGGCACCCAAAAAATAAAATATGTTGCGTAACACCTACATTTGTTAGCATATCAGAGTTTTGCCCATACACTCAATCACCTACAAACATCCATCCTGTATGTTTAGGTGGCCACTTACAGCCAGCGTTTATGTCGTTAGGGCTGTTGGTTTGGGTCTGGGCCAGCCTTAGCGGCGGCGTTAGCAACTAGATGCCAAGGCCCCAGATTTAGCGGCCTTGATACCCGCACTATCAGGTCTTGCCCCTCGATCAAGCATTGATTGAGGCTAGCTTGATTATCGCCAGCAACCCTGCCGGCTTGTTGGCAAGGCTGCGCCCCACCGGCAGCTAGTGGATCATTAAGCGCTTGAGCACCAGCCAGGGCGGCCAGGTCAGCCGCGCTTTGAGCTTTAGCGGCGCCACTATAGGCCGCCACTACCAGGGCGATCACCCCAGAAAGCAGCAACGCTAAAGCGATTAAAGCCAGTGAAAGTACCGTGCCCGAGCCCTGCTCCCAGCTGCGGGCTTTGCTTTTAGCAGGCTGGTTCATGGCTGATCCCGTGGGGCGCAGGCGGTGGCCCGAATGGTCCAACCCAGCATGTTTAGGATGGGTGGCAGTGACACGCTGGCCTGCGCACATTCTCCACTAACACTGATTTGGGCCGCGCCATAAGCTCTAGCCGCTGCCGCATAGGGGTCCTCACCGGCCAGCTGCGCCCTGGCCGCCGCATTGGCTGCGCCTACTGCCCGCACCTGCCTAACACCTACAGCGGCCAAGCCCAGCACTAGTGCTAGCACTGCGATAACTGCTGGCAGAGTTAAGGCTAGTTCAGCGGTAACCATGCCCCGACAGTTGCAACTAGCCCTGCCAGTGCAGGGGTGGGCGCAGCTTCGCCCGCGCCCACAGCGCACACCTAAACCCTGGGGAGTGGCGGCGGCGCAAGTATTTAAGGGCTTGCGCCGCCACCTTGGCATAAGCTGTAGGCGGCCGTTTAATCCGCCCAGGCCCATCAGGACACGCTCAGCGCGCTAGATAGTAGCGACTCGATCATTGGGCGTAGCCCACCAGAGCGGATAATCGCCAGTAGCAGCCCCGCAAAGGCTGCGGCTGCCACCGTGCCAATGGCGTACTCGGCTGTGGCCATACCGGCTTCAAGATCTAGGCGCTTATCGCCCTGAGCGCTGCCTTCGGGCTTACCTTCAGGTTTGCCTTCACTCTTAGCGCACTTGGTCTCCACAGCCTCCTTTGCTTCCTTGGCCCCCTTGAGTGAGTCACTGCCAGGCGCCAAAGACGCAGGCGGCCGCTCGTGTACCTGCTCCATGGTTTCCTCCTTTTGCCCCAGTTTGGGCAGTTTTAGTTGGATGGGCAGCCTGGTTGGCCAGCCCGTAAACAGTTTGTGGCGCCTTGGCTAGCGCCTGCTTGCAGCCTGTGGATAGGGGCTGTAGGGGTAAATTTGTTCCCCACCTGTGCTCAAAAAAGCATCAGCGATGACGCCGCCGGCAGAGGCATCAGCAGCTGGCAGCGTCACTTGTAGGCACAGCGGCAGCCGCAAAGAGAACAGTCGAAAGAAAGCCGGCGGGCTGCGGCCCAGAAGCCACGCCGGCAAGATTCATGCAAATACGGGGTCTTGTGGGCCGCGCGCCAGCGATCGGAGGCACGGCAGCCTTAGCCAGCGCGCCAATCTTGGCCAGCACACCACTCGGTTGGGAGTTTCAGCCAGTTAGGCAGCCAGCTGAGCGGCGTCGTGGCAGTCTTGGCCAGCGGGCAGCAAGCTAGGCGCCGTCGCCCCAAGATTTAGGCAAAACGCAGCCTTAAGCGCCAGCAAGCACGCTGCGGCCCAAATAAACCACAGCCGGCACAATCGCCAACAAAATAAAGGCCGGCAAATGACACAGCCCCAGCGGCAACACCAGTCGCACCGCCAACCGGTTAGCGTCCGCGCTAGCCTGGCTTTCACGCTGATCACGTAGGGTTTGCGCCCAAGCTTCAAGCATTGGCAGGGGGTTGGCCCCAACCAACCAGGCCGGCGCTAAACATTGACTAAGCGCCTTATAACCAGCCCGATTAGGCTCAGCCAGGCTCCAAGCCTCATCCCAACTCGCCCCAATTTCCAGCGCCCGCGCCACGAACCCAAAATCCTTGATTTCACAGGCAAACCCCAACGCCTCCAGGCATCTGGGGATACTGGCGCCACTATGCAGCGCCGCACCACACAGATCCAGCAGTAAGGCGTCGTCGAACTGGTTAACTTCCTCCTGGGCACGCTCCACCATGCGGGACGTAACCAGGCGCCCCACACACAAAAACCCCAGCCCACCCAGAGCCGTGATGGTGCCCAGGGCGCCGTCGAGCCAAAACTGCCACACCCGCACCCCTAAAAGCGCCCCTAAAGCCACCCCCACCAGCGGCAAAGCAGCCAACATGCGGGCCGTGGCCACCGGCGCCGCCAAAGCCGCATAGCGCTGCTGCGCGCCGCGAGTAGCCTGCGTGATCATGCCGGCCACCTGCCCTAACACCTGTGCCAAGGGCGAGCCCAGGCGCTGCGCCAAACGCTGCCCTGCCAAAGCCGATCTAGCCGCGAGCGCATTAACCCCCGCCTGTTGGCGCCGACTTTGCCCCAGCCACCAGGGGGTTTTGGCCGCAATCAAGCTATGCAGGTAGAGGCTTTCGCCCGCCTGGTTGAGTTGGCTGGGTGCCCCGGCTTCGGCTAGGGCTTGGCTCCAGGCTTGGGTGGGCATCTGTCCGCCGGTAAGTCGCACCGATACCTGCACTAGCAGCATATTTAGTGCCAGTGGTGGTTTGCGTTTGGGTAGGGCTGGTAGGTGTATGGGGCGGCTCCGGCTTAGGGGTGCCCACCAGCACCAGGCCACTAGGGTCAGCAAGCTGGCTAGTAAAAGCGGGTGGGTTTGGATTACTGCGGCGACGGCGCTAAACGCTACTGTCAGGGCGGTTTCTAGGGCACTTTCTAGGGCGCTCGCGGCCAGTGCGAACAGCGTGGCCAGCACGGTCAGTGTGGCCAGCGCGGCCAGTGCGAACAGAGCGGATAGTGCTGACAGCGCGCCGCTGGCTTTGCAGGTGGCGGCGCATAGTTTGGTTAGTGTTTCTACCAGCTGCCAGGCCATGGTTAGCTGCCTAGGGCTTGGTCTAGGGCTGGTCCGAGGCGCCGTCGCAGCAGTTCTAGGGCGGCGCCTGGCACTAGCTGGCCGTCGTCATTCCAGGTCAGGGCGTCTTGGCAGATTAGTTCGCTGCCTTGGCGCCATAGCACTGCCAGGCTGCGTAGCCGGCGTAGGCCTTGCTGACGTTCTAGGTGTATTACTGCGTCTAGGGCGCTGGCTGCTTGCAGGTTTAGGGCTTGGGGACTTAAACCGGCCAGGGCTCCCAGAGCGGCTAGTCTTGCGGGCACATCCACTGCGCTGTTGGCGTGGAGTGTGGCCCAGCCTCCCTCATGCCCGGTGTTGAGGGCGGTGAGTACGTCGGCTACTTCGCCGCCGCGACATTCGCCCAAAATGAGCCTGTCTGGCCGCATTCTTAAGGCGATTCGTACTAGTTCGCTCATATTCACCCCGCCGGCACCTTCCACGTTGGGGCGGCGTTCTTGCAGGTAAACCACGTGTGGGTGGTTGATGCGTAGCTCGCGGCTTTCTTCAATGCACAGCAGTCGCTGTTGGACTTCAACTAGGGCCACTAGGGTAGCTAGCAGGGTGGTTTTGCCGGTGCCGGTAGCCCCGCTGATCAGGCAGTTTGCCCGTTTTTTGACCAGTAGTTCCAGCACTTTTTGCATCCGTATGTCAAACATGCCCGCTTGGCGTAGCTGCTCAATGGTGAAGGCTTTGGAGCGAAAGGCGCGCAGGGAAATCAGGGTGCCGCAGGCGCTGACTGGCTCTAGCACGGCGTGTAGTCGGCTGCCGTCGCCTAGGGTGCCGTCCACTACTGGGCTGGCTTGGTCTAGGCGTTTGGCGCAGCCGGCGGCCAGGCGCACCGCTAAAGCGCGGGTGTCTGCCTCGCTCCAGCCCAGTGGTAGTGGGGCGCGCAGTAGCCCTTTTCCTCTATCTACCCACAGTTGGCAGCCGTTAAGCAGCACGTCAGTGACGACGTCGTCGTCTAGGTAGCGCTGTAAGGGGCCAGCCCCAGCGATGTCTTCATAAACCCCAATGGCCATATCCGCCATGGTTTGGGTGTCTGCCACGGGGCTAGCGGCCATGGCTTGGGCCCAGCCTTGGCCGCTGGCAATGGCGCGCCGTAGCCGACCGCCCCAGTTTTCCCAGCTAGGGGCGTTTTCGCTAGGAGGGTTCCCACGGTGAGGGTTTGCAGCGAAACTTGGTTCACTCATTTTTGGCCCTTTTGCGCCCAAAAGTTAGGGTTGAGCGCCCAGTTAGCTAGGCGCGCGCCTACTTTTCTCTCTGCCCGCTTTAGCCTCAGTGGGTCTAAACCCAGCTGTAGGCGCTGAGTTAGCTCGCGTCGATTAGGCAGGACACACACCACTGGGGCGCCCACCAGTCGGGCTATTTCTTGGCTGGTTAGGTCTGCTCCCTGCTCTCGTAGAGCTAGGGCGCCTAAGCCTGGGCGTACTTCTTGCAGCCAGCCGCGTGCAGCTAGGGCGGCGCGGTGGGTTTGGTCAGTTACCAGCAGTACCCGCGCACCTTCCAGCTCATCCCAGGGCAGGTGTGGCAGTTGCAGCGCCGGCAGATCCACTACTGTTAACTGGCAGGTGGTGCGTAGGGCGTAGATGGCTTGGCTCATTTGCAGCCAGTTTTTAGGCCCGCCTTGGCCGCCACTGCCAGCTAGTACCTTCACGCCACGATATTTACCCAGCCCTCGCACTAGTCTTTGGGGCCATAGTGGCGACTGATTTTTAGGTAGCTGCCCCCAGCTGGCGCCCTGACAGTAGCCGCTCCCCAGGTATAGGTCCAGGCCACCATAGGGGTTGGCGTCCACCAGGGCCGCAGTCACCCTAGCCGGCGCGGCCAGCGTCCCAAAACCTGGCCCATCCAGCTGCATCCCTTGGCCCTGAAGCCCGGCTAGCTGCGGCGCCACACCGCCACGGATTAGCTCACGCCCAGCCCACGCCAGTAGCGCAGCGCTATAGGTGGCCCCAATTCCGCCCACCGCCCCACACACAAACACCACCTGGCCAAGCCGACTAGCCTGTTTGCTTAGCAGCAGCCGGTATAGCCGCTCCACCTGAGTGGGTAGATTCAGCTCTATTAGCTCGACGGCGTCGGCGCGCCCCTCCAACTGGTCCAGCAAGCCCCGGGCATGGGCCTTTAAACCCGGCTGACACACTCCCAGGCAGCTTTCTAAACAGTTTTGGCTAAGGTAGGCGAACTGGCCGGCCATATGTAGCGCATCAACCCCATTAACCCCACCCCCGTCTGCAGCTTGCATAGGCACCTGGATGAAAGCCTCCACGTCAGCTATTTGCAGGTGGCAGTGCAGCTGCTCTAAATATTCAAGGGAGCCAAATCCCAACACCAAAGGGCCCCCAGCGCGGCCAACTCCAGGCGGGCTGGGCTGACAAGCACATGCAGTTACTGCGCCAACGCCGCCCCCAGCCCCACTGCCGCCAGCGCCGCCCTCAGGCGGGCTAGGGGCCGGCGCGCTTAAGTCAACCTCGTTTAACTCAACCATGCTCAACACCCTGCCCCCACCCACCCCTTAGGCGCTGCCAGGCTGTGGATAAGAACCATGGGGGGTCAAAAAGTTACCCACTTGTGGATTAACTCGGGAAATTTTCAGCTTGCGCTTTTACACTTCACAACACACCCCTGAAACTTCCTAAAGCCGAGGTAATCGCGTGTTTAAAACCCAATTGCGCCCACCGCAGCTAAGCTCGCGCCGCGCAGGCAGCCCCAACGCTGCCCCCAAAACCGCCACCCGCTGGCTACGCCCAGCCCTGGCTACGCTAACCACCCTGATGCTAGGCGCCGCCGCCCTAGCCCCCACCAGCCCCGCACAGGCTGGAGTTTTCAGCAAAGACCCCAACGGCGACGTCGCCCGCCCCTTCTACTACAACTCCGCCACCCTAGACGGCACCCCGGGTAAGCTACTGCGCCAAGAAGCCGCCGTCAGCGGCATCAACACCCTGGGGATCAGCAAAATCGGGCCCTACAAAGCCCAACGCATCCTCTACTCATCCAAAAACCGCACCGGCAAAGACATTGCCGTCAGCGGCATCGTGATTGAACCCAAACGCGCCTGGAGCGGTAAAGGCCAGCGCCCCATCATCGCCTACGCCCCGGGAACCCAGGGCATCAGCGACGACTGCGCCCCCTCCTGGAACATCGCCAACTCCATCGGCGACTATGAACAGCTGTTCTTCAAATCCTTCCTGGCAAAAGGCTACGCCGTAGTAGTCACCGACTATGAAGGCCTAGGCACCCCCGGCGCCCACACCTACATGGACCGCGTCTCCCAAGGCCACGCCGTGCTGGACTCAGCCCGCGCCGCCACCCAGCTAAAAGGCTGGGACCTGGGCAAAAACAACCCCATCGTAATTAACGGCTACTCCCAAGGTGGAGGGGCCGCAGCCAGCGCCGCCGAGCTAGCCGGCACCTACGCCCCCGAACTGAACATCAAGGGTGCAGCCGCAGGTGCAGTCCCGGCCAACCTCAGCGCCCTTCCCGCCAAACTCGACGGCGGCAAATCCGCCCTATTCGAGCTCTACGCCCTCAAAGGCCTAACCACCAGCTACGGCGTCACCCTGCCGCTGTCACCCCACGGCCAGCAGGTAATGCAGCGCGCCACCAACACCTGCGTCATGGGCGGCAGCTTCTACAGCGGCACCCGCCTATCCCAGCTGACCAGCGACGGCACCGACGTGAACCAGCTCATGGCCCAAGAGCCCTACCGCACCATGCTGGCCGAGCAGCGCATCGGTAACCTAAAGCCCACCATGCCCGTACTGCTCACCCACGGGCGTGGCGACGACGTCATCGACTACCAGGTGGGATCCACCCTGGCTAGCGACTGGTGCGCTCGCGGTGCGCGGGTGACTTTCACCCCCAATGACGCCAAGTCGCACACTGCCGGCGCCAGTGAGCACCTCAAGCAGTCGCTGGTGTTCACCATGCTGGTTTTGGATGGGCTCAGCCCCAACTCCTGCTCAGCGCGCTAATTCAAAGTCTCGCGTGCTGCCGGCCTGGACGGCGCGCGCGAGCTCACTGCCTTGCCGCATCCCCTCTAGCAGCGCCTCAGCCTGCCAAATAATCCAGGCCACTACCCCCTCCAAACTGGCACTGGCATAGGCCTGGGCAGCTTCAGCGTAAGCTGCGGGCACGCGTCCCGCGTAATAGTCACTGACACTGACCCCGGTGGGGTCTAGCCCGTCGCGCACACTCAAATGCCGCACCAGCAGCCTTCCTAGTGCCCCATTAGCTAAAGCGAAGGGGCGCACCGTAAGCATTTCGGCGTGCACCAACGCCACGCGCACCAGTGCCGGCAGGTTCGGGGTGTCAATTAAAGCCACAATCTGCTCCAGGCGCACACGTAGCTCCTGGCCGCCTAGGTTCGGCCCTGGCCCGCTTTCAAGCAGCGGCTTTCCGTTTTCACGCAGCCCGCCGCCTTCAAGTGCCGTCTTTCCGCCCTCAAGCAGCCCGCCGCCTTCAAGCGACTGGTTTTCAAGCCCCTGCCCACTTTCGCGTGGGCAGCCCACCACCGCCTCACTGATTAAGCCCCCAACTGCCAGCGGCCCCGCAACGTCACGGTGCAAAGTTGCCATAAGCTGCGCCGTCGCCGGAACCATCGGACGAGTACGCCCCACCAAATCAGGCATATAACCAACCAGGCGGCTGTGTGCCCGCCACAAGCCGGTGGCCGCATCCCAAGCCGGATCCTTACTGGAAGCATGCGCCCCCGCCCCCTTAGGTCCGGCGGCAATTTGTTCACGCAAAGCCTGGGCGCTAACCACCGCCCCCTCGATGGCCGCGCCACTAACCGCCCCGCGCACACTAGCCTCCGCGCGGGCCTCACGCCAACGTTTACGCAGCGCCTCCTGCCACCGCAGCTGCGCTGAAGCCTCGTATAAAGCCTCACTTGCAGCCGCTACACGTTCTTCACGGGCCAGTGCCAAGCAGGCGTCAATAAGGGCATTAGTGCTCACAAATCAAAGCCTACGCGCTAGGCTCTAAGTGTGAGTACCGAGGCCACCCACCCCACTACGCAGCAAGTTGCCGACTCAGCCCCTCATGGCAGGCGCAGGAGTCACATAATCGCGAGCATTTTTGGCTTGGCACAAGGGGCGTGGGTGATGGCCCTAGCCGCCTTCGTAGTCAAATACCAGGGCCCTAACTTTGGCTTCAGCTACCAAGCTGAGCAGTACCTGCTGGCCCTGCCACTGGCGGTGGCGGCTTTCGCGGTTTGCCGCTGGGTTGAGCGCTACTATGCCCGCAACTCCTCGCTGGGAGCGGTGGCTGCCGGGGTGTTTTTGCTAGGCGGCTCTCTGACGCTGCTGTGGCTGCAAAAATACTTCACCCTAGGGCTGATTTCCTTTGTTTGCGCCATGCTGCTATTTGGTGGGGCTATGGGTATGCGCCGTGCTCGCCGAGCTGGACGTCGTGAAGCGGTTTACGCCCAGCAAATGGCAAAGCTGGACCAGCAGCCCGGGCAGGTGCCGCTGGCGCCGCCGTCACGTAAATCTGACCACCTGCTTTCGCTGGTAATCACCCCTTTACTGACGGTTTTTGCGCTGGTAGCTACTGGTTTTAGCTCCGGGGTGGTTGCTGGCGCGGATGTTTTCGCCGCCGACGCCCACACTTTCAGCCACGGCAAGGTGCTGTTTGCACTAGTAGCCGGAGCGCTGCTGCTACTAAGCGTGGGGGCCTTAAGCGGCAACTCCACCGCCGGCGCAGCCGCCACTGCGGGCACAATTTTCGCTTTCTACCTGGCGCTATGGGTGGGAATTTTGCTGGATATCAAACACCCGCTGTTCACTGACCCAGCCAGCTATATCGTCATTGATCCGGTGGTGTGGATTTTCTTGGCGGCAGTGATGTCACCGCTGGCACGCGGCTCACACTGGGCCCGCCAGGCCGGGCGCACCCAAATGGCTACGCAGTTAGCTATGGAAACCAATAAAGCAGCTGCTTAATCCATTAATCCGAACCTAAATATTTTTAGCAAAAACATTATTTTAGACACATATTCAGGCAATTTGCGCGGTTTTACGGCGCGCCTGGTAGTTAACGCAAAAAATAAGGGATACCTTTGCTTGCGCTATAGCTTTTGCCCAAGGAGACGCTGTGAGTACTAATCGGCCCAACGCAAGCATCTGGGACGACGACGAAGGCGAGGCCCAGCTGCGCCCCATGATGCGTAAAAATAATGCGCATCTTTTCGACGACGAACCTCCAGCTTCTTCACTTTCAGCTGCTAGCGCTGCCAGTGCCGCCGCTGCAGTAGCTGGTTACACCGCCAGTTCTGCCGCTGAGGCCAACGCCGCCTCGGCTTTGAGCGCTCCCAGTGCCTACTCGGTTGGTAGTGCCTCCTCAGCTTTGAGCGCCCGCTCTGCCGGTAGCGCCTACTCTGCCGCGAGCGCCTCCAGCGCCGCTGTGCCTTCAGCTGCCTCTGCGGCTGCGCCTGAGGCCGCTGGAGCTGCGGTTTCTGCGCCCACCCCGGATTCAGCTGGTTCAGCCCCGCTCAGTGCCCGCTCTGGTGCTACTCCCGACGCCGTCCCTAGCGCTGCTTCAGCCCAGTCTGGTGCCCCTAGCGCCGCCTCTGCCCCGGCTATGCCGCCCAGCCAGGCCCCCAAGTCAGCTCCCAGCGCGCCGGTTAACGGCCCGGTTTTGGGCACCACCCCTTCGGTGCACGTGCCCGCGAGCTCTTTGGCTAACAATGGTGTGCCCGCCATGCTGGCTAATACCCCGCAGGCTACTGGCCGTCGCTACACTAACGCTGAAAATGCCCACACTTCTGGCACTTTTGACTCTGCTGCCCGCCGCGCTAATGCCACTACGGCTGCTACCGGCGCCACTGCGGCTACCGGCGCTAGTGCACTGACTGCAGCCAGTGCTGCTGCCGCTTCGGTGACTGCCCAGTCTCCCGCTAGCGCTGCCTCAGCTAACGCCCCGGAACCGGCCGACGCCGCCAAGCCAGCTGTTGCTGACGCCGGCGCCGCTAACCCTGGCGCGGTGCGTCGTCGTAGCCTGTTTACTGCCGTGCCTCAGCCCGTGTCTGTTGATGAGGATAGCGACGACGAAACCATCCAGGTGCCGGTGGTGCGTGAGGACCTGATCCCAGATTCCTTCTCTGCCGCTAGTGCCGTATCAGCTAGCGCCGCCTCTGCTAGCGCAACCTCGGCTGCTGAGAGCGCTTCTGCCGCTGAAACTGTCTCTGCTGCGGAAACCACTTCGGCTGCAGAAACCAGCTCTAGCGTGAGCGCCGCTAGTGCCCCCTCTACCCTAGAGCACAGCTCCGCTGCGACCTCCCCGGCCTCAGCTAGTGACGACGTCGCCCCGGAAAGCACCGCCCAGGCAGACCAGGCAGACCAGGCAGACCAGGCAGACCGGGCAGACCGGGCAGACCGGGCAGACCGGGCAGACCAGGAGGCTGTAGACAGCGTCCAGGAGCTAAATGACGCGCATGAAGTTGAGGCCGCTGCTATCCCACTGCCTACCGACTTTGACGCTCCCTCTGCTATCAGCATTCCTACCCCGCCGCACACGGTGAGCTCGGCTTTGTCAGCAGAGTCCACTTTCTCTATTGATTCTGCGGTTTCTGCCGCCTCTGCCGCCTCTAGCGTGGGCATTACCCTACCGTCTGCGGCTACTCCAGCCCCAGCCGTGCCAGTCACCCCGGCACCAGCCGTCCCGGTCACCCCGGCCGCCGGCGCCACGGACACAGCCAGCAACGAGCTCAGCAAGACCACCCCAGCTGCAGCCGAGCCGCCAGCTCCCCCGGCCCCTGAGCAGCCTGAAGCGACTAGCGTCGAGGCTGACTTTACTGACGATGAGGTGGTGGCCAGTGACCACACTGAAACCACCATCATGGACGCCGCCGACATGGAGCTTGAGGAGGTTGTTAAGCCAGTAGTTACCAGCACCTCCCCGGTAGGGGTTGAGCGCCTAGACCACCTGGCCACGGCAGACTCTGCGGATCTGGCCCCGGTGGCCCCCAGCCCCTCCAGCGCGATCTTCGCCTCCACCCGCACCGCTGCTTTCAGCGATTCGGCTAACCAGTCTGACTCTGGTGACGATGTTGACGACGACGTGCTGCTGGCTGGCTCCACCGTGGTCGGTAAGCCCGCCTCACGCGCGGCCGCCCACTGGGGTGGCACTCTACTGGCGCTAGTGCTGTTCCCGATCGCCTGGTTCTTGATGCACACCGCCGCTAATGCCCTCACCGGCGCTTTGGCTGATGGCTGGCCTAAGGTTTTCTCCACCGCCGGCATCATTGAGCTAGGCATGGCGATAGTGCTGCTGATCGTGGTGATGGCGACGGCGACCCGCTCTTCTCTGGGTACCTTCGTCACCGGTATTACCACCTTGCTGATTGGCTTGCCCTTTGTGGTGGTGCCTTCGATTACCAAGCAGTACCTGGGTGATTTCCTGGCCAATATGGCTTTGCAGTCGCGCTTTGGCCGGATCTTGTCTGAAGCTATTCTTCTCGACGGCGTCAGCGGCCGCCTGGTGATCATTGGCCTGTTCTTGATCATGCTGGGCGTGGTTTCGCACTCTACACGTCGCGCTGGACGCCGCGAGCGCCTAGTGATGGACCGCGCCAACACGAAAAAGTAGCCTTTGGCTAAGAGCAGCCTGGTTAGCTAACCCAAAAAAATAACCTGTTAGCGGGCAGCGTTGGCCCCCGGACTTAAGGTCCGGGGGCCAGTTGCATTTTGTAGGTGTTAGCGCGCTAGCGGGTGATGGTGTGGTGGTGCTGTGTAGCACCAAAAATAGCCTCGTTGTCGTACTCGAAGTTGGCTGGGCTGATGGGTTTACCGGCAGCCATTTCGGCGCGCATATGGGCTACTACCGCATCCAGGGTGCCGAATTTAGCGGCCACTAAACGCTGACGCTGGTAGCCCACCCCGTTGCGACTGATGTCATCCAAGATGGCAAGGTCATCTAGGCAGCCCAGGTCTGCAGCGGCAGGCTCTAGTTCTTTAAGCAGTAGTGGCAGGGTGTCGGTAATGAGTGCCTCGTCACCGTGGATGTTTTCGATCAAAATTGCTTCCATGCCGTAGCGGGCGGCGCGCCACTTGTTTTCATCCAGGAACCAGGGCGAAATGGTTTCCAGGGTTTCACCCTTATCTAGGCGGCGTGAGGCGGTTTCTACCAGGGCATGTACCAGGGCGGCAATGGCGCGCACCTCGGTTAAGTTAGTGGCGGCGTCGGCCACGCGCACCTCAATGGTGCCCAGGCGCGGCGAGGGGCGAATATCCCAGCGGATCTCGTCGAAGTGGTCGATCACGCCGGTTTTGAGCATGTCATCGGTGTAGTGCTCCAGGTCCTGCCAGCGCTCGAATAGGCGCGGCACGCCCGCTGTGGGTAGCTGCTGAAACACCATGGCACGGTTGTCACAGTAGGCAGTGTCTACGCCCGCCCAGAACGGGGAGGAGGCGCTGAGGATCTGCATATGCGGCAGTTTGGTGGCCAGGTAGTTCAAGATCGGCATGACCTTGGAGCGGTCCTCAATGCCCACATGCACGTGGGTGCCAAATAGCAGCATTTGCCGACCCCAGAACTGGGTGCGGTTAACTAGCTCAGCGTAGCGGGCCGAGTCTGACACGCGCTGGAAAATCGGGTCAGCAAAGGGGTGTGAACCGGCGCTGGCCAGGTCGATGCGTAGCGGTTCTAGCACCGGGCGCAGCAGCTCCATACCTTCTTGCAGGTCAGCCGCGCAGGCGGACACGGAGAACTGTTTGCGTGAAACTAGCTCCACCGTGTTGCGTAGCATCTCCCCATGCACCAGCGGAGTGTCGGGGTGGGTGCGGTGGAGCTGGTCAATTACCCAGTCACCGCATTGGCGTAGGTTTTCGTCGTCGCAGTCAATTAGCTGAAGCTCCCACTCCACGCCAATGCTGCTACGGTCCGACTTGGCAAAGTCGATGGCCATTTTTTCTCCTTTACGACGCCGCCCCTGCTGTAGGGCTTAATGGCGCCGCTTGTTTTGGGCCAGCCTAGGCGCAGCCAGGCGCGCTTAGGCGCTGCGCTGGTAGCGCTCAACGAAGCGGGTAATTAGCTGGTTAGCGCTAAGTACATCAGCGCTGTCGCAACGCGCTATGACGGCGGCCTTCTGGTCTGCAGGGTAGTAGGTGTCCCCGTAGGTATTGATGCGGATATGCATGCCTTTACGGGTGATTTCGGGGTGGAACTGGGTGCCGTAAACGTTTTTACCCCAGCGCAGCATTTGCACGTGGCAAAAGTCCCCGGTGGCGAGAACGGAAGCCCCCTTGGGCAGTAGCCCTACAGCCTGCGAATGGCCGGTGTAGGAGTAGAAAACCGGGCCTGCGTGGGCAGTAAGCGGGTCGCGGTGACCGGCGTCGGTAAGGCTAATACGGGGGGCCTGTAGGTCCTCCCCGAAGCCATCTACCAGCTTGCCGCCGCTAGCTAGACTCAGCGCCTGCAAGCCAAAGCAGATACCCAGGGTGGGGAAGTCTTGGTCAATCAGACGCTTAGCTAGCGCACGTACGCGCCGCTCTACACGCTGATGCTCTGGGGATTTGTCCTCGCCGTGGAAGCCGAAGGGAGAACCCGTAATGATTACCCCGCTGTAGTCGCGTTGCAGGTTTAGGGTTTCCGGCTCACATGCATCGGTATCTAGCAGATCCATGATCTCTAGATCCTCATCACTTAGGCGCCCGTACATTCGCAACGTGTTTAACTCATCAGTGGCAATGTCTCCGGTAGGACGGCAAACAGCCACAAGGAATGGTAAACGCGAGGTTGCGGGTGCCGATTCAGTGTGCATACATTGCACGCTACCAGTAACCATAAGCAACGCACACTATGACAATGGTTAAAAACAAAACGTCCCAGGAGTGTTACTCCTGAGACGTAGTTTATGAGTCGGGGTGACAGGATTTGAACCTGCGGCCTCTTCGTCCCGAACGAAGCGCGCTACCAAGCTGCGCCACACCCCGTGGTGCCTGCCTATCATAGCGTGTTTAGCGACCTTAAAGCCAATCGCAACCCAAACTTAGGATGTGCAGCGCGTTACAAACAGCTATTTAGCAGGCGGTGAGGGTCAGCTTAGCGGGCGGTGAGGGTCAGCAGGGTAGCTTCGGGGCGACAGGCAGTGCGTACCGGCGTGAAGGGGCTGGTCCCCAAACCTGCCGAGACGTGCAGGTAGGCCTGGCCATCCTCGCTAGCTGGGGCAGTGCCCTTGTGGATGGCTTTGAAGCTGGCAGGCCAGGTACTTAGACCGCTGGCCTGGGCCGGGGGCAGGTCACAGTTGGACACTAGCGCCCCATAGCCGGGTAGGCACAGCTGGCCTCCGTGGGTGTGTCCAGCCAAAATTAGCTGGGCGCCATCGGTCACCATCTGGTCTAGCACGCGCTGGTAGGGGGCGTGGGTTACGCCAATTTTCACGACGGCGGCGCTAGTGCCCCCCGTAGCGCTCTCCCCCGCAGCTACAGGCTCCGGGAAGGCGTCGTCGTCGGCGTGAGCATCAGCCACACCCACTAGCTCGATGAGCTGACCGGCCGCTTCCACCATATCGCGACAGTTATCCAGGTCTTTCCAGCCGCCAGCTAGCTGCATGTCACGTACTTCCTCCCAGGGCAGTACAGGCAAGTCAGCAACCGGATCATCATTGCTACGCGGATCGCGGCGCAGGTAGCGGGTGGGTGAACGGAAAACCGTGCCGTGACGGTCGTGATCACCGAGCACAAAGGCTCCGGGGAAGGCCAGTAGCGGCTCCAGGGCCTCACCTAGGGCGCTTACGCCACCTAGGGTAGATAGATTGTCGCCAGTGTTAATAACCAGGTCTGGCTCAACCTCTGCCAGAGCTCGCACCCACGCCACGCGAGCTTTGGTGGCGCCGGTTAGGTGCAGGTCGGCGATGTGCAGCAGTTTGATAGGCGCCGAGCCGGGGGCCAGTACGGGCACCTCAATGCGACGCAGCACCGGCCAGCGGGCCTCAAATAGGCTCCAACCCAGGGTTGCCACTCCCACGCCGCCGACAGTGCCGACGGCGCAGGCTAGCTGCTTAAGCGCACTCACTGGCCGTTCCCACTGTTGCGACGATCCTGGGGGGTACCGGTGGAATTGTCGGCACTCAAACCATTGTTGGTGGTGTTACCACCCTGGGAGTTGTTGTAAGTGCCGTTATTGCCGGTGCCGTTGTTGTAATTGTTGTTGTAGTTGCCGTTGTTATTGTTGTTATTGCCGTTGTGGTTATTGCCACCGTTATTGTTACCGGTGTTGCCCTGAGGGGTGGCCCCAGTGTTACCGACGGCGCTGTTACCACCCAGGCTGACCTGGTTGAACTGCTGAACTTCAGTACCCGACAGGGCCGAGTTCATGTAGTCGCGCCACAGTGGGACGGGCAGGTCAGAACCGTACATGGTGGAGTAGTAGCGACCACCAATAACCTGGCCGTCCATGGGGGAGTTACCCTCAGAGTGGCCTACCCACACGGCGGTGGACAGCTGCGGCACAAAGCCCACGAACCAGGCGTTATCCATCTTTTCGGTAGTACCGGTCTTACCTGCGCTAGGCCGGTTAAGGGCAGCTGCCGCACCCGTACCGTTACCCTTCATTACGTTGGTCAAAGTCAACGCCACCTGGTCGGCGTGGGTGGGGTCCATAACCTGACGGCAGGCAGTTGAGGGGACCTTGATTTCAGTGCCGTCATCCTTGGTCACCTTGGTAATGGCGGTGGGCGGGCAGTAGGTGCCGTGAGCCGCGAAGGTGGCGTAAACATTGGCCATGGTGATCGGGGCTACGTTCATGGTGCCCAGCACCATGGAGGGGTTGTGGTCGATTTCCCCGCCATCAACCGTGGTTATACCCAGATCCTTAGCCATAGCGGTGACCGCGCACAGGTCCATACGGCTAAGCATGTATACGTAGCTAACGTTTACCGACAGGGCAGTAGCGTTAATAACCGTGTGGTTAACGTTTTCTGAAGCATTAGCGTTAGACACGTTCCAGTTTTCAATGGCGAAACCCGGGTCACAGCTGGCGTGGAAGTCACCGGTAGTGAAGGTGTGGGGGGCACCGCCTAGCACCGTGTAGCCAGACATGCCCCGTTGGTACCACTGGGCCAAAACAATCGGCTTGAAGGATGAACCAGGCTGGAAACCACCAGTGTTAGAGCCGCCGTGCTTAGAGTCGGCCGCGTAGGACAGCTTGGTGGCGGTGGGGTCATCATTGCTGGGCTCACCATAGTTGGTATTTTGCACCATGGTGATGATCTTGCCGGTGCCCGGCTCGATAGATACCAGTGCACCCTTAACGTTGGACTCATCCCCAGTGGGCAGCCAGTTAGCCATGGTGTCGTAAGCAGCCTGCTGCTTGGCCATGTCCAAGGTGGTGGTGATCTGCAGACCACCGCGTAGCAGCAGCTGACGGCGAGTAGCCTCATCCTTACCGTAGGCGTCGTTAGTGAGGATCTCACGCACCACGTATTCACAGAAGTAGGCGGCACTCTTGGTTACGCCGCTAGAGCCTGAACCACAGCCGCCGACGGCGTTGGTTACCTTCAGCATGGAGTCGATGCTCTGACTGGTGGCTTCCTTGTACTGCTCCTGAGTAATGAACTTTTCCTCAAGCATCTTCTGGAGCACCCAGTCACGGCGGGTCTTAGCCGCATCAGGGTTGGTGATGGGGTCGTAGCGGGTAGGCCAGTTGGTCATACCAGCCAGCAGCGCAGCTTCACCTACGCTCAGGCTGTCGGCACCGTGAGAGAAGTAGTGGCGGCTGGCAGCCTCAATACCGTAGGTAGAAGGACCGAAGGCTGCAATGTTGAGGTAACCCTCCAGGATCTGCGCTTTGGTGTAGCGCTTTTCCAGTGTCAAAGCGTATTTAGCTTCACGCAGTTTACGGGCCGGGGTGGCGGCGCGGGCAGCCTCCACCGCCTCCGGGTCGCTAGCCTGCAAACCCGCCTCAATAAGCACGTTTTTAACGTACTGCTGAGTCAAGGTAGAGGCACCCTGGGTGGAGCCACCAGCTGCGTTGGTAGCTACCGCACGCAACATACCCGACAGGTCCACACCCTTGTGCTTGTAGAAACGCTTGTCCTCAACGGACACGATAGCGTTTTGGGCATTCTTGGAAATCTTGGCTAGCGGCACCACAATGCGGTTTTCCGCGTAGAACTGTGCGATGGTTTGACCAGCTGAGCCCTTGAGATAGGAAATCTGGGAGGGTTGAAGCACGTTGAAGTCGCTAGGTAGCTCGTCAAACAGCTGCACTGAGGCATCTGTAAGAACTGAAGCCGCCCCTACAAAGGGCAAAGCGAAACCGGCAGCGAACACGCCACCACCAACGGCCAACATAAAGAATGAGAGCAGTGCGGCAAGTAGCTCCCGGGGAGAGGAGAGGGAGACTCTCGAGCTAGCAGACTTCGACATAGTCCCTAGCCTACGTCATGGTGCAAGCAATGAGACAGAGCGGCTTGGTAACACTTCTGACATGCAGGCCAAAATTTTTGTTAGGACTAATACCTGGTTTGACCCTGTTTTTGTGCCAATTTGGAAAATTTTGAAATAACGTGCAGCGAGAATTTGAATCCGCGGACAAACAGGCGTAGAGTCTGGGGGTGAGCTGAGTAACAAAGAAGTGCTCGCCTGGACAAATGAAAGTAGTTCCAAAATGAATAACGAAATTCATTCCTGGACCCAATTGGCAGCGTGTGCCGGTATAGACACCACTCTGCTGTTTGGAAAGGGGGCCGAGCAGCGGGAAGCGCGCGAATTGTGTTACTCATGCCCGGTGCGTTTGCAGTGCCTGGCAGAAGCCCTCAATGGCGACTCTAGCTTTGGAGTTTGGGGCGGCTTAACTGAGCGTGAACGCCGCGCTTTGATCCGCAATATGCCCCACATCACTGACTGGGCTGCCTGGCTTTCCAGCGACGACGCCCTGGCGGAGGAAATCCGCCAACTACGCAAGCCTGCCCGCACCTCCCTGCTACGGCGCAAGCCCAGCCTGAGCGAGGCCACCTCTCACGCCGCCACCACGCGCGCCGCAGCCTAAGATCAGACCACTTCAAAGCGCCCGCAACCCCACCCTTTTCATCCAGCTAACAGGTAGGCTGTAATCATGACTACTTGGGAATACGCAACCGTGCCGCTAATCACACACGCAACTAAGCAAATCTTGGATCAGTGGGGTGCCGACGGTTGGGAACTAGTCCAAATCGTTCCCGGCCCGGCAGGTACCGAAAACCTAATCGCCTACCTCAAGCGCCCCACCAACTAGTGGCCTGCTTAAGCGCTAGCGCCACTACATAAATCAGTGCCCGGCCGTTTAATTACGACCGGGCACTAAAGCTTGTGAGCGCTATTTATGCGCGTTTATCAGCGGGCGCGGCGCTTGAGGCGCTCGACGTCGATAAGGGTTACAGCGCGCCCCTCCAGGCGGATCCAGCCACGGGAAACGAACTCGGCCAGAGACTTGTTAATGGTCTCGCGCGAAGCTCCAACTAGCTGAGCTAGCTCTTCCTGGGTTAGGTCGTGGGGGACATGGATGCCGTCTTCAGTGGGTGCACCAAAGCGCTCAGCCAGGTCCAGCAGGGCCTTGGCTACACGCCCAGGAACATCGGAGAAGACCAGGTCAGCTAGGGCGATGTTGGTGCGACGCAAACGCACCGCGAGGGCACGCAGCATGTCCTTGGCCAGCGTGGGGTGGGAGTCAATAAAGCCCATTAGCTGGTTGTGCTCTAGAGCCAGCAGCTCAGTGGTGGCCACGGCGGTAGCGGTGGTAGAGCGCGGGCCCGGGTCAAATAGAGTTAGCTCGCCGACTACTTCGCCGGGACCTAGGACCGCTAGTAGGTTCTCACGGCCGTCAACAGAGGTGTGACCTAGCTTCACCTTACCGGTGAGCAGGATGTATAGGCGGTCGCCGGAGTCACCTTCATTGAATAGAACCTCACCACGGCGCAGAGTTGTCTGCGACATCATGCCACGTAGCTCTTCTCGCTCCTCAGGCGACATACGCTCGAAGAGTGGGATGCGCGCAATGATGCTGTCTTCCATATTGCGTCTCCTCGTTTGGGGATCAGGTAGCCGTCAAAGGGCTGATTATTGACTAATCTACCACACCTGTGACGTGATCCACTAGAGATTTTGGGCATTTGTACTCAGTTTTGTCAAAGTTTAAGGTGCTAGCGTTTGTGCAGATCAGCGCTATTTTCGCTGAAGTTGACCCAATTTTCGTGACAGTTTGACACGAAGTTGTCAGACCTATAGCCCATTAATATTATTTTGCGCCAGCTACCCTAAACCGCACTTTAGGTACCGTTTTTTGGCTCGTTTACACTCCCTGCGCCCAGCTAATTTTCAGGCTTCCTCAGGTTTAAGACACCAAGCATTTACCTGGTGAAATTGTAATGACTAGCCCCCTCAACCTGCCCTAATCGGCTACCCTGGAGGGGTGCCTCAGGTTGAAACAAAAGCAAACTACCGCTCCCGCATGGCTCAGCGCCAAAGCGTCATTATCGGTACCTGTCTAGTTCTAATGGTTATTGCTACGGCCCTCGGTTTGGTCGTAGGCACTGGGCTAGTCAAAGTACCAGACCCTGGCTTCCAAGCCGTCCCCACCCCCACGCTAGTTAAACGCATCCCGGTATGCCCTACCGCCCAAGCGGTTACTGGCGAAATCACTGACATTAGCGTCAATATCTACAACGGCACCAAGAAGGCCGGTTTGGCAGGTAGCGCCGAAACTAACCTGAAAGACACTGGTTTAACTGTGCTTAGCACCGGTGACTGGGCCGAGGGTGCCTATGACGGCAATGTGCTGCTCACCGCCGGACCAGCGGGTATCACCAATGCTTACACCGTGGCCCAGGTATTTAGCGGCACGGTAGTGGTCCAGCAGGACCCGCGCGCCTCCTCTTCTGACACCACTGTTAACGTAGTTTTGGGCGCCCAGTACAACCACGGCATCAAGTCTGCTGCGGAAATGGCTGCCATTAAGTCTGGCTCCCCCATCACCGCTCCTGCCGGTTGTTCTCAGCCCACTGCAGCCGCATCCGAGGGCAAGAAGTGACCTTTTGCTTGCGCTTGTATTGACCTTTCTACAGCTAGGAATTGTTAGCGCATTAACCTACTTCAAGCTGGCGCCCTGGGCCCGCGCTTATATAAAGGCCGTGGGCGACGCTCCCCGTGAAGCTTGGTCAGCTAAGGACCTGCTACTAGTGGCCGCTTTAACCAATCGAGGCATGGCGGTTAGCGTGCTACTAGGTGGCGCACTTTTAGTGGGGGTGCTGTCACTACCTCAGGCACTAGCTGGCACGGCTGCGACGTCGTCACTGCCCCTGTCCGTGCCGGTACTAGCCGCACTGATCCCTGCCGCCCTGGTGGACTGGCGTGTGCAACACCTACCCACCCGCCTGCTTTCGGTTGCCGGCGCAGTGTTGCTTTTGGGAATGGTTTTAGCCTGGCTAGGCCCGCAAGTAGCGCCTGCTGGTATCGACGACGCCGCCACTGCCCTAAGCGCTGGTGACTTACTGCGGGCTTTGGGTGGGGGCGCCCTGGTGTATATTGCCCTGGCTGCATTGAGTTTGTTGCCGCAGCTGTGGGGGCGCGCCCCGGGGATTGGTATGGGCGACGCGAATTTGTATGTGGTACTGGGGCCGCTGTTGGCTTTGCACGGCTGGAGTACCCTGCTAATGGGCTTGTATTTGGGTTTTTTCTTTGGTGGCCTGGTGGCGCTGGCTTTGCTACTTAGCGGCAGGTTGAAACTTAAGGGACGTATCGCTTTTGGGCCTTGGTTGATGGCGGGGGCCGCAGCGGCCCTGGCGCTGAGTGTGTCCTAACTACTACTGCCACAGCATTAGCTTGCGGCGAAATTAGGTCTAGACTGGTGGTCTGGCAGCGCTCGGACGACGACGCTCGAACGCGCCAGACGCACGGGCTCTGCCGCATGGACCCCTTTTTTCCATTGCGACAGGAGACAGTAAATGTCTAAGGCAGGTTTTTGGACCCTGCACGGTGACGGCCGCTCAGTAAAGCCGGGAGACGTCGTCGCCCCTCACGAACGGCTAACCTGGCCGCGCACCATCGGTATTGGTGTGCAGCACGTGGTAGCTATGTTCGGCGCTACCTTCCTGGTGCCGCTGCTCACCGGCTTCTCCCCTACTACTACTTTGTTCTTCTCCGGCCTGGGTACCTTGCTGTTCCTAGGAATTACTGCCGGACGTTTGCCTTCCTATCTAGGTAGTTCTTTTGCCCTGATTGCCCCTATTGGTGCAGTCACTGGCTACAACGCTTCTAATGGCGGTTTGATTGACCCACACAAGGCCTCCCTAGCTCAGGGAGGCATTATTGCGGTGGGTCTAACCTTGGCGGTTATTGGTCTGCTGGTGCACTTTGTGGGTGCCGGCTGGATCGACAAGCTGATGCCTCCGGTGGTTACCGGTGCGATTGTGTCCCTGATCGGTTTCAACCTGGCCCCTTCGGCCTGGAATAACGTTAAGCAGGCTCCTATCACCGCCACCGTCACCATTGTGTCTATCCTGCTGATCACGGTGCTGTTTAAGGGCATCATTGGGCGCCTGTCCATTTTGATTGGTGTGCTGATTGGTTACGCCACCGCCATGGCCCTGGGCGAAGTGGACTTCTCCGCTATCGGCAAGGCCGCCGTCGTAGGCCTACCCGCCTTCCACGCTCCCAGCTTCGACTTTAAGTACCTGGGGGTGTTTGTGCCCGTAGTGCTGGTGCTGGTGGCTGAGAACGTGGGTCACGTTAAGTCCGTGTCTGCTATGACTGGCGAGAACTTGGACAACATCACCGGCCGCGCCCTGTTTGCCGACGGCGTTTCCACCATGCTGGCCGGTAGCGGCGGTGGTTCTGGTACCACCACCTACGCCGAGAACATTGGTGTTATGGCCGCTACCCGCGTTTACTCCACTGCCGCCTATGTGGTGGCCGGCATTTCCGCCCTGGCGCTGAGCCTGCTACCTAAGTTCGGCGCGGTTATCGCCACCATTCCCGCTGGCGTGCTGGGCGGCGCCGCCACGGTCCTGTACGGCATGATCGGTATGCTGGGTGTGCGTATTTGGGTACAGAACAAGGTTGACTTCTCTGACCCGGTAAACCTCAACACTGCGGCTGTGGCCATGGTTGTAGCTATCGCTGACTACACCTGGGTAGTGGGCGACATGTCCTTCTCCGGTATTGCTCTAGGCTCCTTCGGCGCCATCATCATCTACCACCTGATGCGCGCAATCTCGAAGCTGCGTGGCACCAACCTGGAAAGCCCCTCCCCCGCCTCGGCGCCTGCCGGTGTGGAACTGGAAGGCCCAGCCTATTCCAAGCGCCACAAGCAGGCTCCTAAGGCTGACGAGCAGGAGTAACTGACCGCTAGCTAATAGCACTAGGGTCACTTATGTTTCACGTGAAACATAAGTGACCCTACGTTTATCTGGGATAGTCAAAACGGCTGTGGCCGCTAGGCCTACCTTGCGTGCCGACATACCCACCTTGTGTGCCGGCACGCCGCTTTGAGCTGTCAGCATGCACAGTTTGTGTGCCGACAGATCCAACTTTGATAGTTGGCAGCTGGGTTGATGTTGCACAGCGTGGCCCAGCTGGGCACACTTAAGACATGAGCGTATCCGGCGTATTTACACACCAGCCCCCCAATAACAATGCCGGCGCTAATCAAATCAGCCACCCGGGCCAGATTGTTCCTGACGATTTTGTGTTTCCAGGTACGCAAGAAGTAAATCCGCGTGAAGTATTTGCTTTTGCGGGCTACAACGCTCCGCGACAAAAAACTCCAGCAATCTGCTTCATCGCCCTAGCCTCGCTACTACTATCCCCGATTCCCGGGGTAGTTCTCGTAACCATGGTTTTGGGGATTTTTGCGATCGTAGAATCTAAGCGGGCCGGTTATCGCGGCTGGGTCATCGCTTGGATCGCCACTATTATTTCCTGCCTGGTTTTTGCCCTTTACCTCCTGGCAAACGCTTAAACGGCGCTGCTAAGCCTAAGCCCCACGGCGCCGCTAAGCCTAAGCCCCAGTACGCCGTCGGCCCCGACACCCAGGGTCGGCCCCGACACCCAGGGCGCCGTCGAGGAATCCCGGGACACTGTCGAAAAACGCAGCCAGCCTAGAGATCCCCACGCTTTTGCAGGCGCTGCAAGGACAGGTAACCCAGCGGAATCGGGATCCAGAAGGTAACCAGACGGTAAACCAACACCGCAGACACAGCCACACCACTGGGCACCCCGGCAGTAACCAAACCACCAGTGAGAGCCAATTCCACCGGACCCAAACCACCAGGCGAAGGCACCACAGAACCAACCGTGTTAGAAGCCAGGTAAGTAATCGCCAGCACCGCGAAAGGCAGCGAATAGCCAAAGGCCCACAGTGAAGCCCCAAAAGACAAGATGTAGGCCAGCGACAAAATCACGGTACCCAACACGCCCACACCCATACGGGTGGGGTTGGAAGCCAACCACACCAGACGCGGCCACACCTGCTTAACAGTGGGCTCAATATGCACCCAAATCCAGTTGCGCAGCTGCGGTACCGCCAAAGCCGCTGCAGCCACTAAAATCGCCACCACTACCGCAACCAGCACCCAGCCAGAAGGCAGCGACAGGCCCGAAGAGGTACCGGTGGTAGCCGCCAAAATACCCAGCAGCACCACAGTTACCGCAAACTGGGAAACCTGCACCAACGCCACGGTGGCCACACCCACCGCCGTCGGCACCCCCTTACGGTTAAGGAAACGCAAGTTCATGGCCGCCCCGCCCACACCGGCCGGAGCCACCAGCGCCACCACAGAAGACGCAAAATGCACCTCGGTAGCCCGAATCAAGCCCAGCTTGTTGGGGGTGAAAGCCACCAGCGTCATACCGGCGCCCACATAGGTGGCCAGTGAGAACACCAGCGCCGCCAAGAACCACCAGAAATTAGCTTGCGCCACCGCCGCAGAAATCTGGGCGAAGTTCATCTGCCCCAGCACCGTCCACAGCGCCACCACACCCACAATCGCCATGAAAATAGTGCGTGCAGAGAAACGGTTAATCTTGGCAGGTTCAGCCTGGGCCGTGGGCACCAGCGCCACCAGTGCGTCACGCAGCTCCTGCAAAATCTTGCCGCGTCGCCCCATGGCGGCGCGGGTAGAGCGTGGCAGCACCACCTTTTGCAGCATCGGCGCGATAGAAGCCACCTGATCGCGGTCTAGCACCCGTGAGGCGGAGGCAATAGCCCGCTCCACCCCCACATTTAGGGCCACCAGGGCCAGGGTTTGGGCTAGGTCCATGCGGCGTGAAAGCTCAGAGGAAGCCAGTTCGCCGTCATCCCAGTCGGTTAGCCAAATGTGGTCACTGGCGTCCACCAGCACGCTTTGGTCGCTGATGGCGCGGTGGGCCAGACCAACCGTGTGAGCGCGACGCAGCTGGGTCCACAAATCCAGCAAGGTCTCGTCAGAGATTTGGTCGCCTAGCTGGCCAAATGAGCGCGGGGAGGCAATATGCTCGGTGACCAGCAGCATTGATTCTTCTGCCTCGGCTACGCCCAGAATTTGCGGAGAGCGCACGGCCCGACTGCGCGCCATCTGGTTCATCATCACCGTGTTTTCTGCGCCGGCGCGCACCGAATAGTTTTTCGCTGGGGCCAGGCCGCGCGTGCGTAGGGTGTCCCAGGCGGTGGATAGGAAGCCCACCACGTGCGTGTCAGTGTCCATTACGCTCAGGTCATAGCGTTTGCCGTCTTTATCCCACACGGCGTAGATACGGTGAATGTCTTCGCTTTGGGATTGCCACAGTTCTTCGGCTAGCTCCAGCTCGTGGGCGCAGTTGTAGTCAGGTAAGGGGGTGAGTTTTTCGTCATTGCCGGCTGGGGCCAGGGTTTGGGGGGTTTCAGTTTCGACGACGGCGCCGTCGTCTTGGGTGGAAACGATCGGGTTTTCACGTACTTTCTCGGTGTAACCAAGCTGGGAGTCGGTACGTACCTGCCAGGCTTGCAGGGGGGCTTGGCACGGGTTTAGACGCACCACCTTGACAGCGTCCACACCGCAGCGGCGCAGGCCGCGCGCCAGAGCCACCCCAGTGGCGTTTTCGCTGGCCACACCCATAATGTAAAGCACTAAGTAGCTGGCGATAAGACCCAACAGTACTGAGGCCACCGCTGCCAGCAGGGTAATAGCTGAGCGCAGCACCGAAACACCCACCACAATTCCCAGCAGCCACCAGGAAGTTTTTACCAGTTTGGATTGGTGTTTACCGGAAGCCAAAATAACTGCAGCCAAGGCAGCATAGGTGGGTGAGAGAATCTCGTAGGTGTTTAGGTTGCGGTAGGAGATCATGCCGTTGTGTACCTGGTTAAACACCGGCAGCTGCAACAGGTATGTGAACAGTGCAGACAGCAGATAAGCACTGATTAGGGCGATCAGGGCTTGGCCTGAACGCCACCAGTCCTTATGCAGCAAAGCGCGCCCCATCAACGCTAGGGGCAGAGCTAAAGTGACGATACCTTCAAAGGCTTGCAGCGGGAACACCAGCACCCGGCGCAGCAGCTGGGAAAAGACGGTCTGTACGTCATAAATGACAGCGGTGGTGGTTGCCTGGGCGAACACAGCCAGTAGAAAAACCGTTACTAGACCTAGCGCGCAGACACCGGCAAATAGTAAGTCGCGGGTGCGGTGTTCGCGCCGCTCTAGGGTGTCAACCAAGATTAGGGTGCTGGTTTCCACCAAAGTTGGCTGTGGTTCCGCCTGGGAGGTGGTGCCTACTCGGGGAAAACCAACTGGGCGGGCCGAGTTGGCGGCCTCAGCTGGGGCGCTGGGTTTTTCGACGGCGGTAGCTACCCGGCTATCCGGGGTGGCGGCGGGGCTACCGGCCGCAGATTGATCTGGCGCTTGGGTCATGGGGCTAGTCTATGAAACTGGGCCTTATATCCCCACATATCCCCCGCTAAATAGCGAAGCTCATTAGGGATATTTTATTTTGTCCGCTGCACCTTCCAAGACACTATCTAGTGTGCATAACAAAGCGCGCACCCGGGCTAGCAGCCCAAAGTGCGCGCTTTAATTCGAAGTAGCCAGACTATTCTATGTCACTTCATACTGTCAGATCACTTCACGCGGCGCAGTCGCAGCGAGTTAGACACTACGATCACGCTGCTCATAGCCATAGTGGCCCCGGCGATCATGGGGTTGAGCAAACCCGCCATGGCCAGCGGAATTGCGGCCACGTTATAGGCGAAAGCCCAGAACAGGTTCTGCTTAATGATGCGCAGCGTAGCGCGCGAAACCTTGATAGCAGCCACAACTGCCTCCAGGTCGGCACGTACTAGCGTGATGTCGGCGGCCTCAATGGCCACATCTGAACCGGTACCCATGGCCATGCCCAAACCGGCAGCGCCCGCCTGGGCTAGAGCGGCGGCGTCGTTAACACCGTCACCCACCATGGCCACATTAGCCCCCTCACCTTGCAGGCGAGCCACCACGTCGCGTTTATCCTCGGGCAGTACCTGGGCGATTACGTCATCAATACCCACCTGGGCGGCGATGAACTTGGCGGCGCGCTCATTGTCACCGGTGAGCAGGATGGGACGCAGCCCCATGGCTTTGAGCTCACTGATGGCTTTGGCGGTGGTGGGTTTGGGCTCGTCGCGCACAGCTAGGGCGGCACGCAGGCGCAATGATTTTGGATCCGGCCCTGAGGCCACTAGCACCACGGTGGCGCCGGTGTCTTCCAGGGCGCGTACCTGGGCTTCAGCCTGCTCAAGGCTTACGCCCTGCTGGCTCAGCCAGGCGGCTTTACCGACGACGGCGTAAGTGGCCTGGCCTGCTGCGTGGGCTACCGTGGCGCTGACCCCACGACCAGCATGGTTAGTGAACTCGCTGATCTGGGGCGCCTGGACGCCGTCTAGTTGTGTGCCCACCACAATAGCGCGGGCTACTGGGTGTTCAGAGGGAATCTCTAGCGCCTGGGCCAGGGCCAAGGTTTGCAGCTGGGCTGGGCTTAGGGCGACGCCCTCCCCCAAGTCCACAACCGTGGCGCCGTCGCTAGCAGCACCGGCCTGAGCACCAGCGCCGCCAGCATCACTTACCTCGGCGGCGTCGTCGAAAAATACCGCCTGAGCCAGGTGCATTACCCCCGTGGTGACCGTACCGGTCTTATCCAACACCACCGTGTCAATGCGGCGGGTAGATTCAAGCACCTCCGGGCCACGAATAACCACACCCAACTGGGCGGCGCGGCCAGTACCCACCAGCAGGGCGGTAGGCGTAGCCAAACCCAAGGCGCAGGGGCAGGCAATTACCAGCACCGCCACTGCCGCTGTAATCGCGGCCTGGGCGTTATGACCGGTAGCCAGCCAACCTAGGAAAGTTAAAGCAGCCAGAGCTAAAACCGTGGGCACAAACACCGAACTGACCCGGTCAGCCAGGCGCTGCACCGGCGCCTTTGCAGCCTGGGCGGCAGTAACCACCTGGGCAATACGCGACAATGTGGTGCCCGCACCCACCCGGGTGGCGCGCACAACCAGCGTGCCTGAAGTATTCACGGTGGCGCCGGTAACCTCGTCACCTGCACTTACATCCACCGGCAAAGATTCACCGGTGAGCAAGGAAGCATCAATGGCGCTGTGGCCCTCAACCACCACGCCGTCGGTGGCAATTTTTTCGCCCGGACGCACCCGGAAACGATCGCCCACCTGCAGGCGGTCAATCGGAATTTCTGTAACCGAGCCGTCAGCGTTAACCCGCGCAGCAGTTTTGGCGCCCAGCTGCAAAAGCTTACGCAGCGAGTCACCCGAGCGGTGACGCACCCGCGCCTCCGCCAAACGCCCCGTGAGCAGGAAAGTCACGATCCAGGCGGCAGACTCAAAATACATGTGGGCATGCTCGCTTTGGGCGCGCGGAATGAACTCCATGCTCATGCGCATACCCAGCATGCCGGCGCCCCCAAAAATCAGCGCCCACAGGCTCCACAAGGTGGCGGTAATAACCCCCAGGGAAACCAGGGTGTCCATGGTGGTGGAGCCGTGGCGCAAGTTAGTGAAAGCAGCCTTGTGGAAAGGCCAAGCACACCAAGTCACCACCGGCAGGGCCAGTGCGGCCACAACCCACTGCCAGCCATAGAACTGGGCGGCACTGACCATGGAGATCACCATCAGTGGCACTGATAGCGTGGCCGCCACGATCAGGCGACGGCGCAGGTCAGCCGCGTGGGCCAGGTGGCGGGCTTCCTGCTTGCGCATAGCCTCGACGGCGCCGTCCTCCACCTTAGTCACGGTGGCGCTGTAACCAGCTTTTTCCACCACGGCCACCAGCTGCTGCGGGTCTACCGGGGCGCTTAGCTCAACGTGGGCTGATTCGGTAGCCAGGTTAACTGAAGCGTTAACGCCAGCCACTTTATTCAGTTTTTTCTCCACACGCGCCACGCAGGAGGCACACGTCATCCCACCCACGCTCAAATCTACGCTGCCATGATTGGCGCTAGTTGAGGTGGTTTCTTGGATATCAGTCATTATTTAAGGCTCCGCCTCACTCGTCGCGTTCGATGGCTTCCAGGGTGTAGTTGCCGGCTTCATCGACGGCGTCGGCCAGGGCCTGGTCGTCTAGGTGCACGTCAGAAACCACCATTACGTCAGAGACGCCACCCTTGTTCAGGATTACTGAAACGTTCTTGACGCCCTCAACCTCTTCTAGCTCTTCACTCACGTGACGCACGCAGTTAGAGCAGGTCAGGCCTGAAACCTTGAGGACGGTGGTGCGGTCGATGTTTTCAGCCATTTTCTTCTCCTAAATGTGTTGCCTACCCAGCCACAACGCAGCTGGCAGCTATGAATATGGGCTAGCCGGCCTGTAGACAGCTTTAAAACTGTCCCCCAAGCACGACTAGCCCAACCGGGATATGCCCCGAATTATTCCTAGTTAATCCTCTAGGTGGCGTACCAAACTTTCAGCCAAGCCCACGTAGGTGCCCGGGGTTAGCGCCAGCAGGCGAGCTTCGACGTCGGCAGGCATACCCAACCCAGCAATAAAGTCACGCATAGCCTGGCCGGTAACCCGCTTGCCACGGGTCAGTTCCTTTAGGCGCTCGTAGGGGTCAGCCATGCCGGTGGCGCCAGCGACGGCGGCCGCGCGCATAGCCTGCTGCACCGGTTCGCCCAGCACCTCCCAGGTGGCGTCTAGGTCTTCAGCCAGGCGGCGCTCATCCACATCCAGGCCGCCCAGCCCCCCGCGCACATTAGAGATAGCCAGCAGCGAGTGGCCCAGGGCCACGCCCACATTGCGCTGGGTGGTGGAGTCGGTCAGGTCGCGCTGTAGGCGGCTGGTTACCAGGGTAGCCGCTAGGGAATCTAGTAGCGCACAGGAAATCTCAAAGTTGGCTTCACCGTTTTCGAAACGAATCGGGTTGACCTTGTGCGGCATGGTGGAGGAGCCGGTGGAGCCCTGGGCGCTTAGACGCTGGTGGAAGTAGCCCAAAGAAATGTAGGTCCACACGTCGGTGGCCAGGTTGTGGGCAATACGGTTGTAGCGGGCCACGTCGCTGTACAGCTCAGCCTGCCAGTCGTGGGATTCAATCTGGGTGGTTAGCGGGTTCCAGATCAGGCCCAGGTGCTCCACGAAACCGCGTGAAACGGCCTCCCAGTCAGCTCCCGGCACGGAAACCACGTGAGCGCCGTAGGTGCCGGTGGCGCCGTTGATCTTACCCAGGTATTCGGTGCCCTCAATGCGGCGCAGCTGGCGGCCCAGGCGCCAAGCCAATACGGCCAGTTCCTTACCAAAAGTGGAGGGGGTGGCCGGCTGACCGTGGGTGCGGCACAGCATGGGCACAGCCTTGTACTGGCGAGCCATTTCGCTGAGGTCATCCACCAGGCCCTGGGCGGCCGGCAGCCACACCTGTTTGATAGCTGAGCGGATGGTTAGGGCGTAGGCCAGGTTGTTGATGTCTTCACTGGTGCAGAAAATGTGCACAATCTCGTGCACCTGGGGCAGTACCGTGTCTTGGCCCAGTACCTGGGGGGCGGCGTCTAGGCGACGCTTGAGCAGGTACTCCACAGCTTTCACGTCGTGGCGGGTGACTGCCTCAATTTCAGCCAGTTCATCAATTTCGGCGCGGCCAAAGCTGGAAACAATACCGCGCAGGTACTGCTTCTCAGCGGCAGAGAACTTGGGGGCACCCGGCAGAACCTCGTTATCGGTGAGGTAAATCAGCCATTCAACTTCCACATGCACGCGAGCGCGGTTCAAAGCAGCTTCAGACAGGTGGTCTACCAGCGGCGAGGCGGCGGCGCGGTAGCGTCCGTCCAACACCCCCAGAGCTAGTGGCGGGTTTACTTCAGCTAGATTTACACGAGATAGGGGCAGGTCAGCAGTCTCAGCACAACTCATGCGCTAATTGTCTCAGCTGACCTGCCCCCAACACCAGAGGCCCGGTTTAACGTGGTTTTAGGCCACTTTTTCACCGGGCTGGCGGCTTAGGTGCGGGGGCGTAACGGATTGGCTCGTCCGTAACGGATGCGCTGCGCCCCCCGGGGTGCGCAGCCGCGCCTGCACCTGTGCCTGAGC
>ERZ773272.69-NODE-69-length-39426-cov-5.573468_pt1 | contig 39426 bp, 32 predicted proteins | sample MGYA00511891_ERZ773272 | MGnify/ENA primary metagenome ERZ773272 (study PRJEB29015, sample SAMEA2738150) | human oral metagenome | biome: human oral; feature: human-associated habitat; material: saliva | place: China | collected 2198 ...
CGGGAGGCCCCGGCGGCGTGACTGGCCTCGGCGGCGCCGTCGGGCGCAGGGACGGACGCAGCACCCAAATAGTGGTGCTAGGCAACCCAGACGAGGCGGTTGAAACCTTCCGTGGCGGTGACCCACTAATGCTGGCCAGCGCCGCACGCGACTTTGACGCCGTGGCCCTAACCTTGCCGCAAGTGCATCGCGGCTCACGCCAAATCGCCGCGCTAATTGAACTCGCCGTACAGCAAGTACAGGTGGCCGGATGCATCAGCCAACGTCGCCCCAACTACCAGCATTTGGCGCAAAACAGCCAAAGCGTGTGCTTCAAAATAGCCCCAGATGACACTGTCCAAGTGGGTGCCGTGGCCGCGCATATGCGCTCACTGCATCTAGAGCAAGGCCTGGCCTGGGGGCAAATGGCGGTGATTGTGCGCCAAAGCAGCTCGGTGGAGTTAATCCGTCAAGAACTACGGCGCGGCGGAGTACCCCTAGCCCCAGACACCCCTGCCCTACTGCTGCGCAGTGAACCAGCCGCGAAGGCCCTACTTGACTGCGCCCGCGCCGCGCTAGAGCAGCTACTGGGTGTGCCGGTAGTGCAAGAAGAAGCCGCCCGGGCCCTACTGCTAAGCCCCTTGGTGGGCTTTAGCGCCATTGAGCTACGCCGGCTGCGACGCATTTTGGGGGAGAGCCCAGACCACCTAAGCATCCGGGTGCTTAGTGACTCAGAACTATTTGACCAGCTAGAGGCAGCCCCCACCTTGGCCGCCAAAGCTAAAGTGGCCCAAGCCATTAATGAGGCTCTGGCTAAAGAACGCAGCGAGGGCTTAGAGGCCCTGGTATGGGGGGCCTGGCAGGCCAGCGGCAAAGCCCAATACTGGCGCCAACTGGCCCTAGATCTTGAGGCTGACTCGCTGCTGCGCCAACGCGCCGACCACGACCTGGACGTGGTTATCTCCCTGTTTAAACGCCTAGAGGTGTGGAGTGAACGCAACCCCTCAGCTCCCGGCCAGCAGTTCCTTGATGAGCTAGAGGCCCAGCAGGTGGCCTCGGACTCGGTGGCGGCTCTAGGGGCGCGGCCGCAAGGTGTCTCGGTGCTGACGGTGGCGGCCTGTGCGGGGCGTCAGTGGGAGTTTGTGGCGGTTTTAGGTATCGACGACGGCGTGTGGCCTAACCTGCGCCTACGTGACAGCCTTACCCAAACCGGTTTACTAACCGACATTGTCTCCCAACGCATAGCTGACACTGTCAACTTATCTAGCTTAACCTCCAGTTCAGACCCACAGGCCCTGGCTCAAGCCCGCGCCCAGATTTGCAGTGACGAGATGCGCCTGCTGGTGGCCGCCATGTCGCGAGCCAACAGCCAACTGTGGCTGGGGGCAGTTAACGGCGGAGAGCAAGGGCCTTCCAGTTTCTTCAACTACCTAAGCCGCCAAAGCGGCATCCCGGTTGAACCAATCCAGCCTGGCGGTGCCTACACTCTGCGTGGCCTGGTAGCTACGCTGCGTCGGCAACTAATGCTTGATTTAAAACGCAACGACGGCGCCGGGGCCCCACAAATCGCCGCGCTCCTAGCTGCCCTAGCCCAGCGCGGGGTGCCCGGAGCCGATCCACGCAGCTGGCTGGGGATCGCCGGGGCCAGTCAATTCCTCACCGAGCTGCCCGCCCAGCTAGAGGGCCAAGACCAGCTGGGCACGCAGGCGGCCGCCCACGCCGTCGTCGCCCTTAAACAATTGCAAGCCCAGCGCGTAAACCAAGCCCGCCAACGCGGGGCAAGGCTCTCGCCCTCAGACGTGGAAAACATTGAAACCTGCCCGCTGCGCTGGTACCTGCAACGTCACGGCGGCTCGCCGGCAAGCTCCAGCGCCCAGCAGATCGGGGCGCTAATCCACTGGCTGGCCCAGCAAGGCCAAGAACATGGGCTGAGCCGCGAACAGCTACTAGACCTGTTCTATCGTGAACGCTCCAGCCTGCAGCTACCCGGGGGGTGGTATGGGCGCCAAGAAAACCAGCGGGTAGAGAAAATGGTGGAAAACCTGGCTCTCTACCTGGCCAACAGTCCCGCAAACATGCAAGTAGAGGTGGAGTGCCCGGTGCGCGCTCAGGTGGAACTAGAAGTGGATGGCGCCCCGCTTAAAATCAAAATTTCCGGGCGTGCAGACCGCCTAGAACACACCAGTCAAGGCATAGACGTAATCGACTTTAAAACTGGCGCCAGTGTGGACTCTGCCGGCGCGCAAACCAACGCCCAGCTGGCCACCTACCGTGTAGCCCTACAGGCACGCGGCGAAAACGTGCACGGTGGGGCGCTCATCATGCTGGGTAAAGAAAACAAAAAGGCCCAGGTCGATGCCATAACCTATCCCGGCTCGCGTGAGCTGGCCCCCAGTGACTACCTAGAAACTGGCCAAGGCTGGGACACAGACCTGATCAGCGCTGCCGCCCTCGACAGTTTAGGGCCCAGCTACCAGGCGCGCACCGGTGAGCATTGCCGCCACTGCGCCTACCAAGATTTCTGTCCAGCCCTAAGCGATCGGAACTACCTATGAGCGCACCAAAACCGGCAGCCGGGGCTCAGTTCCTAGCCCTACCGGCGCCGCCGCAACGCTTAACCCCCGCCCAGCTATTTACTGCGTTGGGTGAAAAGCATATGCCCACTGAGCAGCAACAGCAGGTAATTACTGCGCCCCTAAAACCAACTTTGGTGGTGGCCGGGGCGGGCTCGGGTAAAACCGCCACTATGAGTGCGCGCGTAACCTATCTGGTGGCCAGTGGGCAGGTGGACCCTAGCCAAGTGCTGGGCCTGACCTTCACCCGTAAAGCTACCCATGAACTGCGCGAACGCATCGAAAACCGGCTCGGCCAGCTGTACCGCTATCCTGGCTGGACACCGTCAAGTACTCGCTCTAACGCTGCTGCCCAGGTATCTGGCGGCTTGTCCACAGCTGACAGTTCATCTGCAGCTGGTGGGATTGGCGCTGCAAGTAGTAGCCAGGATCAAGACCTCACAGCAGTGGCGGGGGAGGCCACCGTAGCCACCTACAACTCCTTTGCCGGGGCCCTAGTGCGCGAATGGGGCCTAGAAGTAGGCCTGGAAACCGACACCGCCGTACTGACCCCCGCCAGCTCCTGGCAGATCATGTATGAGCTGATGGAAAACTGGGGCCAAGAATTTGAAGAACCCTTCAGTTCCCTAGATTCAGCCACCGAACTAGCCCTGCAGGTAGCCAACTCGCTTAACGAAAACTTACTTAGCGTAGATGAAGCCCGCGAGCTGATGGCAGATCTAGGCCAGAATCTAAAAGACCTGCGCTCAGTGCGTGGGGCGGCTAAAGCCATTGACGCCAAAAGCCTGCCAGCTATGACCAAACGTATCCAGGTGCTGGATCTGGTGGAGCGCTACATTGACTACAAACGTGAAAACTCACTGGTGGACTTTGGCGACCAGGTGGCGCTGGCCTGCCGGATCGTTACTGATGAGCGGGTAGGGCCGCGCGTAATCGCCCAATACCGCGACCGTTTCAAAGCGGTACTGCTAGACGAATTCCAAGACACCTCGGTGGCGCAAACCATTTTGCTCTCCACCCTCTTTGCCGGGTGCGGGGTGGTGGCCGTGGGTGACCCCAACCAGGCCATTTATGGTTGGCGCGGTGCCAGCTCGGCGGCGCTAGGTCAATTCCACCGCCACTTCAGCAACGGTAGCGGCCCGGTACTGCAACTATCCACCGCCTGGCGTAACGATCCACAAATCTTGCAGGCAGCCAACCGCATCAGTGACCCGCTGCGTGCCAGTGGCCAGGTGAAAGTAGAAAAACTGGTTAAACGCCCCGGGGTGGGCGATGAGCGCGGCAAAGTGTGGGCTGCCAGGGTGCAAGATGGCCTGGCCGAGGCTGAACTAATCGCCAAATTCCTGGCCCAGCGTTGGTCTCCAAGCAAATCCATGGCGGTGCTGTGCCGTACCCGCAGCCAATTCACCCCGGTCGTGGCCGCCCTGATTGAGCGTGGTATTCCGGTAGAGGTGGTGGGTTTAGGGGGCCTGTTGGATGTGCCCGAAGTGGCTGACGTGCGCGCCCTGATGAGCGTGGCTTTAGACCCCACCAGCGCCGACCGCTTAATGCGGCTAATTGACCTGGTAGGGATCGACGCAGCCGATCTAGACGTGGTGTGGAGCTTTGCCCGTGAACTGGTTAATGCCCGTGCCAGCGCTGGGTCCAGTGGCGCTGAACCGCGACTAGCTGAGCCACTGCTAGCTGAGGCCCTAAGCGAGATAGTGGTTAACTTTGCGGCGTTTGAAGCTTTTTGCAAAAAATATGCCTGTGCGCTGTCTCCGGCGGGCCTATACCAGGCCAAACGCCTAGGACGCATACTGCAGGAAGCCAATGCCGCCGCCAACTTAGAGCTGGTGGACTTCATCTCCTGGGCTGAACGCGCCTTGGGACTGGATGTGGAAGCCGCCGCGCGCGTGGATGTAAATGAGGTGGGGGCGCGGGCACTAGCAGCGCTGCGAGCTCAGGCGACGTCGTTCAAATCCCAAAACCCTGAAGCTGGGGCGCAAGTGTTTTTGGGCTGGCTAAACGCGGCCCAAGACCAAGAACGCGGGCTGGAACTACCCGAAGTTGAGCCCGCCCCTGGCGCGGTGCAGGTGCTAACCGTGCACGCCTCCAAAGGTTTGGAATGGGACATAGTGGTGGTTCCCGGCCTGGTGGAAGCCAATTTCCCCAGCTACCGTAGCCGCCCCAAAGAAGACTACACAGTGCTGGCAAACAGCTGGCTCACCCAGGTGAGCGAGTTCCCCCACACCCTGCGCCGCGATTATGACTCGCTGCCGCCGTGCCCATTCATTGGGCTTAGCCCCCAGGCCGGTAAGGATGCCATTTTGGCTGCCGGCGAGGAATATCGCAGTGAGCTTGGCAAATGGGAGGTGGCTGAAGAGCGGCGCCTGGCCTATGTGGCCTACACTCGGGCCCGCAGCCAGCTGCTGCTGACTACCAGTCACTATGCGGCGCTTTCAAAGACCCCTAAAATGACCAGCCGGTTTTTGAAAGAACTAGAGCGTTCACAGATGGTGCAGTTCCTAGTAGATGATGAACGCGACGATGATTTAAACAATCGCGCCTTAGACCAAAGCTCGGTGTCTGTATGGCCGCACCAGCTCGACGCCCTGGCCGGCCTGGAAGAGCCTGGTGTTGCAGAGCCTAGTGGCGTCGGACTGGGCGCTGTTGAGCCTGGTCAAGCTGGGCCGGGCCAGGCAGTGCAGAGCAAGCAGGCTGGGCTGAGTTTGCGTTTGCGCGCAGCTGCCCTGGTCAGCGCGGCTGGCGGGTGCCAGGGCGCTGGCTGTGAGGAGGCTTTGCAAGTACCAGAAGGTTTAGCGCCGCAGCTTGATGATTGGTGGCGCCAAGCCCGCCTGCTGCTGCAAGAGCGTCAAATCCGCCAAGAAAACGGGCAGGAAATTGTTTTGCCCAGTCACCTAGCCGCCACGGCCATGGGCAAAGTGGGTCAAGAAGACTTCATCATGTCTTTGCGTCGCCCCCTACCGCCGCCACCTTCTAAGGCGGCGCGTTTAGGCACAGCCTTCCACGAGGAAATGGCGCAGCGTCTAAACAGTGAAGGCACCTTGCTTTCGCTAGCTGAGGCCGGCAGCGACCGCCTGAGCCCCACCGACCGCAAGCAGGTTAACAACTGGCTTGATAACGTCACTGACCTGGAGATACTGCAAGGCTATAGCCCTTACGCCACGGAGATTGACCAGGAAATTAGGCTGGCTGGATTCAATGTGCGCTGCCGTATTGACGCGGTGTTCAAGGCGGCTGAAAAAGGCCGCGCCCAGTGGCTGATTGTGGACTGGAAAACCGGTGGTCAGCGCGTGCGGGTAGATCAGCTTTCGCTGTATGTGCATGCCTGGGCGGCCAGTCAAAACGTGGATATCAGCCAGGTGCGCGCGGCCTATGTGTATGTGCAAGACGGCCATGTTGATGAGCTGCGACCGCGCCAAATCATTGGCCTAGATGTCTTCAAGGAGCGCCTAGAAACCCTGCGCCCGCAGCACTAGAAACCCTGCGCCCGCAGCACTAACTCAGGCAAATACAGGCAAACAAACACAGGCAAAATCATCCCTTCCCTATAAAAATTCCATGGGGTTTTATAGGGAAGGGATGAAATGTCAGTATTTGTGGATGGCATTTCAAAATGTGACCCACAGTTATCAAATGGTGGACTAAGCAGCCTATAAGGCCGTAACTAGCCAGCAAATGCTGGCCGGAAAGCTCAGTGCTTCTCAGTTTCAATCGGCGTGGTGTTCATACGGTAGATTTCCGTTGCCGTGTCCGGCGTGGCCGTACGACGCCGTGCCCAGGCCTGGTTTTTGGCGCTTCTCTCCCGCTGGGCCAGTAGGTCGACGCCGCCAGTAACTTTTTCTTCACTGATGACCTCGATCTGCGCACTTGCAGGCGTGTATGGGCTGTAGGGGCTGTAAGGACTGCGTGCAATACCCAGGCTTGAGGTGTCAAAGCCTAGATCTGGGCTAGCTGCGCTAAGCCCCATGGTTGGGCTGTGAACATCCGGGGTTTGCTTTGCATCTTGTGGGCTTTGCGCGCTAGGGCTGCCGGTATTTAGATCCAGGGTAGAGCTGGTCTCACTGCTGGGTTCTCGCCCGCGCCAAGTGCCAGCGCTGAATCTCGAACTAAAACTAGAGCTGAGTTTTGAACCCAGAGCGCCAACACTGAGCCGCTCAGATTTCTTAGCTTCCGGCTGTTTTTCTTCGTCGTGGCCAGGAGAGCCGTAGTTGCCAGAGTAGGACTCGTAATCTAAATCGTCGTAGTAGTCCTCATCGGCCCCAGCCCCGGAGCCAGCCCCGGAGCCGGCCCTGGGGTCGGCCTCATAGGCAGAGTCTGCTAAGTCAGCATTGGTGTGGTAGTCATCCGCACTGTCAACACTGTCAGCGCTCGCATAGTCCCGGGCGTCGTCGTAATCAGCGCCGCCGTAACTACTACCGCCGTAACTGCCAGTATCGTAGCTACCAGCGTCTTCGTCAGCCGCCTCGGCCTCAGAATCATCATTAGAGTCATAATCGTCAGCAGAGCCGTAACCAGAGCCGTAAGCCGCGCCGGCCACGTCGTCGCTATAGTCACTGTCATAGCTATGGTCGTCAGCAGGGGAAATATCCGGCGAGGCGTTAGAAGCCACCACTGCCATGGGTCTTGTGCGCTCCACAAATAGCTCGTCGCCCACCTGCTCGGCCAGGTCTTCGAGCATTTCTACAGCTTCATCAATGATTGCCTCGTCCTTGGTGCGCACCCCGTGCAGCAGCCAACGCGCCAGGTTCAGCTCGCTGACCAGTTCCGCGCGCAACCGCAGGTATTTATCTACGCCCTCGATGCGGCCACGGTCATAGGCCTCCTCGATCACGTCCAAAGTGTCAATTGGCGCGCTGGAATAAACCCAGGCCAGGTCTTCAGCCGGGTCGCCTACCCGCATTTGGCTTAGCCCCTTGAAAGCCAAAATTGAGCCGCCGCCGGTAATGATGTTCTCTTCGGCCAGGTCACCGTGCACTACCACGGGGTGGAAGCGCCACCACAGATCCTCGTCCAGCGCCGACTCCCAGCGGGCCAGCAGGTTGGAATCAACCTTGCCGGTCATGGCGGCGTCGTCGAATAAAGACTGCCAGTTACTGCGCACATCGGCGGCAGTGAGCACCGGCAAGCCAGCCTCTTCAATCAGGGTGGGGGGAATTTCATGCAGCTGAGCTAACGCGCGCCCCAGGCCAGCGGCCAGCCCAGGGCCCGGGCGCAGGGATTCAATCGCTAGTGGGTGACCGGGGATATGGGTGCGGACCTGCACATATGACTTGTCTGGAAGGGTTACTCCGCCCTCTGGTCGTGGCACATCAAAGTCCACGTAGCCACCGTCTACACGCCGGCCAATCTGTTTAAGCACTCGCGACTCCGCAATCAGCGCGGCGCCAATAGTGGGGTTTGTAGTGTGGATTACTTCCCAGTGCCGTCCTTGCACATCAATCAGGCCAGTGAGGGTTTGATCTGCGTCTCGGTGCTGGGGAAGGGCCAACCGCGCGGGGATCACATTGGGGGCGGCCACAACCGCCAGCGCAGCCAGGTTCAGGTAGGAACGCTCACGAGACATGCCTATAGCGTAAAACACGCCTTAGTGGTTGCGCCCCTGCCGCGCCGCCGCTTGGGGAATAAGCCCCCGCGATACGCCTGTTGCTGGCGTGACTGGTGGGCTGGTTTAGTGGGCTCTAGGGCCGACGGCGCTGCGGCGGTTTGGTCTCGACGGCGCTGCCGAGGGTTGTTGGTATGTGCCGGGCTCCCGGCGGGTAGGGCCGGGCTCTCGGCAGGCAGTGCAGGGCAGGAAGGGCCGGGCGGGTGCCGAGGCGGGCGCCGTCGTCGTTGATGGGGAAGCAAGCAGCAGCAAAATAGGACTTTAGTACCAAGTGACGCCCACATGCTTTACCTTAAGAAAGACACAATCAAGTCACAATCGGACAAAGTTTAAAAAAGTGATGCAGGAAACTAAGCGGCGCGTTAATCTGGAGTTGGAAAGGTATTTACCCAGCTCATAGGGGTATCGAGCGGGAAGTTAGGGGCCAAGGTGGCAACAGACTTTTTTGGTACGCAGGTACGTAAAGCTGTGCGCCGGGCCGGAATTGACCCGCTCAAAGACAGCGTCGAGCTCAACAACATCATCAACTACGTGCGTGAAGAATACGTAGCGCGCGCAGACGCCGGGCTGGTGCCCAGCGACGTTGATTTAGACCAGCTTTCCCGCCAAATCCGCGCCGAACTAACCGGTGCCGGGGTGCTGCAAGGCTACCTGGACGACGATTCCATTGAAGAAGTTTGGGTTAACGGCCCCGGCCAGGTGTTTATTTCGCGCGGTGGACGCAGCGAACTAACCACCACCATCCTCGAAAGCCAAGAATTAGAGCAAATAATCGAGCGTCTGCTGCGCGCTTCAGGGCGGCGTCTAGACCTGTCTAGCCCCTTCGTGGACGCCCAACTGCGCGGCGGCGAACGTCTGCACGTAGTGATCCCACCTATCACCGCAGGTAAATGGGCGGTAAATATCCGCAAACACGTAGCTAAAGTGGCGCGCACAGCCGACCTGGTGCGCTTGGGCTCTTTAACCGCCCAAGCTGCCCGCTTTCTCGACGCCGCCGTGGCCGTGGGCTTGAATGTGGTGGTTTCGGGGGCCACGCAGGCTGGAAAAACCACCATGGTGCGGGCCCTGGCGGCCGCCATTCCACCTCAAGAACGGGTGGTGACCTGCGAAGAAGTCTTTGAGTTGGGATTACGTAACCGCGACTGTGTAGCTATGCAAACGCGCAGCGCCAATATTGAAGATCGCGGTGAAATTCCACTGCGGCGCCTAATTAAAGAATCTTTACGTATGCGCCCCAACCGGCTGCTTATCGGTGAGGTGCGTGAAGCTGAAGCCCTGGATCTGCTGATCGCTATGAACTCGGGGCTGCCTTCAATGTCCACAATTCACGCTAATTCTGCGCGTGAAGCCGTGGTGAAACTATGCACTTTGCCGCTGTTGGCCGGCGAAAACGTCTCGGCCGCATTCGTTGTGCCCACGGTAGCTAGCTGCGTGGATTTGGTGGTGCATTTAAACCAGGATCGCAGCGGCAGGCGGCGCGTAGAAGAAATCGCTTCACTTTCAGGTCGCGTTGAGAATGGTGTGATAGAGCTTGCCAGTGTCTATAAAACCGATAGCGACGGCGTGCTGCGTCGGGGCCTAGGGGCGCCTGATGCACAGCGCTTTAGCCGCGCCGGTTTTGACCTAAGCGAGCTACTGCGACAGGAGCGCCCATGGGGATAGTCATAGGGCTGATATTTGCGCTGGGGTGTTTAAGCATTCTGGCCGCATGCACTTCGGAACCTAATCCGCGACTAACGCGCCTAAACGAAGCCATGGAACGCAACCTGCGCCAAGCGGGGGTAGGTAAAACCTCACCGACTGCTTTTTGGGCAGGCTGCCTGGTGGCCGCGCTGGTGGTGGGCCTGGTCTTTTTAGGTGTCAGTGGAGCTTGGCCGATTGCTTTAGCATTTGCGCTAATCACCTTGATCATGCCGGTGGTTTGGATCAACTCCAGGGCTCGCAAGCACCGCACTGAGCTGCGCACGCTGTGGCCAGACGCAATTGACACCCTGGTTTCTTCCATCCGGGCCGGGTTGAGTCTGCCTGAAGCCCTAGCTAACTTAGCTGAGCACGGCCCAGTTCCGCTGCGCAGCGAATTTGCTGCTTTTGCGGTGGACTATGCGGTTTCCTCCAGCTTTGAAAACTCGCTGGAAGCCTTCAAACGCCGCAGCGCAGACCCGGTAGCTGACCGCATTGCCCAAGCCCTGGCGCTGGCTCATGAGGTTGGCGGCAACGACCTTTACCAGGTACTACAGTCACTTTCGCAAATGTTGCGCGCTGATTTACACACGCGCGGTGAGCTGGAAGCGCGTCAATCTTGGACGGTTAACGGCGCTAAAGTGGCCGTGGCCGCGCCCTGGATTGTACTGCTGCTCCTTTCCACCAAACCTAGTGCCGCCAGTGCCTATGCCACCCGCCAAGGCGCTCTGGTGCTATTGATTGGGGCGCTTACCTGCGCGGGAGCCTACTGGCTGATGCTGCGCCTGGGGCGTTTGCATGAAGAACAGCGGGTGCGCTGATGATGCGACAAGTAACTGCGCTGGGTTTTGTTGTCTGCGCTTTGGGTTCTAGCGGGGTGTGGCTGATTTACCGTGCGCTTTTCCCCGCTCCGCCAACCTTGGCTAGCCGCGTAGAACCCTATGTGCATCTGCGTAAACGTAGTGTTAGCACGGAAAACTCGCGCTCTTTTAGCTCTTTCATGGGGGCTTTGGTGGCGCAGCTGGGGCGGGCGGTAGAAAATACCGGCTCCTCCTCTGGTTCGGTGCGACGTCGGCTAAACCGCATTAACAGCCCCCTTAGCGTGGAGGATTTCCGCCTGCAACAGCTGGCCTGCGCCGTGGCCGCGCTGGTGGCCACCATCGCCTTTGGGGTGGGGGCGAGCCGTTTCACCCATGTGGCCCCGCTGGGGGTAGTGGTGTTGGCGCTGATCGCAGCGGTTGTGGGACTGTCTGCGCGCGACTGGTATCTAAGCGTTAAAGTGCGCCGCTACCAAAAACAGCTGGTGGATCAGTTGCCTGACACGGTAGAGCTGTTGGCCCTGGCGGTGGGGGCGGGACTGAGCCCACAAAACGCGATTGAGCGCGTATGTATGCAGTCCAGTGGACCTATGCATGACCAGCTGCAAGCCACCTTGTCGCAGATGCGTGCCGGTAGTCGCCTGGCTGTGGCCCTGGAGGATCTATCTGAACGCAACCAGCTGCCGGCCCTTACCCGCTTTTGCCAGGCCATGATTGTGGCTATTGAACGCGGCACGCCTATGGGTGAGGTGTTGCGCGCCCAAGCCTATGACGCGCGTGAAGCTGCCCGCCGTGCCTTGATGGAGGAGGGCGGGCGTAAAGAGATCGCCCAAATGGTGCCGGTGGTTTTCCTAGTGCTGCCGGTGACGGTGGTGTTTGCGCTCTACCCTGGATTGGCGGTGTTGCACTTTAAGCTGTGAAATTTGCGCCCGTCTCAAGGCGGGGCGGGCGCACCCATAAAGAAATTCAAAGGAGAATGACTGATGAAAAACATGGTGGTTAAGGCTGCCTCAAAGCTGCGCGCGCTGCGTGGGGCCGTTGGCTCCCAGCGCGGTGACGTGCCCGGGTGGGTGCTGGTTACCTTGATGAGCGCCGGTTTGGTGGTGGCGTTGTGGACTGTTGCCGGCAAGGTGCTTGTGGAAGTGTTCAACAATGCCATCTCTAAAGTCGCCGGCATGGGTTAACGCCCAGCTGCGCCAGGTTTTCGGGCTACAGCCGGTTTCCCGGGCGTGCCAGGCTTTCCGGGTATGCCAGGCTTGCCGGCTGCGCCAAGCGCGCGCTAACCAGGCAGACTCTAACCAGGCAGACCGGGTAGTGCGCGCTAACCAGGATGGCTCAGTGCTGGTGGAATGGTCGCTAGTGGCGGTGCTGGTTATGGCGGTAACTGCGGCCTTGCTGCAGCTGACGCTTAGCCTGTACGTACGTAATATTTTGGCCGACGCCGCCTCCGACGCCGCCCGTCACGCTGCGTTGGTGGGGGCCAGTGACGCTGAAGCCAATGCGCGCGTACAACAGCTATGCCACGGGGCTTTGCGTGCCAACTACCCGACTAAATCTGAGGTTTCTCACCTGCAACGCGGCTCAGTGTCGCTGGTACAGGTGCAGGTCAGTGCCCCTTTACCGGTGATTGGCTTATGGTCTCCCACAGGTAGCGTGGTGGTGCGCGGCCATGCGGTTGATCAGCGTAGCTATCAGCGTTAGGGGCTCGCATGCGCAAGCTAGATTTTCAACGTGGCAGTGCCACAGTGGAATTTATTGGTTGGACCGCCATAATCGTGATCCCTCTGGTGTATTTCATTATTTACCTGTCGTATCTGCAGGCCACGGCGCTGGCTTTAGAGTCGGCGGTGCAGGCAGCGGGTCAGGTGGCTATGCACGCACGCACCCCGGAACAGGTTTCGCAGGCCTACACCGCCGCCCAACTGGCCTTGGATGATCAAGATGTGCCCGCTGATGCCCGCCAAGCCATGCACATTAGTTGCCTTAGCCCAGGTTGCGATGACGGGCGCGTGAGCATTTCGATTAGCGCCAAAGTGGCCCTGCCAGGAACTGGCCGGGCAAGTCAGGGCTTAGCTCCGGTGAGTTTAAGTGCTACTCGGCAGGTGCAGCTAGCTGACACACGCGGCTGGAAAGGGGTTAAATAATGCGCACCTTACACTGTCAAGTACCCTCTCGAATGCGCCGGGCTTGTGCGAGCCAGTCCGGCAGCACCATGCTGCTAGGAATTGGGGTAGGGGCAGTGGTGCTGGCTTTGATCCTGATTTTGGCTACTGCCACTGCGATTTACCTTGACCTTAAACGCCTAACCTACCTGGCCGATAACTGCGTGGCCTTAGCGGCCCGTGAAGTTGGCAGTGAGGGTCAGTTAGATGCGCTTGCCGCTCAAAAAACGGCCAGCTCATGCGTGGCACAGCAAGGCAGTGACCCTAATGGCCCTTTGGCTGGTTCGCGCCTTAGCTCAGTTAGTCTTAGCGGTTTAAGCGTGCAAGCAGACAAGGTGCAGGTGCAGCTTTCGGCCCGCACCAGCCCGGCCCTGATTCCTTGGGGGTTGCTGCCTGCCAGTGGCTTTAACCTGCACGCTAGCGCCTCTTCTCACCTCAGCTTGCTCCAGTAAGGCTCGACGGCGCCCGGCCCTAAATAACCTGACCGGCACGCATACGCACCACTCGATCGCACTGGGCCGCCTCAGAGGAGTAGTGGGTGGAAATCAAAATCCCCACCCCACTGGCTGCTAACTGGCGCAGATACTGCCAAAGTCGCAGTCGAGCCAGCGGATCCATACCAGAGGTAGGCTCATCCATAATCAGCAGCTGCGGAGCGTGCATAGTGGCATTTACGCAGGCCAACATACGCCTGGTAGACAGTGGCAAGTTGGCTACCGGGGTGGCGCCAAAACTGCTAGCCCACTGACCTACCTGCGCGGGAACTTGGCACTGATACTGGCGTGCATTGAAACTTAAGTTCTCGCTCGCACTCAACGACGGCGCCAAACCCACAAACTGGGGCACGTACCCTAAATGCTTGCGCACCTGCAGGCTGCCAGGGCGCTGGCCCAGCACACTAACCTGGCCTGAAGTGGCTGCTTCTAGCCCCAAAATAATGCGCATACTGGTGGATTTACCGGCGCCGTTAGCGCCAATTAGCCCCACAATTTCGCCAGGCGAAACAGCAAAAGACACGCCTTTAAGAGCCTCAAAATCGCCAAAGCGTTTGCGCAGCTCATGCACACTAATCAAGTCCTGCGCTTTGGGGGAGGGGGCCGTTGCTGACTTGCCGCTGCCTGTCTGGGTTGAGCTGACGGGCTGCGGCTGGGTTGAGCTGGCGGGCTGCGGCTGGGTTGAGCTGGCGGGCTGCGGCTGGGTTGAGCTGGCGGGTTGCGGCTGGGCTGAGTCGCTAGTCCCTGCTTGGCTTGATTGGCCTAGCTCTGCGCTAAAACCTTGCCAATCAGAGCTGGCTTGGGTGGAAAGCTGCCAGGCAATACAGGCCCGCTCTAGCGGCGCACTGCGCTGCCAAGGCTCGCCTAAGCTGGCCACGGTTTGCTCATCAAGCTGGGGGGCACAGGTAATTAGCTGCTTAGCGGTGCCGGTGGCCATCACACGTGAGCCCAAAGTCAAAATAATTTGGCTAGAGTCTTCAGCCTCATCAATATAGGTGGTGGCCACTACCACCGTGGCGCCCCGGGCAGCTTCAGCCTTAATCAAAGCCAAAATAGCTGTACGTGAGTCAGGATCCACCCCGGTGGTGGGCTCATCTAGTACCAGCAGCTGCGGCTCAGGTAGGGCCGCCATAATCACGCCCAACTTTTTACGCATTCCCCCAGAGAGGTTACGGGCCAGACGGTCAGTGAAACGATCCAGGTCAGCTGCCTTTAACAGCTGCTGGGCGCGGGCGTCGTCGTAATGACCAAAAATTTTTGCCACAAAACGTAAGTTTTCGGCCACACTCAAATTAAGCCAAGTACCCGAATCGCTAGGCATATAGCCAATCTGGGCAGAGTCCGGCAGGCCGCTCACTTTACCTTGGGTGGGGCGACGACGGCGGTTAAGCAGCGCCAAGATCGCATCCTTAGCGCTAGCGCCGTCGCCAATGATGCTGCTGACGCTAGCGGGGGCAAAAGTAAGGCAGGTACCCTCCAGGCCTAAGCAGCGCACATTTTCAAAACTAATCATGGCTAACCCCTTAAATGCTGCGCAGCGAACGAGCCAGGCGGGCCGTGGCCGCCCCGAAAAGTAGTACGCATTGCAGCGCCATAATGCTAAGCGGCAGCCACAGTTGCGCGGCGTTAGAACCGTTAAGCATCACCCCACGCGAAACCTGCACAAACCAGGTCAGCGGTAGCAGATAACCGATGCAGCGCACCCAGGTGGCCATAGATTCCAGCGGGAAAACCAGGCCTGAAAGCAGTGTTTGGGGGATGACGGTCATAATCGCCATTTGCACTGCCTGCGCCGTGGTCTGCGAAACTGTGGAGATCAGCACTCCCAGCCCTAACACCACGCCCAGGAACAGCAGCCCGGCCAGCGCAAATAGCCACAGCTGTCCGTTGAAGGGAATATCGAACAGGTACACGCCAGCCAGCGCCACCACGCTCATATCTACAATCGTCAGCATAAAGTAGGGCGAAATTTTGCCGGCAATAATTGAGCGGGCCTTAATCGGCATAACCGCCAGCTGCTCCAGGGTACCGGCCTCGCGCTCACGCACCATGCCGATAGAGGTGATCAGCGTGCCGATAACCGCCATCACCATGCCGATTAGACCAGGAATCATCACCCAAGAGGTTTTTAGATCAGGGTTGAACTCCACCTTGATCCAGTTGGTGTTAGTTTCCTGAGCCTGCTTGGCTAGGGCCTGCAGCTTTTGACTTTGTTCCTTAGCGGCTTGGGCGGCTTTAGCGGCTTGGGTGGGGTTAGTGCGTAGCGCCTGCGCGCTTTGCTGGGCTTGGGTGGCGGCGCTGGAAAGCTGTTTTAACTGGGCGCGCATGTCGGTGGCCTGCATCTGCATCAGGTCGGCCTTGGCGCTTTGGGCGGTAAAGAGTTTGGCGCCATTTAAGTAGACATCCACCCGCTGGCTTAAGGTTCCCACCTTGGCTTTGGGGATAACGACGACGTCGCCGCTGGGCGAACGCAGTAGCTTTTGGGCCTGGGTGGGGGTGGCAGGGGCTGAAGTGTCGGTCACAAAGTTGAATTTGTCGGCTCCCGGTAGGGATTTTAGATAGCTGACAGTTGAGCTGGCCTGGGGGCCGATGACTTTGACGTTGATGTGGTCAACGGAGAAGCTGGCGGCGTAGCCGAACACTAGCAGTAATAGCGGTGGCAGCATGATAATCATGGCTAGCGTGCGCCGGTCACGTTTGAGTTCTTGAAATTCCTTGATGAATAAGGCCCTCATGATGTGTTCCTTTGATTGTGTCTGGTGTCCAGTAGGGCAACAGGCGCGGTATTTCATCGCTTGATGAAAATATTAAGATATTTCATCAACTGTGGAAATACTTGCTCTGTAATGTGACGCGCTATACGGTAGAGACGTGACTTCAGCTGCTAACGCCGTCGAGGGAGCCAAACGTGGCCCGCGCAAGGGTGGGGTAGATAAAGAACAAATTTTGGCTGCCGCACGCGAAGAATTTGCGCTGCATGATTACAAAGGCACCACCATGCGCTCAGTGGCGCGCCGGGCCGGGTGTGATGCCAAGCTGATTCACTACTACTTTGGCTCCAAAGATGAACTGTTCGCTGAAGCTATCTCGCAGGTAATGGAATCGCTGCAGATTGCCAAGTGGTGGGTAAGTCAAGCCCAGGAAGGTGGGGGAGCGCAGGTACTGCGCCAGCTGCTGAACTTTGTGGAAACTAATGAATCGGGGCCAGCTTATGTGGCCATGGTGCGCGCACTGTCTTCTGAAGAGCGAGTGCGACAAATGTTTCTAGACCGCGTTACCTCGCGCGTAGCTCTGCCAACATTTACCAGTTTGGGTTTAGGTCAGGTGTCAGTGCGCATGAATCTAATGACCACCCAGCTTTTCGGCTTAATAAACGTGCGCTACATCATGAAGTTTGAGCCTCTAGCCTCAATGCCAAGAGATGAAGTAGCTGCCCTGGTAGGGCCAACGTTAGATCGGTATATGTCTCCAGACCTATTTACTAAGTAATAAAACTGCCCTGCCAATATTTTGGCAGGGCAGGCATCAGCGGATGTTTTGAATAGATTTTAGGCGGCTACCGGCAGGTCAAGCTCACTGTTGTGACGGCGCAACTTTGCGGCTTGACGCTTGGCTAGCTGCTTCATGTAAGCGCGCTTAACAGTGACAACCGTGTATACGCCCACTGCCAGGAAGAACAGGTTGGCTACAGCCGAAGGCCAAGCGTTTACGTAGGCGCAGTTGATAATCAGCAAAATTGCACCCGACATGTTCAGGGCGTTGTACTTTAGGGAGTCGCCAGCCCATACGCCACGCGCCACCAGGAAGTAGGCGGCTACAAGAGCTAGGGAACCGATCCAGCCGATAACGGCGACGCTGATGTCAACAAGGGAAGTCACGCAGATATTTTTACGCGTATTTGAAGTGAAGAGCAATTAAATAAAAACGCATTGGGTATGTAGAATTACTTCATGCAGTTGGATCCGCGACGCATGGCTATTCTGCTGGCTGTATATCGTAACGGTGGAATTGTGGCCGCCTCCGATACTTTACGTATTTCCCCCAGCGCTATTTCGCAGCAGATCAGGCTATTAGAGAAAGAAGCCGGAGTGCAGCTGCTAGAGCGCACACCCCGGGGTGCACAATTAACCAGTGCCGGCCGGCTGCTGACTGACGCTGCCGAACGTATAGAGGCTGAAATCACAGGGGCACAGCGTGAACTTTTAGCCTCCAGTGGCCAAAGCGTAACCGGTATGGTGCGGGTAGGGTCGTTTCAAACCGGTATTTTGGCGCTGCTATTGCCAGTGCGCGAACAAATCAGCCAGCTGCATCCAGGTATTGAACTACGCATTTACGAGCTTGATGATGCAGTCTCCCGCCGGCGTCTGCGCAGCGGCGAGTTAGACATGATGCTGCTAGAGGCAGATGAGTCAGTTACTTTCACCCCCACCCGCTCCACCAAAGACATTCCCCTAACCTCAGACCCCTGGGTGCTGGCAGTGCCCCCACACCAGCCTGTGCCAGCCTCGCTTAGCGAGCTAACTAAACTCAACTGGCTGGATATGGATATTTCGACGGCGGGCGGCGCGGCCATGCGCCGGTTAGAGGGGGCCCTGGGACACCGCTTTAACTCCACCCACGAAATCAATGACTATTCCACAGGTCTAACCATGGTGGCTCAAGGCTTGGGCTATTGCCTGGTACCCCAGCTGGCTCTAGGTAGTTTCCCGCCGCCTGCCGGAGTTGTCCTACACCACCTAACTGGACTAGGCGGACGCAAAGTGGTGCTGCGCCATCGGGCCACCCGCCTAGAACCAGACGCCGCCGCCAGTGAAGTAATCCGCCTACTAACGGCGAAAGGACACTGACGACGGCGCCTAGAAACTGAGCTAAGCTCAGCGGGTTTTAGATCAGGAAGCGGCTACAGCTCCGGTAAGCACCAGCACCACAATCACTACGCCCAAGATGACGCGGTAGATCAGGAATGAGGTGAACTTGTTGGAGGAGACGAACTTGAGCAGCCAGGCGATAGTGGCATAGGCGACGATACCCGAAACTACGGTACCCAAAATGGTGGGGCCCCAACCAATGTCAGAAGAAATATCTTCACTGGCAGTGACAGCCTCCAGCAAACCTGCGGCCACCAGCGCCGGGATACCCATGAAGAAAGACAGGCGAGTGGCGGTTACGCGGTCGAAGCCACGGAACAAGCCCGCGCTGATAGTGGCGCCAGAGCGAGAAATACCCGGGAAAATCGGGGCCAAAGCCTGGAACAGACCAATGATTAGCGCATCCATAATGGTCACCTGGTGCATGGAACGGTCCAGGTTCTTCTTGCGGTCAGCTAGCCACATCACCAGCGACCACACCACTAGCGCAGCGGCAATAATCCACAGGCTACGCGAAGTGGTTTCAATAAAGTTCTTCAGTGCCAAGCCCAGCACAGCTACCGGGATAGAGCCAACGATAATGCCCCAACCCAGGGTGTAGTCGGGGTCAGTGCGGTGCTCCTTATTGCGTAGGCCGCGAATCCAGGCTGTGGCAATGCGTACGATGTCAGACCAGAAATAAACTACGGCGGCGAGGATCGCGCCAATCTGGATGATAGCGGTAAACGCGGTCATACCAGCAGAGTTGATCTGGTAGCCCAGCAGCTTTTCCACGATGTTGAGGTGTCCGGTGGAAGACACCGGTAGGAATTCGGTGATGCCCTCAATCACGCCTAGGATGATGGCGTCGATCCAGTTCATGTAAAGGTCCCTCTGGTCAGATAAATGTTTGCGTAGGTAACTTTAGCGTGCTTCCAGCGTTATAGCCGTGGCCTTAATAACTGCAAACAGGCTAGTGCCCGCCTGGATGCCTAATTCCGCAATAGCGGCGGCGGTTAGGCGGGTGCGTAAACGCTGCCCATCAGCTAGTCGCAAGGACAAACTTACTACCGCTCCGTCACCATCCAAACTGCTGACAGTTACCGGGATGACGTTACGCGGCGAACCTTTAGGTTGCTGCTGATAAAGCGCAATGGCGTCAGGGTTAATAAGTGCAACCGCCTTGGCTCCCACCTGCCAGGCCGGCTCGTCGTCGTTAGCCTGGGGCCACTGGGCCAGACGCAGGCTCACTCCCTTGCCAAGCTTTAGCTGCGGGGTGGCCTCATCCCCAGCCAAAGTGCCGTTTAGCAGGCTGGCCCCCGTTAGGGTGGCGACAAACTCGGTGCTGGGGGTGGAAAGTACCTCGGCGGTAGGGCCTTGGGTGATCAGCTGCCCGGCGTCCATGACGGCGACGGCGTCGCTAAGGGAGGCAATATCTACCAGGTCGTGGCTGACCATCACCACAGTGATAGCACGGGCCCGGGTGCGCTCACGTAGCCGGGCGCGCAGCTGGGAGCGAGCCTGCACATCCAGGGCCGCCATGGGTTCATCTAGCACCAATGCTTGGGGGCTGGTGGCCAGGGCGCGGGCTAAAGCCACTCGGGCGGCCTGACCACCTGAAAGCTCGCCGCCTTGACGGTAGGCCAGGTGGCTGGCTCCCACCGCGTGCAGCTCCTGCCAGGCACGTTGGCGGGCACGACGGCGTCCTTGGCCCTGGCAGCGCGGCCCAAAAGCCACATTGTCTAGCACACTCATATGGGTGAAAATCCCAGGGTTTTGTGCCAGTAGCGCCACGGGGCGTTTACCCGGAGACACAAAAGTGCCACGCCAGCCGGGTTCATCGAGGGTTTTGTCAGAAATTTTTAGATAACCCTGGGTGCGTAGCAGGCCGGCAATCATTAAACACAGGGTGGATTTACCACAGCCATTAGGGCCAATCAGAGTCAGGAACTGGCCGGGGCTAACCTCTAGACGGGCATTATCAATTGATCGCTCAGGCAGCTTAGCTACCAGTTCAATCTTGGAACCAGGGGTAGTGGGGGCTGCTAGCTGGTTTGGCTTAGTGTTGGCGGCGCCAGTTTCATCAATCTTTTTGAACAGCTGACGCTCAGCCCAGGTGCGCAGGCGGTAAATCCAGCCGCCAGGCAGTGCCGTTAAGCCCACCACCAGGGCGGAAGTAACCACCAGCACCACTGCCAGAGCCATGGCAGTATCCGCATCTGATTCGCGTTCCAAATAGATAGCTAGCGGCATAGTGCGCGTAGTGCCCTCTAGCGAGCCCGCAAAAGTCAGCGTGGCCCCAAATTCACCTAGCGCGCGTCCCAGCGCTAAGGCTGTGCCGCGCGCCAAAGCTGGAGCCACCAAAGGCAAAGTGATGCGCACCAGCACCGTTAAAGAGCCAGCCCCCAAGGTACGGGCCATGCGTTCAGCCTGGCGATCACGGCTGCGTAAAGCCGCTTCCAAAGTGACCACCAAAAACGGCATGGACACAAACACCTGGGCCAAAACCACCGCCGTCGTCGAAAAAGCGATAGAAATCCCGGCCTCTTGCAGGCTAGGGCCAAGCCAACCCCGGCGTCCGAAAGTGGCCAGCAGCGCAATACCGGCCACAACCGGGGGCATGGTCATGGGCAGCACCACCACAATGCGGGCCAAACCCACTCCCGGCCACTGGCGCGCTAAAGCCAGTGCTAAAGGCACCCCTAAAACCAGGCTGACCAGGGTGGATATTAGGGCGGTGCGCAGGCTCAGCCACAGTGCTATCTGGGCGCTTTCACCGCCTAAAAGGGTAGGAATTTGCCCCCAGGGTACGCGCAGCCCCACCCCGACAAGCGGCGTCACAATCGCTAAAGCGGCAATTATGCCTAAGACACGCACGCTTAGCGGCAGGGAGGACAAAGAGTTATCGGTGGGGCTGCGCATAGTGGTGTTTACCAGGTCTTAAATGGACTTGACCAGGCTTTACTTGGTGGCGGGCGCGCCGAAGCCGGCCTTAGCCAAAATAGCCTGGCCGTCCTTGGAGTTGACGTAGTTGATGAAGATCTTGGCGTCCTTGTTGTTGACGGCGGACTTGGTGGGGGCGATCAGGTAGTGGTTGACCACGCCGTGAGAGTCGATCTTGATGGTTTCAACCTTGTCACCGCTAGCCTTAGCGTCAGTGGTGTAAACCAGGCCAGCGTCAGCCTCACCGGTTTCTACCTTGGTGCGTACGTCGGTTACTTTTTGCTCTTCAGAGACAGGCTTGAGGGTGATGCCGGCGGCCTTGGTCAGCTTGACCGTGGCTGCACCGCAAGGCACAGCCGGGGCGCAAATAACCAGCTTGGCGTTATCTAGGGAAGCGTCCAGGCCGGTTACCTTGGCGGGGTTGCCCTTGGGAACAATCAGGGTTAGCACGTTGGTGGCAAACTCGGTAGGGGTACCCACTACGCCCGCCTTGGTGGCGTCATCCATGGTGGACTTGTTGGCGGTGGCCAGCACCTGGGCGTCGGCGCCATTGCTGAGCTGAGAGACTAGATCCTGGCTGCCCAGGAAGGAGAACTTAACCTTCAGGCCCGGGTTGGCGGCCTCCACCTTCTTACCAATCTCGGTGTAGGTGCCTTTCAGTGAAGCAGCCGCAAATACGGTGATAGTGCGCTCACTAGCGGCGCTGGTGCCGGCAGAAGAGCTGGGGGTGGCGCCGCCAGAGCAGGCGGCTAGGGCCACGGCGGCAGTGGCTGCCAGAACTGCACTGGCAACTTTACGCAGCGATGCGAACATATCTAACTCCTCGAAACAAAGCGGGCCGATAAAAACGGCTCCACTAGGGATAATAGCGTTTTTATCGGCCCGCTAGGGCTTTGGTTAGGGGCGAGGCCCTATGTATGGATGGCGGCGTGGCCTAGGCGCCCTGGCCTGAGGCCCAGACGCCCGGGGCTATAGCCTAGGCACCCTGAGAGGGAGCTTCAGCAGCAAAGCCAGGCTTGGAGGCGTTGCCAGTGCCCTGAGTGTGTACCGGCTGCCAGCCGCGACGTACCGGGTCAGCCTGGATCGCAGGCTTACGTGAACGGTAAATCACGTAGGGACGGTTCACATAGCCCACCGGGGCGCTAACCACGTGCACCAGGCGAGTAAATGGCCAGATTGCAAACAGCAACAGACCAGCAATCACGTGCAGCTTGAAAGACATGGGCACGTCAACCATCAGTTCCGGCTTAGGCTGCAGCAGGAAAATCGAGCGCAGCCAGGGGCTGATGGTTTCACGGTAGTCATAGCCCCCGTGCGGCCCAAACAGCTGGGTGGTGACGGTGGCGTAAGCACCCAAACCAATCGGTAGTAGCAGCAGCACGTACATGATCTTGTCGTTAAGGGTGGTGGCCGCGCGCACGCTACCAACCACGAAACGACGGTAAAGCAGACCAACTAGGCCCACAATGGTCATGGCGCCGGCCAGTGAACCCATGCTTACAGCACCCAGGTGGTATAGGTGCTCGGGCACACCCACCGCTTCAGTCCAGCTCTTAGGAATCAGCAAACCAACAATGTGGCCCGCAGCTACAAACAAGATACCGAAGTGAAACAGTGGGGAAGACCAGCGCAAGATCGCTGATTCATGCCACTGGCTAGAGCGAGAAGTCCAGCCGTACTGGTCCTTCTTATAGCGCCAAATTAGGCCGCTAATAAGCAGCGCAAAAGCGACGTAGGGCAGGACCACCCACGCCAGTAATGCGGATGTAGACATATTCTCCTCTTTTCGGGCGTGGATTTAGACCTGCACGGCGTCCACAGTGGACGCCTCATTTTGGGCTGCAAGCCTGGGGGCAGTGGTTGGGAAGGGCAAAATATTGGTTACCCCCACGGTTTCGGTAGGCGGCCCGGCGTGAATCAAGGCCGCCACCCGTGCGGCAGTAGCTTCATCCACTGGCGCCAAGGTGGCGCTTAGGGCCTCAATAATTGCCGCATAGGGGCTGTGGTAGCTGCGCAGTGCCCGCAAAAGCACCTCAATGCCTTCACGGTGACTGCCCAGCAAAATAGCGGCGATTTCGTCGTCGCTACGAGCCGACAGCTCCAGCACTAAAGGCAGGTAATCTGGCAGCTCATCGCTGGTTTGCTCCCAGCCGGCGCCGGCTAGAGCCTGTTTAAAGGCCAGCAGCGCAGCGCCTCGGTGGCGGGTGTCGCCCACGGCGTAGTAGCTCAGGTACAGGCAGCAGCGACGACGGCGGTCGAAAGTTTCCACATAGTGCTCAGCCAGGGCGCGTTGACCTAGCTGGGTGGCTGAGGCCAAAAACTGCTCCAGCGGGCCGGCTACCTGCTCAGGTAGCTCGGCCAAAGCATCACGGCAGGCATTAAGACGCTGGGGAAAACTCTCATCTGGATAGTCCAACAGCAGCGAACACACCATATGGGCGGTGCGCCGCTGAGTGTCGCTTAGCGCCAAGGCGCCTACGGCAGCAGGACTCATTGGCGTGCTCCGGTGGTGGCCGGGGCACCGGGCCCAGTAGAACCTGCGGTGCGACGTGAACGCACGCTAGGTAGTGGCAAGGACACGCGTCCGCTGCGGCGCACATCGGCGCCGTGGAAACCGCTCACATCGGTGCAGCCGCTAGCGCAGGCACTGGGGGCGCCTTCACCAAGCAGCGCGGCGACGTCGTCGCCCATAGCCTCCATGCCGCGAGGTACCTCAGGGCGGGTGGTGGGCACTACGAAACGGTCGTCGTACTTGGCGATAGCCAGCAGACGGTACATGTGCTCCAGGGCCTGACCATCCATACCCACGCTGGCGGCAATCTGCGGGTCAGGTTCCTGACCCAGGTTGCGCGCGCGCATATGTGAACGCATAGCGGCCAGGCGGCGCAGCGTACGCTCAATCAGGTTCACGTCACCGGCGGTAAACAGGCCTGCCAGGTACTCCATAGGAATACGCATGTCGGCCACGGCGCTTAGCAGCACGCGGTGATCTTCAGCGTCAAAACCGGCGTTAGCCACCTCATCAACCACCGGGCTGAGCGGGGGCACATACCAAACCATAGGCATGGTGCGGTATTCGGGGTGGATAGGCAAAGCCACCTCATAGGTGTTGATCAGATCCCAGATGGGGGAGGACTTAGCCGCCTCAATCCAGGTGTCCGGAATGCCGCTAGCACGGGCGCCAGCCACCACCTGCGGGTCACGCGGGTCGAGCATGATTGAACGCTGCGCCATGTACAGATCCTGGGGGTCTTCCACCGCAGCGGCCTGAGATACGCGGTCGGCGTCGTAGAAGATAACACCCAGGTAGCGCAGGCGCCCTACGCAGGTTTCCGAGCAGATCGTGGGCTGGCCGGCCTCTAGGCGCGGGTAGCACAGGGTGCACTTTTCAGCCTTACCGCTGGAGTGGTTGAAGTACACCTTCTTGTAGGGGCAGGCGGACACGCACATGCGCCAACCACGGCAAGCGTCCTGGTCTACCAGCACAATGCCGTCCTCAGTGCGCTTATACATGGCGCCCGAGGGGCAGGCAGACACGCAGGTGGGGTTGAGGCAGTGCTCGCAGATACGCGGCAGGTAGAACATGAAGGTGGACTCAATGTCTTTCTTCACGCTCAGGTTCATCTGCGACAGGATCGGGTCTTGATCCAGGGTTTCCATTGAGCCACCCAGGTTGTCATCCCAGTTGGGACCCCACTCGGGCTGGTTAATGTAGCGTCCATCTAGCTGGCTCTTGGCGCGCGCCACCGGAATGGCGGGTGAGTCTTTGGGGGCCGAGAGCAGACGGTCATACTCATAGGTCCAGGGCTCGTAGTAGTCCTCAACCGTGGGCATCTGCGGGTTGGCGAAAATATTGGCTAGGCGACGCAAACGCCCACCTGAGCGGGGCACCAGCTTGCCGTTCTTGGTGCGCTTCCAGCCGCCCTGCCACTTGTCCTGGTCCTCCCAGCCGCGCGGGTAGCCCACGCCTGGGCGGGTTTCAACATCGTTGAACCACATGTATTCGGTGCCTTCACGGTTAGTCCAGGCCTGCTTACAGGTCACTGAACAGGTGTGGCAGCCGATACATTTGTCGAGGTTCATCACCATGCAAATTTGTGCCATTACGCGCATCAGAAAGTTACCTCCTGGTTACGACGACGGCGAATCACGGTGACTTCGTCGCGCTGGTTTCCGGTGGGGCCAATGTAGTTGAAGGCATAGCTCATTTGCGCATGTCCACCCGCGAAGTGAGTGGGCTTGAGGAAGATACGCGTGAGCGAGTTGTGCGTGCCTCCACGCTTACCGCTGGTTTCCGTCAGCGGAGTGTTGATTTGGCGGTCCTGGGCGTGGTGCATGAACACCGTGCCCTCGGGGATACGGTGGGAGACCACCGCACGCGCCGCCACGATACCGTTACGGTTGACTGCCTCAATCCAGTCATTGTCCTTTACGCCGATCTTTTCAGCGTCGGCGGGGCTCATCCACACGGTTTGGCCACCGCGTCCCAGCGTGAGCATGTACAGGTTGTCATAGTACTGGGAGTGGATCGCCCACTTGTTGTGCGGGGTCAGGTAGCGTACGGCCACCTGCGCGCTGCCGTTAGCGTCGGTGGTTACCTTACCCAGCTCAGGTTCGCCGGCCAGGGCCGCCAGGTCTAGCGGGGGACGGAAAATCGGCAGGGACTCACCCAGGTCACGCATCCAGTCGTGCTCCACGTAGTAGTGCATACGGCCAGTTAGCGTGTGCCAGGGCTTGGCGCGCTCAACGTTAACCACGAAAGCGCTGTAGCGTCGTCCACCATGCTCCGAACCGGACCACTCGGGGGAGGTGATTACCGACTGGGGCTGCTGGATAGTGTCAGCGTAGGTGATGTGGCGTTCCTCAGAGCTTTCGGATAGGTCCCAGGTCTTAACGCCAGTGCGTTCAGACAGTTTGCGCCAGCCGTCAGTGGCGACGGCGCCGTTGGTGGTGCCCGAAAGGGTAAGTACCATTTCGCTAGCTTTCACCGCAGTGTCGATCAGCGGGCGCCCAGCCTGCGGGCCGGTGGTGGCCACGCCGTTCTTGTGGGCCAGGTACTCCATGCCGTTACCGGCGGCGCTTAGTGGCACACCCTTAAGGGGCATACCAGCCTTTTCAACCAGCGGGCCAACCGTGTTGAACTTGTCGATGATCTGCGTGTAGTCACGCTCAATCGGCACCAGCTTGGGCATGGTTACGCCCGGGATCCACTGTTTAGGCAGGCTTTCAACACTGCCGTGAGGCATGGTCAGCTCATCTGGCGTGTCGTGCATCAGGGGTGCAGGCACAATATCGGTCTGCGTACCCAGGTACTTGACTGCCATCTGGGAAACCAGCTGCGCCAGGGACTGGAACACCTGGAAGTCGGTGCGTGCCTCCCACGGCGGGTTGATAGCCGCGTTGAAGGAGTGGATGTAGGGGTGCATGTCCGTGGAGGACAGGTCTTCCTTCTCATACCAGGTGGCTGCCGGCAGTACGACGTCGGAGTGCAAGGTGGTGGAGGTGTTACGGAAGTCCGCAGTCCACATCAGATCCAGCTTGCCCGTGGCCGCCGGCTCATCCCACTGCATGGTCTTGGGGCGCAAGTTCTCCGGGGTTTCGTCAATGTTTACGTCATTGCCGGTACCCAACATGTGACGCAGGAAGAACTCGGTGCCCTTAGCAGAAGAACCCAGCAGGTTGGTACGCCAGTTAGCCAGGATGCGCGGGAAGTTCTCGGGGCGAGAGGGGGCTTCGCAAGCAAAATGCAGCTTGCCAGCCTCAAGCTCGCGCACAATGTATTCCTTAACATCCATGCCCTCTTCACGTGCCTGCTGCGTCAGGAGCAGAGGGTTACGGTCAAAGGTGGGGTAGGAGGGCATCCAGCCGCGCTTCATGGATTCCACCATTAGGTCTGCGTTGGACTTGCCCACCATGGAGCCGGGGTGCACCGGGGAAGCGATGCGGTCAGCCTGAGTGCGGTCGTAGCGCCACTGCTCAGTGGTTAGGTACCAAAAAGCGGTGGTGATCATCTGACGGGCCGGACGCTGCCAGTCCAGAGCAAAAGCAAACTGGCTCCAACCCGCAATCGGACGCACCTTTTCCTGACCCACATAGTGGGCCCAGCCGCCACCATTAACACCCTGAGTGGCGCACATGGAGGTCAGCGCCAAAATGGTGCGGTAGATAGCGTCAGCGTGGAAGTAGTGGTTAATGCCCGCACCCATAACAATCATGGAGCGGCCCTTAGATTCAATGGCGTTAGTGGCAAAGTCACGGGCCACACGAATCAAGGCGTTAGCGTTAAGACCACTCATCTCCTGCGCCCAAGCCGGGGTGGCCGGCACGGAGGAGTCCTCATAGCCGCTAGGCCACTGGCCCGGCAGGCCTTCACGCTCAACCGCATACTGGGCTAGCAGCAGGTCATAAACCGTGGTTACCAGGGTGTCACCCACACGCAAGGTGGGCACACCATAGTTGACCACGCCGCCACCGGCCGTGCCCGTGGGGGTAGTGGAGCTAGGCAGGTCAAAACGCGGCAGGCTAACCAACTGGGGCTTCCAGTTAGCCACATCCATGGCGCTCATAACCGGGTCTACACCCTCAAGCTTGAGGTTCCACTTGCCCTTACCGCCAGGGCCAAAACGGTCAGCCAAAGTGCCACCCGGGTCAGCCGGGCCCCGCTTAGCATCCCACACCAGGGTGCGGTAGTCGGGGTTTTCTAGCTTAGCTAGGTGCTCATAACCAGGCAGATCCTTAACATCTGCGGCGGTTAGGAACTGGCCGGGCACATACCCCTGCTCAGTCTTTTCCAGCTTGATCAAGAAAGGAGAGTCAGTGTGGCGACGCATGTAGTCAAGGAAGAACGGCTCACGGCGAGCCACGTGGAATTCCTTGAGGATTACGTGACCCATAGCCTGAGCCACGGCGCCGTCGGTACCGGGAGCAACCTTTAGCCACTGATCAGCGAACTTAGTGTTGTCCGCATAGTCGGGGGAAACCGCAATTACCTTCTGGCCGTGGTAGCGAGCCTCAGCCATAAAGTGGGCGTCAGGGGTACGCGTCAGCGGAATGTTAGAACCCCACATGATCAGGTACTGGGAGTTGTACCAGTCACCGGACTCAGGCACATCCGTCTGGTCACCAAACACCTGCGGGCTGGCCGGCGGCAGGTCCGCATACCAGTCATAGAAGGAAAGCATGGTGGCACCAATTAGCTCGTGGAAACGCGAGCCAGCGCCGTAGGAAATCATCGACATAGCCGGGATAACCGAGAAACCGGCAATACGGTCCGGGCCCCACTGGCGAATGGTGTGCACATGCGCAGCAGCAATTAGCTCCAGAGCCTCATCCCAGCTCACGCGCACCATGCCACCGCGACCACGGGCGCTCTTATAAGCGCTGGCAATGGCCGGATCGCTAACTACCTGCTCCCAGGCGGCGACGGCGTCGCCATTACAACGCTGCTTAGCCTCACGGTAGGGGTCCAGCAGCGCTGAGCGAATGTAGGGGTAACGGATACGGGTGGGCGAGTAGGTGTACCAGGAGAAAGCCGCCCCACGCGGGCACCCGCGCGGCTCATAGTCTGGCATGTCCGGGCCGGTGGTGGGGTAGTCGGTAGCCTGCTGCTCCCAGGTAATGATCCCGTCAGAGACCATTACCTCCCACGAACACGAACCGGTGCAGTTAACCCCGTGCGTGGAGCGCACAACTTTGTCGTGCTTCCAGCGCTCGCGGTAGAACACATCCGCGTCGCGTCCACCGGTTAGAAATAGGCGGCGTGCGTCGTCGCTAACCTGGCCTTTACGCAGGTAGCCACCCATTTTTAGCAGGCCAGGCAGGGACTCAGTGTCCGGTGCCTTGCTGGCTGAATCGGTCATGGTTAATTCCTTTAATTTTTCCGACGCCGGCTGTAGCTGGCGCGAGTTGGTCTTAGAAACGGCCGAGGCCGCACTTGGGATCAGCCCGGGAAGGGGGCACCCTTACGGGCGTACTGGCGCCAGCACAGAGCCGAGGCGAGCACGCAGAACACGGCGCAGGCCAGGAAGAAGATCCAGGGGGTGATGGCGGTTAGGGCCATACCGATCAGGAAGGGGCCTAGCGAAGCGATGGCAGAGGTGAAACCGATGGCGCCACCAGCCTGGCGGGCCGGCATGATCATGGGCATCTGCTTGAAGGTACCGGCGTTACCGAAACCAGAGAACAGGAACATGGCCAGCATTAGACCCAGGAACAGGTAGAAGTCGTTCCAACCGGTGGGGTTGTAAAGCACCCAGGCGGTAGCGGCCAGGGTTACGGCCATGCCGATACCGGAGATGAAGGTCCAGATGGCCCCGCCCATACGGTCGCAGAAGGGGCCCCACGACATGCGAATAACTGAGCCGATTAGTGGGCCTAGGAAGGCGAAGGTTGCGCCCAGAACAGGCAGGTTAAGTGAGGAGGCACGGCCGAACTGGTTGTTGATTAGCAGACCAAAGACAGCCGAGAAACCTGAGAACAGACCGAAGGTCATCACGTAGAGGATGGTCATGTACCAGGTGTTGGGGTTGGAGAAGATGTCTAGCTGCTGCTTGATGTTTGCCTTTACGGGCACGTCACGCAGGTAGATGAAGGCTAGGACGGCGGCCACCAAGCACCAGGGCACAAAGAAGATAGCGGCGTTGTAAACCCAAATGTGCTCACCGGTGTGGGTGCGCTGGGGAGCCATCCAGGTAAGACCAAACAGCCCAAAGCCCATCAGGATCGGGCCTACCAGCTGGATGATGCTCATACCCAGGTTACCTAGGCCACCTTGCAAGCCCAGGGCGGTGCCAGATAGGCGCTTGGGGAAGAAGTAACCGGTAGAAGACATGTAACCGGAGAAGGCCCCGCCACCAATACCGCAGGCAAAAGCCAGGGCTAGCAGCACCCAGTAGGGGGTCTGGTTGCTCTGCACAGCGAAGAACCACCCCAGCATGGGCAGGGCGCATAGCAGAGAGGTCAGACCTACCAGCTTGCGGGTACCGATCAGCGGCGGCAGGAACATGTAAACCAGGCGCAGCAGACCACAAGAAAGTCCCGGCAGGGCGGTTAGCCAGTAAAGCTGGGACTTGCTTAGGTGGAAGCCTAGGAGGGTTAGTTTCGGAGCGATAGCGCTGGGTAGGAACCAAACGCAGAAAGCTAGGATCAATGAGTAAGTGGTGATGGCGAGGGTGCGCCAAGCAATGGATGAACTCCATTTATTGGGGTCTTGGGGGTCCCAACCTTTAAGGGTGGTACCGGTAACTTCCAATTCGGACACGGATACTCCTGCGTTCGTTGCTTCTAATCCCTGTAATTGTTTCGGATTTTAACGGGCTAATTAAAACGGGCGGTATAGGTGCCTTAAACCCGCGGAAAATCAAGGAAAACTGTGAGGCTTAAGGGGTGAGTGCCTCCGAGTTACGTCACGCCGGTGTGGCGAAAATAGGTCCTGGGTCACCTTTTGTCTGTATCTAGTCTGAGTGTGGGCTTAAGCTGAGTGCATGGAACCGATTAAGCAAAAGGGCTTTCACAAGCTCCCCGAGCCGGTAAAGGGCGCGGTAATTACTGTTTCTGATCGTTGCTATGCGGGCACGCGCGAGGACGCTTCAGGCCCCTTGGCCGCCAAACTGCTGGCTGACTATGACGTGATCGTTGATGAAGTAAAGCTGATTCCTGACGGCATCGAGGAAGTCACCCAGGCTTTACGTGAAGCGATTGCAGCTGGGGCGCGAGTAATTCTTACCACCGGGGGCACTGGGGTGACTCCACGCGACTTGACCCCGGAAGGTACCGCGCCGCTACTGGCAGTGCGTTTGGATGGGCTAGCTGAACAGGTGCGCGCCTATGGGCTAGCGAAAACTCCGCTAGCTAGTTTGTCTCGCGGCCTGGTGGGGGTTACTGCCCGTGAGGCCGACGGCGTCCTTATTGTTAACGCTCCCGGCTCGCGTGGCGGGGTTAAGGACACTGTGGAAGTTATTGGCCCGCTAGTGCCGCACGTGCTTGAGCAGCTAGGCGGCGGCGACCACTAAACGGTGCCCACTAAGCGGCTAAACGGCGCCCACTAAAGCTTGCTCTAGCGGCTAAAGCTGAGCTGCAAAATTTTCCACGTCACCTAGGGTGTCTAGGTCTGTGGCCAGCCAGGTAATTGGGCAGGTAGTTAAGTCAAGGCCGGCCAGGGCGCGTTTGACGCTGATGTCGCGTAGCCCCTGGCCGCCCGGGGCGACGGCGTCGCGCAGTTTCTCGGTGCGGTACAGCCCCACCAGTAGCTGCCTATACCCCTCGTGGTAGGCCACGGCGCCGTCGTGAATTAAAGCGCCAGCTAGAGCCGGCAGACAGCGGGCGGCCAGGGGGGCGTCGCAGCTTAGTAGCAGCGTTAGCTCCTTGGCGGGGCGCAAACAGGCTAAACCTGCCGCAATCCCGGCCACCGGCCCACCCAGGGGCGGGTCTTCCAAACTGCGCTGCACGCCAGGTGGTAGCTGCACGCTAGGTGGGGCCACCACGGTTACGCTAGTGATCTGCTGGGTGGCTAGATCATCAAGCAGGTAGTCGAGCATACGTTTGCCCTTGATAAGCACGTCTGCCTTAGAAATTCCGCCCATGCGCCTGGCGGTGCCGCCAGCCAAAATCACTGCCTGCACCCGGGGTGCCAAATCAGGGTTTGTTGCTACTGGTGGCAAGGCAACGGAACCTGACAATGTCTAGCTTTCCTGGGTGGCAGTGGCGGTTAGGTCTGCGCGGGTCCAGGTGCCTGAGCGGCCCCCGGATTTAGCGGTGATATAGGCATAATCGATGGCAGCTGAGCGGTCCACGCCCTTAACCATGTCCACCACGGCCAAAGCCGCCACAGTCACCGCCGTAAGCGCCTCCATCTCCACCCCGGTGCGATCGGCGGTGCGCACGGTAGCTTTTAGTAGCACCCCCGCGTCGGTGATTTGCGGGTCCACACTAGCCCCATGCACCCCGATCACATGGGCCAGAGGTAGCAGGTCAGGCACCTTTTTAGTGGCGGCAATACCGGCAATGCGGGCCACCGCCAACACGTCCCCCTTGGGTACGCGCCCCTCGCGCAGAGCCGCAACCACCTGCGGCGAGCAGGTAACTAAAGCCTCGGCGCTAGCGCTGCGCACGGTTGGGGTTTTAGCGGTCACGTCCACCATGCGCGCGGCGCCGACAGAGTCTAGGTGGGTAAATTCAAGGCTCATAGTTACTTCTCGTTTCCACTTGCCGGCTTGCTGGGGGCTAGGGCATGGTTATTGGGGGCGACGGCGTCGCAGTTGTCTGTCTTGGTAGGAGTGCTGCCGGGAGTGGCGCAAGAGGAGGCACCGGGAGCGGTGGGGACGACGTCGTTGGTAGGGGCGCCGGGACCTAGTTGCCAAGTGGGGGTAAGGCTTAGCAAACGCAAAGGCTGGCCCACTTGCACTGCCTCAACTTCTCCAGGCACCACCGCTAAAGCTTGCGCTAAATGCAGCGAACCAATCAGGTGCGAGCCAGAACCCAGCCGGTGTGACGGCGTGGCCACTGCCTGACCCTGCTCATTCCAGTGCAAATGCACCGGCACATGCTGGCGCCTACCGGCAGGGCTGCGCCAAGACGCCCCGGCCACACCCTGCCCCCAAGCCAGCACCTGCGCGCGCCCATCTAAAGCAGCCAGTACCGGCACCACAATCAGCGTGAAACACACCAGCACACTTACCGGATTACCCGGCAGACACACTAGCGGCACCTGTCGCTGCCCGTCAGCAATAGTGCCGTGACCTTGGGGTTTACCCGGTTGCAGGGCTAGCTTGTCGAAACTTAAATTGACGCCGTCTACTGCCTGATCAGCTAGGGCCTTAAGGGGGTCGAAAGCTCCGGCGCTTACCCCGCCACTGGTCACCACTAGATCAGCCTGGCTGGCAGCTTCACGTAGGGCACGCACCAGATTGTCAGGATTGTCATCCACACGCATGGTGCAAACACATTGGGCGCCCCAGCGTTCACACAGCGCCGCCAGCATCAGGCCGTTAGAGTCAGGAATCATGCCGGGCGCCAGGGAGTGGCCGGGTTGGGTCAGTTCAGAGCCGGTGCTGATAACTGCTACGCGCGGTTTGGGGCGTACCGCTAAGGTGCCGTGTCCAGTAGCGACGGCGGCCGCCAGTTGGGGGGCCTCCAGGCGGGTCCCAGCTGGCAAAACTGGCTCACCCAGGTCAGTGTCCTCGCCGGCGCGGCGAATATGACGCCCCAGCGTTGGGGCCTGATAAATCTTTACCTGCTCAGGTAGGGGAGCGGCGCCAGCGGCCTGGTCGGTTAGCTCGACCTGCACCACCGCGTCGGCGCCGGGTGGGATGGCCGCCCCAGTCATGATGCGCATGGCGGTGCCTTTAGGTAGCGGGGCTGGGTTAGCACCCGCTGCCACATCCCCACTTACTGGCAGGCAAACCGGGGTTTGTTCACTTGCCTGAGCTACTTCACTGGCGCGCACGGCGTAACCATCCATAGCTGAATTAGTCCACGGCGGCACCGGTGCTAAAGCAGTAATTGACTTGGCTAGTACCTTACCGGTGCAGGCGGCAATGGGCTGCTCGCTTATAGGCAGGGCGTCAATGCCTGCCGTGAGGGTGGCAATGTAGTCGTCAACGTTGCGCATAGTCTTTAGGGTAGCGGCTGCCAGTCGATAGTGTCCCAACGCGCGGCGGCGGCGTCGGCTATAAGTAGGCGCCCAAACAGGCCCGTGCCGGTGTGGGTTAGGAACTTAATGGCCTCATTAGCCATCACTGAGCCGCACTGGCCCACCACCGCGCCCAGCACCCCGCTAACATCTGCCGGATCTACCAGGCCAGCCTGTGGGGGAGCGGGGTAGAGGTCACGCAGCTGGCTAGGCGCATAGCCGGCGCGAGTGGGCCGCGACCAGAACCCGGCCACCTGAAACACCTGCGCCACCACTGTGCCCCAAATCAGGGGCACCCCAGCGCGGGCGGCGGCGTCGGCCAAAGCATATTTGGAACTAAACGAGTCGGTGCAGTCCAGCACCAGGTCATAGCTGGCCAGTAGAGCGTCGTCGCGCTCATCTACAGCCAGGCGCCGGTGGTAAGGCTCTAGCTTCACTTCACTAGCCAGGCGGGTGAGGTAGTCAATGGCTGAATCGACCTTGTGGCGGCCAATATCGCTGGGGGTGTGAATCACCTGGCGATTTAAGTTAGTGGGCTCTACCAGGTCGTCGTCGGCAAAACCGAGCGTGCCCACAGCGCCGCTAGCTAAGTAAGTCAGCACCGGTGAGCCTAGCCCGCCGCAGCCAACTACCAGCACCCGCGACTTTTGCAGCAGATCAACTCCCGCATCTGTCAGCACGCTAGCGGTGCGCTGGTGACGAGTGGCACGATAGCGAGAATTCAAAATTTCCACCTAAATGAAACGTTAATATTAGTGTTAAATCTGGTTGTTTTTAGAAGGGAAAACCAATGGCTAAGGTGATTGCGGCCCAAGTGACCCAAAGTCCCGTTGATGTAAACGCACTGGCCCAGGCAGTTGGGGACGCGGGGGCCGGGGCTACCGTCACCTTTGCCGGGGTGGTGCGCAATCACGACGGCGGACGGGCAGTTGACCGGCTCGAATACAGCGCCCACCCCATCGCCACCCAGGTGGTTGAGGAAATTGCTGCCGAAATTAGTGCGCGCCCCGGGCTGCGAGCGCTAGCCATTGTGCACCGGGTAGGTAACCTGGCTATCGGCGACGTGGCTTTAGGTGTAGCCGTAAGCGCTGATCACCGCCGTGAAGCTTTTGAAGCCTGCGCTGACGCCGTGGACCTGGTTAAAGCCAAACTGCCCGTGTGGAAGCTACAGGCCTACAGCGACGGCAGCCAGGAGTGGAGCAACTGCCCCTGAGATAGGCGTCACCCTCCGGCAAAGGGCGGCAGCACATCCAAATTGATGCCCTCAGCTAGAACGGTGCTGCGATTGGTGACGGGGCGCGAGTTAATCAGATAGCTACTAGCCGCCAGCACTCGGGCCAGCTCATCGCTGCGCTGTGAAAGCTGGGCCAGTAGCTGCTCTAGCGTAGTGCCGGGGCTAATTTCGATAGATTCACTGGTGGTGGCCGCAGCTTGGGCGGCCCCAGCGAAGTAACGCACAGTTATTTGCATGGTTTCCTTGTAAATATTTTTTAGCCGGATTTAGCCGCCGATAGTGGACATTGAGCGGCGCGTTAGATTTAGCGGTTGCGCATTAGGGCCGGCGTCGCGCCCATGGGCTAGGGGCTTAAACCAGGTGGCTTGCTGCCAGGCGCTAGCAATTTCTTCATCACTAGCCCCGCCGCGCACTAAAGCCCGCAGATCTGTTTCTGCCTGCGCAAACAGGCAGGTCATTAGCTGGCCGTCAGCGGTTAGACGGGTGCGGTCGCAGTCATCACAAAATGGCCTGGTAATTGAGGCAATAATGCCCACTGTGCCGCCGGGGCGTGTAGCGGTGGGGGCTACTTGCCATAGCTGGGCTGGGCGCCGGTCAGGGCGACCCAACTCGGTTAGTTCAAAGCCGTTAGCAGCAAAAATATCCAAAATCCTTTGGGCACTAACGATTGCCTGGCGGCTCCAAGCCTGCCCACCTAGCGGCATGTGCTCAATAAAACGCAGCTGCCAGCCTTCACGCAGGCTCTTATCCAACAGGCTGGGTGCCACCTGCTCGATTGTGTCGGCCATGGCCACGGCGTTGACCTTAATTGGGTTTAGTCCCACTGCCGCAGCTGCTTGGATGCCGCGCAGGGCATCAGCAAAGCGATCGCGGCGAGTAATGGTGGCATAAACACTGGCGTCAATAGAATCCAGTGAAACGTTAACCCGGTCTAGGCCGGCGCTGCGCAGCTGGGCTACGCGCCGATCTAGGCCTAAACCATTAGTGGTAAGGGCCAGGTCGGGCTTAACGCCAGCGTGAGTGCGCAGCTGGGCTAAGGCCGCCACCAGCTGCTCTAAATCGCGCCGCAGCAGCGGCTCGCCGCCGGTAATGCGGATGCGTTCAATGCCTAAACGCTCCACCCCAATGCGTGCTAGACGCACCAGCTCCTCAAGGGTTAGCAGCTGCTCATTTTTCAGCCACTCAAGGCCCTGCTCAGGCATGCAATAGGTGCAGCGCAGATTGCATTTATCGGTAATAGATAAACGCAAATCTCTAGCTCGGCGGCCATAGCGGTCAACCAGCTGCCCACCCGCCTCGGCGCCAGGGGCGCGTAGGGCGGGTGGGGCAGTGGTTAAGCTGGGAGCGCTCACAGTGGTTTATGACCTTTAGTCGGTGCGGTGAATTAGCGCGGCGGATGAGTCAGGCAGTGTGTGAAGACGTGCGCAGACTTTAGGCAGTGCGGCGGATGGCTACGATAGCGCCGTCGTCGCCCTCATAAACCAGCTCATAGCTGAAGTCGCCAGGAATCTGGGAGTCAATCTGCATTAGCAGCGGGCGCGGTACGTGCGGGGCGAACAGTTCCATGCCCTCGCCCGGAGCTAGGGAGGCTACTGCACCCAAAATGGCGGCGTGGCGTAGCTTGGGCGGGAAAGGGCGGGCGTCTAGGCGCGGCAGTTCATCTTGCACGGAGCTGCAGCCACAGCCGCAACCGCCGTGGCCCTGGCTGGAAACGTCGGTAACAGGGATCTGGTTCTGGCTCATTGGAGTCCTTAAAAGTTTTGAGTTGTTGTGATCGGGGCGGGCAATGGGACGAAAGTATCTGTAACTAGCATAGATTGCCAGCCCACTAGAAATATTATTACGGTTTTAACTATGAAAAATAAGTCGGCTGCCCCCAAGGCCGCCAACAGCGAAAAACGTGCTGCCCTGGCGCCACGCTACCTGGCTTTATTGTTAGGTGGCGTTTGCGTAATGGCTGGGCTCGACGCCGCCCTGCTGCGGCTAAACCTGCCCGCTCCTGTAACCGGGGCGCACCTGGCCGCGCTGCATGGGCCGCTGATGCTGGCAGGCTTCTTGGGCACAGTTATCAGCCTGGAGCGGGCCGTGGCCGCGCGTAGGCGCTGGGCTTGGGTGGCCCCCTATGCACACGCCGCCGGCATGTTAGCGCTGCTGGCTGGGGCCCCAAGCGCGGTAGGTAAGGCGCTGCTGCTGGTGGGCGCGCTGGGGCTAGACGCCGTCTACCTATATATTTTGCACACCCGCGCCGGGGCTGTGGCCACCCAAATTGAAGCCCTAGGGGCGCTCAGCCTCACGTTGGGCACCTGGCTGTGGCTAATGGATAAACCTCTTGAAACCGTGGTCACGCTTTGGCTGGAATTTCTGATTTTCACCATTATCGGCGAGCGCCTAGAACTAGCCCGCGTGGCTTTTATCGGCAAAGTTGAGGGGCGGGTTTTGGGCCTGTGCCTAGCGGTGCTCTCATTTAGCGCCCTGTCCCTGGTGTGGGTGCCAGCTCAAATTTTGGCGGCCGCAGCCCTGCTAGCCCTAGCGCTCATAATGGGCTACCACGATGTAGCTCGGCGCACTGTGCGCGGCAGTGGCCAGGTGCGTTTTGCTGGGGCCGCCATGCTCAGCGGCTACTTTTGGTTGGCTATTAGCGCCACGGTCTGGTGCCTTTACGGTTTTAATGGGGCTGCCTACGACGTCGTCATCCACACGGTCACAATCGGTTACGCCCTCTCAATGGTGATGGCTCACGCCTCCATTATTTTGCCCGGGGTGCTGCACCGCCAACTGCCTTACCACCCGCTTATGTATCTGCCCCTTGGCGCCCTGCATGGTGGCCTGATTGTAAGGGTATTAACTGCCCACCTAGGTGGCCTATCCTGGCAGGTAGGCGGAGCTGTTTCCATCGCCGCAATACTGTTGTTCCTGCTCATTGCAGTTACCCGGGCAGTAACTGCCAAATAGTCCGACTATGCCCAGCTAAGCAACCAAGCTTCTCGCTTCCAAGCCCGCCTCGCTACCAAGAAAACTGCCATGGAAATCACCCAGCCCCCAGCCAAAAGCCCCCAACCCCGACCGCATCGGCGCACCACCCAGATAAAACGCAACGCTGTGGTGGTGGCCTGGATTTTTACTGCCCTGGTGCTGCTAGCTGGCAAATACGCCCAGCTGTGGCCCAACCTGGATGCTTGGGCGCCGCTACATGCGGCTCTACTAGGGGCGCTGGGTAGCGCTATCACCATTTGGAGCGCCCATTTTGCCGACACCCTCCTACACCGGCCTGCCTGGGGTGGAGCGCTGATGCTAAACGGGCGCCTAGGCCTACACAGCGTGGGCGCCGCCCTGGTAATCACCGGGGTGTGCATTAATAGCCAGATCGTAGTGGGCATGGGGGCTAGCTGCGTGGCGGTGAGCGCGACGCTGGGCGTGGTGGCCATGGTGGTGCAAAAACGCCGCGCGGTGGCGGCCCGCATGGCGGCGCTGGTGGACTACTACATTTGCTCCCTCAGCTACCTAATGGTGGGGGCACTGGCTGGCTGGTCTATTAAATACTTTGACTTTAAAGGGCAAGCGGCCTGGTCAAACCGCATGTATTTAGCCCATGTGCCAATCATGGTGCTGGGGGTTTTGGGTATTACCGTGCTGGGCACACTGGTGGTGCTGTGGCCCACCATGCTGCGCACCAAAATGGAGCCGGCCGCCCCGCGTCAAGCGCAACGAGCTCTGCCCGGCCTGGCTTTAGCGGTGGCGCTGATTGCCTTTTCTGGGTTGTGGCGGCCCCTGGCTGGGATGGGGGCGCTGCTTTACCTGTTAAGCGCCGTCGCCGTGGTGGCGCCGCTGTGGCGTACCGGGGTGCGCAAAGGGGTAACTAACTATGCGGGCCTGTCTACCGCCGCAGCCCTGGCTTGGCTGGCCTGGTGCGTAATTCGTTTAGGGGTGGGGGTTTCTTACGCCGCTAACGACGACGCCGCCCGCGCGGTGGCCCACGGCTTGCGTTTAGCGGTGGTTGGTGGTTTTGCCCTGCAAATCTTGCTGGCGGCGCTTAGCTTCTTAACCCCGGTGATGCTTGGGGGAGGCCCGGCAATGTCGCGCCTAACCCACGCCATTATGGACCGCTACACCTGGTGGCGGATCACCACCATTAACCTGTGCCTGGCGCTAGCTTGCCTGCCGCTGCCACCTGCGGTGCGGGGTGTAACCGGTTTGAGCGCGGCCCTGGCCGGGGCTTATTTCTTTGTGGCCACAGCTCAAGCGATTCAGGCCCGGCGCAAGGGCGACACTAGCGCCGCCCCGCCCTCCACCGTCACCTTAAGTAAAGCGACTAAACCTATCGCCACTGCGTCCACTGGCAGTGTTAAAGCTGCCAAAGCAGCTAGCAAGCCGGCGTCGTCGGCCGCGCAGAGTGCACCTAGGCCCGCCGCGCCAACTGGAGCTGCGTCAAATGGGGGCGGTAAGACTGCGGGGCCCGCGCC
>ERZ773272.72-NODE-72-length-38609-cov-16.306298_pt1 | contig 38609 bp, 58 predicted proteins | sample MGYA00511891_ERZ773272 | MGnify/ENA primary metagenome ERZ773272 (study PRJEB29015, sample SAMEA2738150) | human oral metagenome | biome: human oral; feature: human-associated habitat; material: saliva | place: China | collected 2198 ...
GGAATCTGGGATTTTTGGCTTCTTTGAGAAGTTTGTTGATAAATGGCTGAGTGCTGATGGCAATACTTTCTACACCGTTAGCGAAGCACTGGACGCGAATGCGCCTGCCGGTGAAATAAGTATGCCGTCGCCTGTAACGTGGGCGGACGCCGAGCGGGATTTGACGGCTTGGAATGGAAACAGCCTGCAGAAAGAAGCTTTGCGATATGTCTATGAGTTTGAAGGTGAGGTATTGAATAGTAAAGACGAAGATTTAATTAGTGATTGGCGAAAATTGCAAACTTCAGACCACTTCTATTACATGGGAACGAAGAATTTTACCGACGGTGATGTCCACACTTATTTTAGCCCGTATGATTCGCCATACGACGCTTTTCTTTACTATATGAATACCATTCGTGATATGAAATCTCGATTGAGGAAATAGTCAGACATTCTTGCCAAATAAAAACTCCCTCTTAGTGCGAGGGAGTTTCTGTATAATCCTGTTAAATTAGCTTTTACGAGCTTTAACTTCGTTACGACCAAGGTTTTTCTTAGTCTCAGTGTAAGTAGCGTGTTGCTTTGCAATTGGGTCGTACTTACGTAGTGTCAATTTACCCTGACCTTTTGTGGTGCGGTTCTGGGTATTAACAGTAGTATAGTAAGTTCGGTGGTTGCTCAAGTTACTCACCAAACCAATCAGCTTTCGTTTCGTATTCTTCTTTGCCATCTCTTTACTCGTTAGATTTTATAAAACGTCTTGACTAATTATAGCATGGGTGAAGTGAAAATGCTAGACCCTATGCTTAATTTTATCAATTATACTTCGCTAATAAGATTATTTAGTAATGTACAGCCGATATATCATTAGTATAAAGTAAAAGATCCGCATCTCTGCGAATCAGTGTTTCATATGGAGCCACGATCGGGGCTTGAACCCGAGACCTCATCCTTACCATGGATGCGCTCTACCAACTGAGCTATCGCGGCGTAACAGGCTTAATTTTAGCATATTAAGCCGTGTTTAATCAACCGAGTTTATTTTTTACGAGTGGATTTTTTGGCTGTCGTGCTGGCTTCTTTTGGCAGCTTTGGCGTGACAAATGCCTCTATTATTCCCCATGCTATGCTATTGACCAGAAAAGTAACGAACAATATTCCTGAAGCTGACGCAGCCAAGTGCGCTGACGAAGCGTTAAATAATGTCAATAATCCTGCCACGGCCAGCCCGATTATAGCCAGCATAATATATGCGTATTGTAGTTTTAATCTTTGGTTTTTTTCGCTATTCCATAATGCCAGGATAGATTTTGTAAATTCAAACATGTTCATATAATAGCACATATGCTTATAAAAGTCAATAATGTATGCTTTTCCCATCTAAAAAATCGCCCGTAAAGCCTAGCGATAAAATCAAGGTCGCTTTATTAGAGCTGTAATGAAGTTTAACAAGTCATTCGCAGAAATAAACTCTTCTCCTTTATCCTTGGTAGCTTTCTTTTTGGGTTGTTCTATTTTCTTTTCGCTAAAGAACTTGTCGGCTAGTTTGATGAGTAGCGCGTCGCGCCGCTCCTTATCAGCAACGTCTTCTAGATAGGGGCGTACTGCACTAAATTGTAGCGCCATATGCTCTGATCGCCGTTGTGCTTGGCGATGCTCCGCTGCTTGTTTTGCGGCATAGGTAGCCAATCCGCCAAATGCAGCAGCTACAGAGAGCCGAGCGATGAGTTTTTGCCAAACCATCTCACCCGTTGCTTCATGCGCAAGGATTGCCGCAAAGATAATAGCCAAGAAAATAGATAGTGCAGCAACGATTTGCCATACAAGAGACGATAGCCACTCGCGTCTTGCATTCTTTGAGTAGTCGCTAATAAGCGCATCTTGGCTTACTATGCCAAGTAGTTTTTCTGCCCGATTCTTTGCGTCTAATGTTGCCTGTGCGCCTTTTTCGGCAGCCTTGTTGATCATGTCGGACTTCTCATCTGCTTTTTTTGCTAGCTTATCAAGCGCTACATCAAGCTCACCTTGCTTCAGCGAAATGAGGTCTGTGAATTCCTTTTGATCGTTCTGTTTGAGCAGTGTTAAATGCGGCAGTTTGTTCTGTCGCTAGCTTATTTGCGGCCGCTTTAACTGTTTCAAGTTGTTCTGATAGTTCTTCGCTTTCGGTTGCGATGTTCTCTAGCCTTTTTCTAGCCACAGCAATATCATTGTTTATAGCCCCTTTTGCTTCGGATATTTTCTCGTCAATCGTTGCATCCGCAAGCGAACCTTTATCCTTAATTGTCTGAGTGATTTTCTCAACAATTCGCTTTTGTTGTCCGGCAGACCGTCTGATACTTGTTATTGCAGCACGAGCTTCTGGCAGGTTAATTGTTGGCGAGAGCGCACTTATAGACTGAATAATTGAGTTTGTTTCGTTAAATGCATGGACGTTTAGGTAGGTAGAGTTTTTTGTCGACATCCAGCTGTCAAGGTAAGAAGAGATATTTGATAAGTTTGATGCAATACTAGTTGCTGCATTCATATTCATGAGCTCAGTGGGTGTATTCTCGCAAACAATATTCAACTGTTCATTAACAGCCTTGATGCGATTAAGGTGTGTTCTATCTTCTACAGATAAAGCTGCCTCATCATATGTGGCGAGTTTGTCGCTTAACGACTGCATGTGCGCAGCCATTTGTGTTTCGTCAAATTTCTGTTCCCAAGGGTTCATCTCACAGTTTTTCTCCGGTCTTTATAATATTATAATAGTTGTCGGGGAGGATATTTGCAATACAAGCAATAGTATTTTGTAAAATGTTTATGTTTTTTGAAATACGAACAAATGCTCGTGCATAATAAGCAAGAAATTACTCTCTTGTGATTTTTTAACCCAAAATCCAGTCGCCTTGCAGTTAAATTGTCGTTTAATTATATCTTCTTTTAGCTGAAAGCCGGCTCGCAAAAACCTATCCATAACTTTATACGCCATAGGCTGATACATTTTATTGCGACGTGTGTCACCAATCAAAATAGCACAGTATTTTCCTTTTTTAAGAACCCTGAACAATTCGCGAGCAACTTTTTCCATTTCATTGGCAAATTTGTCAATATCGTGAATATTGGACAAGTCATTGTCAAGTTCGCCATCGCTATATTTGATAATGTCGGCATACGGAGGGTGGGTTAAGATAAAATCAATACTCTCATCTTTTGTTTTACTCAAATCGCGCGCGTCGCGCTTTACGATTTTTTGCCACGCATCATTTTCTACTTTAAAATCCAGCGAGGCTTTTGTACGCTCAAGGGCTTTATCGTTAACGTCAGAGCAGATAATATGACGGTTGAGTATTTTTGCCTCTATTGCAGTTGTGCCGCCACCGATCATTGGATCAAGCAGTATATCACCCTCTTTTGAGTAACGCAAAATAAGATTGCGCGCAACTTCAGGCGACCAATTGCCGCGCCAGTCGGATTTGTGCGTTGCCCAGTTGCCACGACGCGGGAACGCCCATACTGTCGTGCATTCTAATTCAAATTCGTCGGGGTGTAACTTTTTTACCTTTTTAGCTACCATGACAGATTATTTAGTGCATCATTTTCCAGCATATCAAGATTGAAAACATGGTCATTGTGATTAAAAGTTTCCTCAAGTGGTCGCTTTGCTGTATGCCAACCTAAGCCATCCGTCACCCAGATAAAATCAATACTTTGTGCTTTTAACTCGTCATTTAGGCTACGGAATTCGCCGCAAACAGCCTTTAACTTTGATCCGCCGCCGTTGTAGAAATTTGTTTCAAAAAGTTTTAGCTTACCGCTTTGCGGATTGTAGACCGCAAAATCAAAGCTCCGTTCTGATTTATCTACTTTTACCTCAAAATCCCACTTTGCGCGTATCGCACTTGCGCGTGCTTGCGGCAAATATTCAAAGCCATTTTGTTTGCAAAACTCTTCAATAAAAATGCCAGTGATTTCCTCCATGAGTGAACCGCCGCGATTTTTACGACCGTTGCTATCAAGACCGACTTCGACACCTATAACATAGTCGACGAGATTTTTGACACCGTCACGCTGGAATAATCGAGCTAATCCCGATTTTTCCAAAAACTCATAGTACTTTTCGGGATCATTTTCAGGTTTTGCGAAGTTATAAAACTCCGACTCCTTTGTTTTCTTATCGTATATCTCTAGCTTCTTTTCACGAACCGCAAGCAGCACTGGTAGTGCCTTAACAATGTCAGGATTTGACTGGTAAAGTTTATAAAATTCGTCGCGCAAGTTATCCTTGCCAAGTAAGTAGTTAAGTTTGTTAAGTGATATTTCTAGTTCAGTACTATTCGCAAAAACCTTATTCCAGTTCACAAAGTAGTCCCACGTTTTAATTGAGCTTTTGAATGTTGATACTAAATGGTTAAAATCTTTTGTCATAATCTAATAGTTAGTTACTAATAATTCTGTTATCTTACCTCGTCCAGAACCTTTTGAGTTGATCGCTCGTCCAGCGGTAATCTTATGGATTGTCGCGCCGTCAATTTCTGAATACAAATCGTTAATAAAAGGCGTGTCTGAGTTGGAGAGCATAACATAGCAGCCTCGCTTATGTAATTCTACAAAAGTATCTCGGAGTTCGGTTTGTTCTTTCTCCAGGAAACTTTCAGATGTGTATGCTGTAAACGACGAGGTGCGATTAAGCGGATAGTATGGCGGGTCAAAATATATAAAATCGCCTTTTTGTGCGTTTTTTAGCACCGATGTATAATCTTGGTGCTTGATGATTACGTTTTGTAATTCTTTTGACACGCGACGTAAGTTTTCTTCGTCGCAGATAACAGGGTTGCTGTAGCGACCAAAAGGCACGTTAAATTGTCCTTTTTTGTTGACGCGATACAAGCCGTTAAATCCTGTTCGATTGAGGAAAATAAAGCGTGAGGCGACCTCTATATCTGATAGTTCGTTAACATTTTTGGCACGGACTTCAAGGTAGTATTCTTTGTCGTATATGTGTTGCTTTAGGGAGAATATAAGTTCATCGATATTATTTTTGATAACATTATAAGTAATCACCAATTCTCTATTCAAATCTGAAAGCTCTGCTCGTTCAGGCAGGAGATCGAAAAAGACGGCGCCACCACCAACAAACGGCTCGTAATAAGTATTCGTAGTAGGGTCAAAAAGTTCTGGCGGATATAACCCTAAATCACGAAATTGTTTTAATAGCTGACGCTTGCCGCCAACCCATTTTACAAATGGCTTAGGTTTTTGACTTATGAGTTTTTGCACTTCATCGACGTCTTCAGTTGTGTCTACAGATTGAAAAAGACGACGAGCATAAATAAGATTTATATCAAAAGTTGTAGCAATATTTGCGACCGTTAAACCTCCACTAGACATTCCCCCTCCATTCCCTATAATCTACTGTTTTTTATTATATCATTTCTTGCATGCTTATAGAATAAGCTCCGCCAAAACTGTTAAAGCAATAGCGCCCCGACCAGAAAACCCGTGGCTCACACTTTTTAATATTTTGTACTATCAAAAAATCGCCCGTAAAGGCGATAATTCAATCTTGGTGCTGGAAGTAGGACTCGAACCTACGAAGCCTTACGGCGGGAGATTTACAGTCTCCTGTGATTGCCACTACACGATTCCAGCGTGATGTGGAGCCGCTTCTCGGGCTCGAACCGAGGACCTACGGTTTACAAAACCGTTGCTCTAGCCAACTGAGCTAAAGCGGCGTGTAAAGGTGAAACCTTTATTATCTACAAAGCAATCTTGTAAAAAATACTAAAGTCTTTCAACTTTGATACTCTTATCTTAGCAAACCGCGAGCGTTTTGTCAATATCTTTATTGAACATATCGTATCGCTCTCTTAAATATTCGTTCGTAAAATGCATATACAATCTAGTAGTTGAGATGTTTGAATGACCCATTAAAGGCTGAACGTCTTCAATTCTCGCTCCTTTTCGTAGCATATTAGTAGCAAAACTATGTCTTAAAGTGTGCGCGCTTACTCTCTTTTTAATCCCAGCTCTTAGAGCGGTTTCAGATATCATTCTTGATAGATATTGTCGGCTGAGAGGCTTTCCAAAAGAGTTAGTAAAAACAAAAACAGAGTCTACTTCTCTTTTGTGATGGTATTCTCTAATAGACTTTTCAGTTAGAGGATCGATAAAAGTTACTCTTGGCTTTCCACCTTTTCCTCTAGAAACTATAAGGGACCTTCTGTATAAATCATCCTCCTTGAGATTTAAGATTTCAGAAGCTCGTAATCCACTGCTTAATATCGTCATAATCAAGGCTTTATCTCTTAGATTTCTAGCCGATTTTATCAAGGCGGATTGCTCTTCTTCACTTAAAAAATTAGCTTCTACCTCTGTAGTTTTTGGTATTTCAATTGCCTCAGGTCTGATGTCTATAAGATTTTTAGCATACAAAAATTTGATAAAACTTCTAATAACCACGATTTTATTTTTGATAGTTTTCGGCTTGTAGCTTTTCAAAGATAAGGTGTCGATAAAGTTATCAATCACCAAAATATCTAAGTCGCTAACCGTATCGGCTTTTATCGATTTGATAAAGTCTTCAAGAATACAAATGTAAGTTGCTTTTGTCGTATTGGTGGCTTTACCGTGTGCTTCTTTATGTTTTACAAAGTAAAATAATGCACGCTCCAACGTAGTGCTTTTATCCATAATTCTCCCACAATTTAAGTTAAAATGTAGGATTTTGAGGTGCCCAACTAGTGTTGCTTTCAGACCACCCACACGGTCGTCAACTCGGCAGTAGATATGGCTAAGTTCTTATTCAATTTTGCCATGTCTAGCCGTGTCTGCATAGTGTAAAATTCACAAAGTCCTACGTGTCGAACCTGCTATTTCTAGCTGGTTCAATCACCTTAAGCTCCCTAAATTCAAAATGGTAAGATGTACCAACTTTACAACCGTACCTGTTGCGGTTTTTCTCTAAAGTAACGATGATATCATTCGGAAAATCTTTCATATTTCGTTCGACCATTAAAACGATATCCGCGTCCTGAGCAATATAGCTTGAACCTCGCAAATCGTTTATTCCAGTCTTTCGTGTATGGCTGTCTGGTGCTTTTCGTGTATGACTGATAAGAATGATAGGGATCTGATGCCTGATTGCGTTCTTCTTTAGTTCTTTTGTTATATTTCCCAATTCTTCGGCGACGTTTTGGATTTCCCGCGTAAAGTAATGAAGGTGGTCAATCACGACCAGTTCACAGTTGGCTTCTTCTTTGGCTTTTCGGACCAATCCGTCAATTGAGTGCCAGCTTAATTCATCGTTTTTTTGGAAAAATATGCCAGCTGCACACTTTTCGTATTCTGTTTCACCAAGGATTTTTCTAAATCGTACACCAGCTTCACCGTGAGTCATCTCTAGAGTAACGAATAGAACAGATTTATTTTGCTTAGCTACATTTGCCGCAATATTCATGCTTAGGGCTGTTTTACCGTTACTAGTGGCTCCTCCGATAACAGTAAGCTCCCCTGGCGCTAGTCCCATTGTCATGCGGTCAAGCACCCAGTTACCAGTCCTTAATCCGATGATTTTACCCCAGTTTTTCATGCGCTCTTCGATTTCGTCATGATAGTCTGCCATCATCGTAAATTCGAGCTCTGCTGCCGCGGATTTAGCAGTTTTAGCCGACGCTCCAAGCACGTATTCGTAAAGGTCTAGCCGTTCGTTCGACTTCAGTGTGTCGATTTTTGATTTAAGATAGGTTAAATTGTCCACGTAATATCTCCCTGATTTTTGATTTATGCCAATTTGCTTTGTTTTCGACTGTTTCGAATAGCTCTTCGTATTTGTCGACATTGTGATTGATGTTAGATATGCCCTGTAACGTCGTGTAATCGTTTCTGAGCGTCTTTACGGCTTCATTGTGGTATTTTATCGTTTCCGCAACAAAACCCTCTGAGGCGTCCTCTAAATCGATTTTTACGACATCCACGATCCATCTCCCATTAATTCATCTAGGTCTGCCATGCCTTCAGGCTGTTTTTTTCGCTTTGATAGCATGTTGTCTATCGTAGAGGCTCTGAGCAGATAGTCGCTTTTTAATTCGTTAATCTTCTTTGAGTGCCAATCATCTTCAACGAGTACGTCTAGTGCTTTACCGATTTCTTCTAACGAGAACCTTTTCAAAGTTTCTTTATAGCCTCGTGGAAGTATTCTGAAATTGCGTTTGGTTTTTTCGTTTAGTAAGTCTAATAGTTTTTTACTATTAATATTATCTATAGTGTTATCTATAGTGTTATCTATATGAACAGCTGGTTTTTCCGACTGTTCAACAGCTGGTTTTTCCGACTGTTCAACAGCTGGTTTTTCCGACTGTTGACTAAATCCTAGCGTACTCTTTCGTCTCATTCGACCATATTCACGCGATTGTGTAATATAGCCGAACTTTATCAGCCTTTTACAGCTAGCTCCAAATGCGTCTCTCTTTACTCTGCAAAGCTCCATTAGCTCTTCAGAACGCTTCCAACATCCTTTATCGCCAAAACTTGCTATTTCAGCGTAAAGGATTTTATCAACAGCAGTTAGTCTTTCGTCTAACAATAGCTCTCTCGGCAACCAAACGCCTGTAAACTGACGCTTTGGCTCGATTATCTGTTGTTTATCAAAATCATACATTGTCAGCTCTCCATTTCTTAATGGCTTCTGTCAATGGCGTTTTAATCTCAGAAATATGAACAATTTTCCCCATTTTTACCCTCTTTTTAAGCCAATGAAAAACTAGCACCTTCATTTTCCACAGGTGAAATTTATTTGTTGCAAAAAGATGCAAGAATTTGGTGCAAAACCCTTGACAGCTTTTTAGCGATTTATCGATTTTGAGTAAGAGGTTATTTTTAGACAAAGAAAACCCCAGTCAAAAACGACCGAGGTTATCAAATGCGTATCTGATATGTTCTTATATTAGCAAACTCTAGCGTAAAAGTCAATACTCACAAGATAGACTTTACGACAATGCCTATGTTTGCCGCTACTACCTCAAAATGGGACGCTCTTGCGGGTGGAGGTGTATCAATAGTTAATTACAACTCGGTAGAGTATGATACAGCCAAAATGTTTAATAAAAGTACTCATCAAGCTACCGTGCCAGTGAGCGGCATTTATACAATCTCTGCTAAAGCAGCTGTAACGTCAGCTGGCTACAGTCCGTCAGCTACCGCTACTGTTATGGTGTATAAGAACGGCGCAATGTTAGAGGAAATGACACGAGTAGCTGGTAGTGGTAACGGCTTGACTTTAATGCGTTTATCTCATACCTTTGACGTGCTTCTTAAGAAAGGTGATGTCATTGATGTGCGAGCATACTGCTCTGAAAGCCGTGACTATGGAGGATTACCCACGCATAGCCGATTTTCAATGAGATTTGTTGGGGTTAATAATACTTCTGGTGATTAAACTTCACCGACATTTATAATTTTATAACCACTTAAACATCTTCTTATTTTTTCGTATATAAAATAGTCATTGTTACTGTACCAACGCTTCTTGTCTGATAGCGCAATACTTGGGCGTTGTTCCAGTTAGCAAATTTTAATTGGAAATACTGAATAGATGGCGCGGATGGATTAGTATAGCTGTTTGGATATCTCTCACCATTTGGCATGTTTAAGATAGCATCTAAAGAGATTAGAGTGTCTATATAGTTAAAGTTTTCATTATTCGCTCCAGTTTCTTCTGCACCAGATCCTGTCGTGTTAAAGGTTATAGATTTTTGATAGATTGGTTTTTTGTTGACCCACTTATGACCAGTGTTAATTTCTTCGGAGCTGTAGTTGTACGCAGGCATTGTCGTAAAGTCTATCTTGTCGGCTGTAACCGTTGAATTCTTCAACTTGCTACCAACTATAGCGCCGTCATTTACTCCAGTACCGTCAGCTAAAGACGCGACATTAGCCATTTGGTTATTGTGGTCTTGAGCTGTGATTGTTGTTAGTGGCGTGAAGACTATGTTCGGATGTGGTAAGCTCATTTTTCCTCCTTAAAAATATCGCCTGTTGGTAATATCATTGGCGAAAACTCTTCCGCAAAGACATTGCTTAAAAGCTCCTCGTCAATCTTTTCTGCTATAGAATCTAAGAATTCGTCAATAATAATTTCGCTTGGCTCTAATGTACACAAAATGAGGCTGAACGGATGCTTGCCTTTCAGTTCGTAATTTTTTGAGTAGTGCCAAATTATGCTAGGCGTAAAAACAGCGACGCCATTTTCTCGAACAGTATTTCCATTTGGTTGTTTATGAAGTCGATTGATATTTGGAATTGACGACCAAATAAAGACCTTATTCAAATTTGATTTATCCATGGATATAATTTTGAGCTTTTATCGTGAGCATCAAAAAACCCGCCCCCATTTTCAGAGAGCGGAATAGGTACATGGATGCTTAAACCATGCGTTTGCAGTTTATCACTATTTATTAGATTCCGCAATAGCAACGTCAGCAACTACTAGTCGTCGTATATATTCGCTAACCGTCATATTCAACTCGGCAGCACGCTTGACGATCATCTCGTGATCGCTCTCTGAAACTTTTATATGTATGTGCTTATTTTTCACATTCTACCTTTCCGCCCGATATAACGCCTCGGGCGAGGCTGTTAATATTTAATAAATAGCATTGACAGTAAAGTATTTCAAGCCATCATAGCGAATTTCAGCTTCTTCTGTGCCATTCTGTAGCATATAGTCGATAGCTTCCTGTAAAGCTTCACTAGCTACGAATATCTCAGCCTCTTCATCGTCATCATCGTAAAAATGAATAGTACCGTCTTCGTCAACTACTGTTTCATAGTCTTCATATCTGTCTAAACTCTTTACTGTTTCAACAATATTATCGAGCATAGCTTCTTCATCGAATTCAATAGAGATATCTTCAATGGTTAAGTTTTCACTTTTGCTAAATCTTTTACGAAGTTCAGTGCGCATTATCTGCTCTAGTTCTTCTTTGTCGTTCCGCAAATCAGCGCTTGCTTCAAATTGTATTTCTTGAGTTGGTTGGTTATCTCTGTAAAACCATCCTGTAAATGTTGCCATTTTCTTATCCTTTCTTGGCGGCGGCGGCGGTTGAGGGGCTGTTTATTTTTTAGTGTTTGATTTTATCGACCGATTATTTTCTAGCTTTAGTTTTCTTAATCAACTCAAGCTTTATGGTTATTTTAAGTCTGAAAAGTTGTAATGATGTTTTAAGCATTTTTATACCTACTTTCTTGCCGCCGAATTGTTAATTGTTGCTTGGTTGCCCCTCAACCATGTCTTAAGTATAGCAAACGTGTTGCCGTATGTCAACACATTTTGCTAAAAAAGTCAGAGATTTTTATTAACCTGTGGAAAACTTACTTCCCGTAAAATATATAGCGATATTCTTTATAAAGTCTAATGATAATACGTTTTAACATAAGTTTAATTTTACCAAATAAAAAACTACCCTCGATCAAAAGTAGTAGTTTTTTATAGGATTACAGAACTCTCTGAATTATTCAACGGCTTCTTTCATCTGTCGCACCAAGTCTAGAATAATAGTCTTAGCGGCAGATAATCCAGCCGCAATTGCAGATAACGCGGTAGCCATCGTTAAGGCGTATAATTCGTGCCAACTCGCCGCGAATAGTAAGTTCACTAGATTTACGCCAGCCAGCAAAAATGTTGCGATAAACGTCTGCACAAATGTCCATCCAGCACGAATAGCCACGTCTTTATAGTCAATGTTCTTTAATGCTTTTAGTTTCATATTACCTCCTTATTTCTTAAATAAACTTATTAGAAAATCGATAATTAGCTGTAGTAAGCTTTTGGTTGGTTTTTCGGTCTTTACTTCAGGTTTTATTTCAGGCTTAGCTTCAGGTGTCTCAGGCTGTTGAGGTTTACTCATTGCTTTTAATTCATCTATAGATATTTTTGACGTTGAAAAATCCAAATTAAATCCGTCAATCTTTCCGCTCTCTGTGTACTGATGAATAAGCGAGCCGTGTGCGTAATTGTCTTTCGTGCCGTAATTTGGGTACCAATCCACTCGGTCCAAGCCTAGTTTCTTAATAATAGCTTCACCCGCATAAGTGAACACTTGTTTTCCAGTCTTCTGTAGAACTAGGTTCTTAAATAGTTTCAATTGCTCGAGTGTGCCTTCAAAATCTGGCTCTAAGTCGACAAACAATAGAGGTGCGTTGACAAGTTTTTGAGCTTCGATAAAACGCTCTGCTTCAGTCTTTGCTTCTTCCTCGGTTGAAAAATAAGGCAACCAGTAAATCCCTAGTAGCTTATCTCCTGCGGCTTTAGCGAACTTGATCAATTTCGGGTCAATCTTGTTAGCATCACCACCAAACGATTGACCGACATGACCAGCCTTAATAATAACGCCAGCGAACTTATGAAAATGATTTACAATAGCGTCGTCTTGATGATTTGAGATGTCTAGTATAATCTTGCTGTAATCTTCTTGCGGTTCTACTGGCTTTGGTTGAGGTGCAGATTGAGGCGTCAAATCTGGCAAATCGTGTAAGTCCTTGTCCTCGAATAGCTGACGACTCATATATTTTCCACTTCTAGCTGTAACATACCAAACAGTATCTCCAGCGATTGGCTGACCGTTTGTAACGTAACCTTTCATAGCGACGACATCGCCTTTTTCTAATTCCTGAAAAATAGCTGAATTTGTGTTAGCTTCGTCACGGGCGTTGCCGTCTTCTTCCATTTTTCTGTCTGTTGGTTGAGTTTCGTCGTAATCTTCGGCAATACATCTGCCATCGCAACAATATGAGTATCCGAGATAGTCGGGTCTATAATTTCCCATCCAACTCATCAATTCTTCAATGCTGTTATAAATACTCCTAGAGCACGAATGCACTTCACTGTCGTGGATTTCAATTGAGCCATCCTCACGCTTTCGCATTAAGAATACGTGTCCATAATCTGCATAAATACCTCTTGAAAATCCCAAAAATCCAACCACCCAGATACCAACAGGGGCAGGACCTGTGTTTATGCGACCCGCATTTAATTCGTTTAAGTACGCTGTTTGAGCACTTGGTGTTCGAGATGGTGCACTGATAGCATCGTCAACATATTGCAAGCACCAACCGCTCTGTGCGCCGACATTGATATTTGGATTGTAAGTTTGTCGAACTGGCATTATTTCCTCCTCACTTGTGTTTGTTGAACTTCTTCTTTTAATTCCGTAACCGCTTTATTTTGCTGAATTAAGTTGTTAGTTGCGTAAATCGCTAATCCTACAAGTGCTATAGCGAATAATTTAGCTAGGTTACTTGTTACAAGGCTCCAAAAATTCATTACGCCCTCAATTTCAGTGCGTTTTACGTATTTCTCTTCTGATTCTTTTTCATGTTCAGCGATATATGTTTTTAATTGCGCTTGCGTAACATTATCTCGTGCGATATTCTCAATTCGCTCTAGCATGACAGTATGCTTGTCTACGCCATCCTTAATGTATTCGACCTTAGCTTGTAACGCGCCGAACTCTTTAGCTGATACTTCTGGTTGTTCGTTCATAATATAAATTATGATTTCTTGTCGTTATCTAATACGGGAATGTCATAGTCCGTACGTCTATATAAAACGTCTCTGTTGCATTCTGATTAATAATAGCAGTGTCATACGGATTAAATATTGACAATGCACACACTATTTTATTTTTTGATTCGCGCCAGCCAGAAATAAGCACAGAGGTAGGTGTTGTGCCACCGCCTGAAACCGCAAAAGTCCTTACAAAGTCTATTTTAGACGCCGTGATAGCTCTGTCTGGATTCGTAGAGGTGCTGACTAGTAATCTTAAAATCCCAACGTTAGTCATATTAATCTCTTGTTTTTGAAAATATACAGTATTGCTTGCTATCGATATTCCACCGGGTAGAGTAAAACTCATAATACTTCCACCAGTAGCACTGATAGTCGCGTAATCGCTACTAATATTAAAATCGTCTGGATAATTATTCATCAGCGTACATCCTATAGTGATATTTTATGATCGTATTAAAAAATTCTTCTCTATACGACAATGTTAGTGCAGTCTTATCTACGAACGCACTATATCCACTGTTAGCCCATAACTCTAAAGACGCATAAGACAAAGAGCTTATCTGTCCGTTTTGCTCTAACCATAAGAGGACTAGTGGTTTATATCCAAGATTATGCACAATCCGAACTTCTTCGTTAGTATTCACAAGCACAGTTCCAGCCTTGTACAGCTTTAACTGATTGTTGTCAGTATTAAAAGTCATGTCGTGATAATGACTTGTGAATGAGGCTTTTCGATGAGGTTCTAAAGCGAATCCTATGATTCGGAAATAAAACGTAGCAGTAGTGTCGGTTCTATTTGACGTGCTTATATGGATTAAATTATTATCCACACGAACGTATGATAAATACTGATACTCACCTCTATTATTGAACCCGCTAGTATTCACCTCAAATGCATTTTGCGAAAAATCACTAGAGGTTGAAAATTGTGCTATCGGCAAAAATGCAGAGCCGTAAGCATTTGGTATTGTGATATCATTATAATCATGCGCGTTGACGGGTACTGGTATAGTATCGCTACGATAAATCACCTGGTCGATCGGATAGTCACTAGATAATACAAAGTCTTTTATCATTCTTGCTCCAAAAGCTCTATAACGTCTTTGCCTTCTTTACTCACCCACAGACCGACCCTAGTAGCGTAAGCACCGATTTTAATACGCTTATATGCTCCGTCAGAAAACAACAGACCACTCCCATCCAGCACCACGAGTTCCCTGCGATTTACGGGGTCATAAATAACAAGCCTGCCCGAGCCTTCCTCGATGCGTAATTGTCCAGTAATCGATGAAATAATAGTTGAACCTTTTAATTTTAGAACTTCTTTCATTAGAATGCGTACACTTCCTCTCCGTTATAGACTGATCTGTCATATTGAGCGAACATATAAACTTTAGTCTTCCTGACCTTTAATTTAGTAGTTAATTTACTATCGCTTAATTTCTGAGATATTGCGATAATTTGATAAACTCCGCTTGCCAGTCGAGTATCTAGTTTAATCGAATCCCCTATTTGCATAGACGGTGAACCCTTAACCTCTAATTCCAGCATTGGGCTATACGTCGCATAGCCTCTAAATACTGACTGCGTGAATGCTCTTGCGTTTTCATAGTTTCCAAAAAATGGGTTGTCATTTATTTCTAGAAGATAATCTTCATCATCGCTCCAGTTGTCGTCAAAGGCTTCATAGTCCAATTCATCAATTTGTTTTGATGGCTCACCCCACAAAAATACACGGTCGATTTCAACAGGATAAAATAAATCACTAGTAAAGGTTAATATTGCTTTACTAGGTGTTAATTTTAGCGAGCATTTCACGCCTCGATCGACCTCGACGCCGTTAGCGGTTTTTGCTGTGAACCATGATACATCAGCATTCTCACCCAATTTTGGCTCAATTAAATCAGCACACGGGTCAGACAAACTAACTTCACGTACAATTGGTAGTCCACGTTTTACAACCCAAAGATTGTCTGTGTTTTTACCGCTTGAGGTCTTTTCTGCAACCATTTGATACGGTGCGATAACACGGATAGGTGTTTTAATTTTAACGTGATTAACAATGCCAGAACTCTTCGAGGGTGTTATCGATATCACATTATCGTCATCTAGTTTATAGTGAATGTTTTCTGCGACATCGGAACCGCGTCCTTTGAATCTTATTAGTCCTTCCTCGTCTTGCCACAACCTGCCGTTCTCAGCTTGAACTAATTTTTTAACAATATCTGCCAATGAATCGTTTTTATTCGGGAAAAATATAGGTACAATGTTTGTTGCTCCTGAAAAGGTAAACTGATGTGGTGCGAACCCTAAACCTTTGAATATTTCAGTTAAAATATAGTCTGTTTTTTTATAAGCTATCGGCGGCAATTCAGGCAGAGGCTGAGATAGTGCCCAGTTAAGAAAGTCGAAAGCCGAAACTGAGGCTTCTGCTTTTCCTGGCTCTGCATCAGGTAGCATATTAGTAAGCCCCACAAATTGAGGCACATTCTCTTCGCCGAAACCGAGCCACGCTCGAGTGGGAATATTTGGCTTAATATATTTCGCGATTGGGCTATTCGAATATGGCACAAAATAACCGTCGTGATTAGCTAATTCAAAATCAGCAATCGCTGACTGCACTGAATATGGAAACTCAACGGAACGATTAACTGCAATCGATTTAATCCTATTTGAGATATCATTATAAGCATAGGTGTCCCATATCTGGACAGGAGGCTGACTTGCGATATCTGACGCATATAAATCACCGCCTCCGTATGTCGATTGGTCATATACTCCCCACGAGATATTTTCATTTCGAGTTTTGTCCCACGCCATAGCAACACGCCATGTGAGTGGTCTAACCCAAGATTTCGCCAGTTTCTTAAACCTATCGCTAGTAACTAACATCTTATTGTCCCACGTTCTGTCCAGTTTCAACCATCGTTAAAGTGATACCCTCCACATCACCGCATAGGTTTATGACGTCTTTTTTACTGATAGAAATCTTCACTGGGACATTAGTGGCTGATCCATCAGATAATGTAAGTAATGGATATCTATTAGTCGTATACTGTCTTTGTACAAAACCCCACAATTCAGCGAATTCATCTGCTGTTAAATGACCAAAAGTATTAGTCCAAACTCTCTTATGATAAACATAGTCTGTATATACATTTCCCGACAAAACAGTAACATCGGTCTCTCCAAAATTAGAATTCTCAGAAAATGGACTTGAAATGTATTCATGATTCCAAGTTTTTGAAGTTGTAGAATCGGTTAATGTCATCTCTTTCATGCGAACCTCGCTTTCTGGCTCTGTTCAAACGCCTGCATAATTTGGTCAGCAACTTTTCGCCTCTCGTCAGGAGAAGTTGCGAATACGCCGCTCACATTGATAGTGATTTGTTGTGATGGCTGCGCGTTAGTCTCTTTTAATACTTTAGTAAACGTATCTGCCATAATCTTTTGCGGTGTGACAATTTCTGGGTTAGCCTTAGCTCCTAAATATTCACCAGCAATAACAGGTGTAGCTGTAGTCAAAACGCCACCCTTTGCTAGCCTTGGAAGACTAAACCTCTGAATGTTAGGTATGTGAACGTTAGGAATCTTATTGATGATATTTAAGGCTCCATTTAATAGATCTATAGGCTTGTTTATGACTCTCTCGATTTGCGCTATCAAACCGTTTATCAAGCCTTTACCGATACTCACAGCACCATTCCAAACTTTAACTCCAATGTCTGCCGCCCAAGAGCTAAATTGACCTAGAGATTCGCGCATAGGCTTCCAGAATCGACCACCTCCAAAATCGAAGAAGTCTGCAATTGCTCGCGCCATATCATCTATAAAGTTTTTGAACGTATATTTTGCGTCATCTGCCTGTTGCTGGTCGAGCGTCTTCAATTTATTGTTTAATTCTTCTCTTTGTTTTTTCAGCTTCTCTAAGGTTTCTCCATTATTTGCAAGAATACCGGCATTTGTTTCGGCGTTATTAGATAATGCATCTTGTTTCTGTTGTTGAAGTGTCGCTAGTTGCTCATCACGTCGCTCTTTGAGGCTTTCAATCTCATCAAGCTTAATCATATTTTGAACACTAGCTAAATCGGCACGGTGTTTATTCTGGAATGCTAATTCAGTATTAAGCTGTTGTTGTAAGTCAGCAAGTTTCTGATCTCTCTTGAGTTTGTCTGCGTTATTTTCAGCGTTTAATTTCTCTTGATTTGCCGCAAATTGTGCATCATATAGTGCCTGCTCTTTGTCCAATGCGAATTGTAACTCAGTGAGCTTCTGAGCGTTATAAGAGTTATTAAAGTTTTGCAAAAACCTAATCTGATTTGTTAGAGCCTGAACCTTGCTTTCGTGCTCTCTGATTTCCTCGACTTGAGATTTTCTAAATGAGGCAGACCTCTTAGCTATTTCAGCGTCATAGTTGGCATTTTCTTCAGCAATTTGTTTAGTTAGGTCTTTAATTGTGTCTTCATGTTTGACGCGGATGTCATTTAAATCTCGGCTATAATCTCGCCATATTTTAGCTGCTTGAGCTTCTAGTTTATCTAACTCTTTAGTAAGTTTTTTAGCAGACTTTGCCGCCTTATCCATACCTTTGGACGAGCCACCAGCAGATTTCTCAAGTAGCGCAATTTGAGCATCAACACTCGCCAATTGAGATTTCAGACTCTCAGCACTCTCTCCACTACCGCCAGCCGCAGAACCAAGCATTCCAAACGCCTGTGCTGCCATCACCGCGCCTGCAGCAATAGCCGATAATATCGCTATGATTGGGTGGCTTGAAAAGGCTATCATAGCCGCTCGAGCTAGTAGGAATCCTTTTTGCAATACAAATAACCCACCAGCAACAAGCGCGAATGTCGCAATCCCTGAGCCTGCAACTTGAATAACACCACTAAATGGAGCCAATAATGCGCCAACAGCACCAGCTAGTCCTCCTACTGCGTTTAATACAGTCTCTATTCCTGCACCAACTCCAGCTAAAATTGCTCCGATATTGCTTGCTCCTAATCCTTGAATAAGATTAGCCATACCTCGAGCAATAGCAGTCTGCATGTTTGTAAATGAGGTCTGAAGACCGCCAGTCGCTTTTTCTGCCATTGAATCAAGAGATTCAAGCCCGCCTCCTCCATTGTGGTCTAGTTCTATGAGCTTTTGAGTGAGTTGCTCAGCAGATAACTTACCCTCACTACCTAGCTCCTTGAGTGCGCCCATGGTAATGCCCATCTCTTTTGCAATAGCCTGCAAAACAGGTGTCATGCCTGAGTTTAATAATGAATTAAACGTCTGAGCCTGAACAGCTCCACGTCCAAAATCCTGTGAGAGCTGAGTTATAGCATTGTCTACCATTGCACTGGTACCACCAAATGCTAGAATAGCGTCATTTATAGCCTTAAATGCTTGCTCTCCAGCAACCATTGAACCAGAAACAGCGACAAGACGCTGCACGCCTCTTACGGCTTCATCGAGAGACGTTGGGAGCCCTTTAATGTCTGCTTCAAGCTGTTTCATCGACAGAGAAACTTGCTCGCCAGACTGCCCCATTGCTCGGAATACACGAGCGGCGTTATTTAGTGTGTCTACACGCCTTACAGCTCCACCAATTGAGCTTGAAACAAGTCCTATGGCTTTATCTAAAAGTAACATTGAGGCGGCGGCACTCGCGCCTACAGCCAGACCTTTTTCTAAATTGGAGCCGTCCTTCTTAAGACCGTCAAGCTTTGATTTCACAGAACCAATATCAGCATCTAGCTTGTCTAAAGCTAGTCTAACATCATATGAAATCTCGCCAACGTTACTCATCAAATGCTATCTCCGACCTCTTCTTCAAATCTTTCTCTAACGCACTAAAACCCTCTTTGGAAAACGCACCAGCAGTTGCATAATAAGTTGCTGATTGATTCTTAGCAGTCATTTGATTATGTACAGCGTCTGCGGCATCAATTAGCATCAAAGCCTCGTCTAAAGTGAACGGAACGAGAACTTTTTCAAAACTGTCACCATTCTTCTCGAATGATTCAATATACCCACGCTTCACTGCTTCAACAGCACCCCAGCCGAGATACACGCCTAATTTAGCGATAATCCACATCTCAGGTGCGACTTTTGCTCCAGTAGCTTGTCGTGTAGTACGCTCCTTGTATCGCTGTTCAACACGTGCCTTTTCTTCAGGAGTAAGTAGGTCTTTTAAGTTGACTACTGCCACTATTTACGCCTACTTTCTCGATTAGAAAAAATGTCATTAAACAAATCCTGAATAGCTAGACTAGACAGACTGCCCAACATCTCCATTGCTTTTTTAGAATCATCAAAACAGCCAGCATAAATCTTAATCTCTTTTTCTGCAAGCTCTTCACGTTCTGCTAAAAGCTTGTTGCCGCGGTCTACTTTCTCGACAACACTCTTGTCATCGTCTTTGATTTTTGACCTGTCAATCTTCTGAATTTCTGCCTGTAGTGCCATTAGCTCGTTTATAGCTTTGACAGATAATCGTGTAATCTTATTAATCTCTAGGCTTTCATTTGACCCTAGCGGACGTACTTTTAATACTCCATACGGTTCACCGAAATCAACCTCTTTATAGCCTTGATATTTTGATAGATTTAATTTAATTGTCATATTATTTACCCTTTCATCTATAATTTTGAGGTTTTATCGTGAGTATAGGGACTTTTCGGACAAGATGTGGTAATGTATAATCATTAAATTAAATTTCAATGAGGAATATATAAATGGACGAAAAAATTATTAAAAAGCTGTCGCAAGAGGACGCCGACAAGCTACATTCATTAAGAAAGCAGCTCGATAACGGAACGCTCGACCAAAAAACTTACAATAAGAGGTATAAAAAGCTGTCGCAAGACCTAAATTGGAAATATCAGCCTAAAGGCGTAAAAATGATACCTAAAATTATTGGCTTCGGGATTCTTGCAATGTTGATAGCGGGCGCCTTGATACAGCTTCTAGACCCTCAGTCGGGTAAGATAACAGGCACAGCTTCCGCACTCGAAGAACAATACGACGTCGCTAATATGGTTACTAACTTCGAGCTAACAAACTCATCAAACAAAGACATGAATGCAACATGTAAAATCACTCTACAGCCCTCAGACAAAACAAATCCTACAGTCACTAAAGAATACTCATTCGATAAAGTCCCGGCAAATTCTACAAAAAAATATCAAGTAATCATTCCACGAGTTCATTTCAATGCTGCATATGTAGTTGAAAAAGACACAAAGTTAGATTGCTATAAGAAATACTAAATAAAATACCACTCAAACGAGTGGTATTTCTAGCAAACGAGCTTCTACTAATCAAGTGGTTTCACTGTTTGAGTTTGAGGGTCGTATTTACCCTTTTTATCTTTCAGACCTGGTCCGTAGCGGAAGAAGCCCTTAGCTGTGCGGTTCATCTGGAATGTCAATTCTAGGGTTGAATCGTCTCCACTAGCTGAAAATGTAGTGTCGAAGCTGTCTGGTAGCGTTACACTATATACGTGAACGTCAAAGTCGTCATTAGCTTCACAGACTGGGTGAATATGTAGTGGAACGGTAGTTGCAGAACTTGCACAGGCTCCAGCACCCCAGGTTACACTACCAACTGTCTGTTTTGTGCCTGATGCCGCCTCATATAGTCCAGCATAAACAGCCTTGACACTTTCTGGACCAGCCAAGTAAAGAGTAAGTGTTACTTCTGATGTATCAGCTCGACCGCTTGGACGACGAATAGTACCACCTTGAGTTTCAGTTTCTGTTGTACCGCCTTCATATTTAACGGCGATATCTCCCAGCATGTCTTGTGGGATTACTAGCTGACCCAAATAGACTTCTTTTGGTCCATTCTGCTTTGCTAGTGCTTTTTTGAACTCTTCTACGTTCATATTTCCTCCTTTTAGTTAACTCTTGCAAGCCCCGTTATTGCGTAAATCATTCTGCCCTGAGTATCCCTTTCGACAGATGTTGGCGTTGATATCGATTCGAAAACCACACAATCAAAGCCTTCGTCTGTGTAACTGGTCTCAGGTAGAGATATACTCACGCCGAGCTTATTAGATAGAAATTCAGATATTCTAGCCAATCTCTTGTATCCGTCCAAATCATCTTTCCCCCGTGAATAAAGTTCAAATGAATATGTAGGACGAACGCCTCTCGACTGGTTGCCGCCTATATCAGAGATATAAACGCCTTTCCTGTCGAGAGTGAGCTTATTCCAGAATAGATCTTTATCAATTTCACCGAATTCGTTGTTTTCTAGATATTTAAGAAGCGACAGTGAAAAAACTTTCATCGAAGACCTCCCTTAAAATCAATCTGTTTCTTTACGCTCTCGCCTGCTTTTTCTAGATAGTTCAGTGTTTGCGGGTGCTTTTTATTTTCATAGTGGCGACGTTTTGCGTATGGAACATCACCGCCACCAAATACAACACTTGTAGTATCACCATTATCTACTAGTCGTACGCTTTGCTTCAGCGCTCCAGTATCAACTGGTGCTAGCATTTGCGCTCGTGACATTATAGCCTGAGCAATACCCTTTCTCTTGTTTTTAGCGTTCACTGCTTGAATTCTCTGCCAAGCGTCAATATTATTCTTGATCTTCATCATAGCCTCCATAGTCTGCGCGCTCCAGAGTTAGAGTGTAATGCTCTAATGTGTCTGTATCGAAATTCATGCCAGCAGTCGCACCTACAATTTGATAAGAAGCTCCATTGACTCTAACGCCATGACCTACAAACATGTTAGTACTTGTAAAGTCTATAAAATCGACAGGCTTTACGTGCAGTGTCGCGGTCGAATCAGTTGTTTGAATGTTGTTTGATGTCGTAACTCCACTACGCTGCTTAAAAACGCCAGATAAGCCCTTGCGGTGATTTACAAGGTCGCCACGCACCGTTCCTTTGGTAACTTCCAAAAAAATGTAAGGAGTCGACTTAAATACATCGAATACGGTCATTTCTTATCTCTCCTGAACGTAATGTGATTTGACTACATTGACTGTATTTATCAAGTATTGACTTATAGTTCTCAATAATCCTGTCTAACTCGCTTGTCTTATCGTAAGTAATACTGAAGTCTTCGACCTTTTTAGAGGTAATCCTGTCGTCTCCGGCAAGTTTTACAGCAAACAGTTCAGATATAACTTGAGCTAGTTCTTCGGGAATTACTTTCAAACCAAATCCACCATGAACAGTTATTACGTCAGTATGTTTTGTAGGCTTATTCAGTACTATGTTGTCACAAAGCTGACTAGCATTATCTCCTAGATAAGTAGCAAAGTCGACTGAATTAGAGTTCACTTTAACAGATTGAATTTCGGAACAAAGACCAATAAACACAGACCTCATCCCGTCTCTACCCTGAAAAGTTCGCTCTTCTTCTATATAGCCGACCTTACTACAAATCAACGCTTCAAGCTTACTGATAGCTATTCGCAATAGGTTATCAAAGTTATCACTTTCAAATGGAGTTAGGGAGCGTCGTAAATAGCCCTCAACTTGTTCTTTAGTCAAATTGTATTGCATATCTCAACGCTCCCTTTCTATTAAGCTTTCTTCAAACCGATTGCTGATTTCAAGCCAGACAAGCCACCACCGATGTAAAGCTCTTGCAAGAACTCTTCCTCGTTGGTTTCAAGCTTAAAGTTAGTGAAGGCTTCTACAGAAGTATCACCAACCGTCTTGTACGCACCAAGCACGACAACATATGCGTCGTAGTCTGGGTCAGTTGCGTCAGTGAACCATGTCGGCTCAATGATAGTAGCTGTGTCTAGTACATCTTCAGCCTTTGCGCCAATCTGGAACAGGTATTTGCCGTCAGCACCCTTTTCAAAGCGTGCGCTTGTTGCAAAGCCTTTCTTAGCGATAAGAACAATCTCACCGTCAGTACGGATCATGTCCTTAGCTCGTGCTACAGCTTCAGCGCGGCTCATACCAGCTGCGATAGTCAACTCATCACCAAAGGTATTCTTTGCTTTAACGTCTGACTTAATAGAAGTAAATGACGTAATCTTGCGCTTGTCGTTAGTCTCACGACCGTCACCGATAACAGCAGCACGCTCAACTTCGCGAATAATTCGAGTAGGTAATTCGTTAAGAACATACTTCATCAATGCGCCCGTTGATTTGTTCTCACGGATAGTTTGCTTGTCTAATACCAAGTACTTGTAAATCACACCAGCGCGGATTGTACGGCTTTCAAAATCAATAACTTGCTGGTCTTTCTTTTCGCCCTTCTTGTGTCCACCTGCACGGCTAGTGTCAGCTTCGACATCGGCTTTGTCCCAGGTAACCTTGAATACATCCAAACCAGTCTTGTTCAATTTACTGAAGATTTCACCTGATGTTACAGCGTCTTCAATAGCAGAAACAACTGGCTCTGGCAGTTTGAAAAACTCTTTGTCGGTCAAGTTATTCTTAACCAAAACATCTTGCCAAGCGCTCTTAACATCGTTAAAAGTACGACCAGCGTTTGCCATCAATACTTGTGTAAAATCTCGCACTGATGCTTGAGTTTTTAGATAGTCATTAACAGTAGGGGTTGTCGTAACCTCTGCTTGCTCTTTTGGCTCGATGATTTGAGCCTTTGCGATTTCCTCGTTCATTTCATTCTCCTCTTCTTTACCTGATTTATCTTCTACTGGCGTCTCAGGTGTATCGTCAGTAGGTTCTTCGACCTTTTCGGTCTCTTCGCTTTTTACTCGTGTAGCGATTGCCATAGCCGGTGCCAGACAAGCATCTTTCACGATTGAGGTATAGCTAGCGGCAGCTTTCATAGCATCAGACAAGCTTGTTTTCGCTTCCACTGCTTCGGTTGCAAACCCAAGTTCTACAGCTTCAGCGGCAGTCATCCACGTCTCAGCAGCCAACAGTTCTTCTATCTTTTCTTCAGATAGTCCTGTTCGGCTTGCATAAACTGGAATCATACTCTCGCAAGTCTTCTCTAACATCTCAACAGCTCGTCCTAGCTCGTCTGCGTTGCCTGACGCGATTGTCCACGGCTTGTGAACCATCATCATTGCACCAGGTAGCATAACAATTTCGTCGCCAGCCATTGCTATGAGAGACGCTATAGACGCGGCTAGTCCATCGACCTTCACTACAACACGTCCGTTATATTCACGGAGCATATTGTAAATCGATACACCAGCGAACACATCACCCCCAGGACTGTTAATCCTCACTGTAATGTCGCCTGTACGCGCAGCTAATTCCTCTTTAAAAAGTTTTGGCGTAACGTCGTCCTCGAGCCAACTCTCACTAGCGATAGTGCCGTTGATAATTAACTCGTTTGAGGCTTCAGCTTTCGCCCACTTCCAGAATTTATCCATTAGCGTTCCTTTTTAAGGTTGTTATTCGGCGCTCAAATGAGCATTGCCTTAATTTCATTCTGAGGTGCTATCGTGAGTGCGAGGCAGCTTCTCATCTTCAGTGAAGACAAGCTGTTTTATCTTGTCAGAACAGTCAGTCGCGAATAGAACTTTAATATTCAATTTCGCTTTGCATTTAGAGTTTGGGCAGATTAGACCCTGTATAGCAGTAGAAGTAACAGCTTCAAACAAATATCTACCACAATACTTACAGTTTATCTTTATCATTGCTTAATCCTGAATTTTGGGCGTCCGCCACAATTAGGATGAATAGGTCCGCCAACATTTTCTTCATAATCATTTATCCATGTACCGCTGTCTGTTTCTATTGCTTCATTAAGCTTAATCATCGGTTGAGCAACAGGCTTCCAGATTCCTTCCATCGCTCGACACTCTGGGCAATGTGCACCGACTGGATGATTTATAGTTTTCTCAATTTCTGCTCCTGTTTCAGCTTCGAGCTGTTTCATTGCCTCCACATCACCAACACTCTCAGAGCGCTGTATTTCAGTGCGAGCCAATCGAGCAACTCTGTATTCGTCAGTATTCATGATATCTCTCAGTAAGTCTCTTGTCTGACTTTCGCTTAAATTATCAAGATGCGATCGCTCTAGCGTATCGTTGATGACCTTTTTGGTTTCGTCATCGTATGATTTAGCTACTCGTGTAAGATGTGAACGATAATCCGCTCTAGCAGTATCAGATAGAACAAACTCGTCAGTACTTTCAGTGTCTAGCCCTGCGCTCTTAACCATGTCTAAGCCTTTTTTGTATTGGTCTGCGCCACTAGAGATAAGCAATAGAGTGATTAACGCTAATGAGTCTTCTATAAAACGTTCCAGTTTGTCGTCTTCAGCTTCATTTTGAGTACCAAGTTCTTGAACGGCTTGATCAATACGGCTTTGCATAAAACTCTTCGCAATATTATACAGTTTGTCGTACTCAGAGACTTCGGCTTTAAGCGCACCTACTGTGCGTGGGTCTGGGGCTTTCTCCACTTCGCCGCCCTCGTCAACTTGAGGCTTGTCGTTTTCTATTTCAGTAGTGTTATTTTCACCCAGTTTGAGAAGTTTATAGTTCTGTGGTAGTTTGAGTGCATCAATAACTGAATCTAATTCGTAACCTTTATCAACCAGCTTTAAGATGGTATCTGTGTTAGTTGCCATCACTTCTGCTTCAACCTTTTTACGGTCAGCAATTTCTGGTATTTCATAGTCAAAAGTAATAGCAACACCAATCCCACCAGTAATCCTATTGAGTTCATGCGTTAAACGAGAGTAAATTTTAAGCGCTCGTGGATAAACAACACGCTTAGCAAAACCACGCTCGGAAACGTCAGCATTTGAGTACTTAGCTTGGTCGTCAACGCCTTTAATAATCTGACTAACACCATACGCCATGTCGATTCGCTTGTTTGCCTGCTCAAATACAGCTGCAAAATCAATATCTTTTTGAGATTGTGCATATGGTATCCACTGAATCTGTGCTTCAGCAGGTTTATTCGTTGTCGGGTCAATCGGACGATGAGAATACGTAACGTTACCATTTTTACCAGCTCCACGGTGTCGAGATTCCAACAGGTCAACCATATCATTATATTCACGAGCAGTACGAGCCGCAATGACAAACATACCAGCAGGAATCGCGTTATTCTCAAAGAAACCACGTTGGAAGTCAGCAATATAATCGTCTAATGTAATCCATTGGGTAGCGGCTTCAGTTGGTGAGTATCCAGCGTATAAGTTACTTGGGTCAACGCCTCCAGAGATTACAATGACTTGATCTTCAGTAAAAGTCTCAGCCCCTACTTGATGGTAGGTCTTGTTATCACGGCGTGTAATACTTGGATGCTCTAAGAATGTGAATCCAGCAATGTTCTGACCTTTGAACCCATAATTCGTAGTCTTTACAGCCTTACTACCATCTTTTACCCAAACTAGAATAAAAGTGTTTCGATTTACTAGAGTAGAAACAATAAGCTTCTCGCTAAACGATACGAAATCATCGACACGGTTAGGATGATAAAGAGCATTAAGAATTGGATTGTTCTGTACAGTCTTGCCATTCGAGTCGATGACTTTTGGCATAATCGTGATAAATTCGTTAGCAATCGCTTGAATGTTTGGATAGGCAGAATCGTACTTACTTGCACAGTAACGGCTATACCAATCTCCTGTATTAAAATTAGCTAATGAAGAAATGCCCTCAACCTTTACTTGAGATTTTGGCTTAAAAAGTGACAATAAATTCATAATACTATTATCGCTACCTATCGTACGCCACCGTACTCTATCTGTGGAATAAACATCTCGGTAAGCCTATACCTGGCGGCATCTAAGGCGTGGTCATCACCGTCTTGTGGTACGTTCAGACTTTTACCTGACCTATCAGTCGCCCACATATATCTTAAATATTCTTTCTGTAAATTAGTGGAGTTCTTTGTATATTTAATATTAAGCTCGCTCATCTTATTAACGCTCCATTGTCTATAAGTCTGTTTGACATCACCGCTAGTCTTAGTCACTCCCTTAACCGTACAGCCCAGCTCGACAAGCTCAGCAATATCTTTAGGTGCGGCACTATCCGCAATTCCTAGTACACCAGCCAGCCCTTCTCTATGAATAACTTCTGAGATATCCTTATTAAACAAACCTGTGCTGTAAAGTTTCTCATCAAGGATATATCCGTCAGCTTCTCGATAAACACAAACAAGTGCTGTCGGGTCATTAGTAAACCCGAAGTCTAATCCATAACCTATTAGCTCAGCGTGTCCGGGTATCTCGTTGATAGATTGCCAGCCATGGAATACTAAACCTTCCAATTCACCAATCTGTCCCTCGCCATAGACTTTCCACCAGTTCTTATTAGAGCGACGCCTTTCGATTGTAGCAATAATGCTATCTTCAAGGGCTTCATTATCTTTATAGGTTACGATAACGAAATCAACATCATCTCGCCCTACTAGTTCATGCGCCCAGTATTCAGCGGTTGGGTTGTAGTCAAGATAAATAAACTCACGTGTACGAACTTCTAGCTGATTGAATGCATCTTCTCTGATTAAGTTAGCCTCATTGATAAATAGTACATCTCGTCTAGGACCTCTAGCCTTGTCGTCATCAAGGGATACGAACTCAAACATCGTTCCATTAAACAATGTAAAAGTGTAATCTGATTTGTTCTCTTTGATTCTGTAGTACTGCCAATAATTATTAGCCGTGAGTATATTCTTGAAGTCTCGCAATGCACCTCGCTTAAGATGCGGTAAGTTGATACTTGCGATGGTTATTATCTTGTCTGGGTTTTTCGTAGCATACTCAAGTAACAATAATAGTATAGCTATTGTCTTGCCAGCACTTGTGCCACCTTGAACAATGCGGATACGTTTGTTAAGCCGCTTTATCTTATGATAAGTGGAGGTCTTGCCAAACACGCTACTCTTTCTTTGATAAATCCTCTAGCGGTTTTGGTGCTTCAACATTAGTCTGCTCAATAGTTTGTTTTGGCGTGCCGTAAACTTGATTAATCATCGCCTCAATCTCTTTCCACTGAGCTTTTCTTATAGCTATAGCCAATTTACGCTCAAATAGACTTTTATTTGGGTCTTCAGATATTTTCTCCAACTCCTGTTCGGTAAGCTTTATCATCTGCTCCAATTTATAGCGTGCGGTTTCTGTTTTCTTCCAGGCGCCATTATGACGACGTTCTGGGTGTGCTTCAAATCCTGGTGGCGTTGGAACTCCATTCCTGCCAACCGAAGGCTTGCGTTGCTTTCTAGGGACTGTTTGTGTTGTCATTTTATTATCTCCACTAAAATTATTACTAAACCTATTGCCGAAATTGGCTTCAACAAATAACTAAACTCAGTCATTGACAATATCCACATCAATGCTACTGTCCATACACCAGTACAAATCATGCACTCTAAAACACGTACTTTTCTATTAATCAGCATTGAGCGTAATTTACTAAATACGTCAAACGGACCTGACGTAGAGGTTAATAGGTAAGCAAGAGCAAATCCAGCCAGAGCTATCATTCTTTATCTCCTGGCAATTTTCCTAACGGGTAGGCTTTATTGTCAATAACGCAAAAAGGTTGTGGTAACTTCCAGGCAGCCGCTTCTTTATAAAAACTTTCACTTAGAGGTGTTCGGATGACTTGAACTACATATCCATTATTCATAGCGTACTCCTCAAGGCGTTCCATCTGCACTTTGTAGTGACCGCAACTTGCACATTCTTTTTGATAGACTTTAATAACTTTCATCGCACAAACCTCACTTTCCTATTAGTTAAATCAGGTAACCCTCTTGCTTTTTGAATAGCTAAATCGTATTTATTCGCCCTTTCGAAGACTTCCTGGATAGTTATTTTCTTTCGTTCCATTAGAAACCTACGAAAAGGAGAGAAACTGCGACTGTATGAAGTTCTGTCGTAGACAAACCAGCGATGAAATACATACACACATTCTCTATCGCATACATAAATAGCTTCATGACTGTAGAATATGACTGTTAAATTAGATACTTCGCGTATCGGTATGTAGTCTATTCTTCTAGTCACTTTCGCCACCTAGCAACTCCCAATTTGTTAAAGAAATAAAAAAACACGAGACAAGTAGTCCCGTGTTAATTTAATTATATTATTATATAGACAGATTGTCTAGAGCTAGACTACTGTAACATGCCCAATTACCATATTATGAGGTTTTCAGATTCTCCAACATTTTTATCAAAAATGTTATAATAATCTCAAGATGAACGAAAAACAATACCAAGAGGTTTCAATATACCTAGATGATTCTGGCGTTTTCTCTCTTAATTCTGGACATAATTATTTTATATACGCTGGATATCTGTTCTTGAATAACCATGAACGTATCGCAGCAAGAGAGCAGTTCAAGACAATGTCTAGAGAGATAAAATCTAATCTCGGGATGTCGATGGAGTCGGAGCTAAAAGCGGCTGGTTTAGAAAATAAATATAAGAGAAGTTTGTATAATTGCGTCAAGCTATTCAATAGTCTTAGTGCTACAGTGAAATTGAGCGATGTTAACGAGTCTATTATGACAAACAAGTTGTCAATTCATCGATACAAAGACTACGTTTTGAAGAGAATGATAAAATCTAAACTAGAAACACTGATTGCGTCTGGCAAAATTGATGCAGACAAGCCAGTCTCTCTACGAGTCTATATTGATCAGCAACACACATCTACCAACGGATACTATAAGCTTTCAGATAGTATAAGAGAAGAGTTAATACATGGGATCCGCAACTTTGATTATGGAATGTTTTACCCTCCGATACTGTTCGCCGACTTTAAGATAAACATAAAGTTCTGCGACTCATCTCGAGATTATCTAGTGCAAGCAAGTGATATTCTAGCAAACCGTTTATGGTGTGGTAGGAATTTCAATCGCCCAAAGCTCTACACCAATATCCCATATCATAGTGACATTTTTTTGCCATAATGCTTGCGCCATTATGCTTAGCATGGTAGTATAGTGGTACAGACGTAAGTACTGTTACACAGCCACAAGCGATCAAATTGATTAAGCGTATTGTAAATACGTCGCCTGGTTGGGATAACCCTTCTGAATCAGAAGGGTTATTTTTGTTCATTGACTATTCGCCCTAGCGTTTGTCCATTATCACAAAATAACTCCAAGGTATTTCCCTAAAGAGACTCTCGACTGTTTCTTCAGTGAACAGTTCAGCAAAATAGACGTCATCTTCCCAGCCGCTCATAATGACTTGTATATCGTCATTTTCGTACCAGAATTCATATTTGTAATACCTAGAGAAATTAACTTCAATATCTTTATACTCTTCTGGAAGTTCATTTTTGATGTTTCCATCTCTGACTATGATTTCTTTCATTTCTTATGCTCCTCCTCATATCTTTTGATAAAGTTGTCTATCTCTTTACATACAACACCGTTCGGAGCCTCCTCTTTAATACGTTTGAAGACTTCGTACTGCTTTGGGATTACCTCACTCAAATATTTCACTTCTCCATACAGTCTTACGATTTTCGCAATACGCCAACTGATATTACTATTCACACACCTCTTTGTTTCGTCGAAATTATACGGGTCAATCAATAAAGATATGGTGCTAGGTTTGGTCGGAGTTACATCCTTCAGTACGCTTTCTAGCGAGCCCTTTTCCAAGATTTCTTGAAGTAGCTTATTTCGTTTTTCGATTGATTCTTGTAGCGACTCAGGCATTATTTCTCCTCCACTAGTTCAGGATTTTTGTGGATATTGCCAACAACCTCTAAGTTTGTTAATTCAAAGAGAGATTCAGCCACACCTGCACATTCGCCTACAAATCCACCATCAGCAAACTTAACCACCCAGTACTCAACAGGTTCGCCCGTGTCGTCTATAAGGATGTCGCCCTCGTAAATATCTGTACCGTTTTTGTCTTTCAATTCAGTGAATTGCTCAATAACAATCTCGTCTGCCTCAACAATTCTTCGGTCATAAAAAGGCTCCTCTATAAGAACGGCTGTATAAACTCCATTCCCATCAAATCGTAATGATTCAACCTGACACATTTGTTTATATGCCTTGTACCAAGCCCTAACTTTTATTTCACGCATTATAACACGTCCTCCGCTTTAATAACCTCTGCATCACCAGCGGAATCTGACTCTGACACATCTCTAACGTCATAGCCCCAAATCTCGTCAAAATCGACATCTGCGAGGTTTTGTTCATCTTGCACGCATTGCTCGGCGACTTGTTTTGCTTGCTCAAGATTGTCGGCTTCAATAAAGAGTTTTCCCATTATAGTTTGTTCAATTTCTGCTTCATAAATCATTGTCATTTCCTTTCTTTATGTCCATAAATTAGTGGTTTAGTTGACATCGTCTACCGAATTGGGAACAACTGTATAACCATTGTTTGATAATATCTCCTGCATTCTCTCTAGCCGACGGCTCTTAATCATCTCAGCCTCTTCTTCCGTGATAAAGTTCTGACGAAGCTCTAAATCATTAAGTCTTACATCTTTCTGCCAATCAGTGACGATGACTTCTCGTGAGATCGTCGGCGTGATAAATGCGTTATCGTCAACACTAACTGAAACTTTAATTGGCACTTCGCCACGCTTAAGGCTTGGTAGTGTTTTAGTCATTCTAACTACTTGATTAGCGTTAACAACTAGATAAATTACATCTTTCATAAATATTCTCCTTATCTACACAATTTCGTGTAGTTTAGTTCAACCGCAGAACTGGTACTGGCAACCTGTAAGGTTGACGACGTGGTACGCTAGATAGCTAATTGCTCACACTATCCTCGCACCCCGAACACGTTACCAGAGTTGGCTATATAAGGTGATGATTTGCCGAGTTTTAATTTCCTCGAATGTGAGGGAATTGGGTTTCGTAAAGTCACATCACATGCTACGAAGCTTTCTATCAATAAGCAGATACCCCTAAGCTCATGATTAGGTACTTATTTTCAAGATAGCGTCTACCTATTCCGCCACTTATATAGCCAGTTGACAACACCAATTTGTATATCATTAAGTGAGTTAATTACTTTAAGGTTTGATGTTGCCAGTTGATAGCACCAGATTGAGCCGATTTCCCCCTGCACTCAATTCTATAGGCAAATGAAAAGCCTAGACACTGATGTTGCCAGTTGATAGCACTAAATGATAGTTGTTTTGGGTATAGAATAACAAAAATATGCATACAAAATTTTCTTTTCTAAAATAAAAGGTGCGTTAGTGCTACCAGTTGAACAGACGATACACGTTGCACTGCCGTTGTAGTAGTCGGCTCACAACGTTCCACGGTTTTTCGGTCGGACACTATGTCTAGCTAGGATATAGTGCACCAGAATAGAGGTTGTGCATATCATCTGTCCAGTTCTACGGTTGAATTGTTAATGTTCTAAACCAATTTTTCCACTTGGGAAAAATGGTTTTCTACTGGGTACGATTTGTACCCGTTTATTTACGTTTGCTTATGCGACCGCCTTTTTTGCCAGCACACTTTTTTACAAAGTGAGGACCGTCGATTAAGTCGCAATCGCATTCAATGTCTTGTGCAAATCCTTTACAACTTCCGTGGCTTGCAAATGTAGCTGAGCCACCTTTTCGTCCAATTTCTGCGTAGAAGTTAGGATTGCTAGCTAAGTTTTTCTGAGCGGCTTTTAAGCCTCCAGCCTTTGTTCCTGACATTATTCTTCTCCTAATTTTTTAATCAACTTATGAACACCTCTCCCTGAGCCGATACCCTTACCAGCCCACCAGCCTGTATATACCCATAGACGAGCAATAGGATTGTTGCCACGCTTGTGTTTATAGATATACAACGCCCTTTCTGAGCAATCCCAGACAACAACGAAGCCTGCCTCAGTGAGTAAACTAGTTGCATATTGTAGGCGACCTGGCTCGAGTGCTTGTCGACGCTCTTCACGTTCTTTCTTCATAATGTCAAACGCTTCTCTTAATTCACCCACTACTATTTCTCCTTAATTCCAAAATAAATCAGCCAGTCTTCTCGGTTTTCTCTGATAGATTTTCGAGAGTCTTCTTCGGTTGCATAGCGTATGGTTTCACCAGAATCGTCATAGTCAGTATCGTATGAGTATAGTTCTTTGTCCTTGTAATTGTAGTAGACTACCCATCCACCTCTAGAATCCTCAAAGTCTGGCTCAAAGGTCGAGGTTTGGCGCAGTCTGACTTCTGCTAGTTTGCGCTCGCGGGCTAGCTCACACTCGCCTGAGGTACGATAGGTATTGCCAAACTCAAAACGGCTAAGGTGATACGAGTCATCTTCATCAAAATATGTAAAATTAGTATTGCCATTCTCATCAAGATACCAAATCTTATCACCTCGCTGAGGCTTCCAGTGAATACTGTCTGTCGGCTCTTCGATTTCCTCGAACCACTCTGTGAGAATATTCGGAAACTTTTTCAGGGTAGTTTCGTGATAAATCATTATTATCAAGCCCGTTTCTGTGGTCTTTTGGTTTTCTGGAGTACCAGCAATAAGATTTCCCGTTTTAGAGATATATGCTAACTGACCTGTTTTGAATGTTGGTAAATCTTTAAGTAGTTTATAACGTTTCATGCTTTTTCGCTCCTTTCTTAAACACACAGTATAGAAAAGCAAGCATAATCATAACCAACTCTGCTAAAAGTTCAAGAGTACTGAAAGCATATATCACATATACACCACCTGTAGTATCATCAGATATTTTGAACCCCCATATGAGTTCAGATAGTTTCATTGTTATAAATACGAACATCAGTTCCTTCTCCTTAAAATAGCTCCAATTGCGTGGCGTAAATTGCACGGCTAGCTAATATCTGGTTTATACGATGAATTGTTCGCTCACTCTCGTTCAGGTCGTTTAACGCACCCTCTTTCATCTCCAGCAAGTCTACTGTGTCGACCTCATCTAATGACTGATAATCGTCCTCGTAATAAGGTTTTACTTCTTTCTCCATTTCTTCTCCTCCTTCATCCATTCTTCATCTTGCTTTGCGATTTCGTACTCGGATATTGCTACGAAAATTAGCAAGAACATGACAATTATTATCCAAATTAAAATAAACATTTATTGTCCTTTGTTTTTTAAGTCTTTAATTAAGATTTCCAATTCTCCGTCAGTCCACTTGTAGGGCTTTTTCATACTTTCTAATAGGTCAACGATATCTTCGCCGTAAGTTTTAAGCATGAATCTTGTGTAACCAATCATGTTTCCTTCGTCAAATCGATTACACGACCTACATTGAGCGTGTACGTTTCGCTCGTCGTATCTGAGAGCCATCCATCTTCTATTTATGAAGTGTCCAGCGTCAGCCTGTTCAAATGGCTTTCTCTGACCGCACGAGCAACAAATAAAGAATCCGTCTTCAGAATCTCTCATTCTTATATATTTTGAGAAAATCCTATCAGCTTTTTGAATTAGTTTTCGACTTGCCAACTTTACCCTCGCATTCTCCAGACTCTGACAAATCTACCATTCATCAATGGTCTTTCACTTTTTCTCCAACCGACAGGTACAAAATCATCACATCTGAATATGTTGCCAGTTGTGTTCCTGTGTAAATAAGGTGGTCTAGGACATTCCTTGAGTACGTCTTCAATTGTGATCAGAGATTTATTATCTAATAGTTTTCTCGCTGTTACACGAGCATTTTCTATCCAGGCTTCACGCTCTTTTTTGAATAAATCTTTCATCACATTACCCTCTCGACAATGAAATTATCTATCATTGTTATTTTGTGAATCGTTCCACCGTATTTTTTCTGAAATTGCCGTGCGTCTTTTCGCTTTCTAAAGTTTCGATTTGAATCGTCGCTTTTTACTAGATACAATTTCTGTAAACCCATCGTCTTCCCCCTTTTCAAGTCTGCGTGAGACTACTAAGTCATTATCGATAAATGACCATTTATACTTCCTCATAAAACTGAGGTCTGGGTCTACAATGCGAATCGTAAACCCATTGTCAGTTTCGAGAAGGTAGACTTTTTTTCTTCTTGTCATTTAACCTCCTAAAAAGGTATTTCGCTCAAATCGACAGGCTCGCTAAGGTCAATGTCTTCAGCAATATTTTCAGATTTATTCTTCAGCTTTGGCTCATATCCCCAGATATTTCGCTCATATCGATATTTCTCGTCACCGTTATTATCTATATATGTCTCTTCTGTTTTTTGGATTGTGTACCAACAAGACTTTCCTGGCAATTTCTGGATTAGTTGAGACATTTCATATAGACTTTTCATAGATTTGAAAAAGTCACGAATCTTCTGTTTCTGCTCATCATCTTTTGCATTATGTACAAAAATCTTGCGGATTTTATCAACAGAAAAAGGCGTCGCCGCACCAGTAAACCATAATCGTGCATCGCCTTGTTCACCGTTTGTGCCTTGAACCTTTACATTCAGAAATACTTTATCATTTGCATTTTTTTCAAAAGTAGCTTCGGTGATTGTTACAGCGTGAACACCCTCAGTAAAATATGTCGACTCTTTCAAATCTTCCTCACTTAATTTCATATTCTTCAATTCTTCGTCCGTCATACCCCTTATCCTTTCCTTAGAACATTAATTTTTGGACTTCTCTTTCAACTAATTTAAGAGTAGCGTTTTGTACCATGCCAGTTAGCTCGATTTTTTCTCGATAATCTTCTCGTTTTAATTCAAATATCTGTAACCCTAAATCGGGATTCGTGAATACGTCTGAATAAATACAGAAATAGAGTTTTTGTAGATTTTCATTTACTAAGAAGTACTGAATAATCTGAGCTTCATAATCAAGTGGCGGGTGTTTTTCATAGTAAGCTTTGACTACTTTCCAACTATCCAAGCATTTGATTTCTACAGCCTCTGTCTCATCTTCAAACTCGCCATCTGGTGAGCAAATCATATATTCGTTTTCTTCAGATTGCCAAACCCGCCCAGGGATAATCTGCTTGCCGAGTTTTTCAGAAATCAACTCTCTAGCTTCATCTTCTAGGATTTGACCTCTGAGCATAGCCGAATAAGTAGCACCTTCTGGTATTCTGTCTGCATAGTCATTCGGATTAATTGGCTTAGCTATTCGCTCAGCAATTAACTTATAGATTGAATCGTTTATTTGAACATTCGCATAAAGTTCATTCAATTCATCTTCAGTAAGCATCGCCTTGATATTATCCATGGTTAGATTTTTCGGAAAATCATAGCCTTTACTTTCAGCGAATTCGACCAGCTCGGCTTTTGGTATATATCGAACTGATGAATAATCTTTAGCCGATGAGCCTGAAATCCTGCCTTCGTGAAAATCCAACCACTCTTGACTTCGTTGTTCAAGATCTAGGATTTTCATTTACTATCTCCTAATTTTACTTTCATTTCGTCTTTAACACCGACAAGCTCACGTGATAGCTTTGGATTGGTTTTGACAATCTCTGTATACTTTTCTTTTAATTCGTCTAAAGTCTTACAGGCTCGCAATTCCTCTTCGGCTTTCTTAGTGTCTTGAAATGTCTCAAACTCCTCCATCTCTTCGGTACTTGCGATTTCTCCGTTATTCAAATAACCAAGCAAACTCAATGCTCGACCGACTGAAATCGTTTCTAGTTTTTCGAATGCTTTATCCCTTTTCATCTGATTAACTGAATAAGCCGCTGTTCCAGTAGCGTCCGCAGAGTATTCGTCTCGCTTATCTTTTAAGATGTAGGTTGTGAATACTGCACCGCCGTTTGGTGTAAATTCATAAGTAGTTTTAATTGACGACCGCGGATTGTCTTGTCTAAACTCTTTTAATCGATCGGCGACTTTCGCATAATCACCACCAGAAACCTTTGAAGTCTTCACTTGCTTCATAGTTCCTCCTTATAAAAATCTTAAATATCTTCCATTTGTGTAAACTGACCAAGCTTTATAACCTTGTGATTTCCACACATGATAAGCACAGTCAATGTTTATTTCTGGGTTGTGCGAATCGCAAGCTTCTCGTCCAGGTAAAATCCTTACTTGGAATAGAGAAACTGAATAGCCATATGTTCTTCCGTTTTGTGTAAATGTCAGGCTTGTATCACCTGTTGCGTTTTCATTGCACGAACTCTCAGCTTGCATAATAGCTTTCATGATTCGCACGTCCCAATCGTATTTTTCAAGTAAAGGTTGAAACCTGTCGCAGCCGCCTACACCAGCTTTCTCCATAGCTTTTTGAGGTGTAGGCGAGGCTTCAACCTTTGCGGCAGTTTGTGGTAGCAACGGTTGCCGCTTTTCCGTTGCTACTGTTTTGACACTTCAACTTTGACATTCTTAACGATTGTCGCCGCTTCAGCTTTGACTTGTTCAGTTTGGTTTTTCTGATAGTACATACCGCCAATAAACGCGATAATCCCTGTAATTAAAATCGTAATAATAATAGTTTTGATAGTTTCAATATTAAGTTTTTTCATTTTCTTCTCCTTGTTTTGTTTTTTGTTTTCTTTATTCTCTTTTAAGCTAGACATTGTACTAACTCCTCTCTAGCACAGATATTTACAACTTCGTCCTCAATTCCGTCACAATCTGGATTTGGACAATAAAATTCAGGTTCGCCATGACAACCACACCATTCAGCTTCTCTGCCCGAACAGCAAGGTTGAATTACTTCTAAATTATCGTGGTTGCAGTACCACTCGTTATCAAAGAAATCAAAGCGATAACTTGCTCTAATTTGCTTTACTTCAATTTTCATATTTACTCTCAATCTGCCATTTGGTATAATGGCTTTGTAGCCGCTCTTTTGAGCGGTTTTTGCTTTATACTGCCCACTTTTCAGCGCAGGTGTGGGAGACCTGTAGTGAGCAGCGCTGAGCGTTCGAAAATAAACATAGGACTACAAAGATGTAAACTTAAACCCTCGAACGCCAGCTGAATTAAAAATGTGCTAGCGGCTATACAAACCGCTCGACGCTACCCACTAATTCCAAATTTTTAAGATACTAACTTCTACACGTGTTACGCCTGAACCTTCGAGCAATCTGTCACGCTTGTATAATTTTCGTCGTACGCTCTTTTACGGTGTCGCTTACGTAATCGTAATAGTACAGTTTGTTAATTCTGCACGAGGCTATCAGATACGCATTTGACAACCTCGTGGAAATTAAAAAACACCACTTTCGTGATGTAGATAAAAAAAGAACCGCCATAAAGGCGGTGGTTTACAAAACCGTTGCTCTAGCCAACTGAGCTAAAGCGGCAACTGAATTTATT
>ERZ773272.74-NODE-74-length-38377-cov-75.538124_pt1 | contig 38377 bp, 28 predicted proteins | sample MGYA00511891_ERZ773272 | MGnify/ENA primary metagenome ERZ773272 (study PRJEB29015, sample SAMEA2738150) | human oral metagenome | biome: human oral; feature: human-associated habitat; material: saliva | place: China | collected 2198 ...
ATGTCTACACCCTAGCCTACCGGAAAACCCCGCCTCTCTTGCCGGAGGCGGGGTTTGCGCGGGTACTGTCAGGTTGGGGCACAGCCAGACTGGGGTATAGGCAGGGTAGCTGGGTTTAGCTAGCCTGAGCCGGTGAAGTTAGCCGGTGAAGCTAGCCAGCGCAGTTAGCCGGCGAAGTCGCCGAGCATATCCACGGTCGGCACGAAGAAGAGGGTGCCGGTCACCGCGGTGCTGAAATCCAGCAGACGGTCGTAGTTGGCGCCATCCACTCCCATGAACATGTTCATGAGCATCTTCCGAACGGTCGAGAAGGTGCTGGCGTAGCAGATGAAGTAGGTGCCCAGCTCGTTGTTACCCACGGTGCCGAAGGGCATGTTGTCGCGAATAACCTTGAAGTCGTCACCGATATTGGCGACAGCGGAGTGCGAGTTGGCGGGCTTCTCGTCCTCGCTCATCTCGATGTCGTCGTGCTTGGAGCGGCCAATAACCTTCTCCTGCTCGGAGACGGGCAGGGCGTTCCACGCGGTCATGTCGTGGATGTACTTCTGCACGAACTGGTAGCTGCCGCCCTTGTACATGGGGTCGCTGTCACCGATGATGCCGAAGTATTCGCGTGCCGCGGGGGTCTGCGGGTTCTCGGTGCCGTCCACAAAACCGATGATGGAGCGGCCGTCCCAGTAGCGGAAGCCGTGCACCTCCTCCAGCACCTCAGCAATATCGCGCAGAGCCGCAGTAATAGCGGACGCCATATCGTAGGCGACCGACGGCTGGGTCGCGCGGATGTGGAAGTGCAGATCGCCGGGAGTGGACACCGCGGTGTGCTTGGAGCCCTTAATCTCCTCGAACTCCACGAGCTCCTGCGGCAGCGGCTTGGGCAGATCCAGGGTCAGCCACGTACTGTGGCTGATGCCCAGCACAATATTGGCGTTCTCGGGCGAGTAGCGGTTCGCGGCGGTGTGGTTGAGGTTAATGACGAGTCCGCAGAGGTTCTGGAACCCCTCAACGAGCGCATCCTGCGAGATGCCTTCCTTGAACTTCCAGACCATGAAAATGGTGTTAGCGTTCGGGCTGGCAGTGACCTGTTGTGATTCTGAAGCAAGCATAAAATCCACCGTACGCCCGTGTGCACACCCCCGCAATGAATCTAGCCCTAACCTTCTGCGTTGAACGGAGAAGATTAGGGCTGGGGTGGGGATAGAGTTTTAGCAGCCGTGCTTTAGAAACCGTGGGCGGCGAGGTCACGGGCATGCGCCAGGCGTGCCGCCGTCTCGAAAATAGTCCACGCCTGCACCTGAGTGGACAGCTCCACCGGCGCGCCGGGCTTCACAACCTTGCTCATCGGCTCGGTGAACCGCGGGGAGAACTGCACGAGCGCCTTACCGCGAATCTCATTCGGGTCAATGCCGTACTCGTTCATCGGCAGGTTGGGGTCGAACTCGCGGCGGCCCTCCCACAGGGCGCGTGCGGTCGAGTACACCAGGTTCGAGGCGAGCGCTCGCGCCTCATCGCTGAGCAGCGGCGAGGATGCCGCCATGCCCAGGTAGCGCACGAGAATGCCGGTGAACAGGCCGCCGTCGCCGTCGCCGTGCGAGATGAGGATGCGGCGGCGCGCACCGGAGAGGAACTCCACCTCTTCAGTCATATGCTTGACGATGCCGACGATGAGGCGCTCGGCGCGTTCTGCGGGGTCCACCTCGCAGGGCACACCGGATGCGGCGAGGCTCAGTAGAGCACCCAGGGCGGTTCCCTGGTTGTAGGTAAATTCGCTGCGTTCGTATTCGTACTTGTCGCCGCGCACGTTCACGCCGTCAATATAGAGCGAACGTTCTGCATCCCAGAGGGTTTCGTTCATCCAGTCCATGAGCGCGGCGGCAGTCTTCGGGTCGCCCGCACGCGCATACGCCAGAGCAGTCGGCGCGGTTGCCGCAGCATTCACAAAATCACGCTTGGACTTGCGCCAACTCATGCCACCCACCGGGGAGAAGCCCTTCGCCAGCTGCTCGAAGAGGGCCGCACCAGCATCCTGAGCGGCAACGTCATTAGCGCCGGTCAGCTCAATGCAGAAGGAGTTCATGCGGCCCACCGCGAGGGTCAGCCACGCCATATCGTCAAAATAATCGTTCGCGAAGCGGCCGTAGTTACGCACGTTAATGCCGCGCAACAGCGCGCGGGCGCGGTGCAGCTCTTCCTGGGCGGCAGTAATATCGCCCTCACGCAGGTGACGCTGACCGGCATCAATCATGCAGTCCAGCAGGTGCGCCTGCCACCAGTAGTGCCAAATGCTCAGACGCTGGCTCAGCGGGCGCGGATCCGGCACCTGCACCGAACCGATGAGGGCGCCGGGCACGCCGAGGATGCGATGCACAAAGGTGTCGGTGACGCTGACGGCTGCGGCAGCGGCGTGCGAGGAGGTGCGCTGGGCGTACTCGCTAATCGACTCCAGAGACTGCTCGTTGTGGGAAGACGGCTGGGAATTCATGGACCCTCTGTAGTTGCGGTGAAGTATTACGTCTGAAATTATCCCACTTTTTGCCCTCTGAGCGCCCGGATGCTGTGGGCGGGCTCTCGGGCGTGATTCCTTTTCGAGAACCCGCCGAGAAGATGCACCGCAGGGAACGGAGTGAACGCCACTCAAAAACCGGTTAGGCGGCGGCAGCCAGCGAACGCCCGCTGTACAGATCCACCCGCTCGCCGGTGATGGGGTGCTCAAAGTGCAGGCTGTACGCCAGCAACTGCAGCGGGTACTCCGGGCGGTCTGGGACATCGGGCAACACCCGCGGGTAGAAAACATCGCCCAGAATGGGCGACCCCAAAAGGTTCAGGTGCGCCCGTAGCTGGTGCGTCTTGCCGGTGTGAGGCGCCAAATCATAGAGCGCCCATTCTCGTTTTTCGTTGAGGTTTGGCTCGGCACGCCACCCCTCAACAGTCTGAGCACTCGGGGTGAAAGTCCGCAGAATCTTCACGGTCGTCAGCGTATTCGGCTCCACACCCTGCACCGCGCACTCTTGCTCAGACAGTTGCTGAACCTGCAGTTGATCACGAATCTTCTGAATATGAGAACGCACCTGCAGACCCTCCGCACTCAACGCCTGCTCGGTGGCGGCAGGGTCGGCGGGAACCGGCGCCACGGCGCGGTAGGTCTTCGACACCTGACGGTGCTGAAACATCATCTGGAAAGGGCGGCGCGCCTGAACCGTCTTAGCAAAGAGCAGCACACCGGCGGTCGGGCGATCCAGGCGGTGAATCGGAATCAGCAGCGGGTTCTGCTCACGCACCCGCAGCTTGGTCAGCGCGGTCTGCGCAATATAAGAACCGCGCGGGGTGGTCGGCAGAAAATGCGGCTTATCAATCGCCAGCACGTGCTCATCCTCGTAGAGCACCGGCATATCGGAGGGCAGCTGCGGCTCGTCGGTAAGCTCACGGAAGTACCAGATGCGCTCGCCCGGCATGTACGGGCTATCGCCGGTCAGAATCGTGCCGTCATCCAGGCGCACCTCGCCGGTATCGAAGCGGGCGTGAATAATCTGCGGGTCGTTCGGGTAGAAACGCGCAATCAGGTAATCCGCAATGGTTGCCGGGACGGTGTTGTTCGGGGTGAGCTCGGCGGGGAGCTCTTCCACAAGCGGCAGGATCAGCTGAATCGGGTCGATACCGTTCTTCTGAGCCAGCGGAGGGGTCAGCAGGCGGCGATGCGTGCGGCGTGCCGGTTTCGCCTGATAGACGGCGCCGGACTGCATTCCCTGCTGCGTATCGGGCTGAGAGCTGGGCAGTGAGCTGGACTGCGTGCGTGCGGTGTTCTGTGCGGGCATGGCTCTACTCTACCGCCTAAACCCTATCACCTGAGCGGGGCTGGGACTGAGGTAAGCTGAGCCGGACTGCCTACCGATGAGGTAGCTAGACACATTGCCGCGGGGTTGGGTTTCGGGCTGCGGAATGCAGTTTTGTCTGACACTCATGAATGTTTGTGTGAATGCGTGGAACAAAAAACGAAAACTTCACAAATTTTTGAAATTATTGGACATTTAATTTAAAAAAACTGCATTAATTTTACAAAAAACAGCGTTTATGTGCGGTATTTTCGAAAGTTCTGTCAAATCAGAAACTAATAACCCTCAATTTAGCCCCTGTGGTTTTTCTAAGTATAAAAGATGTGAAGCAAATAAATACCTGCTAACCTGAGCATCCTACGTCATAAACGCCTTAATAAAGGCTGAAAGTAGCCTTAAAGCGGTACGATTAAGACACAGAAGTTCGATATTTCGAACGAAGGGGTCGAAATGGGACAGAAACAGCGCAAGGGCGCAGAGAGTAAAGGAACACCCCCAATTACGGCGGTGCAATCAGACAATTCCAAAGCACCGGAAAATGCGATAGGAGAGGTTATGGAACATTCACAAAAGAATGCGGAGCCTCGCACCGGTGCCCTGCGCATGGAACCGCACGAACGCGAAGAACAAATTCTGAAAATTGCTGCAGAACATTTCGCTCGACGCGGCGTACTCGGCGCCTCCATGAGCGCTATCGCCCGCGATGCAGGCATTACCCGCGCCCTGCTCTACCACTACTTCCCCGGCAAGGACTCCCTGGCGGCAGCCGTCACCCGACGCGAAGCCAACGCAGTCCTCGAAGCGCTCGGCGAGCACCACGAAAACCCCGAGGAAGCACTCCGCAGGGCGCTACGCACCTACTTCCTCGTCGTAGCCGGTGTCCCCACCCCCGGTGGGGAGGACTTCCCGAACAACCCCACCGACTACCTCGAATGGATGCTTCAACGCACCGGCATGCCGATTAATGACCGCACCCGCGTCATCCTCGGAGGCTGGTTGCAGCTCGTCGACTACTTCGCCCTGCACGTCGTGCAGCTCAACCCCCGCGATCAGCGCACCGTTCGCTCCCGCGGGCTCGGGCTCGAAGAAGCTATCGACCTGTGCCTGGGTGCCGTGGATACCCTCACCGGCGGTTACTAACCGCCCCAACAGGTCAACGTAGGACTTCCCGCTCCGATGTTTGGTTATGTGCTCCACGGCAAAGGCGACGTGGACATCCGGGCGGTTATTCCTCCGTCGCGCCGCTTGCGACGTGGCGGACTCCGGGAACACCACCCGGTTCGTGAGTAGGGAAACATAATGCCCCGTACCCCCTTCCGTGAGGGTGCGGGGCATTATGATGCTCAGGTTGAGATTGAAGAAAATAATTTAACCTGAGGCTAAGCTTGAGGATCTGCTTGCGTTAAATGGAACGGCGCAGCGACAACCCACGAACCGTCGCGTAGAAACCCTGTGCCTGCAACGCCGCACGTAGCGCCTCCACCGGATGCTCCACAGCCTCGCCGTCGGAGGTGCCCGATGTGAATGAGCCCAGCGTGTGGGTGCCCAAAAGCTCCACATCGTTGACCTTCTCCACCGAAATCTTCTCCGCACCACCGGCGGACACCAGGCGCGCCAGGGCGGGGGCCGCCGCCTCCAGAAGTACCGGGTCGGTGGTGAAAGCCAGCAGGGTCTTCGCGCCGCGCTCCACGTACAGCACCGGGGCGCCGTCCACCAGCACCACGCAGGCGCCCGCCTTGCGTGCCGGGCGGTGCTTGACCACTCCCACACCCTCGCCCGCAAAGGACGGAATCGCGGGCCAGCTCAGCGCCGCACCGTACGGGTTCGCCGGGTCGGTCGCCGCCAATAGCGTCACCGTGAACGTGCCGTACACCTGTTCCGTATCGGTGCGCTGCGGGGTGTAGGCGCTCGCACCAAAACTCTGTGTCGCACCAAAACTCTGTGGACCTGCGGGAATACTGAGGTTATCGGCGGTAGAACGCAGCAAATCCACCGTTGCGGGGGCGGCGAACTGCGCCGCACCCAGGCCCTCAATAAAGTAGCCGCGACGCACCAGCGCACGATCCTCGGCCGCCGAATAAATCCGGTACAGCTGCGAGAACCCGCCGGCAGAATCCTCCACCTGCAGGCACCCGCGAGTCAGCACACCGTAGCGGTCCAGCAGCAGGTCGGCGCGTGCGAGCGCCGCAACGGTTGCTTCCACCGGCTCCTGAAGCAGCGTGTCCACGCGCGAGAAGCGGCCGCTATCCTGCGGGGCAATAGTGGGGGCGGTATGGAGCCCGCCGCGGAGGGAATTACCACGAAGGGAACGCAAGCCCCGCCCGGCGGCAGGGGCAGAGTAGCCGCTGGAACTATAGCTGTCAGCACTGTAACCGCCCGCCATGCCGTTACCCATGGAGGCGCGCGCCGCCGCAATACGACCCGCACCGCGGCGACCCACCCGCGACAGACGCGCGGGGGCAGCCGGGGTCGGATGCGCACTACGGACACCGGCAAGCATCGCCCGAACCGGCGCGAAACTATCGTTCGTCACCGCACCGGCCCACACCAGGCGCCACAGCGCCGCCGAAACCTCCGCCGCATCCGGGAAAGTCACCACCTGACCAGAAGGCGCCGCCGCGCTCATCAGCTGCGCCACCCGCTCACGCAGTGCCGGCACGAACAGGCCGCCGTGAGCCAGCGCCTCATAGATGGCGTGCTCGAGCGTGCCCGGAGCCTGCAGCGCCTCCCAGAGTTTCGGGTTCTCCGCGCGCACCAGCTGCTCCGGGTAGTCCTCGCCCAGGGTCAGCGAAGAACTCTCGCTCAAATGCAGGCGAATCCAGCCGTCAGATTTCTGTGCGCTACCGCCGCCGAGCTGGCCGGCACCGGTGAAGAATACCCTGCCGCTGGCCATGAGCTCGTCCAGCATGTGCGGCTGATAGCCGGGTACGCGCGCCGGAAGAATCAGCGTCTCCAGCGCGGAAGCCGGTACGCGCACACCCGCCAGCTGGTCGATGGCGGTGAGCAGATCCTCCGTGGCGGAGGCGGAGTCCTGAGCCGCATGAGTGGCGCCGTTTTCTGCACCGTTCTCAGCCATCGGGTTGGGTGTCGCCGTGCCGAGGGGCGCCACCCTCTCGCCCACCACTGTGGCGGCGCGGCGGGAGGGTACGAACGCACCGTAGGCGCTCGCCTCCGGCAGGGTCTGTGCAACCCGTACAGATAAAGAACGAACGTTCTGCCACGAAGGTAGGAAAACGCCGTAGACCTGCGCCGATACCGGCTCAATCTCCTCACGCAACGCCGCCAGAGAACGGGCGCGAATCGTGCGCAAAACCTGCGCATCCACCCACTCAACACCGACTGCCCCGGAGGCGCGCAGCACCTCGGGCAGGAACTCGCCAGAGCTTAGGCGGCGCTGCTGCTGAAGGCGCTGCAACACCGGGGCCAGCACGCCCACACCTATCGGGGTCAGGCGCGAAAAATATTCCGCCGCCTGCTGCGCCGTAAAGGGAATGTGGGTGCGCGCATAGCGAGAAACCAGATCCTCTAAAGGCTCCGCGACCGGCTCCAGGAGGGCGGTAGGAAGCGCCGCGGCGGGCATAATGCCCAGCCCGTCGCGCAGGCGCGCGGCGTCCTCAACCGCCGCATAGTACAGCTGCGGCTCGGCGGAATCATCGGCGGCTCCCATGAACGAGAACGCGCGGCGCGAGCGCATCAGCTCCTCCGCCAGGGCCTGAGCCTCAGTCGTGCTGGCGTGCGCGCCGGACTCCTCGCCGTAGTGTTCAGAGTCCTTGTTTTCAGAGTCTTCGGCGCCGCTAAAATCTTCCGCGCCGAAATCTTGAGAACCGTGCGCCGCAGATTCTGCCCGCAAACGCAGACTCAACTCCCGCGCGCTCAACGGACCCAGCTGACGCAACAGATCCGCCACGCCCTCCACACCGCAGGCACGGTAACGCTCACCCGTGCGCTGCAGACGCTGCTGAGTCTGCACCAGAACCGCCGGATCCAGCAGGTCGCGCAGACCGCTCGAACCTAGAAGCTCAGCCAGCAGTGCCGGGTCCAGCGACAGCGCGGCGGCGCGGCGTTCGGCAGCGGGCGCATCGCCATCGTAGAGGTGCTCGGCAACGTACTCAAAGAGCAGGGTGCGCGCAAAAGGCGAAGGGTCGTTCGTCTCAACCTCCAGCATGGACACCGCCCGAGACTGCAGGGAACGGTGCACCTGAACCAGCGCCGGAACATCGTACACATCCTGCAGACACTCGCGCGCCGTCTCCAAAAGCACCGGAAAATCAGGGTACTTACGCGCCACATCCAGCAGCTGCGCCGCACGCTGACGCTGCTGCCACAGCGGGGTGCGCTTACCCGGATCACGGCGCGGCAACAGCAGGGCACGCGCCGCATTCTCACGGAACCGAGACGCAAAAAGCGCCGAATCGCCCACGCGTTCGGTGACAATCGCCTCCAGCTCGTCCGGGTCGAAGAGGAACAGGTCAGCGCCGGGCGGCACATCCTCCATGGCGGGCAGACGCAGAATCAGGCCGTCATCGCTCGCCATGACGGAGGCGTCCACCCCGTACCGCTCCTCAATGCGGGCGCGCACCGCCAGCGCCCAGGGTGCGTGCACCCCGTAGCCGAGCGGCGAGTGCAGGACCACACGCCAATCGCCCAGTTCGTCGCGGTGCCGCTCCACAATCATGCGGGTGTCGGAGGGGACCGCCCCGGTGGATTCGCGCTGCTCACGCAGGTAGGCGAGCAGGTTATCGACCGCCCAGGTGTCCAGTCCGAGCTGTTCGAGCTGCTGGCGGGCGGCGGCGCTATCGGTGGCATCCAGGCTGGAGAGGGCGCGCGTGAACGCACCCGTCTGCACGCCCAGGGCGTAGGGGCGGCCCATGCGGTCGCCGTGCCAGAAGGGCAGGCGCGCGGGCTGGCCGGGTGCGGGGGAGACCCGCACCGCGTCGTGCGTAATTTCTTCAATACGCCAACTGCTCGCGCCGAGGGTAATGACCTCGCCGGCGCGGGATTCGTACACCATCTCCTCATCGAGCTCACCCACACGCTTGGGGCCGCGCTCCTCATCGCCGCTGACCAGGTAGACGGGGAAGAGCCCGCGGTCGGGAATCGTGCCGCCGCTGGTGACGGCGAGGCGCTGCGCACCCGGGCGGCCCTCAATACTGCCGGAGGGCGCCTCCTCGGTGGGGGTGCGGTCCCAGATGATGCGCGGGCGCAGTTCGGCGAACTCGTCGGAGGGGTAGCGTCCGGCGAGCATTTCGAGCACGGAGTCGAAGAGGGCGCGCGGCAGTTCGGCGTAGGGCGCGCTGCGGCGTAGCGCCTCGTACCAGGAATCCACGCTGATGGGGCCCAGTGCGCAGGCGGCGACGGTCTGCTGCGCGAGCACGTCCAGGGGATTGGTGGGGATAGTGAGCGGCTCGAGGGTTCCGCTGCGCATTCCGGCGAGGGTGACGGTTGCGCCGAGCAGGTCGCCGCGGTGCTTGGGGTAGAAGAATCCGCGCGAAATTTCGCCCACGCGGTGTCCTGCGCGACCCACGCGCTGCAGTGTGGAGGCGACCGAGGGCGGGGCTGCCACCTGGATCACGAGGTCCACGTGGCCCATGTCGATGCCCAGTTCCAGGGAGCTGGTGGCGACCACGCAGCGCAGGGTTCCGCCCTTGAGTGCCTCCTCGGTGAGGGCGCGCTGTTCCTTGGATACGGAGCCGTGGTGCGCGCGGGCGAGCGGCGGCACCTCGGCGATATCGCAGATGCCTGCCGCGTAGTCTTCGGGATCGATTCCCTGCTTCGCGAGGACGCGGCGCAGGTGAATATCGTTGAGCGCCGCGGTGAGCTTTTCTGCTAGTCCGCGCGAGTTAACGAAAACAATTGTAGAACGGTTGTTCTCAATATGGTCGACGATGCGCTCCTGCACGCGCGGCCAGATGGAAGTCTCGGGACGCTCTCTATCGGGGGCGTCTCGCAATGCATCTTCCGGGATCGTGAGCGTATTTTTGGGCGCGGCGTTATCGTCCTGTCGCGCCGGGTCTGCTTGCCCAATTTCTTGCCCAGGTCCTAGCCCGGCTTCTTGTCGGGTTTCTAGCCCAGCTTCTTGCCCGGGGAATACGCCAATGGCATCTTCCAGCGTGTAGGGTGCGCTCGCCGGGATATTTGCGGCACTGGGGGCAGACTGTTCCGCGCCCTGCGGCGAGCCGGTAGAAGCCGAGTTCCCGCTGCCTTGCGCCTCCGAGGGTGCGTAAAGCCCTTGCCCGTAGTCGTTGGCGCCTCCGAGTGCCGCCATATCGGGTACGGGCACGCGCAGGCGCAGGTCCCATTCTTTGGCGACCGGGCGGCTCATGATGGTCACCGGCTGAATGCCGCCGAGGAACCGGGCGACCGCCTCCGGGTTTTCGACGGTTGCGGAGAGGCCAATGCGCTGTGCGGGCTTTTCGAGGAGCGCGTCGAGGCGTTCGAGGGAGACCGCCAGGTGTGCGCCGCGTTTGGTGGCGGCGAGGTTGTGAATCTCGTCCACGATTACGGTGGTCATGCCCGCGAGGGTGTTGCGGGCGGCGCTGGTGAGCATGAGGTAGAGGGATTCGGGGGTGGTGATGAGAATGTCGGGCGGGTTGCTGATGAGTTGGCGGCGTTCGCGTGCGGGGGTGTCGCCGCTGCGCACGCCCACGCTGATGGTCGGTTCGGTCGCGTTGTTTCCGCTCAAGCGCGTGATTCCGGTCAGCGGTGCGCGCAGGTTGCGTTCGACGTCGGCGCCGAGTGCTTTGAGGGGTGAGATGTAGAGGATGCGCGTGCCGCCTGCGGTTCCGGCTTCGTGTTCGCGGTGTAGGGCGTCGAGTGCCCAGAGGAAGGCGGCGAGGGTTTTGCCGGAGCCGGTGGGGGCGATGATGAGGGTGTTGTTGCCGTTGCGGATGCTCTCCCAGGCGCCTTCTTGGGCGGCGGTGGGTGCGCTGAAGGTGGCACGGAACCAGTCGCGTACGGGGGTGGAGAAGTGGGAGAGTGTGTCGGTCATGTATCTATTATGGCGGGTCTATTATGGTCGGGTTTATGGTGTGAGCCTCTTGAATTGTTGGGGGTGGGGGAGGAAGATGTGCTTGACAGGGTTTCTACAGAGCATGTAATATTTTCCCTGTAAAGTAAATGACTGAGGGACAACCCAAAGGAGCCTCACCATGACCCGCCTGAACGAAGAACAGCTCATCAACCTCTTCCACGAGCCGCGCACCGTCTCCTCCTTCACCGAGGAGCCCGTCACCGACGAGCAGCTGCGCCGCATCCAGGAGCTGACCTTCTACGGCCCCACCGCCTTCAACAGCCAGCCCCTGCGCATCACCTGGGTCAAGAGCCCCGAGGCACGCGAGCGCCTCGTCGCACACCTGGCAGACGGCAACAAGGCAAAGACCCAGGCGGCACCGGTGACCGCGATTCTCTCCGCAGACGCAAACTGGGTAGAGCACGCTGACACCTTCAACCCCAACGCTGCCGGCTTCATCAAGGGCTACTACACTACCGAGGAGCTTGCCACCCCCGCCGCTGAGCTGAGCGCTCACCTGCAGGCAGGCTACTTCATCACCGCAATCCGTGCCCTCGGCCTGGACGCTGGCCCCATGACCGGCGCAGACTTCGCCGGCATCAAAAAGGAATTCTTCGCGGACAACGCAGAGATCCCCTTCCTGGTCGTCAACCTCGGCCACGGCGAGGCTCCCGCATACCCGCGCGGTGCACGCTTCAGCCACGAGGACGTCACCCGCTCCCTCTAAGAGCAAGCGGATACGGCATAGCTAAACACTAGGCTTAAAAATAGTTCAAGGGCGGTTCCCCATCACGGGGAACCGCCCTTGAACTATAGGTGCACACGTGAACTATAGGTCCACAAGAGGTGCCAGAGTATTCACATCCGCAACGCTACTTTAGCGGGCACCAAACTGACCCACCGACAGCTGCGGAACAGACGAGGAACAAGCGGTCGTATCCAGCGGAACAATCACGCCGCCGGAACCCGAGGGAAGACCCACCAGGAAGCCCTGAACCGGGCGGCTACCGCAATCATCACCGAAACGTGCCGGATACACCGAACGCAGTACCGCGGTGGTGCTATCGCCGGGGTTAAGGGTCACGCCCGCAGAGTTCATGTACTCATCGGAGGTGGAAGCCTCACGACCAACCCAGGTTCCCGAAGGACCCGCATGCACCACACGCGGGTAGCCGCGCAGGGTACAGGAGGAGTTTGAGGAGTTCTGGAAGTACAGGGTGTAGTTTCGGGCGCCGGGGGAGCCTTCTCCCACAGCAACCGAAATGTTCAGGTCATCCAGATTGCACTGGGTCGGGCCCTCAGCAACAGTGTTGCTGGAGGAACTAGAGGACTTCTCCGAAGAATTCGAGGAACTGGAAGAATTCGACGAACCCGAAGAACCGGAGAAGTTCGACGAGTTACTCGAAGAGTTAGAACCCGACTGTGACGACGAGTTTGAGCTCTTCTGGGAATCCTGCTGAGAATCTGCAGAGTCGTCTGACTTGTTCTGATCGGAACCCTCGCGGGAGGACTCAGAAGAATGAGAGTCAGAGTTCTGCTTCGACTCGTGAGTCTCGGTGTGGGAAGAAGACTCGGAGTGCTCAGAGGAAGAATCGTGGTGCTCCGCGTCAGGGGAATTCACCACGGTAATGGAGCCCGGAGACACAGAAGGGGTAGCCCCGTCGGAGGCTACTCGAATCGTACCGGGCTTGACCGAAGCCGAAGCACTCGGCTGCGCCGAGGTGCCTTCAGCTTCCTGACCGGCCTGGGACGCGCCGCATCCACTGAGCGCGAGCACGCAACAGAGGAGGGTGGTTGATGCGAGTACCTGAGCCGATTTAAACATGATTACATCGCCGCCTGCATTTGGATTTCTGCTCCGTCCATACCGGGGGCGTACTCGACCTGGCAGCACAGACGAGAGTATTCGTTGGCGACATCGTCGACCATGTCGAGCAGGTCCTGCTCAGCTTCGGTGCGTTCACCGGAAGCTTCGAAGTGCTCGGGGTCGATGAAGCCGTGGCAGGTAGCGCAGGATGCGTTACCACCGCAGGTTGCGAGGACCGGCACGCCGTTAGCCTGGAGGGCTTCCAGGAGGGTGTGGTGGTCTTCCCACTGAATGTCGTAGTTTACGCCTGCTTCGTCAGTGACCTTAATCGTTACGCCCATGCGTTCTCCTTCTTCTGTAGTGATGCGTTTCTATTGTAGAGGTAGGGGCTGTTATTCACCGTACTTTGTGGCGCATCCCCAACCCTACCGTCACGCATATCACGGGAACGCATATTAATTTTTATGCTGAATAGCATGTCTGTATTGCCCCCAGTCTACCCCGTATTGCCCTGATAATGCGGGATATCAGCGCCAATGAATACTGCCCCCAGATGCAAAGACATGCTGGGGGCAGTATAAAGAACCGGCACGCAGGCGCGCTTTAACGGTGACGAAGACCTACTCCGATTCCTTCTCCGTAGCCTTCTCGGCCTCCTGCTTTTCTGCGCTGTGGTGATTAGTATTCTGGACGCTTCCTCCGGGGCCGCGCACAATACCGCGTACGCTATCGCGCGGGTCAGCGTAGCGCAGGTCGATACCGAAGGTATTGCGGATCTGGCGTGCCGAGTTCAGGTGCCAGCGCTGCGAATCCGAGGGGGTCACGGAGGTGACCGCCTTCTGACCCGGAGCCAGCTTCTCGTGGCGAATATCGTAGTGCTTACCGCCCATGGTGATGGTGAAGCCGTGCTCCTGCAACAGCTGCACGAACGCGTCCACATCGTGCGGAATCTTGCGGCCGCGCTGCCTCTTCGTGCCGCTCATCCTCGGCTGCGATTCGAAGGGGTTGCGGTTGGGCGCGGTGCCGCGACTAATACGAATGACCTGCTGGTCGGAGTGCGAGAACTCCACCTGGTAGCCGTTGAGTGAGTACACGGTGCGGCTACTGCCGGGAATCGGGCGGCGGTCCTCAGCCTCATCGAGGATGCGGGCAATGTACTCGCCGGTCAGTCCGAGCGACTTGAGCTGAGCCTGAGCCTCGGGGGAGAGCTGGTAGCCTCCGGCGAGAGCCTGCAACGGGCGTAGCGCGAGCACTTCGGCGGTCAGGGGGTTGAGCACCACCTGGTAGCCTTCCTCTTCATGCGTGTAGAGGGTGACTTCGCGGCCGTAGCGGTTCTCCTGCGCGCTTTCTTGAACCACGGTGCTTGCGGGGGATTCGATGATGTCCAGCAGCAGCTCGTAGGTGAGCCCGTGGCGCATCATGTAATCCATCACGCCGGGGAGCACACCGTAGATGCGGCGGCGCGGCGACACGTCACCGTAGAATTCCTTCTCGATGCGCGCGGCAATACGCTGGTTCTCCAGCGGCACTTCGGTCAGCGGAATGAGGCGCTGGTTGGAGGGGCGAATCTTGGCGCGTGCGGCGGCGGGTTTGGGTGCTTGACGGTATGCATCCACGAGCGCTTGCTGCTGCTCCACGAATTCCTGGGCGATGAGCGGTAGGAGGGTGAAGTAGAGCTCTGCCGCTTCGGGCTTGAGCGCGCCGTTCTCATCGAGCAGGGAGGCACCGTCCTTGGAGAGCAAATCCCAGGGCTTATCGTGTGCAGGGCTCTCCTCGGAGCCCTGCTCATCGCGGTAGCTATAGGCGGCGAGGGAGGCAAGCTCCTGCAAGCGAACGTACACCTCAAGAGGAACGGTAATCTGCTTAGCGGACATTATTTCTCCTCCTCGGTGGTGTTTTCTGCCTGGGCTACTTGATGTTCTGCCTGCTTCGCCAGGGTATTACTGAGCTCTTCCAGCTGTGCCTTGCGCAGGGTTTCGGCGTGCAGAACATGGAAATCCGGGGTCTTCGCCAGCGCCTGAACGGTTCGCTCATCGGGCGAAATCGCAATTTCCAGACCCTGCGCCGCGTAGATGCGGGTCCAGCCTTCAGCCATGCGCACGCTCTCGGGGCTGCTCAGCGCCTGAAGCATCAGATCGAAAACGAACGGCGGGTTCTTCTTCAAGAAAGTGCGGGCGCGCTCGCTGAATTCGAGTTCCAGGGCGTTGAGCGAGTTGTATTTACCCTGAGCCAGGGATGCCTGTGCCGCTTCGTTGTAGTCGGCGTCGTATTCGTCAATGACGGTGATGACTTCTGCGGAGGCGGTGTTCACATCAACGCGGTAGTCGTCGTGCGTGAAGCGAATGGTCCAGTCGTTGATGCGTTCGGCTTCACCTTCGCGCAGGATGGTGCGCACGAGTTCTTCGCTGATGTTTTCGCGTTCGAGGCGGGCGCGCAGGCTCGGGCGTAGGCGGTAGCTGCGTTCGCGATCCTCGGCGGTAATGGCGCGAGGTGCGGCGGCTACCGGTTCTGCTACGGGTGCGCTCGGGGCGGACGCGGCAGGCATCGGTGCACCGGGTTTCGGCGCACTCGGTTTCGGCGTGGTCGGCTTCGGGGCACTCGGCAACGACTGGCTGAGCACGGGCAGCTCGTCAGCAGGTGCCTGCTCGGCAGCTGGTACCGACTGCGCGGCTTCCGCGGCTTCTTCGGCGGCCTGCTGGCGCGCACGCAGACCCTCCAGGTACTCTTCGATACGCGGCGGGCGGTAGGTCAGTGTGGACTTGCGGAACATACCGGGGGAGGGTGCACCGGGAATCGGCACTGCAGGCTTGGGTGCTGCAGATGTAGGAGCAGCGGACTTCGAGGCAACAGGCTTGGGCGCCGCCGGCTTGGGTGCCGCGGGGGTAACCGTGGCGGGGGTCGGTACAGGAACCGTCTTTTCTGCAGTTGCCTCTGCGGGCGCTTCCACAGGGGCTTCTGCCGGCACGCTGAGAGTCTGGCTGGGAGCCATATCGGGAGCCGGGACGGGTGCCTGTGCCGCGCGGGCGGCAAAGAGTGCGGGGGAAGGCGCGGGCTTCGGCGCTACAGGCTTGGGGGTTGCAGGCTCCGGTGCTGCAGGTTTGGGAACGGCGGTTGCACTCACCGCGGCATCCTCGCTAACTGCACCCTCGTTGGCCTCTGCGATGGGAGCCTCAGCCGTGGACTCTGCGGTGGCCTCGGCTGTCTGCTGGCCGTTCTGTTCCTCTTCACGAGGCGTACTGTCGCTAGGTTCCTCATCGCCGCGGCGTAGGGCGGCAACGAGTTCCTGGCGGGAAGTATAAGGAATGATTTCCTCGGGAGAGTCGATATATCGGGGGAAATTCTCGTAGAGAATCTTCGCCGCGGCCTCAAAGAGCTTTTCTACGGTGGTGTTGGCGGCGGGTGCGCAGGGGCAGAGGAGCTCCTGGCGTTGCGCGTCATAGAGGGACCAGTGGGTGCATCGTTCGGTGGGCGGGAAATAATCAAGCGTTCCCAAATCAGCAATATCGATGAGCGCACCTATCAGGGACTGCGGAATGGATAGCTGTGCCATAGTGCTCCTTTGCGTTGTCTGCTCTCCAGCTTATGTGTGGAGGGTCCTCTTTCCATCCTAGGCGTTTTTTCGCGGGTGTGCCCCGGAGCACGTCATCTTGGAGCGTAAATCTGTGGATTCACAGGTTGGGGCGCACTTTTGGTCCAGCTGTTGGATGCGGACGAGGCGGTTGAAGCGTCTTTGCTACACCTCTATACAGGCTCTCCTATATAGGCATCTCCATGCACTGTGGCTTCTACGCGCCGCGCCGCCTGTCGTGAACACGCAGCCTGTCGTGAGCGCAGCGGCCTGTGTTGTACTCGGTGCTTTTGGCGGGGCACTGTCTGAGCGTATTTCTGGAGACACAAAAAATCCCCGGTTCCGAAGAACCGGGGATCATTGGTGCGCCCGAAGGGATTCGAACCCCCAACCTTCTGATCCGTAGTCAGATGCTCTATCCGTTGAGCTACAGGCGCATGTTCCTCGCTTTGGATTTCTTCAACCCGTCGCGGCAACAGGTACTACTATACGGATGTCCCAGAGGGTGTGCAAGCCGAAAAACTCGAAATTTGCCTAAAATCCCCTCCAAAAGACTCTCGAATACCCCGTTTTGCCGCATGATTCCGGGGGTTTTGTGCTCTTAAAATTTTTTTAAAATATTTTTGTTCCACCCCAAAACCCGCCCTGAAACCTAGCTCACGGACACTCGGAACACCCTCCTCGACCCTGCCGAATCACCTCGAAATCCTCCAAAAAATCTTCTCGCCCAAAGAATGTGATGCGCAAAACGTAAGAAATGGCGTTATAGAAGGCTCTACCGCGCTTTAATGCGTTATTCTGTAAGCATCACGAGGAAGTGGAGACTGTCCAAGCGTGCATATTCACGATTATTTGCACGCTTGTAGTGTTTAACTGCTTCTTTGTTACTGCAGACCTATCCGGATCAACGTAGTATCCGGGCCACCGATTGAAGGGGAAAACGTCAATGGCTGACACCTCAACTCGTACTCTCTCTGCTGAGCTCGAAAAGGAGCTGCAGAGTGCACCCACTACCCACCAGGGCCTTCTGGATTGGGTTCGCGAAGTTGCGGCCCTGACCCAGCCCGCGCACATCTACTGGGTCGATGGCTCCCAGGAAGAATACGACCGCCTGGCACAGGAACTGGTCGACGCCGGTACCTTTGTTCGCCTCAGCGATCACGAATTCCCGAACTCTTACGCAGCTTTCTCCGACCCCGACGACGTTGCACGCGTCGAGGAGCGTACCTTCATCTGCTCCGAGACTGAAGAAGGCGCAGGCCCGACCAACAACTGGCGCGACCCCGTCGAAATGAAGCAGACCTTGACCGGCCTGTTCGAGGGCTCCATGCGCGGCCGCACCATGTACGTTATTCCCTTCGTCATGGGCTCCCTGAAGGCTAAGAACCCCAAGATTGCTGTTGAGCTCAGCGACTCCGCATACGTTGTCTGCTCCATGCGCATCATGGCAACCATTGGTAAGGACGTTCTTGCCAAGCTGAACGAGACCAACGGCTTCTTCGTCAAGGCCCTGCACTCTGTCGGCGCACCCCTCGAGCCCGGTCAGGAAGACGTTCCCTGGCCCTGCAACCCCGAGAAGTACATCGTCCAGTTCCCCGAGACCCGCGAAATCTGGTCCTTCGGCTCCGGCTACGGCGGTAACGCACTGCTCGGTAAGAAGTGCTACGCACTGCGTATCGCATCCGTTATCGGTCGCGATGAGGGCTGGATGGCAGAGCACATGCTCATCCTGAAGGTCACCAACCCCGAGGGCAAGGTTCGCTACATCTCCGCAGCGTTCCCCTCCGCATGTGGCAAGACCAACTTCGCAATGATGGAGCCCACCATTGACGGCTGGAAGGCTGAGATGGTCGGCGACGATATCGCATGGATTGAGTTCGACGAGAACCACCAGGCACGCGTGGTCAACCCCGAGGCTGGCCTGTTCGGCGTGGCGCCGGGCACCGGTTACTCCACCAACCCGAACGCTATGAAGGCTATCGCCAAGGGCAACACCATCTTCACCAACGTTGCACTGACTGACGACGGCTCCGTCTGGTGGGAGGGCAAGACCGACGAGGCTCCCGCACACTTGATTGACTGGACCGGTAAGGACTGGACCCCCGAGTCCGGCCGCCCGGCAGCTCACCCGAACTCCCGCTTCTGCACCCCCGCATCCCAGGTCGACATGCTCGCTCCCGAGTACTACGACCCCGAGGGTGTGCCGCTGAGCGCTATCGTTCTGGGTGGTCGCCGCAAGACCACCATCCCCCTGGTCTCCGAGTCTGAGAGCTGGGAGCAGGGCGTGTTCCGTGCGGTCACCCTCTCCTCTGAGACCACTGCGGCCGCTAAGGGCGCTGTCGGCGTGATTCGTCGCGACCCGATGGCTATGCTGCCCTTCATCGGTTACAACGCTGGTGACTACTTCAAGCACTGGCTGGACCTGGGTAAGAAGCACGGCGCAGAGAACATGCCGAAGATCTACTACGTCAACTGGTTCCGTCGCACCCCCGACGGCGGCTTCGCATGGCCCGGCTTCGGCGAGAACTCTCGCGTTGTGAAGTGGATCTTCGACCGCCTTGACGGCAAGGCTGGCGGCCAGGAGACCTTCCTGGGCACCGTTCCCACCAAGGAAGACCTGGACCTGACCGGTTTGGAAATCTCCGAGGAAGAGCTGAAGGCTGCTCTGGCTGTCTCTAAGGAAGAATGGGCTGCTGAGCTGCCCGGCATCGATGAGTGGCTGGCTAAGTTCGGCGACAAGCTGCCTGCCGAGGTTCGTGACCAGCGCGATGCTTTGGCTAAGGCCCTGGAGGACTAAGACACTCCAGCTGATACCTACGGTATAGCGCTTTGAAGGAGCGGAATCTCCCGGTGAGATTCCGCTCCTTCCTTCCGTTGAGGGGAAATTTAAATCTCTATCAGTTGGGGGAACGATAAGTTTTCGCGCAAAGGCGTGAGTGTAAGGCTATGCAGTCCACTTGCTCTTGAGAAATACTTTAAAATCCCCGCCGGGGTGGTTTGGGTACAGAAGCGGCTAGTCATAATTTCTTGCCCCCTCGCCGCCCCTATACAATGCCAATGTAAGATTTTTGAACGCGTCGAACCCTGCCCGGTTCACGCATCCGTTGCCGCCTCCATGGAGGGGACGGTAGCACGAGAAGGATAGAAGGAGTATCCATGCGTTTGACAGCATTCTCGGATGTCTCGCTCCGCGTTCTGATGCTCCTGTCTGCCCTGGAGCCCGGTCAGAAGCTTTCCACCCAGAAGATCTCTGAAGGTGTGGACACCCCCTACAACCACGTGGCGAAGGCTGTAGCTTTCCTCGTGAACATGGGTTACCTGGACTCGACCCGTGGTCGTGCCGGTGGCGTCATGCTTTCCGATGCGGGTCGTTCTGCGACCGTCGGCACTATTCTTCGCGCTACTGAGGGCGATATCCCCATGATTGAGTGCGAGGATGAGAACGGCCACTGCCCCCTCGATAAGTTCTGTCGCCTGCGCAATGTGCTGGCGAAGGCTCGCGAGGCATTCTATGCATCGGTTGATTCGGTGATCATTAGCGAGTTGACTGCCGGCGCGCGCCCCGTTGGCCCGGTGTTCGTCGAGCTGGGCTTTGGGCCTCCGGAGAACGCGCTGCCTGCCCGCTAGTTGTAAGGCGCTAGTCGTAAGTATTCAAGAGATACGTGATATCTGTGGAGCTTTCCGGTGGGAGGCTCCATAGAGTTTTTAAAACGGACTTTTGGGTGTTTCTGCGCTTGATGCGGGGGCGCTAGGCGGTTCGCGCGGGGGTGTTTCGTGGGGGTTTTAAGGGCATCGCGGGGGTATTTTTGACTCCGTCTGCGCGGTTGCCGGCACCTGCATGAACCCGGAAATCGTGCAGAAAATGCAGGATGTTGCAAATTTGCTTTTCAAATGCAGAAAATGTGACCATATTCATTTTTGCACTGTACTGCATACTTTCCGTAGTAAATATATTTCCGTGCCAGAATTTTTATGCACACTCCGGGGCTAGTCACGCGGTGAACTCAAAAACAGCGCTGAAAATATATAGTGTGACGCTCGGCTCTCTCTTTGAGTCAAGCTGAACCATAAGTCTGACCTAAACCTGTCAACACACCTCAGAGAGTGACCTGCACTCAGCGCAAACACCCCGCAAAATGCTACGGTAAGGGTGCTTTATAAACACTCTGTCACCAACTAAGCTGTCTGAGTGAATGCCCCGCAACACTGATCTTGAGGGGCCTAGCCACAATGACCGAGGTGACCACACAGGAAGAAGGCACACACCGATGCTCTCTGAGAAGTCCCGCCCCATTATTGAGGCAACGCTGCCCATCATTGCTGAGCGCATTAACGACATCACCCCCGACTTCTACCGTCGAATGTTCGCCGCCCGCCCCGACCTGATGGACGGCATGTTCTCCCGCTCCTCCCAGCTTGAAGGCACTCAGCCTCGCGCACTGGCTGGCTCCATCGCAGTATTCGCTTCCTACATTGTCGAGCACCCGGACTCCTACCCGGACGAGGTCCTCTCCCGCGTGGCCCACAAGCACGCATCCCTGGGCCTGAAGGAAGAAGAGTACCCCACCGTCTACAAGTACCTCTTCGAGGCAATCGCCGCTAACCTGGGCGACCTGGCTACCCCCGAAATCGTTGAGGCATGGACCGAGGTCTACTGGCTCATGGGCAACGCCCTCATCAAGCTGGAGAAGGGCCTGTACGCTTCCCAGGCAAACGACGTCATGTTCGCACCCTTCAAGCTCGTTGACCGCAAGGAGACCGGTGAGAACGTCGTCGTTCTGACCTTCGAGCCCGCCGACGAGACCCCCATGACCGAGTCCAAGGGTGGCCAGTACATCTCCATCGTCGTTCCCGCACGTGACGGCTTGCGCCAGGCCCGCCAGTACACCCTGCTGCCCAGCGAAAAGAACCAGCGCCGCATCGCTGTGAAGCTCGACCCCAACGGTGAGATGACCTCCATCCTGCACGAGCTGGAAGTCGGCGCAGTCGTCGAAATCTCCAACCCCTACGGTGACCTGACTCTGGAAGGCTTTGGCGACCCCGAGGCGCCCCTGTACCTCTTCTCTGCAGGCATCGGCACCACCCCCATGCTCAGCTTCCTCTCCGAGCTGGTTGAGAAGGGCTCCGAGCGCCCCGTGACCGTGGTCCACGCAGACCGCCGCCTGGACACCTGGCCCCTGCGCGAAGAGCTCACCGAGCTCGTCGGCAAGCTGCCCAACGCACGCCTCGTATCCTTCATCGAGGGCGAAGGCGGCGACTTCACCGGCCGCGTCGACGTATCCAAGCTGGATGTTCCCGCCAACGCTAACGTTTACCTCTGCGGCCCGCTGCCCTTCATGCAGGGCGTACGCTCCGCACTGGTGGAGGCAGGCGTCCCCGGCAAGAACATCAACTACGAGATCTTCGGCCCCGACCAGTGGATGCTCCACGACCAGGCACGCGAGGCGTAAAAACCGCGTAAGCCGGCTCGTCCGCTAGGTTTCTTAAACCCGGCTAGGTTCTTTCTCTGAGACAGAAGAACCTAGCCGGGTTTAGAACTTAAGAAAAATATCCCGCCCGCAGAAGTAATCTGCGGGCGGGATCTTAGTAGCTAGCTAGTGCTTAGCCCTGGCGAACCAGAGCCAAAACCTCGTCACGGACGCGCTCCATAGTCGCAACATCCGGTGCCTCAAGGTTCAGGCGCAGGAAAGGCTCAGTGTTCGAAGGACGCAGGTTGACCCACCAACCCTCTTCAGTGTTGGTGAAGGTGGTGCCGTCAGAGTCCTCAACAACCACGGGAGCGTTAGCGTAGTGTGCACGAACGCGGTCCACAGCTGCAGCCTTGTCTTCCAGCTCGGAGTTAATCTCACCGGAAGCAACGTACGGGGAGTACTTCGCGCTGATCTCGGAGAGGGGCTTGTCGCCGCCACCCAGAGCAGCCAGCACGTGCATTGCAGCGAGCATGCCGGTGTCTGCGTTGAAGAAGTCCTTGAAGTAGTAGTGAGCGGAGTGCTCGCCACCGAAAACGCCGTTCTCCTTAGCCATAACAGCCTTGATGAAGGAGTGGCCCACGCGGGTCTTCACTGCGCGGCCGCCCAGCTTCTCAACGAGCTCAGGAACAGCCTTCGAAGTAATCAGGTTGTAAATGATGACGGGCTCTTCGTTGCCCTCAGCCTTCGCACGAGCAATTTCGCGCTCAGCAACCAGAGCGGTCACAGCCGAAGGAGTGACGGGCTCGCCCTTCTCGTCGATGACGAAGCAGCGGTCAGCGTCGCCGTCGAATGCCAGACCAATGTCGGCACCGTGCTCAACAACAGCCTTCTGCAGGTCAACCAGGTTAGCCGGCTCCAGCGGGTTAGCCGGGTGGTTCGGGAAGGTACCGTCCAGCTCGAAGTACAGGGGAACGATTTCCAGGGGCAGGCCCGGCAGGATGGTGTCGCCCAGAACAGCGGGAGTGGTCATACCACCCATGCCGTTACCAGCGTCAACAACAACCTTCAGGGGGCGGATGGAAGACAGGTCAACCAGCTTGCGCAGGTACTCTGCGTAAGGCTTGAGGATGTCCTTCTCAGAAACGGTGCCGACCTTCTCAACCGAAGGAATCTCGCCCGAATCCAGGTACTTCTGAGCCAGGTCGCGAATATCGAACAGACCGGACTCGGAAGACAGGGGAACAGCGCCAGCCTTAGCCATCTTCATGCCGTTGTACTCTGCGGGGTTATGGCTAGCGGTGAAGGTAACACCGGCAGCGTTCTCAACGCCACATGCGAAGTACAGAACGTCAGTGGAGATCAGGCCAATCTTCTCAACATTTGCACCGCGAGCGGTTGCACCCTGGGCGAATGCATCCATGAATTCGGGGGAGGAGGGGCGCATGTCGCCACCGACCAGAATGGTCTGGCCCTCCAGGCCCAGAACGTCTACGAAAGCCGCGCCAGTAGCGCGAACAGTCTCTGCGGTAATGGTCTCGCCGACGATGCCACGCACGTCGTACGCTTTGAATGAGTCATGTAGATTAATAGTAGTCACGCCTTTTATTTTAGCGGTAAAGAAGTGTAATTAGCCTCTATAATGGGCAGGTAAAACCTTATAAATTCCGCTGAATGTATGGGTTTTTTATCACGTCACTTGCTTCAAATAACTCACGTCGAGAGGTATTTTCCCCCATGGGTGAGATTTTTCCCCTAAAAAACCAGATTCAGAATTATGCGTGGGGTTCCCGCGAAATTCTCGGACGCATGCGTGGCGTGCCCGTCCCCACCGAACAGCCCGAGGCTGAGGTGTGGGTTGGCGCGCATCCGGCTGCGCCCTCCCGCGCGACCGTTGACGGCACCGAGTCCCCGCTCAATGAGCTGATCGTGGAGAACCCCTCCCGATTCTTGCGCCCGGACCGTACCTCCGACTGGTTCCCCTTCCTCTTTAAGATCCTTGCGATTGACGCCCCCCTGTCGATTCAGGTGCACCCCACCCCCGAGCAGGCTATCGCTGGTTTCGAGGATGAGCAGGCACGCGGCATCGCGATTGACGCGCCGTACCGCAACTACAAGGACCGCTACTCCAAGCCCGAAACCGTCATCGCCCTGTCCCAGATGCGCGTGCTCACCGGTGTGCGCACCTCCGAACAGCTGGCAGAACTGGCGAAGGCATTCAAGGCTGACTGGCTGGCAGAGCGCGTGGAGCTTACCCCCAAGCAGCTGTTGACCGAGATTATTCGCATGCCCGAAGACGCTGCCGCAACCGCTGTTGAACAGCTCGTCGAGGTGGCAGCACAGCTGACCGGCTCCGAAAACGCGCTCATTGCTGACGCCGCCGAGCTCGTACAGATTGTTGCCGGCAAGTACCCCGGCGACCGTGGCCTGCTCGTCGCTTTCGTCATGAACCTGGTTCATCTGGCACCGGGCGAATCCGCTTTCACCCCCGACGGTCAGGTGCATGCCTACGTCTCCGGTACCGCTATTGAGCTGATGAACCCTTCCGATAACGTGATGCGTGCCGGTCTGACCGTAAAGCACATCGACACTGAGGAGCTCATTAAGGTTCTGGGTGAAAGCCAGGACGCCCCGGTTATTCAGCGCCCCACCCCCGAGAACGCACCCGTTGGCACCTACGCCATGTGGGATGAGCGCATGAGCGTGACCCGCATCCGCGTTGAAGAGGGCAAGCCGCAGGAATACACCTTCGAGGGCATTAGCGCCGCGCTGAGCGTATCCGGCGAAATCACCATTCACGCAGCCGACGGCAACGGTACTGAGGAATTCGTACTGGGTGCCACCGAGTCGGTACTGCACGTGGGCGAGCCCTCGGTTGCAACCCTCAGCGGTAGCGGTGAGCTGTACATCGCTTCTTACGTCTAGGCCTTACCTGTTAGGTCTTAGTTCTAGGCATGACGTCTGGGAAACGTTTCTAGGTACTCTCTTTAGACACTTAAATCCAGGCAGATTAATGGAGCAATCAAAAGAGAATGCCCCGTTAGCGATGCTCATAAAGAATCCACGTTCTTTCTTACCTTTAAATAAGGTGAGGGGACGTGGATTTTTTATTCTCTCGATGTGCGGTGGGAGGGGCTTTTTATGTTGACCCTGCTGTTGACTCTACAGAATGTGTTCTGAGTAACCTATAATTGGTCTTATAAATATGCGTATGCGTGCGCTTTTATGCACCTTTTCCTTAGGTGCGCAACCCCAAACCACTAGGAGAACACCGTGAAGATTATTCTCACCGTCACAGGCATCGACCACGAAGGCATCATCGCCGCCGTGACCGCAACCCTCGCCGAGCGCAAGGTCAACGTTCTCGACGTCTCCCAGACCATCATGGGCGAGTACTTCACCATGATCATGCACTGTTCCTTCGACGAAAAGCAGCAGAACCTCATCGACCTGCAGGAAGCCATGATTGGTGTCGAACACGAACAGAAGGTGCAGATTCGCATCCAGGCAGAATCCATCTTCAAGGCAATGCACGCCATCTAGGGCTCCACTGATGCGCAACACCAACATTCTAGAAACCATCCGAATGATCGAGGAGCAGAAGCTCGACATTCGCACCGTCACCATGGGCATCTCCCTGCTCGACTGCGCCGACTCCGACGGCGAAGTATCCCGCCGCAAAATCTACGACAAGATCACCAGCCGCGCCGCAAACCTCGTCAGCGTCTGCGAAGGTATCGAAACTGAACTCGGCATCCCGATCGTCAACAAGCGCATCGCCGTCACCCCCATCGCACTGGTGGCAGGCGCCTCCGGCGACGAGGACTACGTAGAATTCGCCCGCACCCTCGACGCGGCGGCTAAGGCAGTTGGCGTGAACTTTGTCGGTGGCTTCAGTGCCCTCGTCGACAAGGGTATGACCCCCGCCGACGAAAAGCTGATCCGCTCCATCCCGCGAGCGCTCGCAGAAACCGATGTGGTCTGCTCCTCCGTAGACATTGGATCCTCCCGCGCCGGCATTAACATGAGCGCCGTCAAGCTCATGGGTGAAACTATCCGCGCCACCGCTGACCTGACCGCGGACGCACACGGCTTCGGCTGCGCCAAGCTCGTCGTCTTCGCCAACGCCGTCAGCGACAACCCCTTCATGGCTGGTGCATTCCACGGCGTGCAGGAGGCAGACACCACCATTTCCGTGGGTGTCTCCGGCCCCGGCGTGGTACACCGCGCCCTGCAGAAGGTCCGCGGCGAATCCTTCGACACCTGCGCCGAAGAAATCAAGAAGGCAGCCTTCAAGATTACCCGCGTCGGTCAGCTGGTCGGTACCCTCGCCTCCGAGCGTCTGGGCGTACCCTTCAACATTATTGACCTCTCCCTGGCACCCACCGCAGAGATTGGTGACTCGGTCGCGCACATTCTCGAAGAGATGGGTCTGGAAACCGTCGGTACCCACGGCACCGTTGCGGCACTTGCGCTGCTCAATGATGCGGTGAAGAAGGGCGGCCTCATGGCGTGTTCGAACGTCGGTGGCCTCTCCGGCTCTTTCATCCCGATCTCTGAGGATATCGGCATGATTGAATCCGCAGCAGCCGGACACATCACCCTGGATAAGCTCGAAGCAATGACCGCCATCTGCTCCGTCGGCCTGGACATGGTCGCGGTTCCCGGCGACACCCCCGCCGCCACCCTCGCCGCAATGATTGCCGACGAGGCAGCAATCGGCGTGATGAACCACAAGACCACCGCGGTCCGCGTCATCCCGGCGGTCGGCCTGGGCGTAGGTGACATGGTCGAATTTGGTGGCCTGCTCGGCCGCGCACCCGTCATGCCCACCCACACCCCCAGCGCGGAGGCGTTCATCGCCCGATGCGGTCGTATTCCGTCGCCGGTTCACGGTTTCCGTAACTAAGCTTGAGTCGACAACTAAGCTCTCAGGGCGCTGAGAACCAATAGAAAAGGGGAGGCGCCGAAGATTATCTCTTCGGTGCCTCCTCTATCGTTGTATGAGCTGCCAAGAAGCTTCTAGTACACGAAACGGCTCATCAGCGCCTCAAGCGCCAGACGCGCATTCGCGTTCGTCCGCAGGCGACGCAGAGTCAGCTCGACCGCCTGCACATCCTCCAGCAGCTGCTGGGCGGAACGGCGGGTGCAGAACGCCTCCAGAGGCTCACGCAAATGCTCATTCACCAGCGGAGCCTGAGCCGACAGTGCCACCGTCAACGCATCACGCAGAACCGTCTGAACCTGCGCCACGGAACGCAGCAGCGTATCGGATGAAACGCGCTTAGCGCGGCGCTTCTGCTGCTCCTCCAGGCGGCGAACCTGCGCTCGCAGGGACGGTGAAACACGCTCACCCTCGCGAATACCCAGCAGTGCCAGAAGCTCCTGGCGTTCCTGCTCATCCTTGAGAGCGGAGACAGCCTGTGCGTCCTGGTCAGCAAGGCTGGTGAGTTTCTCGGCTGCATTGAAAGCCGAAGAAATAGAACGAACATTCAGAATCAGGGAGGTAATCAACTCCCGACGAGCCATCGCCTGCTCATCGGTCGCCAGACGGTACCCCTCCTGCGCATCACCCAGCGCCAGACGCGCCGCACGCTGCGCCAAAGGATCCGCCACACCGTGCGCTAACAAGTACTCGTGCACCTGCGCATCGGTAGGAACCGGCAACTGCACCGGACGGCAACGCGAACGAATCGTCACCAGCACATCGGTGGGGGAGGGCGCCGTCAACAACCAAATCGTATGCGGCGGCGGCTCCTCAATCGCCTTCAACAACACATTGGAGGTACGCTCCGGCATGCGCTCGGTGTCCTCGACCAGAATCACGCGCCAGCGCCCCACGGTCGGGCGGTCCTGAGCCTTCGTGACCAGCTCGCGTGCCTCATCAATGCTGATGTGCGTCGCTTCGGTACTAAAGTGCGTAAAATCTGCGTGCGAACCGTTCATGACGGTCACACAACCCTTGCACTGACCGCACCCGCGGTTCTGCGGGTCGGGCTGCTCGCACAGCAGGGCGGCAGCGAAAACCTTTGCCGCCTCACGGTGAGGCGCGCCGGTCGCACCCGTGAAAAGCCAAGCGTGCGTGGGGCGGTCGGCGGCGGCATCCGTGCGTAGCTGCTGGAGCTTATCGGCAGGAATCAGCAGGGTATCCCAGAGGCTCATGAGTCCTCCTTGCCGGTGCGGATCAGTTCGCGGGCGGCAAGCAGAGGCTCAATCACCTCGAGTACGCGCGCGTGTACCTCATCAATCGTGCCCACACCATCAATGATGCGGTGCGAACCGTTAGCGTCCTCGCGGGCAATCTGCTCGAATGCACCGTGAATGCGTGCCTTGAACGCCGCGCCTTCAGCCTCAATACGGTCGACGGTGCCGCGCTGGTCCATGCGCTCCTGCTCGGCGCTCAGCGGCACACTCAGCAATAGGGTCGCGTCGGGAACCAGGTCGGCGGTAGCCCAGCGGCTCAAATCGACGATGGTTTCAACACCCAGATCACGGCCGACACCCTGGTACGCAGCGGAAGAATCAATATAGCGGTCACTGAGCACGATGGCGCCCTCAGCGAGCGCGGGGCGAATCAGCTGGGAGGCGTGAGCCGCGCGGGACGCCGCAAAAATCAGCGCCTCGGTGCGGTCGTCAATAGTGCCCTGACCTGCTTCCAGGACGAGGGCGCGCAGCTTCTCGCCAATCTCGGTGCCGCCGGGTTCGCGGGTGGTGATGACACGGTATCCGCGGGCGCTGAGCGCGTCATTCAGCCGGGCGAGCTGGGTGGTTTTGCCGGCGCCGTCGCCTCCTTCGACCACGATAAAAAGTCCGCGGTGACCGGTCGGGTCGGCGGGAAGATTCTGTGCATCGGGGGTGTAGCTGAGAGTATCCATCACCTTTAAGGGTACCGGGTCTCTTAGCTGCACCGGTGCGGTTTTGGTGATACCTCCGCGTGGCATTGAGCGCGTATCAAGGTAAAAAACATGTAAATCCTGTGTGCCGTCACCTGCGCGGGCGTGCGTTCTGGGCGTGGGTGTGCCAGGCTTAAATACATGAGTGCAGATAACCACGACATGAATTACTCCGCAGAGACCTTCGTCGTCTCTGGCGGCCGCCCGGCACACGAGCATGACGCGCCGGTGAACCCTCCGATTGTTCTTTCTTCCACCTACCGCGGTGTGGACGCCGTCAACATTGAGCAGGACCGCGTGTACGCCCGATTCTCGAACCCCACCTGGGAGGGCATGGAAGAGGTTGTCGCGAAGCTGGAGAACGCCACCCAGCCCGGTCTGCTGTTCCCCTCCGGTATGGCTGCTGTCGCTGCTGTCATCGACCTGGTGCCGGTTGGTTCTATCGTGCTGATTCCGAAGCACGCGTACATGGCGTCGGTGACCCTGTGCAAGGATTTGGAGCGCCGCGGCATCATTGAGCTCGTTCGCGTGGATATTGAAGACACCGAGAGCGTTATCGCCGCTATGGAGGATGCCGCATCCCGCGCTGGCGTGACCCCGGAGAACGTGAACTACTCGGCACCGAAGGTCCTGGCGTGGCTGGAAAGCCCCACGAACCCGATGCTTGAGGTTGCTGACCTGCCTGCCCTGCTTTCTGCTGCTCGCCGCCTGGGCATTGTGACCGCGGTGGATAACACCTTCGCAACCCCGATTCTGCAGCGTCCCCTGGATTTGGGTGCAGACGTAGTGGTTCACTCCGCTACGAAGTTCCTGGCGGGCCACTCTGATGTTCTGCTGGGTATGGCTCTGACCTCGAATGAGGAGCTGTACAAGGCGATGCTGCACCACCGCATCACCAACGGCGCAATCCCCGGCCCGGTGGAGGCGTGGCTTGGCTTGCGCGGTCTGCGCACCCTGGCGTTGCGCGTGGAGCGTGCGGTGCAGAACGCGCAGGTGCTTGCGGAGCGTCTGAGCGAGCACCCCTTCGTGGCTGAGGTGCGTTACCCGGGTCTTGAAAGCCATCGCGGTCATGAGATTGCGAAGAAACAGATGGACGGTTTCGGCGCGATTCTGTGCGTCACTCTTGATACGGACGCTGCCGGCGCCCGTAACGTCGTGGAGGCGTTGAAGCTGTGGACCCCGGCAACCTCCCTGGGCGGCGTGGAGTCGCTGGTGGAGCGTCGTCGTCGCCACGGTAACGAGCCGGATTCGATTCCGGAGTCTCTGCTGCGCCTGTCGGTGGGTATTGAGAACGTAGATGACCTTTACAATGACTTGGTTGAGGCCTTTAAGGTCGTCCGCTAAGCGCTTTGCTAGGGTTGTCTAGAGAAGCTGCTGATTCTAAGGAATACTATGTCTCCTATTCTGCTGGTCGGGTATGTGACCATTTTTGTTGATACGCTGCTGGCTATCGCCGGTGCTGCGGTTGGTGTGCTGGCTTTTGTGCGTGCGTGGATGTCTCCGGCGAACGCGTACGATTTTGCCGGTAAGCGCCCGAAGAACACGTGGCTGGCTTTGACCGGTGGTTCTGCTGCGGTGTCGCTGTTTAGCGTTTTTGCTGCGCTGACTGGCGGCGGTAATACTGTGCTGATTCTTCAGCTGGTAGCTGCTGTGATTAGCTGCGTGTTCCTGGCTGGTGTGTGGCCTTCGGTTGGTCGCCGCCGTTTCTAGCGTTAGTTTGTGCGCTCGCTTTGTACGATAGAGTGTGAGGCCTCGTGCGCTGTCTGACGGGTTTGTCCCGATCGGGTGGTGTGCGGGGCTTTGCCCTTTTCTGGCGGGGTTTTTGAGCCTTTCGTTCTGGTAATAAAGACTCTTATAAATTTTTGGGAGAATGCATATTTTCTAGGCCTTGAGGCATGACAAACCGGCGGGTAAATGAAAAAATAGAGGTATGACTTACAAACTAGTACTCCTGCGCCACGGCCAGTCCGAGTGGAATGAAAAGAACCTGTTCACCGGTTGGGTGGACGTTAACCTGACCGATAAGGGCCGCGCTGAGGCTAAGCGCGGCGGCGAGCTGCTGGCAGAGCGCAACATCCTCCCCGATGTTGTTCACACCTCCCTGCAGCGTCGCGCAATCAACACCGCAAACCTTGCACTGGATGCAGCAGACCGCCTGTGGATTCCCGTCAAGCGCACCTGGCGCCTGAACGAGCGTCACTACGGTGCTCTGCAGGGTAAGAACAAGTCCGAGATTCGCGAGGAATACGGCGACGAGAAGTTCATGACTTGGCGTCGTTCCTACGACGTTCCGCCGCCCCCGCTGGATGACAACGACCCCTACTCGCAGGCACACGACCCCCGCTACGCGGATGTTGAGAACGCTCCTCGCACCGAGTGCCTGAAGGACGTGCTGGGCCGTATGCTTCCCTACTGGGAGTCGGACATCAAGCCCGACCTCGCAGCAGGCAAGACCGTTCTGGTTGCTGCACACGGTAACTCCCTGCGTTCGCTGGTCAAGCACCTCGAGGGTATTTCCGATGAGGACATTGCTGGCCTGAACATCCCCACCGGTATTCCGCTGTACTACGAGCTGGATGAGAACTTCCAGCCCGTCAAGGCCGGCGAGTACCTGGACCCCGAGGCTGCTAAGGACGCTATTGCTGCCGTAGCAAACCAGGGTAAGTAATACCTCCGGCAGGGTTTTGCCCCTGTCACTGTGATGAGCCGTCCACCGTTGAGGTGGGCGGCTCATTGCGTTCTCTGTAGGGTTTCTGCACGGGGGCCTGCCTGAGAACGGGGGGCCTGCTTGAGAAGAGGGGCGTTCGCCTGAGTGCTGGGTATCGGCCACATTTATACTTATGGGGTACCCGAATGGAAGGGAAGTACATGGATGCCGGTCTGATCGCCTTTATTGCGGGCATGATAGGTCTGCTGGTGGGCGTCCTGAGCATGAACGCGGTGGCGCGTAGTGAGCGGGAGCAGGAGCGTAGCTTGGTGTCGGCGCCGGCGCTGCGTGATGGTGCCGCTCAGGTGCTTGCCGTGATTGGTCGCGCCTATCTGGTGATTGATGAGGTGGGCGGCGTGGTTCAGGCTTCTCCGGGTGCGTATGCGATGGGCCTGGTGCGCGGTCATACGGTGGCCTCTGATGAGTTGGCGGATATGATTCGCACGGTGCGTCACCGCGGTATTTTTGCGGAGCGTACTTTTGAGATTGACCGCGGTGAGGGTGAGGCGCTGGTCTTGGATGTGCGTGTTGCTTCGCTGGGGGACGAGTACATTCTGGTGCTCGCTGATGACCGCACTGAGATTTCTCGTGTTCAGCGTATGCGTAATGATTTTGTGGCGAATGTGTCGCATGAGTTGAAGACTCCGGTGGGTGCGGTGAGTCTGTTGGCTGAGGCTATTGAGCAGGCCAGTGATGACCCGGAGGCGATTGAGTATTTTGTGGGTCGTCTGCATAAGGAGACTCGCCGCCTGTCTGCGCTGGTGCGTGACATTATTGAGCTGTCGCGTCTGCAGTCGACCGATGTGATTGCGCGTGGTGGCCCGGTATCGGTGCCTTCTTTGGTGGCTGATGCGGTGGATCGTTCGCATATTGTGGCGGAGGAGAAGGATATTCGGATTTCTACCCGCATCGAGGAGGTCCCCGAGGTGTACGGTGATGCCGAGCTGCTCGGTATTGCTATGCAGAATGTGGTGGAGAACGCGGTGCGTTATTCGCCGGAGCATACGAAGGTGGATATTTGGGTGCACCGTGTGGCTGATCAGCTGCTGGTTGAGGTTGCTGATCAGGGTGTGGGTATTCCTGAGGATGAGCAGAAGCGTATTTTTGAGCGTTTTTACCGGGTTGATCCGGCTCGTTCGCGTCAGACGGGCGGCACTGGTTTGGGTTTGAGTATTGTGAAGCATGTGATGACTCAGCACGGTGGTAGCGTGACGGTTCGGTCGATGCCGCAGGAGGGTTCGACGTTTACGTTGGCGTTGCCGCTGAATGAGCCTCCGGTCGCAGTGTAGTGTTAGCGGTATAGGTTTTACGGAATCGAAGGAAGTTATTGATGTCTAAAATTCTGATTGTTGAGGACGAAGAGGCCCTCTCGGATCCCCTTGCATTTTTGCTGGGGCGTGAGGGTTTCCAGACGATTGTTGTGGACAACGGTCTGGATGCTCTGCCGGTGTTTGACCGTGAGGGCGCGGATTTGGTGCTGCTGGATGTGATGCTTCCGGGCATGTCCGGCATGGAGGTGTGCCGCAAACTGCGTGAGGTGTCTTCGGTCCCGATTATCATGCTGACTGCTAAGGATTCTGAGCTGGATAAGGTTCTGGGTCTGGAGCTGGGCGCTGATGACTATGTGACGAAGCCGTATTCTGCGCGTGAGTTGATTGCTCGTATCCGTGCGGTGTTGCGTCGTCGTTCGGCGGAGACTGATTCTGCTACTGAGTCGGTGCTGCAGGGCGGCCCGGTGCGTATGGACATTGACCGCCACGTGGTGACGGTTAATGGTGAAGAGATTTCTATGCCGCTGAAGGAGTTTGAGCTCCTGGAGATTCTGCTGCGCAATGTGGGTCGTGTGATGACTCGTGGCCAGCTGATTGAGCGCGTGTGGGGCGCCGACTATGTGGGTGATACGAAGACCCTGGATGTGCATATTAAGCGTCTGCGTTCGAAGATTGAGCCGGATTCTTCTGCCCCGCAGTATGTGGTGACGGTTCGCGGCTTGGGCTATAAGTTCGAGGCGTAGGCGGGCTTGAGACTGATGACTTCTGCTTCTGCGGCGAATACTGCTGTGATTGTTTTGGCGGCTGGTTCGGGTACTCGTCTGGGTGAGCCGATTCCGAAGGCTGCTGTGCGTGTGCACGGTCGTACTTTGCTGGATTATGCGTTGGAGGGTGCGCTCGCTTCGGGTGTTGCTGAGCATGTGGTGGTGACTGTTCCTGCTGATTGTTCGGTGAGTTGCCCGGAGCTTTTGGAGGACGCCCGCCGTGCCGGTGCGTTGATTACTGCCGGTGGTGATACGCGTACTGCTTCGGTGGTTGCGGCGTTGGATGCTTTGAAGGATGCGCAGGTTCCGGTGGATTATGTGCTGATTCATGATTGCGCTCGTGCTTTTACTCCGCCGCAGGTGTATCACCGGGTGCTTGAGGGCCTGGGTTCTGAGAGCCCGCAGGGTGTTGTGCGTGCGGTGATTCCTGTGTTGCCGGTGGTGGATACGGTGAAGACTGTGGATTCTGCTGGTGTGGTGACGGGTACTCCTTCGCGTGCTCAGATGCGTGCGGTGCAGACGCCTCAGGGTTTTGAGGTGGCTGCTCTGTTGGCGGCGCATGAGCGTAGCCGTTCTCTGCCTGCTGAGGAGGCTGAGCTGCTCACTGATGATGCGATGGCGATGGAGGCGGCGGGTGAGCCGGTGCTGACGGTTGCCGGTGATGCGGATGCGTTTAAGGTGACGACTCCGATGGATTTGCGGGTTGCTCGCGCGCTGTTTGGTAATTCTGCCGCCTAAACCTGCTTCCTAAGCCTGCCGCCTAATGCCTCTTGTGCCGAGGCACTGCTACTGAGAAGATGTTTGATCGATTGAAGGGTCCTGTGATGACTGTTATTCCTCGTGTTGGTACCGGTGTTGATGTCCACGCTTTTGGTGAGGAGGGCACTCCTCTGTATATTGCTGGTCTGCATTGGTCGGGTGAGCGTGGTTTGAGCGGCCATTCTGATGGCGATGTGGTGGCTCATGCTGCCGCGGATGCTCTTTTTGCCGCCTCCGGCACGGGGGATTTGGGCTCTAATTTCGGTGTGGATCGCCCGGATATGAAGGGCGCTTCGGGCGTTCGTATTCTTTCTGAGGCGGCGGCGATTGTGCGTGCTGCTGGTTTTGAGATTGGTAATGTGAGCGTTCAGCTGGTGGGTAACCGCCCGAAGTTCTCTCCGCGCCGTGATGAGGCGAACCGCGTGCTGAGCGAGGCGGCGGGTGCTCCGGTGACGGTGATTGCGACGACTACTGACGGTTTGGGTTTGACCGGCCGCGGCGAGGGCGTGGCTGCTATTGCGACGGCGCTGGTGTATCCGCGTTCGTAGGTGTTTGGTTGCTTCGAGCCATTCGGTAACCTATCGCTGATTACCGCCCCGGTGTCTGAACCGACCCCGTAGAAACCCCGTAGAATGAGAGTGTGACTATGCGTTTTTATGATTCAGCTTCCGCGACTATTCGCGAGTTTGAGCCCGTCGTGCCCGGTGAGGCGCGTATCTACTATTGTGGTGCTACGGTGCAGGGTGAACCGCATCTGGGCCATATCCGTTCGGCGTTGGTTTTTGACCAGTTGAGCCGTTGGATGCGTTACCGCGGTTTGAAGGTGACGACGGTCCGCAATGTCACTGATATTGATGACAAGATTTTGGCGAAGTCTGCTGATTCTATGGAGCCCGGTTTTGAGGGTGAGTTCCCGAATGAGCAGTGGTGGGCGCTCGCGTACCGTTTTGAGAAGGTTTTTGCTCAGGCGTATGCGGCGCTGGGTATTGATCCGCCGACGTATGAGCCGCGCGCGACCGGTCATATTCCGGAGATGTTTGCTCTGATTCAGCGTCTGATTGATCGTGGCCACGCGTATCCTGCGCTGGATGATTCTGGTGACGTGTATTTTGATGTGCGTTCGTGGGATAAGTATGGTGCGCTGACGAATCAGAGCGTTGAGGATATGCAGGATTCTGCGGATGCTGATCCGCGCGGTAAGCGTGACCCTCGCGATTTTGCCCTGTGGAAGGGTTATAAGGAGGGCGAGCCGCTGACTGCTTCGTGGGAGTCTCCGTGGGGTCGCGGCCGTCCGGGCTGGCATCTGGAGTGCTCGGCGATGGCTGGTAAGTATTTGGGTTCGCGTTTTGATATTCACGGTGGCGGTTTGGATTTGCGTTTCCCGCACCATGAGAATGAGCTGGCGCAGTCGACTGCTGCCGGTGATGATTTCGCGAACTTCTGGATGCATAACGGCATGGTCACCTATGAGGGTGAGAAGATGTCGAAGTCTATCGGTAATACGATTTCGCCGGCGCAGATGCTTGAAATGGCGCGCCCGCTGGTGGTTCGTTACTACCTCGGTAGTGCGCATTATCGTTCGGTTCTTGATTACCGTCCGTCGTCTCTACAGGAGGCGGCAACCGCTATTGAGCGTGTTGAGGCGTTCCTTGCTGCTACTCAGGATCTGCTGAAGCCGGGCCGTGAGGTTCCGGAGGCTTTTGCTGAGGCTATGGATGATGACGTGAACATTCCGCGTGCTCTGGCGGTTTTGCATGAGCAGACTCGTGCGGGTAATGCTGCGCTTGCTGCTGGTGAGGATGCTTCGGAGGCGGCTAATGCTGTGATGGCTATGGCTGAGGTTCTGGGTCTGGCGCAGCTGATGAGCTTTAATGCTGAGGGCACTTCGGGTGCTGAGCATGAGGCTCTGGATGCGCTGATTCAGGCTGTGTTGGCGGAGCGTGCGGAGGCTCGTGCTCAGAAGGATTGGGCGAAGGCTGATGCGATGCGTGATCTGTTGGCGTCTGCTGGTGTGCAGGTGAAGGATGGCGCGAATGGTTCGAGCTGGAGCGTTGGCTAGAGGGTGATGTGCCCCGCGTTTGTGCGTAAGGCTTAGGTCGGGCGGGTTTCTCTCGCGTAGACTCGTATTCATTACTTTGACGAAGGAAGAGAAGAATGGCTAAGGCAGGTTCGCGCCCGGGCGCTACCAGCAAGAAGAAGGGTGCTACTAAGGGCACTGGTGGTCACGGTCGTAAGGCGCTTGAGGGTAAGGGCCCTACTCCGAAGGCTGAGGACCGCGTTTATCACAAGGCGTATAAGATGAAGCGTGCGGCTGAGCGTCGTGCTGCTACCGGTACGAACCGTAAGTTCCAGACTCGTTTGGGCGGTAAGCGTGCCAGCGATGAGCTGGTGACTGGTCGTAATGCGGTGCTTGAGGCTCTGCGTACTGAGATTCCCTCGAAGCATTTGTACATCATGAGCCGTGTTGAGGTTGATGACCGCGTTCGCGAGATTATGACTATTGCGAATAAGCGCAATATTCCGATGCTGGAGATTCCGCGTAGCGAGCTGGATCGTTTGACTGATGGTTCTGTGCATCAGGGTGTTGCGATGCAGATTCCGCCGTACAAGTACCCGGATGCGACTGACCTGGTGCTGGATACTATGGAGCGTTGGCACTCGGGTAAGTTGTCGACTCCGCCGCTGTTTGTTGCTTTGGACGGTATTACTGATCCGCGTAACCTGGGTGCGATTATTCGTAGCGTGTCCGCGTTTAGCGGTGATGGCGTGATTATTCCTGAGCGTCGTTCGGCTGCTGTGACTGCTGGTGCGTGGAAGACTAGTGCTGGTGCGGCTGCTCGTATTCCTGTTGCGATGGCGACTAATCTGACTCGCGTGATTCAGCAGGCTAAGGAGCAGGGCATTTTCGTGATTGGTCTGGATGGCGGTGGCGATATTGAGCTGCCGGCTCTGGAGCTTGCGAATGAGCCGCTGTGCGTGGTGGTTGGTTCTGAGGGTAAGGGCCTGTCCCGCTTGGTGACTGAGAACTGCGATCAGATTGTATCGATTCCGATTGATTCTGCGATGGAGTCTTTGAACGCGGCGATGGCTGTGGGCATTACTCTGTACGATGTTTCTCGTCGTCGCGCTTCTGCGAACTAGGCGCTACTGCGAACTAGAGTTTTGAAGCTCGCGAGCTGCAGACTGTAGCTTGGAAGCTTGGATAAGGAGGGCGCCCCCGTGAGGGGGTGCCCTCCTTTTTCTGTCTCTAGTTACCTTCTACGCCCCATATATCGGCTGTTCGGGAAGCTGCTGGAGGGTATTCTGCAGGTTTTTCGGGGTCTTTTGAAGGTTTTTAAACTTTTTTCTAAGAACTTTTGAGGCGCTTACCCTGCGTTGACTAGGGGTTTTAGTGCCCTGTTCGGGTCAGAATGAACCTAAACCCCCTTATTTGTGGTCTACTTCACCCTATTTCGAGTTGCATGGGTGTTTAGGCGTCTGTATAGTTGTATGAGTCGCCGCGGCGAGGAGGAAAAAACGAAGAGATTCTTCGGTGTTTCTCCTAGTCAGAGGCGGTTGAATGACTTTCAATTGTATAGTGTTTTGGTTTCTTACTTAGAAGATTCTTGATCATCTGAATGGTGATGTTGGAGGAGTTTAGGAAAGAAACTTTGTGGTGCGAATCACGGAAAACGGATTTGCATGGCAAACAAAACGCTGGTATAGTTGATTGAGTTGCCGCGGGAACGCGGTAATAAACGAAATAACATGAATGACCGTTCAACGGCAAGACGTCCTTCGAATGAAGGGGTCAAGGTGTTGAATCGGTGTGTTGCTTGAGAACTCAATAGTGTGCTTTGTTCAATAAAATCACCGAATGGTGATGGAAACTGAAACTAATACCAAATATTTATTTATATTTGATAATCATCAAATGGTTTCAAATTTAGTCAGCTTGAGTCACGCACCCCCGTGTGTGATTCGCTGTTTGAGATCAGATTATCAAGCTTTTCTATTTTTTCAACGGAGAGTTTGATTCTGGCTCAGGACGAACGCTGGCGGCGTGCTTAACACATGCAAGTCGAACGATGAAGCCTAGCTTGCTAGGTGGATTAGTGGCGAACGGGTGAGTAATACGTGAGTAACCTACCTTTAACTCTGGGATAAGCCTGGGAAACTGGGTCTAATACCGGATACGACCAATCTCCGCATGGGGTGTTGGTGGAAAGCGTTATGTAGTGGTTATAGATGGGCTCACGGCCTATCAGCTTGTTGGTGAGGTAACGGCTCACCAAGGCGACGACGGGTAGCCGGCCTGAGAGGGTGACCGGCCACACTGGGACTGAGACACGGCCCAGACTCCTACGGGAGGCAGCAGTGGGGAA
>ERZ773272.78-NODE-78-length-38099-cov-29.441831_pt1 | contig 38099 bp, 52 predicted proteins | sample MGYA00511891_ERZ773272 | MGnify/ENA primary metagenome ERZ773272 (study PRJEB29015, sample SAMEA2738150) | human oral metagenome | biome: human oral; feature: human-associated habitat; material: saliva | place: China | collected 2198 ...
TAGTTCACTGAACTATTTTATTTTTTAAGGTTGTAGAATGATTTCAATCCACGGTATTTTTATTTTAGATGTATTATATAGGAAGAAATAAGATAAAAACCCTATAAAATAAGCATAAATAAGAGATAAACTACATATAATTTTTACCATAAAAATATAAAAGTTTTAACCTTTTGCCCCTTTTTTGCCCCTTTTTAGAGCAAACAAAAAAACCGCCAGCGAATTGCCAGCGGTCGTGTGTAATTAAATTTTTGAGTCTTTCTATTTTATTTAGTAGTGATGAGACCGTCAGGCTCAACCACGAATTCAGGCTTGTCTGCCATTCTACCATCTGGAAGTAGCAAATACCAGCCGTCATTATACTTCACGAAACAATCTGATTTCATGTCGCCATTTACTGCATCGAGATAATACCACTTGTCGTAGTATTTAACCCAACCAGTCTGCATTGAACCGTCACGGTTGAAGTAATACCATTTTTCAGCAACCTTCTTCCATGATGTAGCCATGTACCCGTCTTTGTCAAACCAGTACCACTTGCCGTCTGTATGCTTGAGCCATTTATCAGAGTACATGTATCCTGAGCTATCAAAGTAGAACCATGATTTATTTTCCTCGATGTAATCGAATTCTTTCTTAGGATATGAACCATTAGCTCTAGCGTACCAGTAGCCATTATCATCCTTTTGCCAGCCTTTTTTAGGTTTTTCAGGTTGTGCATTTGGATTTGTCAAACGATAGGCATAAAAGTAAGGTTGACCTGCTGCATTCCAGATAGCATCGTGATTGTTAACTGTGATACCATTTCTTGCATAATTACAATGAATGATATTGTCTGAGTCTACAAACATACCAGTATGGCCACCAGCGCCCGCTGAATATCCACGTCTTCCGTAAATGAAGATATCCCCACGCTGTGCATTCCATTCTTGGTTTTCAGTGATAAGCTCATAACCGTTTTTAATAAGCCAGTCATGCTCATACTCTGTATTGACAGCCCAACCAGCTGAGCTTGCTCCAGCACTCCTCAAAGCATAATAGACTGAACTTGAACAGTCGTAAGAATCAGGACCGTCACGGTATTCCATACTATAAGACACTTGCCCTTGTCTAGCTTTCATCCATGCAATAGCATTTTCAATATTAATTCCCATTTATTTTATTTTCCTTTCTTATGGTAAGACATTAGGCCACGGTTCGCTAGTTAAGTAAGAGATAGAACTTACACGAATATCTCCGATGTCCCTATCGGTAGGGACTGGATCAGTAAACTGAAATCTCAGCATATTGCTATCTCCAGCACCTCCCAAGTACCATGTTCCGTATGGAGTGCCCTTGTCGTTGTAAATCCCACCAATTAAAGAAGATTCAGAACGAAAACCGACAGGAACACCACCTAGCCCTAGAATGTAGCAATTTCGTTCTTTGTCGCTCCCTTGTGCCTCGTATCCTATGCCACCTCTACGAATGACGCCGAACCAGCCCCAAGAAAGACCACCAAATTGGTAAGTAACTACATCATTTTTTCGTCTAACTTTTAGATATGAGTTTCCGAGTTTAGATTTAATATTTAAAGTTCTCCAACCTGTGTCACCTGTGAGAACCTCCCATCCTTGATTTCCGCTTCCTTGTCTCTTTATCCACTTGAGAGCTCCACTTGTTACAGCGGTATCAACGTATGTCGTACCGACTGGTGCAATAACTTTCCCGTTTGGCATACCAGTTCCGTGGATTTCGTATTCATGAACTTGACCACTTGAATTTGCACTTGCTGGTAAGATAATACTGCCACCACCATCGGATAGTGTTACAATGTTTCCGTTTATGCTGATTCTTTGAGGAATACCCACACCGTCACGACCGTTTTCGCCTTTAGGTCCTGTAAGTCCAATAGGTCCTTGAGGTCCGACTGGTCCAGGTAAGCCAGCAGGCCCTTGTTCCCCTCGTTCTCCACGAGGTCCAGGCTCTCCATCTCGCCCACGTTCACCTTGAATACCTTGCAATCCTTGAGGACCTTGTAAACCGTCTGCCCCTCTTGGTCCAGTTTCACCTGTTGCACCTTGTGGACCACGCTCGCCCTCTGCTCCCTTTGGTCCAGGATCACCAGTTTCTCCCTTGTCCCCTTTAGGTCCAAGAGTTAGTGAGATATTGCGTAACTCGTCCTTAGTAGCAAAATTGCTTGTATCAATATTAGGCTTGGTTTCTAAAGCTACTACACGCTCTACAAGTGGCTTGTCATTATAGATGGTGTCATTGTCAGGCTTGGTCTTTAAGGCTTCAATGTCGGCTGAAATATCGCTTATTTTAGCACGAATACCACTGTCGTCATAAGTGCCGCCTTGTGCTTTGATTTTTGCAAAGAGTTCATCCAGCTCCTGCTTGGTCACAATGTCATTGACGTTAACAATTCGCCCTGATTTTTGTTCGATGATTGGTGTTTTAACTGCTTTGTCAATCTCACTTACGTGAACATTGAATAAGAAACTATACACATCTGCTGACTGCTCTACTTTTTCAAAGTAGATGTAGCCAATAACGGATTCATCTGTCGTGATTAGAGATGTATCGAATTGAACCGTAAACGAATTATCTTCGATTACTGCATCTACTTCTTGGTATCGCTTGGTGCTCTTGAAATAGAATAAGCAGATAACCTTAGTAGCGGTCAATTTATCAAGTGTGAACTTGAATTCAGCAATGCCTTTATCCTTGCTATAAAATTCTTGATAAAGCCTATCTACATCTCGATTGTTAGCTGAAATGGTTAATTTTTTCTCAATAACCTTCTTCAAGTGCTACCTCCTTTCTTTTAATAAAGAAAGAGAACCCCAAAGGGTTCTCTGATTGATTAATCTTCGCTTGGTTCGTGATATTCAAGAGCTCGTTCACTATCGGTCAATCCAGCTGTCGTTGGATCAGTAACTACACCGAGCAATACCAAGATATAAACGAACGTGTTCACACCGTCTTGAATGTTTTTTGGAACTTCAAGGCCGAATTGTTGTGCCATAAGAAATACCGCTCCTAGTAGTGCAATAAGCGTTACTTTATTTTGTAAACGTAATTTCCAGTTAATTTTATTCATTTTCTTTCTCCTTTATCTCAATTTCTAATTTGTCTTTTTGGTCAACATTGACTAATAACTGTCCTAATCTTTTAGCATTATCCTTCTTGATTTGATTGATGTATGGTTTCAAAAACTCTGGGAATGCCCATCCAATACTCTCCCAGTTTTCTAAAACAGAACCGAGATAGTTGATAATGAAGAACATTGTCCAACCAATACCGAATGTTCTGATACCCAAAGCTCGTGAATACATCGCTACAAGCATAATGACCACGAACACAACGAAATGACGAATCAAACCCATTGTTCCAATCTTACTGTCAAAACGCTTTGTTTTAAAGGCTTTAACATAGCCAGTAACAATATCTAAAACCATCAACCAAAAGAAAATATGAATGTAAGGACTATGAGAGAGGTTTTTAAGATGAACAACTAACTCGCCCCACATAAAATCTTGCATAAACCACCTCTTATTGAACAGGTTTTGTTTCTAGCTCGCTAGATTGTTTCTCAGGTTTAGGAGCATCCCACTTCCACACTGCAAGGATTCCATTTTGTGATGGTGCGCCTTCAAGTTGTTTGAGTGCTTCCCCCTGGTAAATGAATTGTTGATTGGTTTGAATAAGGATGCGTTTCCCTTCGCCGTTAAGTTCGACGTGCTCTGGGTCTTCAATCGCAAACATAGAACCAGGGGCATAGCTCTCACCAGTTTTCGCAAGTGGAAAGAGTTCTACGAGTTCCTTATATGTCGTACCATAAGCAATTTTTTCACCCATGATTGAATCTTGAGCCATGACACGAACTACTTTGTTGATTCTGTTTGTGATTTCAAGCAGTTGATTCTGCTTGGTTTCGGTTTCAGTAAGTTTCTGTTCAGCTTGTTCAATTTTAGATTGAGCCTGGACAATTGCTGACCCAGGATCTAGTTCAGCTTTAAGAATATCAAGAACTGCTTGGATAAGTGTTTCTTCGTTTTCTTGAGTGCGGTCTCCGACCAATTCACGTTGATTTGTGCTGTATCGGTTGCCATCTTGCAAGCGAATTTCTACAACTGTTTTGGTTTGGTCACCAAAACCACGAGTATAAGGTTTAGTTGCGAGTGTGTAGTTATTAATTGCCATTTGTCATTTTTCCTTTCAATTCTTCAAATTTTGCTTTAAGTTCTTCATCTGATTCGATGATTTGTTCCATTTGTTCGAGCTCCATCGCTGTGACTGTGTATAAAGCTTCTAGCGTAGCTGATTGAGCAGCTTCGTTGCTGATTCGTTCGCTTAATGATTTAATCGTCAGACTACTAATCTGCTTGTCTTGTTCATTCATGTTGTTTTCTCCAACCTTTCTACTTTTTGATTTAGTTCTTGAATCGCCTTGATGAGATAAGGCACAAGTGCGAATGTGTTATAAGAATAAGCACCGTCAGGATTTTTATAGAATGCTTCAGGAGCGTACTTCTGTACATCTTGCGCCATGATACCGCAAGAAATGTCTTCAATCTTGCCATCATATTCCTTATGATAAGAGTATGTTTTGAGCTTTTCGATAACATCTAGTCCAGACACTTGACTGTTTTTGATGTTAGTTTTGAAACGACGGTCAGAGATTTCTTTATTAAGAGGTATCCAATCGGTTGGTTTTCCATTAAAATCATAAAAATAGAGATAACCTTTATCTTTATCGATTTTTTTAAAAACTGGAGAATATATCCAATAACCACCTTGTTTCGTTCCGTCATCTGATATATAATAAATATTTCCGCTGACTTTCAAGTTTCCGTGAACAATAGGTGTATTCCAAAAATGAGCTTGATTGTAGCAATACATCTCTCCGTTTCTTTTGACGTACCATGCTGTATCACCTACTTTGTTCCAGTTATTACCCCAGTTCACCCAAAGAGCTGTTTGACCCCAACTAGAATTACCATTGCTCATGCCAACTGCAAATTGATCTTGACCAGTTAGCCAGTACACAGATGAGTCCTTCTCATGCGTACCAATCTGGAAGCCACCAATCTTACCCTTGTAACCCTCAAGTAAGGTTGCTGAGACGACTACTGACCGTAGCTTATTGATAAAGGCAGTTTTAGCAGCAAGCGTATCCGTAAAAACATCGCTGGATACAAGCTTCTTCGCTAGTGCTGTGTCAAATATCAACTTGTCTGCTGAAATCGAATTCGAGCGAATAATATCCGCATTCAACGTACCTACTTTTGCATCACCAACGAATAAGCGCTTGAAATACCCGTCTATAGCTGTGATTTCATCTGCAAGTGTCTTACCTTTAAGTCGGATTTTTTCCGCTTCAATCAAAGCATTCTTTGGTGCTAGATTGATTTGAGAAGAAATCGCACCAGGACCTGTCAAGGTTTGGATAGCGTATGAATCAGAAAGTTGAGCCACTTTCGTTTGTGTGACAACATCCTGTGTAGATGTGTTATCGCTGAAACGTTTAGGAGGTTTGTCACCTCTAATAAGCGATACCTGACCGATTGCGACTTGCCCGTTCTTCATCAACCAAATTTGAAGAGGGAATTCTCTTGATTTAGTCAATGATTTCTGGACAGTCATCGTACCAGTGATAATCTGAGTACCAGTTTTAGTGAGCGTCACTCTATCGGATGCAATTACACCGCCACCTTCTTCTGCCCATAGCTCAATTCCTAGAGGGGCATCTGGTAAGACATCTACCCAAACTTCCATGCGATAGCTGAGTTTTTCTCCCTTTGTAAAAGTTGAGGTATTAAGTGGCAATGCGAAACCGTGATAGACTGCTTGGTCTTTACCAGTAGTGGTAATTCGTAGCAATCTGGTAGCAGCCTGAACCTCAATGACATTCGCTTCAGCTTGCTTCTTGGCCCACTTACTGAAATTCGTTGGATCATATACCAGATTAAAGTCATCCAAGAAATTAGATACACGGTTAACCAATCCGTCAGCAGTCTGAATGACTTGTGAAATAGACTCATTCTGTCTCTGGATAGTCTGTGTGTGGCTCTTAACTGTATCAACTACATCGTTAAAATCAGCGACACTCACGATTTCAGAAGTATTAACATCGTAGTCTGTCATGCGGTCAGAATGTTCAAGTTTCATACCGCAGATTTCAAGACTACCATTGCCTGTTTGACCAAATTGGACTAAGTTATAGACTGAATCAGCAGTAAAAGTGTACTGATATCTAACCCAATCACTATTCGTGATAGATTTTTCTAATAAAACAGTTGTCCCATTTCTTGTCCAAGTTCGTAACAAGATGCGAGCTTGTGGTTTAACTACTCTTGCCCAGCAAGATATTGTATATTTCTCACCGGCCACCAAGTTAATTCCTTGTGCGATATCTTTGTTTCCACCGTTTGTATTATTTACAATCCGAATACCCTTTTTAATAGCCGTATGTGGTGCATCTGTTAAATCAACAACTTCTGTCCGACCATTACCGCCAGAATTGTTAAGTAGCCAAGTCCCTTCAAATCCGTTTCCAGAAGGAATGAAAGACGAATTTTGCAAGAGGTTATCATTACGAATAACATCTCTCAGTTTGGTTTCAATCCGTGAGACTGTTCTTTGAAAACCATCAACAGAATTCCTGACTATGTTCTGCACTTGAGTAGCATTTTGAAAACCTCTGTCATTGGCCAATCTGTCAAAGTCGGTACGAGATAATTTCTCGGTAATCTGGCCAGCTTGAACTTCGATTCTGCTTTCAGCAATTCTCAACCTATCTGTCAGAGGGTCAACCTCTTGTTTAGTCACAAGCGTTTTGATTCTGTCAGTAATCTGATCGATTTTGGCAAAGTTTGAATTAGACAAGTCTTTAGAAGTGTTAGCAGACTTAAGAGCGTTTCTAGCTTCTTCCAAAGCTTCTTCAGCCGTCTGAGTAACAGTTGAACCGATAGCGCGAATCTCTTCGATTTTAGTCCGCTGGTCTTCAAGTTTCTCGTTCATGCTGCTATCAAAATTTGAAAAACGATTGTCGATTTCATCTGATAGAGCACGCTTGTTTTCCTCTGCTTTAGCCTTGATGGCATTCACTTCATCTGTGAATTGATTTGTTAATTCTTCTTTTTTTCGGTCAAAGGCAAGGTCAGCATTTTGAATTTCTTTAGCTAATTTCGCTTCAAAAATTCCATCTAAATGTTGAATTTTATTCTTAACAGCATCGCTTACTACATTACCGATTGCGCTTGCTAGACCAGATTTAAACTCACCAAAACCAATACTCTTCAATTTTTTAGCCATTGGAGAATAGTTGTATTTTGTGATTTTCTTTCTCACGTCTAAATCGTAGTATTCGTGGTAGACACCCACAACATCAAACATCTGGACAGGCACATCACTCTGACCAACAACATCAATTTCAATGCTATCTTCGAGCATATCGCACAAGGTTGTTCTGAAATACTGCTCGCCATACTTTCTAAGGCTTGCTTCATCCTTAACATCCTGGTCGTTGACTTCTACAACATCTTCATAAATCTGACTGTATTTGTTAATCAGTGGACTATCGACAACTACCTTATAATGCTTATCAACTGGATTTTCGCCCTCACCACGAATGGTTGTGATGAAGGTAATGCGAGTCCTTAAAGACTTAGTGGATGTTTTATGCTCATAGCTGGATAGGTTCTTCTTATACATGAAAAGCGATTCATTTTCTGAACCGCCATTTTTCAATAATCGTACTTGATAGCCATGTCTGACTAAATCACCACCCCACAAACCAACAATGGAATGTTTGTCCTTGGTCAAGGCTTCCATAGCTGTTTTGCTATCGATGTTGAAGGTGTGTCTATCGTCAATATCTGAAAAGAATGAGAATGGATTCTCACGAGTGATACCCCCAGCGAATTGACTTAATGCAGTTGAACCAGTCTGTCTATCTAAAGACATCGGATTGACAACGTAGTGATTTAACATCGTCATGACTTGATTAGCATAGACTTGAATATATCCATGCTTTTTCTCAACCTCAAAAATTACAAAGTCTTGCTCACCGTGTAGATCATCAGCGGTCAAGAATTTTTCTTCTCTCAGTCTTTGCCACAAGATATCATTTGTAGGGAATTTAAAGGTTAATTGGTAGGTACTATTCGCTTCCTGTACGATATCATCATCGTAGGCAGCATTAAGAGGTATATTCCCTTCTGTTAAATAAATCATACTTTATACCTCCAATTTGGTTTAATAGTCACCTTACGGACATTACCTGTAAATGTCACACCACTATTTCCAGTAGGGATTTCAAAGAACCCACCACGCTTTCTGAGAGTGTTTTGAACTGCTCCAGTAGCGTTGTAGATGTTCTGTTTGCCATGCCTGCAATCAATCGTGACTTTATTATTTACAGTTAAATACATAGTCTTCTGGCCAATCGTAAGTGATACATCGCCACTGCCTTCAATCTCGATGATAGGCTCTGAATAGACTGTACCAATATTATCAATCGTTCCAGTACTTGTTAGTACGACTGGTGCGACATCCTTCGGATATCTGAATGGTTGCATATCTAACTTGATTACTAGTTCCCAGCCATACATACCTTTGGGTGTAATCTCTGTCTCTAGTAAGTCAGCATAGAAAACAGAATCAGACTGATTACTAAATTCCAACTGATTCCCTACTGTCTTGAATTTTTCAATCAAAGTTGCTAAATCAGAAAAGCGCTCAAAGAAAATACGAATGGTTCGTTCGTAACTCTCATAAACACCTTCTTCTTGATTATAGCTACCATTCATACCAAAAGGTTTTAACTGCTCAGAGAAACGAGGAGTGGCAGAACGAATAGTTCCAAAGTCTACAATCACACAATTTCTTAAACTAGATGTTGCAAAATCATTGACCTTTAAATAATTTGACATTAAATTCCCTCCCTTCTCATGATATGACCTTGATATTGATAAGAATTTTCTGCGATAACTTGACCATCTAGATATGTATTGAAATCTTTATCAAGCAATCTACCAAGTAAATTTTCTACACTTTCTTTTAAGCTGACCAATTCAGCCACAACTGCTTGACCATTGCCACTGTTACCGTAATCAACAGAATAAGCAGTACTCTGATAGCCGCGTTGACTGTTTCGAATGTTAACACTCTGAATCCGTCTACTTAAATGTGAGATTTTTGTATCTTCAAAACCAATTCCTTTTTCATAGTTTGGAATACCTAAACGATTCATTAAACTACGAGTTTTACCAGCTCGCATGACTTTTGAACCTGGAGGAAGTGGTAAGACTACGTTACGACCTTCTGGAATGAAGGAAGTTCCGTCTGGTAATGTTACCAACTCTTTATAGAGCGTACCACGTTGGTCGTTGACTGTTGCAAGACCTCCTGGGTGATTGTCCGTACCTTTTGCGTGTTTTTCTGTAAAGTGTCTAGTGATGATGTCAATAAACTTAAATGCTGGTAAAGATGCTAAACCACTCAAAACACTAGTGATAGTTCCACTTGTATTATTTTGAGCGTTAATACTGATTGGACTGCTCTGTCTTACTGAGTTTACTGAATATCCTGCAGCTGAAGCTTCACCCTGTGTTCTGTTAGCAGCATCAATACCGATTGGGCTATCTTGTCTTATTGCATTGATTCCTGCATAAGCAGATGTAGATTGTGGACCTGTTAAGTCTGTGGCATTGATATCAATCGGACTGGTTTGTTGAATGGAATTTACACCGTATAATACAGACTCAACCGTACTTGGTGTTTTATCAATCGCTTCAATAGGTAACTGTTTACCAGTCATCATATCGATGCGACCTTGAACCACTTTAACATCGCTACTAGCTAAGTCTTTAACAGTCAAAGCCTTTTCACTCGGCGTCATTAGATTCCATTGTGTTAGCGCTTGTTTTGCACCTTCTGCACTACTCAAGAAACTTTCATTCTTACCGAGAATTTCTTTAATTTCAGTTGGTAATGCATTCCATTGTGCTAGTGATTCTTTGCTATCTAAAATAGCCTTAACTGCTGGTTTACCATTGACAACCAGTTCTTTTTCTTCTGGAGATAATTTCTCCCACTGGCCATTTGCAACCAAGGCTTCACCAATTGTCAAACGTGCATTAGTCTCAAGGTTTGCTTCTTTAAGAATGAACTGCATAGAATCCCAACCGCCTTCTGCTTCAAGAGCCTTTTGCACTTCTTCGACTGCATTTGTTTTTAACTGACCAGTCTTTTCATCCCAAACCATTGCGTTCCATTGAGTATTTGCAAGCTTCATCGATTCAGTTGCATCTTTGGCAGTTTGCGCCCACATGCTATTTCCTTCTTGTACTTTTGAGAAGGTATTTTGGAATTTGATAGCCATTTCATCGTAGGTTAATCCCATTTCTTCAGCGCGTGATTTAAGCTGATTCATGATACCTGTTAATGCTTCTGGACTAACTTTCAAGGTCTTCAAAAGTCTACCTTGTAAGTCATTCCATTTCTGGCTATATGCTTCCATTTTAGCAGTATGCTCTGCTTCCAACTGTTCCATTTTAGTTTTAATCTCAGCACGGGCCTTAACGGATTTTTCATCCTCGCCTTTGATTTGATCCATGAGCTTCTTATATCCGTCCAAACGCTCCTTGTAAGATGCTTGTTCGTCTTTCGCCCATTTTTCAGTTAATTCAGTAGCTTTTTTAAGTTGCTCTGTATTTAATTCATCAGCTTGACCGTTGAAAGCTTTAATCATGTTGATGCGTTCTTCACCAGAATATTCCATCAACTGTAATTGAGTGTTAATCAATTCATTCTGATTAGATAGTACAATCGCTTTTTCTTCCTCAGAAAGTTTACGATGGTTGTTCGCAGCATTCTGATATATTTGAATAACTTCATCAGACATCTGTTGAACATTATTCTTCATTTGGTCCGCATGACTGGTTATCTGTTGGATTGTTTCTTCGCTCAAACCTAACTTATGAGCCATGTCGATATCTTTAGCTAAGTTTTCATCAGCTAACTTCTGGATTTCAGTTGCAAGTTTTTGGACTGCAGTTGTAACTTTATCAATTCCATCTGCACTTGACCCAAAGACTGTCATAGCTTGGTTTGCTTCATCAACCTTATCTTTAAAGTTTTGAAGCTGACCAGCTTGTTCCTCGCTGACACTTGTTCCCCACTCTTGAGCACGTTGTCTTGCTTCATAGGCTTTTTTTGAGAAATAGACAGCTGCTGCAGTTGCACCAACTAAAGCGACAGTAGCTAAACCAACAGGACTTACTAAAAATCCTAATGCGCTACCTAGCAAACCAGCCCCTGTGCTTGCCCCTGCTACTGCAGTTTCCACTGCACCAGCTGAACCAGCTACGGCACTTAATCCACTTGTTACTCCTGATAAATTTGCAAGATATTTAGCTGAACCACTTAGGAAGCCAATACCTTTTGACAAACCACCAATGGCCTTTGCAAAACCACCAATGACTGAAATACCACCACCTAGCAACTTCAAAGCCGGGCCTAATGCTGCTGCAAATAATCCCCATTTCAAGATATTTTGTTGTTGCTCTGTCGATAATGAACTGAATTTTTTTGCTAAATCAGCAAGATTGTTTAGCCATGGTTTTACTGCATCAAGACCACTTCTAAGAGCCTTGATTAGAGGCCCACCAAACTCAATAGCCAAGTCAGTGATTTGATTTCTAAACATCTTTAATTGAGACTCAGTGGTCTCATAACGTTTATTCGCTTCATTGGTTAAGGCAGTGTTTTCTTTCCACGCTTGGTTCGAACGTTGTACTGCTGCACTCATTTTGTCTGATGATAGAGCAAGAGATTTGAGCATGTTACCTTGTCTAATCCCTGTCATGCCTAGTTTCATCAAGATAGCATCCACATTTGCGCCTTTTTCATGCGCTGTGTTTAGACCCTTAATAAATGATTGCAAAGCTTCAGCAGGTTTTTCTTTCCATGCTTGTTGGAATTCTTCTGATGTCATTTCTGCAACTTTAGCAATCAATGCTAGATCGTCTGCTGAATCCTTTGTAGTCAATGCAACTGCATTACCGATTGCTGTAAGTGTTTGAGTCATTGCAGTACCACCTGCTTCTGCTTCAATACCTACACTACTCATGGCAGTTGCGAGACCTAAGATTTCTGGTGCAGTTAGTCCAGCTAGTTTACCACCTGCTGCTAAACGGTTGGCCATCATTACAATGTCCTTTTCAGTAGTTGCAAAGTTGTTACCAAGATCTACAACGGCTGCACCAAATTTAGAGTATTCGTCCGACGTTAACCCCATGATATTGGCAATTTTTGCGATTGCTGTTGCAGCTTCTTCCGCACTCAAGTTGGTTGACTCTCCCATATCAATCATAGTACGAGAGAATGAGAGAATATCTTCTGTCTTAATACCTAACTGACCTGCAACTTCTGCTACGTTTGCAATTTCAACCGCACTAGCTGGCAATTCTTTAGCCATTTGACGAATACCATCCGATAACTTCTGATAAGATACCGTAGCGGTTTCGTCAACTGTTTTCTTAACACCTGCAAATGCTGATTCATAATCGATTGCAGCTTTCACTACAAGACCAGCACCTGCTACAATCGGAGCGGTCACACCTTTCGTTAATGCAGAACCAAAACCAGAAATCTCTTTACCAACTTTGCTGAATTTTTCACCAACCTCTTGAGCACCTTTACCAAATTTAGTGAAGGCACTATCATCAATATAAGCTTGTCGCATAGATTTAGCTAACTGTTGATAACGGTTTTGCAATTCAGCTACTTTAGCAGCAGTAGCTGTCATACTAGCACTTGCTTCAACTAACTTCTGCTTTTGTTCTGCAGTAGCAGTTGAAACATCACCTATACTAGCTTTCAACTGGTTATATCGTTCACTCTGTGAACTCAATACCTTTTGATATGAGCTAAGAGCTGAACCAGTTTGCGATAACAGTCCTTTTAAGTTGCTGACATTCTTACCAGCACCTTTAAAGTTGTTTTCCATCGCTTTTAGGGAATTATCGACACCTTTTAAATAGGTTTTCAACCTCCCGACATTCGACTGAAAAGGAGCGACATCTAAGGTTGCAGTGGCGACTAATTCACCAATATTACTTGCCATTCATTCTCCTTTCTATCCAAAAAGGAATGGGAAGGCCTTGTCAAGGGTTGTTTCTTCTTCCTCTTGGCTATCTTTTGTTTCTAAAGCCTGCACCATCAAATCAAAATCTGATAAGCGCATTCTTTTAATATCATGGATTGTATATCCTTGACTCATTAATGATTGAACCCAAACTAATAAATTATTTTGAGCTTCTTTAGGGCTTAACCCTTTTTCTTCTTTTTTCCCTTGGCGGTCTCTTTTTCTTCTTGTTTTCCACCGAGTGCTGCAAGATATAGATCATTCAATGTTTCAAGCGTTTCAACACTTGCACTCTTCAAATCTTCTGCATCGAATTGCTCACCGTACATTTTTACAAACATTTCAAGATATGCTTCATTCACTTCACGATGTTTAGCAGGGTTTAGCAAATCTTCCTTGTTTTCGTACAATGAAGTTTGTCGAACCTGGTGTTCCAAAGCCAACAGGTTGTCTTCTACGTTTACGTAGTCTTTTGAAAATTCTTTCAACACACCTGCTTTTTTAAATTTAATTTCAAACATTATTAACTCCTTTAAAAAATAAAGGCTTGGAATAACCAAGCCTATTCTTATGCATCTTGTCTTACTGCGCCTGATTCAGCGGTTACTGTTCGTTCAGAACTAGCACCGCTTAAGACTTTGGGAAAACGAGTTTACGGAATTCAGTTTCTTGGAATTGTGGGTTATCTTCACGACCAACTACGATTACAAGAGCGTCATCATCGTCTCCACGAGCTACAAAGCTACCAGATACAGTATCGTTCTTAGGTTCTGGTGAACCATCTTTGGTTTCCAAATCCATTCCTGGGAGTGAGAACTTACCTTTAAGAAGACCAACCCAGATACCTTTACCGTCATCACCAGTTGTACGGAACAAGCAAGCGACATCGTTTGGAGTCATCTTCTTATTGTATTTTTCAACACCGTTTTCAACAGTGATACCATAGAAGTCCTTACGAGCTTCACTACCCAAATCGAGCCATGATACTTCAAGAGTTGTTCCAGTGATACCAGAAGACAATACTACGTATGGTCCATCATCTGCTGTGATAGTGTTCAATTCATTTGTGATATCCAATTTCGCTGTTTTAATTCCAGGGATTTTTTTAGTGTCTCCTGGCACAAGGTTTTTATCATTCAAAACCCCATATTCAAAACCACGTAAACCAAATTTAACTTTAGACATTTATTTATTTTCCTTTCATTTCTTCGAGATCACTCCAATCAAAAAGACGATATTTTCGGACATTCATTAATAGTCCAATATCGTCATCCATGTATCGAGGTTTCTCATTTGCTGTGTAGCGTTCAAATCCACTACTTTCTAAGATTGTATCCATTCTTTTGGCGATTTGGTCAGCTTGCTTTGCATTCTTACACCAAAAGTTGATTGTGATACGTTGTTCCATTGAGATAATTTCATCATCTGCATACTTGTGAGGTGCTTCGTAAGTTAAATAAATTCTTGCAAACGGAGCAAGCTCTTTTTGTTTTAGGTTTGTAGGCTTTTCAGGAATATCATAAGTAAAGATACCTTGCTTATATCCTGGAAATTCTTTGCCCCTAAACTCATTAAACAGTTGATTTAACTTTTCATCTGCTACCAAAAGTTTGTATGCTTCAGTTTCAGCAATCATTTATTTTAGCACCTCCCTTATTTTTTGTTCATATATTCTTTTAGCGCGAGGAGTAACTGCATTGATAGTTTTTTCCTCGAAGTCTTGTGCTTTCTGATAGATTGTCCCGCTATTCGGGTATCTAGCACGCCAACCAGTAGTACGACCAAAACCAATATCCTTTGAAGGAGCACCGCCTCTACCCTTGAAATTACTGATTTTTATATCAGCCTTTAATCTAGTTGGTGTAGGTTCATCAGAAACTGGAGTATTTATTCCAAGTTCTTTCTCAAACTCTTCAGCGACCATTGTGACTGCTTCACGAGCTACTTTAGGTGCTTTAACCTCCAATTTTGTAAGGTTGTTTAGGCAAAGGTCTAATCCTTTCGTCACGACAACATCACTCCCTTAATTAAGTCAATTTCCTTGTTTGCATGATCACGTTCGATGGCTACGATTTGATATTCATTGCCATCAAAATCTACATAACAAGAATTGTCAAAAGGAAATTTTGGAAGATGACGAATTAAGAATGTTTTAGTGTCTTTATGTTCTACCAATCCACCAGCTTTTGTGACAGTCGCACTTTCTCTAAAATCCTTAATAGATGTTTTAGACACTTCTGCCCAGCAAGTATATAAGTCCTTTCTTTCGAAATCTAGCACTTCTCCATCTTCATTCTGTCCGCCTATTCTTTGAAAAAAAGTAATGCGAACATTCATATTACGTGTCCGCATTAACTTTCCCTCCGTGTTCTAAGCTGATGAATGATATTTAGCACTCCATTCGCCAATGGATAGCGCATGGTGTCTGCTGACATCCCTCGATGTTCGTACTCTTCTTTTACTTGCTTTTTAACAGCTAGTCGGAACTTTGCATAGTCCACTAAATCATCTGGGCTTAAATCATTATCGATTGCAAAACAAATCTGTTCTTTTGCAGACTCGATAAGCTCAAGCAATAAATCATCTTCGAAGTCGTAGTCGATTTTACAATACAACTTAACTTCTTTAAGAAAACCATTATTTTTAGCTTCCATAAATCTAACCTCCAATCAAGGCTAGTAGTTGCTCTTTGGTTTGAGTTGCTGAGTAAGAAATTCCCTTGCTATCTAGGTAAGACATAATGTCTTGTTTGGTGCTACTTGCGGTTGGTACTGCTAAAGTTACAGCTGACCGTGAGACACCCCCACTAATTGGGGGAGTATTAGGGCATAGTTACAAAGTAACCAGCTTTATCATCTGCTTTCTTAACATCAAAGCGTACAACCGCTTGCAAGTATTGACCATAGATTTCATTGTCAGTCCAGCGAAGACCTAATTCTTGACGGTCAGCAAAGAGTACAGCACGTTGTACATCACCGATAAAGGCTTTAGCTTCACCAGCTTCACCAAGAACTGTATCAGCAACTACAAATACTGGATGACCAAGGAAGGCTTTTCCTGATGCAGAAACGATAGAATCTTGAAGCAAGTAGCGACCGTTCTTATCTTTCATTGTGTCAAGTTTTTGATAGAAGCTTTGTGTAACTACAAATGACACATTGTAAGCTGGGTCAAGATCTACATTCAAGATAGCTTTGATAGCATCCAAGTCTGCTGCGTTTTTAGCTTCAAATGTTTTCAACACACCACCGATTGCATCGTTAGTAGTGTTTACTTTGATTTGGTTAGCTGCTTCGGCTACAATAGCAAGAAGGTCAACATCTGCATCGTCAATAGCTTCTTGTGAAAGTGGAATAGCACCACGGTAAGTTTTAACTTTCCAAGGAACATCTGTGAATTCTGGTTTAGCAAGTTTTGGATTTTTTTCCAATTCTTCTACGCTTGCCATCTTAGATGTAGCGTGTTTAAGAATAGGATATGAACCTTCACCTTTAGCTGCTTTATGAATAGTAGCGAATTGTTTAAGGTCAAGAACTGTTTTAACTTCACGCATTGGAGTAGTAACGATTTCTTTGCTAGTTACTTTTTCAGTTTCAGCCTTCTTCAATCCATCTTGTGTTGGATTCACTGCTTCATTCATAGGGATAAGAAGGTCTTTTCCTTCAAGTTTCAAGTTTGAATCAGCAACAGCACCTTTAGTACGTACCCATTCATTTACAGAATCACGGTAAGTTTTACCGTCTGCTTTTACTTCATGTTTTTCAATAGTCGCTTCCATTCCAGCTCCTTCTTTTGCGATTTCATAAGTCTTTAAGTTGTTTTCTACTTCTTCTTTTTGTGATTTCAAGTTGTCGATTTCAGCACGAATTTCACGAGCTTTTTCGAGATCTTCAGTATTCAAAACAGATTTCAATTCTTCTGTTTTAGCAACGATTTCAGCACCGATATTTGCAATCTGTGCTTGAAGTTCTTTCATTTTTTCTTTAAACATATTTTGTTTATTCTCCTTTTCGGTATTAAAAAAAGAGCTTATAGCCCTTTAAGTAATTCTTCTTTTTCAATTTCTCGTAGCATGTTTTGGATTTCTGACTTACGCTTGCTACGGTTAGCGTAGAAGTCATCAATAACTGCTTGTGGTAACAATCCATTCTCTAGGCTCGCTACTGCACCAATATCTTCAAAGGTCATCACTTCATCCGCAAAGCCTTTTTCAACTGCTTCACTAGCTGACATGAAGGTTTCATTCTTCATCATATCCAAAATTTCTTCTTCACTCAATCCAGTTTTAGCAACATACGCATTCACGATAGCTTGGTCACTAGATTTAAGCGCATTAGAAGCTTTGTCTAAATCATCGCTATTACCAGATACATAACCATATAGCGCTTTGTGAATCATAATCTGCGCTGTTGGACTGATAAGCACTTTGTCAGCTCCCATGATTGCAACACTAGCAGCGCTTGCTGCCATTCCTGTTACTTCAACAGTCACATTCCCTGGATAGCTTTTTAAAGCTGTGTAGATTTCACTTCCAACCGTTACAAGACCACCGTTGGAATTGACTTCCAAAACGATATCGCTATTGTCTTCTGGAAAAGCATCCGTGATAGCTTTAGCACTGACTGCTTCCAAACCAAAATAGTCGTAAGCTTCCTGACTATTATTCGGAATCAGTGGACCTTTCATCTTGATTCTCTTTGGCATCCTTTGTCTCACCTCCTTTCATTGATTGATATTCTTCTTTCTTATCCAAGAAGACATAGTTCAAACTTGACTGGTAACGGTCCATATTTGGATCAGTAGAACGTTCCTTACCAAGTTCAATCAAGGCTTGGTTAGGTGTTAAGATTTGATTGTTTACAAGTTTTACAATCTCGTCTACATTTCTACCAGTCACGCTACGAGTGTCGAAGTCAACACGATACTTCCTACGCTCTTCATCACTAAACACTTTCAAAGCAAGTTCACTTGTGATTGCATCGAAGTAGAATGGAAGGTCGTTGGTTACATAGTCTTCAGTCAACTGTGCAACAGATTGGTTAGGGCTATTGACTCCCAGTTTGAAACTAGGAACTCGTAAGGCTTTAGCAATCTGTGCAGTTGAGAAGTTGTTAGATGTAATCAACTGCAAGACATTCGTATCAATTTCAAGTGGTGTATATTCCTGGGTATCATCAAATACCAAAGGACTGCCACCAGTTGAGCCTTCACGCATTTTTTCAAAGTCCATACGGGCTTTTTTACGTGCTTCACCGTTTAATTGAGCACCTTTAAGCTTGATAATTCCACTTGAGAAACCATCTCTAAAGAATTTGATTAAGGTATTCAACCCACCGTCTTGCAAGCTGATTTCATTTCCAAGAGAAAGTAATGGAGACCTACCAAGAATGGTATCGTGGCTAAAGAATTTCCAATGGATAACATCTTCTGCTTTACATACAATTTCCTTACCATTCAGACGGTCACGGAAAGTGTAAATCAATTCATGGTCATTGGTTACTTCGACAGTCGTTTCAGACGGTCTAAAGAATTGAAATTCTAATGGTTTACCACTAATTGGATCACGTAGAATACGAGAGAATGAATTACCAGTCAAAATTGTATTGACGGTCATTGCAAACTTCCATTGTCTAGCTGATGTATTACTTGTGGATTTGACATTCAGCAGATAATTCATATCTTCATCTTGCTCAATATTACCCATTAAATCCTTTTTCAATAATGGAAAACGAGCAACATCACCAGCTATGATAGACACTGCAGTCAAGACATCGCTATTTTTTAAAGCAGATATACCAGTATACTCAGGACTTGAATTACCAGAGATTACCGAAGAGACATAATCGTCATAAGATAGTTTTGACGAACCTAAAGATTGAAAAAAAGTCATTTATTTTCTCACCTCCTTTCTAATTCACCCCCTTGTTTTACTGATATACAAGGCTAATAAAATTAAAATCACTCCACTACATAAGAACCCTGCTACTTGATTTAATAAGAAAAAGCCATAGATTAATAATCCAAGGCCTATCAATAGCAAAATTGTGTGGATATGTTCCAGTATTTTCAAAATAGCGAACCTCCTTCCAGAATTTTTTCATTAGTCCAATAACCACTTCCATCGAATGGTTCTAAGTAACAAGCAGCATAAGCATCTAATAACGCATCCAGAGGGTCGATTTTATTACTGTTTTTGTTTTTATCAATCCTCATACCGTTATTATCAACTCTAGTGTATGCATTGTTTATTGCCATTGTTAGCAACTGATTGCCACTGTGCTTGATTTTACCTTGTCGGACATCATCACGAAACTGTTTCGTGGGCATGTTCAAAACCATGGTGGTTTGTGGTATCTGGACTAATGGCCATTCTGGATGGCGCTTTTCTATCATAGTCAATAGTGAACCGAATTGATAAGGGTCAAAGAAAATACCTTGCAATTCCCATTCGTTTTGGTAGACCATTTCTTCTATTTTTTCAAGCACGCGCTCATCATCGATAACACCACTTTCAAGCGTGGTTATCTCGCACTCACCAGCTCTCTCTAGGTTGGTATAAGAAACACCATCTCTTTTTTCTTTTGCAATCAAGCCATATTTTGTGGCCACAAAAGAAAAGCTATCTGCATACCAATAATCATCCATCATAACCATTGGAGAGATAGAGAATAAGTCGCTGGATCTACCAACATCGACACCTAACCAAACTCTACGCTTTTTGGTGTTTGGTTTATCAATCTTAGCTTTTGCCCAGCTCTCTTTATCCATGTAAGATTCTTCTGATGATTGTCTCCACATGTTGTAGTTTTTAACTAGGATTTCATTTATTGTTCCTGTCTCAAGTGCCACCTTCCTACGTTTTCGCAGGTAGTCTATCATCTTCTTACGTAGCGCTTTGACTTCAAGAATTGGATTTGATTTTATCCAGTTCTTTTCATCTGCGATTTCCTCTTCATTGTCTTGTTCAGCAATAAATGCAAAGTATTCATCATTCTCAACTTCTTCATCCAAAAGCTTTTCAATGTATGCATACTCAATCGTGTGCATTGGTACGTTTAAATCAAATCCAGCTGTTGAGATAATCAAAATCAAAGGGTTATCCAACTGACCTTGACCAGATTCAAGAAGCTCAATCATCTCATTGGTTTTGGATGCTGCAAATTCATCTAAGATACCAACATACGGTTCAAATCCATCGACTGCACCAGTTTCACGACTCAATGCACGTACGTAGCTTTCATCGTTCAAGTTACGAAGTTCATCTCTGACTATCTTTGTAGCCTTCCTGATATCCGCATTTTGATTTCTCAAAGCATCCAACTGCTTACGGATCATGTCGTAAGCAATACGTGCTTGTGAACGGTCATTCGCTGTACAGAATAACTGTCGACTCATTGCAGGGTTACGACCAAATAAAAACTCATAGTTGGCAATACCTGCAACCAAGATTGTCTTACCGTTCTTTCTGGCCAAGCTGATTAAAGCTTTTTTAAATCGTCTGATAGATGTATCAGACTTCTTTCTCCAACCATACAGATTACTCAAAATAAATTTCTGGAAATCTGCTAGTGGATATGGTTTCCCAGTTTTGACATCTGGGAGCATTTCGATAAAATCTATCGGATTTTTTGCTTTGTCAGGTAGATAAATATACGGAAAGTCTTCATCATCTATACGCTTTAAATCTCTTAAATGGCGCTTACAAGCTTTTATAACTTTCTTACTAGCTATGATTTCACCGTTTACGACTTTCGAAGCGTATTGATAAGCTATATCTTGATATTTCTTATCTACCATTACTTAAACCCTCCTTTCTATCAAAATACAGACCGTGTAGGAATCGAACCCACGACTATAAGGTTGGAGCTTGTCATGTTACCTCTACACCAACGGCCTTAAATAAAAAAGAGGGGAATTCCCTCTGATATAAAAATTACTTCATTTCACCAACCATATTTATTGTCAATCCAGTAAGCTCACCGGAATTCCAATCAATGCTATAACTCGTTACTCCATCTAACAACTTTCCATTTATTGCGATTCGTCCACCCTTTATTGAAAATTTATTTAATTCGTAATGTTTTTTCTTCTTCAAATAATGCGGTCTATACTTCATCAGCTATCCTCCTAACTACCAAATTTATCGAAAATACTCTCTTTCTTTTCTTCAACTTGTGGCACGAATAACTTCATGCGACTGTCAACTGTCAATCCTAATTGTGATGCTGCTTTTGTTAAGTTGGTTGTCGCACGTTCTAGACTATATAGCATCTTATTAGGCAAAACTTTACCACTATCTGTTTCAACTACATATCCCTCTTTCTGCAATCCACGAGATATTTCTTTATAGACTGCATACCAGGTACAGTACGTTTCTAATACTGCTCTATCGAGATTTCTGAGGGGTAGCTTTCTTAAATCTTCAATCACTCGCTTGTATTCAGCTTTAGCTATTGGATCAAAATGTTTTGGTGGTGTTAATTGCAACGCATCCAAACCATCAGAAGCCTTTTCTTGTATGGTTTTTCTTGCAATCTTTTCTTCTTTCGTCAAATGCTTCTTATTGCTTTCGACAATCTTCATTTTTCGCCCCATATTACCCTCCTTTCTGCATGTCTTGAGTTTTCAAAAAGGGAATTTTTCGCACAGAAGAGGGCGGCGTTCTTATATCCGAACAATACCTACCCCCGTTATAAACAATAGGGGGTATTTCCGTACATTTTGCGGTGGATTTCCGACCGTTTCGCCCTTTTAAGTTCTGTTTTCGTTCGCTTTTTGATATCTATTTTTATTATTTATTGCACAATCAATAAGAATACTTCTCTTTGATTGCTTTCTTATCATTACATTTCTTACAACTTGCTTGCAGATTGTTCCTATCTAGCCTCTTAGACCAGTCTTGCTTCACGCTGATGATATGGTCAGTCATGGTTGCTTCACCTCCGCACATTGCACAGATGTAATCAGCTTCAAGTAATACTTGTTTACTTGTTCGCTTCCAGATTGTTGAGTTGTAGAATTGTTTCACATCCTTATCATACTTCCATCGATTACGATTATAGTTTGTGTATTCCTCGTTACGACTATCGTAGTCTACGGACGTTCGCCTGCCATTAAGAATTGTAATCCTCTGCGGTTTCATTGCACTCCTTTTAAAATAGAGAATAGAAAAAGCCACACGTATGTGTGACTTCATTAAGACCTCTCATGAGAATAGCGGTATTTGCACCCACTGGCATCCATGCTGACGTCGACGAATCAGCTTATGCAAGGTCTAGAACCTTATCCCTCCTACGAGAGACCTGTTATTCCCAAAAGTAAATAGACGGTAACTGAGACAGAAAAAAACTAGAGGAGGTAAATCACCGTGAAACGTTATCTCGTACCGTCTATTCGATACTATCATAATATCACTTTAAAACTATCATTTACTATCATTATTATCAAACATTTTAGCAAGCTTGACTAAAGACTTATCCCTTGCCCGTTGAATGGTAGCTGGACTGCAATTTAACTTTCTTTCGACTTGATTCCAGGACAACCCATCGATATAGAGCAAGCGCATCACAATATTTTCGATTGGTTCTTCTAAGTCTTCGATAGCTTTAATCAATTCCTCTTGTTCTTTATATAAAAGTTCGATTTCATGATAAAGTTCTGCGATACGATCAATAGCCTTGATATTCATTTCCTCAGTCCGATTATCATTGCTCGGACTTTTTGGCATACCATCGAAACTTTGTCCTTTGACTATGCCTGCTCTTAGATTGATGATTTCATAATGTAAGGATTGAATTTTAATATTTTTAAATCTTAGCTTCTTGAGTTCTTTCTCAATAGTCTTTCCCAAGCTTCCACCTCCATTCCAAAGTATGAGCAGATATCTTCCAATGCAACCTTGGACGGAATCTTTCCTAACTCCCAGCTTACGATAGAATCTCTACAATACCCCAGTTCATGACTTAATTCTGTTTGTGTCATTCCCAACTCACTGCGCCTTTTCTTTAATTCTTCTGCGAATGGGTTTGTTTTCTTTTTCAAAAACAAATGCGGATCAAAGTCTAACTCTTCGCATATAGTTAAAATCTTACTATCTGTTGGTTGTACGATTCCTTTTTCCCAGTAATGAACTACTTCAGGTGATACTCCCAGATGTCTGGCTGCTTCAGTTTGGTTAAAATTATTAGATAATCTCCATGATTTGAATTGTTCAGCAAATGTCATTCTGGCAAATCCTCTTCTTTCACGAATGAACCATCAATCCAACGCCCCTTACGGTCTTTGATTTCTTGGTAAGCAAGTTCAAAACATTCATCAAAATCATAACCAAGATTTTTCAGATAACCAATGCAGCGTACTAGATTATGTCTGCACATCTCCTTACTTGCAAATCCTTGTGAGAGTTGAAATTCACTAATATTTGCATTGATAGAGACTAATGTTTCTGTAATTTCTTTCTTCCGTAAAGTACCAGAATCCTTAAAAATCTGATTCACATCTTCTTTAATCAGTAATGCCAGACCAACAATCACGACTGCACAATCTCCGATACTATCCTTGGTAAGTTGCTCGTTCTTCTTGAGATAACCAGCGCATAACTCTCCAAATTCTTCACTGAGCTTGAGTGATTGCTTGTCTAATCGTCCACCGTTTTCTAAGTCACGATCAATGAACCATTGCTTTACATTCTCTAGTGTATTCATAATTCAATATTATCTCCGATTTCTGTATTATTATATTTCTGCTCACTCACCACGAAAACATTCCCGTCAATCGTGATAGTGAAAATATTTCCGATTTTCTTCTTAGCTTCAACCTTGCCAGTGATGGTGTATTTGCTATCAGCATGATATACTAGCAAGGGTTTCTGTGCTTCACGCTGCATGAATAACAAGCAAGTAGCAATAAGCGACCATGCAAGCAAGAAGCGAATTAGTGTGTCTTTCATTTTTTGACCTTCCTTTTCGGGTTGCTGCGCTTAAAAATCGGATTCTTCTTTTCTTTTTTTCTCTGCTTGTGATAATCACTATCTTTATTGAAAATAATATCTTCATCTTCAATAAGTTCTCTAATAAATTGGTCGTCCGTAATCATCACCCCACCTCCTTGCTCTTAATTTCTCCAGTGAGTCTATTTTTTAAAATATGACTTGTAAAATAAATATCATTTGCATATGTATAATAATCAGCGGTTTCTTCACCCCACTGACTTCGTGTGTAAGGATATCTGTTTGGTCGTTTCATTTTCATCACCACAAAACACCACCATTCAATTTATTAAATTCTTCTTTGGTGAATCCCTGACTAATAGTTATTTCAAAGTTTTTAAAAGAAATATCGCCAGATTGTAATTCACTTGCATTAATATTCCCAGATTTTACAACATTAGTGTCTGGAATAAAAGTTTCGAAAACTCTCCCCATCGCTGTAAAAGTATTTCCTCCATCTGTGCTTAATTTAATGCCTATGGGGTAACTGTTATACATTCTACGAAACTTCATAATCAATCGTTTTCGTGTTTTATTTAGTGACATCACTCCACCTCCTCAACTTCAAACAATGTGCTGTTAAACACTTCACCAAAGCCCCCATCTTCTAATTGTTTGCGGGTGTGGCTTCCTCTTTGATGATCTATTTCATAGATAGAAGAAAAAAGCCACGTTTTGTTTATCTTTTCAAAAATTAGACAGCCATTAAAGCACACTCCTTTTGCTCTCACTCGATACCGCTTCTCTTTCTCGACCTCGCAGCCGTCAAGCCATGCACGAGCGAAAGTGTTTCTATTTTCAAGTTTCATAAACCATCCGCTCATTTCTCCTCTAAAGGCTGCATCACGAGCATACTCAAAAGCATCTTCTAATTCTGCGCTTTGTTCTCTTGCGCCCTCAATCACATCCGCCACAAACTGCGGTACTACTGGTTTTTCGGGTTCGTCTAGCTGTTTGATTAGTTTAATTGCAGTTTTGGTTGGAATACTTTTGACTTTATTACCAAACAAATTCAAATTATAAATCCCAATTTTTTCAACATCTTCAATCAATTCCCATTTATTCATCTTCCTGTCCCTCATAATATTTTTCTACCAATTCATTCAACCAACTCCAAGCGTCAGTTTCTTCACTGATTGGCTCAACATCCCTTTCTTGCAACCAAGCGGAGAAATTAACCACGTTATCAATATAGATTGTGAAATAATCACCCCAACTCCACCAAGTTAGGTCAATCTCTGTTTCTGTTCCGTTTTCGTCTTCAACCGTGATTGAACCATTTTCGACCAAAGCAGTACCGAAACATACTTCACAAGTACCAGTCTGTTCTTCTTGAAAATCCGAGTGATATTCGGTTACTTTATACTTCATCTTCCAACTCCTTCAACTGTTCTTTATATTCTTTTATCTTCTTCCTCCAAAAATCTCTTTCAGCAGCTCTCATGTGCACTGCTGACTTCTGACTTAGTTTCTTCAGTTCTTCGGCTTTAGCTTCTGCCACTTCGATTGAATGTTTTAAACCCTTGATTATATCTTGATTAATTGTGCTCATCCGAATACCTCATTCAATTCTTCGACTTCTTCATTATGAACGAACGGTTCATAAGCATACCGTCCGATACCTTTACTGTTTACACCGTCCTTTGTATCAGTCGCATATTTTAAAAATAATGCTTTCTTACACACATAGCAGAGAATGGAACTTTTGTCAGGATTTACCTGTCTGATATAGCATTCTCCACAAAACGGACATTGTACGTCAACTTTCATTTACTATCTCCAGTGCTTCTTCTAAACTACGAGCGACTCCTGCTTTAGCACCTCGCTCCTTAACTACTTCAATGAATTTTTTTTGTTCTGGTCGAACACGACCTTTTTCATTTTTAACTTCGATATAAAAAATCTGTCCATCTGATCTAAAACCATATAGGTCTGGATGTCCTTTTGGTAATCCAGTATCAAACCAACGACCATCCATCATTCTCACTTTTCCTACATTTGTACGAAAAACCATGTGACCAGCTTTAGACAATCCAACTCTAATTTCATTTTGTATTTCTTGCTCTGACTTCAAATTACCTCCAAAAGTTACCGTATTGCATTTTAGAACGGTAACCAACAAAAATCCAATCATATCAATGGTTTGCGCTATTTTTTTGCCTCTAGGTTACCGTTACCGTTACCTTTTCTCTTTATTTATATTTATATTATTTATTTTTTTATTATTTCAATAGAAAAGAAAGGTAACACGGTAACCAACATAAGCAAAACCCTTGATACATAAGGTTTAAACATGGTTACCGTAGTATAAAAACATACGGTAACCTAACGGTAAACGGTAACCAATTCATACCCCGATGTTAGCATTTGACTTTCATCATCCATCCAAGAAAAACCGAGATAATGTTTTGGAACATCAACCGATGGAATAAATTTCCCCAAAGGTTTAATTTTCTTCTTAACCCAATTTTCAGGTACGTTTTTTGCTAATTGAGTTTCAAATTTACGTTTTGTTAATTTTGTAACTCCTTCATCTCTGCACCATTCCTGATACAACCACCACAAAAACCTTGAAGGAAGGCGCGTGGATTGGAATTTATCAAACCATTCATTAACGAATGCCTTGACCGTATCATTTGACTCTTTGAAATCTTCAAGGGCTTCGAGTGATGCTTTGGGTTCAATAAATCTATCGAATGAAATTTCAAGAGCTTTCTTTAAGACATATTCCAAGACTTCTTCACGATAGATATAATCATCTTTGATTGCCCAATTATCTTCTTTACTTGAAAACGACTTTCTAAAAGGGATAATTCCAAACCGTCTGTACGTTCCATTGGTCTTGTTTTTAAACCGTGGTAGTTCATTTGTAGACTGGATAACCGTTTTTCTAAAAACAGTCGTATATGGTTGTTTGTTTTTTTCTTCAACTAAGACTGGTTCACCAGTCACGACTGAGTTAAAGTTTGACGACTCATCTACATAGATACCAGCTTGGACATCATCTCCAATGATCACTGTTTTACCTTCAATCATAGATAATGCAAAACGTTCTGAGAATTGATTTAATTTAAGACTTGCTACGTTCCTCATTCCAACAAGATTAGTAATGAGTTGTTGAACTGTACCCTTACCGTCATTCCCCTCACCGACAAACCAGATTGATTTTCGGTAAGAGTAATTTCCATTCAGACTAGCCGAGATAACTTGCCAGATGAGTTCTACAAGCTCTTCATCACCACTCATAAGGTCAAGTAACCAACTATCAATATCCCACCCGTCTATAACAGGAGATTTTGCAAAGTGGTCGTATTCTGTCCCAATGGTTGAGAATGCTACAAACTCATGTGTAAAACCTTGTAGTTTTTTCTCTTTTTTGTCATAAATGCCATTCTTAACTAAGATAAAGCGTTTAGGGTCTTTATATGCACCGATTGAGAAATCGCATGAAAAACCTTCGTGTTGATTTAATCTTGGAGTAGATGCAAGCATAAATAGAACGTTCTTTGACTTAGCTTCACTAAAGTTTGGTTCTAGTAACCGAATAATTTTATAAGCGAAACTAGGGTCTTTATGATAATATCCGTGGTCTGGATCATAAATCGCTACACGTTCATTTGGTAGGTTCACGATGTGTAAAATCTGCTCCATCCCTTGTGCTACTGCTAACTCAGTTAAACGAGTAGGTGCATTCTTGTTTTCTTCTCGTGTACCATACTGTGTTTCTTCCCACTTTACGTTTTCAAGCCAATTCTCTCGATAATTTCGACAAGCTAAACGAATTTCTCTCCAGTCGTTTGCTTTTTCAATAAACGCTGGATGTTGTATGACTTTACTTTTGTATTCTTGCTTCACTGCTTCAATGTTCACTGCCACCTCGTCTATCCATCTCCTTTCTAACCATACTTTCAAATGTTCTATCTACTTCATCCATTGGTAAGCTGTCTGAAGTATAGTGATTTGCTATTTTTGCAAGTAAATAGACTGCATCTACATCCACTCCTCTCATTAAGAGGCCACCAATAAAACTGGCAAGAGCATTGTTTCTACCACCTTTATCACCTAGACCGAAAACGACTTGCTCGAATAATTTTGCAGTCTTACTTGAAAATTCTCCTCGACTGTAATCTGTTGTGAAGTTTAGTGGTTCTTTTGCTTTTTTGGATGTTTGCAGGATTGCAACTATTTCTTGTGGTGCTTCAGCAATCACATCTGTTGTTTTATCCCAAACATATTTCCCTTTTGGACTATTGCTTGGTGCGACTAATACATAATTGTTTTTGTTTGCCTTGATATCAATACCAGGTTTCACACGAATATCTTGACTTAACTCAACCCCTTTTGGTTTTTTTAGAAAGATATGCTTTCCACCACTAGGGGTTGTAGCAGTCAAGGTAGTAGGAATGTACTGTGATAACTCCCACTCTTTTAAAGATTCATAACCATTCTCTGTGACTGATACATCAATATCAATCACAAAGAAATCGGTTGTTCTTACTGCAATATTTGCATCTGGTTGCTCGTGCCAAAATCTTCTAATTTCATCCTCAGTAAATGTCCTATCTTTAAATTTAGTGATTGCACGTTTACTTTTCTTATCGATTGGGATGACTGAGAAACCTAGTTTTTGATAATGAAGGGCATAATCTACCATCCCAACCATAGGCTTAGAATGGAAAATCTAAATCATCATCATTTTTAGTTTGCGTTGGTTCAGATGATACCGTTCCAGAGTATGCTGGTAATTCAGACTGTTCCATTTTCTTGATATTCAAGTTATCGTAGGTCTTACCGTTATATTCTGATTGTTCGTTTTTAACAGTAACTTTCAGTGTTTTACCAGTGATAAGCCCTAAGAATTGCTCGATTGTATTAATTTCAACACCTTCTGGGATTTTAATCGCTTTAGCGTAGCGTTGCAAAGCCCACTCTGGATATTGAAGGGTTTGTTTATTGATCCATACTTTATCAAAGATTAGGTTATTACGGAATTTCTGTTGGAAGTCGTCACGAATTTTCAAACGAATATCTAAGTAATCTGTTCCACTTTGACTTGCTGATTGCTCTGCTTGAACGACTACTACTTCATATGTTCCATCTTCGATAGATGAAAATTGTTCTGCTGCTTCATAATTTACTGAAAAAAGTGCCATGTTTATTATCTCCATAAATCTAATTCTTTTTGCTTGTGCCACATCCAACCTGGTTTGTAGCCATTGAGTATACGGAACGCTTTAAGTTCCGATAAGTTCTTACATCTTGTGTATTTTTTTCCATAGGTCATTACACGACGATACACTTTCGCTTCTTCTTTTCTGACCTCTATCTTTTCGCCTTGAATGGTAATAAATTCCATTCCTTGATTGATTTTTTCTAATTGAACATCTGATTTCTCACGTTCAATATCTTCAATTGTTTTCTTCTTAATCACCTCTGCGTTACAATAAGGACAACAACCATCTTCCAACTGATCTCTCCAAAACGTTGCGAAACATTCTTCACAAGTTACTGTTGACCTCTCAGATGCTTTCTTCGTCTTCTTTGTTCCATCAAGTGTCCAATCCCTATCATCGTTTGGTAGACCGTGCCTAATATGATTACCTACGTGATCAATTAAAATCGCACGTTTGCCTTCTCTTGGATTTAATGCCCTCATAGCAAATTGAAGATATAAGGAAAGTGATGCAGTTGGTCGTAGCATGATACAAACATCTACATTTGGTAGGTCAATACCTTCTGTAAATAGATTGACATTAACCATAATAGTTAACTTACCATCTCTAAATGCTTGCATAAGGCTCTCACGTTCGCTCTGTGGAGTTTTACCACTAACTACACCTGATTGATAGCCATGCTCAGAAAATCGCTTAGAAACCCTCTCAGCGTATTCTACGCTATGGGTATATACGATAGCTTGTTTTCCTTTTGCTAATCGTTCGTAGTGGTCGATATAATCACCGTATTCTGTTTTAAAATCAAGTGCTTCATCGACTGAGTGGTTTGTAAATTCTCCAGAGCGTTTTTTTAGTTTAGCCATATCCAGGAGGTTTACTGAATAGTAATCAAATTCAGATATATTTCCGTGTTCTTGTAACCAACGGATTGACTTTCCTACGACTAAATCATCTGCTAGATCATGAAATCCAGAGCCATCTAATCGGATTGGAGTTCCTGTAAAGAATAATTGAGTTGCATTTGTGAAGTGATTTAAAATTGTCTGATACTGTTTTGCTCTAATGTGGTGAGCTTCATCTACAAGGATTACATCTACCTCAGGCAGTTTATTCAATCTACGTACAATATTTCCAACCGTTCCGATAATAACCTTATCGAGATTAACTCCGCCACGATTAAATGTTTCGTGGACTTGTTCATTGATTTCTTTTCTATGACTAAAAAATAGAACCTTTTTATTTTTATCGGTTGCATTTTTAGCTATGAAAGACATCACGACTGTTTTCCCAGATCGTGGTGGTGACTGTACCATGATTTTACGATTACCTGCCTTCATGGATTTGATAATATCAATTATCAGTTCCTTCTGGTAATCCCTGAGCGAAAAGCTCATCTACCTTACACCCCTTCCTATCATCGAGACGGTTCTTAGCATAAACGCTTGCAGAAGGTTGTAGGATGAACCCACGAACTTCCTCACCGTCATCTGTTGTCTTCTTGACCAAACGAGCAACCACATCGGTCAAACCAAGAAAGTTATTCAGGATTTTATTCCGAATGTCTGGCATAGCCCTGTTGTAAATCATGCCATTCTCGTCTGACCATTGATCTGATGTTTCCCATGCAGTGAATACAATCCGTTTGTTTAACTGCAAAAGTGCTCGTAAACTATCTAAGATAGTGAAGTCAACCCTTTGGTAATCTGCTTGTGTTGGTACACGATGGTTTTTTCCATCTCGCCCTAGATTAGCAAGGCAAGCTCTGAATAATTCAGAAACATTATCAACCACGATTGTGTCGTATGGCTTACCTGCTCCATTCAGTAGTTCTTTAACCACTGATAACCATTCATCCCAAATCTTATGCGTATCAACATCTGCGATATCAATGTTAGGATTGCCCGCTAAGACTTTTGCTGACTTATCAATATTGATAACCAATGTCTTTCCTGGAATGAATGAGATTGCTGTTGTTTTCCCAAAGCCTGGATTCCCATAAATCAGGTAACAGGCATCATTGTTTGTAATTCCTGTTGCTTTAGTGATTTTCATCCTCGAATGCCTCCGTTAATGCCGAACTTGTGTCATAGCTTGCTCGAACTTGTCTTTTTTGTTCTTCTAACAATTCTTTCACAAGTTCTTTTGGTACTTTATCTTCATACCGTTTTAATACCTCTTCCACTACTTGATTGATATCTTCTTCAATCTGTCTAGTGAATGAACAAGTATTGATCATCAATGAACTGACTGTTTTATCTCCAAATTTATCTGAATAATCTGGAGCGCATACCAGTTTATATTTTGAGTTAACGTAAAATCTCATTTCGTCACCTCTTTCATTAGTTTATTTGCTTCTTTGATTAGCAATCGCATAACGTTGCTATCTGTTTCTTTCTCTGCCGCACGAGTCAGCATTTCCACCCACTCCCGTCTAGTGTCATTCTTCCAATCAACTAGTTCTGTGAGTGCTTTTGTGTGATTAAAGTAAGGTGAGTAGTCAAATGACTTATCTTCCAAGCGGATACATTTTCCTGCCTTGATGTCTTTGGCTAAATTTGCCCTTACATTGCTATTTGTTGTTCCGACAACCTCAGCTACTTCATCATATGAGGCATCGGGTTTATTCTTAAAATATTCCCTAATTCGTTCCGCTTGAGTCATTTAGTCATACTCCCTTCCTTTAAATTCATTTTTTAGATCCGTGCTCCCACATTTAGGACATTCAATGATTGGGTAACTATCGATGTATTCAAATGTGTTTCCACAATCCTTACATCCACACTTCCAGATATAGAGATTCATGCAATCACCCCTTCGGATATGGTAGGGCAAGCAATTCTTCACGTAGACCAACTGGTTTTTGTGTATCGTATGTGAATTGACGGTCGCAGTTGCGAATGTTCATGCGTGCGATATTGTTGAATTGATTTCTACCTTGCTGGTAGACTTCAATAATCATTCTGTCGTGTTCTTCTTGCGCTTTCTTTTTTGCTTTTGCTCTTTGTTCACCGTAAGCAATCAGCGAAAATACAATGAACAAACTAAACATAGTTGTTGCAATTCCAAGGAATTGGCTTGCTAAAGTTGGTTCTGTCATTTTCTATACCTCTAATCTTCTACTTTCCAAATTCTACAACGGGATTCCACTCCAAAAGAGGTTTTGTCTTTGTATACCCAGTCATTACCATAAGCGCCTGTAGCTTCGTATGAAGCTGACTTCAAATAATCAATAGCTTCTTCTTTCGTCTCGAAAATAGTAGCTGAATAATCTTGCTCTCCAGTTGGCAAAAAGTCACTTCCAATCATACTGAAATCCTCGTTCCCGGTTTCGGTATTCTTGACATAGATTGATATGATATACATTTCTACACCTCTAATAATTTTTCCAAGTCAGCTATGCGCTGATATAAGATTTGGTTTTCTTCTCGTGCTGCAATCAATTCTCGGTTTAAGTCTAATGCGACTAATCGCCAATCTTGATTGATTTCAATTTTGGTTGTATTAAAAAACCATTTCGTAAGTTTGTCTAATAACTTCATGTTAAAACTCCCAATTGTTTTTCTTTTTTAAGATTTTCTAACATCTCTGTTAGCGTTTCTTTTTTAGACCGATAACGGTTTCTGCTTTTCCATTTAACAAATAATCGAAAACCTTCATAATTGATAAACACTAGCTTATGTGTTGGATTGTCAATGAACTGTTTAAAATCTGGATGATCTCGCATTTCTTTCGCCCATGTTTTGAGAGTCGCAACTGTCAACCCCTCCCACATTTGACAAAGATGCTCATAATCGCCATGAGTTGCTTTTTCATTTATCCCCACTGGCTTATAAGTAATTTCTGCTTTAGGCATGGATTTTCCTTTCTTTTTGTGTTATAATTCAAGTAGTTATTTTAGTAAGCGCCTGACTTTCGTTAGGTGCTTTTTTTGTTTAGGAGTTTTACTTTCCATAGCCCTGAGCTCTATCTCATGGCTAACTTGTTTCAATAACTTCTCACACGCTATTTTAGCTTCTCTGTATGTTGCGTTTTCGCTGATAAAGTAATCAGCTAATTCAATGATTTTATCTTCCATTCAACCTCCTATATCAGTCTTGAGACCGATGTGATTCCTCCTTGATTTGATATAATAAATTTTGACTAGGACCTCTCACTGTTTTAGTCAAAAATTCAATAGAAAGGAGTTAATGTCATGAAAGAATTGATAAATCAATTGCTTTCTGATAAAAAAATTGTTTCAATCAGAATTAAAAATCATAATTATTGTTACGATGTAGTGAGCGCTAAAACATCAGATGATCTTTACGTTCTAATTGATGGTGATACCGTATATATCGCTCCAGATCAGATAGCAATTGTTGAATTAAGTAATAAGAATCCAGATCCTGAGCTAGGTTTTTAGTACTATTTTTAAGCGTCACTTGTAATTTTGTTGTCAGACTTTGAGAATCTATAAGAATACTCCTAGGTCTTAAAACTTTTTCAACTAACTCAGGGTCTGCCTTTACAAAGGGGGACTCTTTTCTTCCGCTATACGGATATCGGTTTGGTTTCATGTTTGCTCCTTTCTAATGTGGTATAATGATTAATAACAAATATTATCTGAGGTTAAAGATGTCCCGATACACAGATTACAAATACGCTTCTAACATATTGAAAGAAATCGAAAATAAACCAGAAAAATATCTCATTATTCATTATTCGTGCGAAAGCTTCTACAATCTAGAAGGTAAAAGTCCAAGAATTGCATCGATATCCGTTCGTCAATTTAATAACGCTCAAACGAATAACTTTTCAATTCATCAATACTCTGAAATGTTGAACACCCCTATTACAGATGAGAATTACAGAATTATCGAAAAAGAATTGCTAAATGATTTCTTTGCATTTGTCGATAAAAACTCCGATAAAACTTGGATTCACTGGAATATGAGAGATAGCGTCTTCGGTTTCAATGCTCTAGAACAACGATTCAAGGTTCTTGGTGGTTCACCGGTTGCTATTGATAACGACAAGAAAATAGATCTCGGTCATTTATTTAAATTGCTATACGGTGGTAATTACATTGAGAATCCACACATTGAAAAACTACTACATTTGAATAATTTCAATCCGAAACAATTTCTTACCGGCAAAGATGAAGCTGAAGCTTTCGACAATGGGGAATACGTTAAACTCAGCATGTCTACTTCAAGTAAAGTGAACCTGTTCTCCACATTTGTTACACATGCTATCAATAAAACATTGAAGACCAACGTGTCTGTATGGGCAATCAGGGGAGTATCAGTTAAGGGGCTTTATTCCACTTTTCAAGAAACAACCTATGGACAAATGATTCTATGGATTATAAACCTTGTCCTAGGTGGAATAATCGGTGCAGTAATTGCAAAATACATCCAATAACAGACTGTTCAGAAAGTAGTTCTAGCTTCTTCTTGGCTAGTTCTACTTCTTTTTTTGCGTATTTTATAGAAATTAGAGTTGGGGTATCGAACCAATCTTTTTCTAAATAATACTTTTTCTCATGCTCAGACATATAAGCAACCAATGATTGAAAATGCTTTACGCGTTCATGAAGATGTTCTATATTTTCTTTCATTCTGTCCTCCTTTCTTTTGTCGCACTTATGCGACTGTTTCGCTAAAAAAAATGGCCATAGCTTCATCTTTTGAAAGATTGAGAGCTGATACAATCAGGTTCACTTCTTTAATTGAGAAGTTGCCATTCTGTTTCATCTTACGGTAAAACGTGCTTTTATCAATACCTATGGTTGTTGCAAGTTCTTCTTGCGTGGTATTGCGTTCAACAATTTTACCTTTTAACTTAGATACATTTACCATATATTCTCCTTTCTTTTGTCGCACTTATGCGACTTGTTGAATTAAGTATAACACCTTAAAAAGTAAATGTCAACAAAAAAATCGCATTTTTGAAACTTTTTTTATTGCATTTTTGAAACTAAAAGTGTAAAATTAAAGTGTAATATATAGGAGGAAAAAATCATGAACGTTGGAGAAAAAATAAAATTAAGGAGAAAAGAATTAAAAATCTCTGCTGATGATTTGGCTGATTATGTAGGTGTATCACGATCTACTATTTTTCGTTATGAAAAAGGTGATATAGAAAAAGTAGGCCCTGAAGTTTTAAAAAAGATTGCTGATAAGCTACGCATTTCCCCCGCTGAACTTATGGGTTGGAGTGATGAAACTTCAGTAGAACCAAAAATATATACAGATTTAGATTTACGCAAAATGGCAGAAAACGCAAAAACTTTTGACGGTAAACCATTAAATGAAGATGATGTCGAAGCGATAAAAAATATTATTGAAATATATCTCAAAGGAAGACAATGAGCATTGAAGAAATCTGCAAAAAGCATGGTGTCAGAATAGAGTATTTTGACAAGGATTTGTGGAACAGAAACGGCATCTATGTAGATGAAATTAAAGTTGTATTCGTCAGCAAAGACCTTAGTCCAGACAAGCAAAAGCAAGTAATTCTTCACGAACTTGGTCACATAGGTCAAACTGAGAAGGAATACCAAAATGCGCTGATAAGGTGCGAAAATGAAGCTAATAGAAATATGATTCATCATCTATTAGTGGATGCTTTGGAAAATTTGGATGATCCAACAGATTTTAATTATTTGAAATTTATGGAATACTACAACTTAAAAACCACTACTGAAGAGGTCATGGTCAAGGAAGAATATAAAGCGTTATTAAATTAAGAAAGGAGAATTGAGATGGATTTAGAAAATATGAAATTAAAGTATACTTGTCCACATTGTAACAAAACATTCTTATTAACATATCACACCGATCGTTGTCTAAAATGTGGAACACGATATAATCCAGATGAAATAAAATCGATTTTCCATTCGTTGGAAAGTCATGTAGAAAATAGTGGTTTTACCCAATCTGGAGAAGCTTTACAAGGATGTGGGCAAGCACTACAAGGATGTGGTGGTGTCATTGGAGGAATTGGATGCCTGATTATGTCACTATTTGTATTAATACCACTTCTTCATTTTATTTTTTCGTTGCTGAAATAAAATAAAAAAATCCCCACACCGCCTGCAAGCAAAAGTGTGAGGATCTACTGAGTTATAGAAAGAATGGCATTAAAAAGCCCTCTTTTCTGTACCCATTTTATCAAAAAAGTGAGGTAAATGCAATGTGGATGGAAGAACTTCCGAATGGAAAGTATAAATTTTTTGAGAGATACAAAGACCCATACACTGAAAAATGGAAGAGGGTATCTGTTACCCTTGCCTCTGGATCAGCCAGAGCGAAAAAGAAAGCACAAAAGCAACTGGACGAAAAGATAGAAACCGTACTGCAAAAACTGACCACTGCTTCTGCTCTCTTCCATACAGTTTTTTCAGAGTGGTGGGAGTTTCACCAGAAACAAATAAAACTAAGCACATATAAGACTATGTTAGCGACCTACAATAGAATATTAGACAAAGTCGAAAAAGGCACTAAGATAGAAAATATGGATGTAAGATTGATTCAAAGATTACTTGATACTGAAGAATGGACTTACACCCAAAAATACCGTGTTAAATCTATTTTGAATGTCTTCTTTGACTACGCTATTGACCAAAGCTTTATCGATAATAATCCAGCTAGAAAAGCAAAGTTGCCTAGAAAAAAACAGAGTTTACAACAGATTAAAAATGCCAAAGATAAATACCTTGAACCAAAAGAATATAAAGCAATCCTGAAAGAACTCTATCGAAAAGATATTACTCTGAGATATGCTCTAGCGTGTGAGTTTATGATTTTAAATGGTTGTCGTGTCGGAGAGTTAGCTGGTCTTACACTAGACAAATATCACAAAGATAGTAAGACATTAGATATCCATACAACATTCAATCGATACATTCCAGATGATGACGGGACTAAGACTTTTGCAAGTTTTCGGACTACACACTTAACGAAAAGAGAAATTGAAATTCTTGATCAGATGATTGTGCTTAATCATTTGAGCGAATCAACTGACAAGAATTGGTTTAAGAGTGACCGTATATTTGTCACAAATACAGGTAAGCCGATTCATAGTTCAATTCTAAGCAAGTCGCTCCAAAGAGCAAATGAACGCCTTAAAAAGCCAATTCCTAAACATCTATCTCCACATATTTTTAGACACACTACAATCAGCATCTTAGCAGAAAATAAAATCCCTCTCAAAACGATTATGGATCGTGTTGGTCATTCTGATTCTGAGGTTACTACTTCCATCTATACCCATGTTACAAAGAATATGAAAGATGAAGCAATCAATGTACTTGATAAAGTGATGAAGAATATTTTATAAAAAGTTTGCCCCTTTTATGCCCCCTGAACAAAGAAAAAGCCCTTCGGATAAAATCCGAGGGGCTTAAAACGTTGTTAAATCAACGATTATTTTTTAAGGTTGTAGAATGATTTCAATCCACGGTATTCAGCTACTTCACCAAGTTGATCTTCGATGCGAAGCAATTGGTTGTATTTAGCGATACGGTCAGTACGTGAAAGTGAACCAGTCTTGATTTGTCCTGCGTTTGTTGCAACTGCGATGTCAGCGATTGTTGAATCTTCAGTTTCACCTGAACGGTGTGATACAACAGCAGTGTAACCAGCTTCTTTCGCCATTTCGATAGCGTCGAATGTTTCAGTAAGAGTACCGATTTGGTTAACTTTGATAAGGATTGAGTTAGCAGCACCTTCTGCGATACCTTTTTCAAGGTATGAAGTGTTTGTTACGAAGAAGTCGTCACCAACCAATTGAACTTTACCACCAAGACGTTCAGTAA